>Ga0115565_10000588_pt1 | contig 31722 bp, 33 predicted proteins | sample COGITO_mtgs_1105_FD_87199 | JGI IMG/M metagenome (GOLD analysis project Ga0115565, IMG submission 87199) | Pelagic marine microbial communities from North Sea - COGITO_mtgs_110530 | ecosystem: Environmental > Aquatic > Marine > Epipelagic | place: Germany:Helgoland, sampling site Kabeltonne... | reverse complement strand
TCATCTACATACGCACCAATATTTACGTAACTTGGCATCAAAATAGTGCCAGCAGAAATATAAGCTCCATGTCTTGCAACTGCATTGGGCACTACTCTAATTCCTCTTTCTGCAAAGTTTCTTTTTAGTGGAATTTTATCATGATATTCAAAAATACCAGCTTCTAGCGTTTCCATTTTTTGAATTGGGAAATACAACACCACTGCTTTTTTTACCCATTCATTTACTTGCCAGCCATCAGTTGTTGGTTCTGCAACTCTTAACTCTCCTTTGTCTAATAAATCAACTACTTTTCTAATGGTATTTATCGTGGTTTCTTCTTTTAATAAATCACGATTTTCCCAAGCCGATTCTATAATTTTTCTAATATCTTCCATTATAATAATTTCATTTTTGCAAATATAAATTGATTGCCAAAAAACAAGGCGAATATACGTTTTTTAAACAGATATGGCTTGTTTGTTTAAAATACTAAACCAAGTTTCTTTCAACAGATTGATTTTATTCTATTTAATGTATTCTATTAAAAGTTTAAACTTTATTTTTGCCAAAAAAGTATATAAGTTGGGAAGAATTTTAGCCATCGATTTTGGAAAAGTAAGAACAGGAATTGCAGTTACAGATCAATTGCAAATAATTGCATCTGGTTTGACCACTGTAAAAACGGATGAATTAATTAAATTTTTGAAAGATTATAGCATCAAAGAAAACGTAGAGCTTTTTTTAGTTGGGAAACCAAAACAAATGAATAATACTGATAGTGAAAGTGAAGCTCTAATACTTCCTTTTCTAACAAAATTAGCAAAAGAAATTCCTCAAATTCCGGTAAAAAGAATCGATGAACGTTTTACTTCTAAAATGGCTTTTCAAACGATGATTGATGGTGGCTTGAAAAAAAATCAACGGAAAAATAAAGCTTTGGTAGATGAAATTAGTGCTACTATTATTCTACAATCTTATTTGTATACTACTAATTAATTGATAGAATACATTCTTAAAAAAAATCGATTTTAAAAATTCGGATTTCGGAATAGTAAATTGTACTTTTGCACCCAACAAAAAAGAAAATATGATTTTATCAATTGTAGCTTATGGAGATCCTGTTCTAAGAAAAGAATGTAAGGATATTGACGCAGATTACCCAAACCTAAAAGAATTAATTGTAAACATGAAAGAAACCATGTACAATGCTTCAGGTGTTGGTTTAGCTGCTCCTCAAATAGGCAAAGCAATTCGTTTGTTTTTAATTGATGCGTCTCCTTTTGCTGAGGATGAAGATTTAGATGAAGCTGATAGAGAAACGCTAAAATCTTTTAATAAAGTATTTATAAACGCACAAATTTTAGAAGAAGAAGGAGAAGAATGGTCTTTTAACGAAGGTTGTTTAAGTATTCCTGATGTTCGTCAAGACGTTTTGCGTCAACCAAAAGTAACTATTGAATACCAAGATGAAGATTTTAAAACGCATACAGAAGTTTTAGAAGGTTTAGCTGCAAGAGTTTTTCAACACGAATATGATCATATTGAAGGTGTTTTGTTTACTGACAAAATATCATCACTTAAAAAAAGATTGATAAAAAAGAAATTGGAAAACATTTCTAAAGGGAAAATAAATGCTGATTATAGAATGCGTTTCCCAAACTTAAAAAAAGGTAGATAGTATTATTTTTATTGATGTTTTATTTTAAAATAATCAAGTAAATATAAAATTAGAAACCTTCTCGAATACAATCAAAAAAAGACACTTTATAAAAAATATATACAAATGGAATTTAGTAAAATTATTTCAGTAACTGGAAAACCTGGTTTATTTCAAGTAGTATCACAATCTAAAAATGCAATTATTGTAGAATCTTTATCAGACAAAAAAAGATTGGCAATTAACGCTACACAAAATGTAAGCATGTTAGAGAATATTGCAATTTATACCTATGAAGAGGATATGCCTTTGTTAGAGGTTTTTAAAGCAATGGCTGTAAAAACAGAAGGAAAAGAAGCAATTTCACATAAAGAAAGTGGAAAAAAATTAGCCTCTTTTTTCGAAGAAGTTTTACCAAATTACGATGCTGAAAGAGTATATTCTTCTAACATTAAAAAAGTAATTCAGTGGTTTAATTTGTTAATAGAAGCAGGTTTCGATTTTACAACTTCTGATGAAGTTGCTGCTGAGGAAAATGTTGAAAAAGAAGCTTAAATAAGTTTCAGTTAGCAAGTTTGCTTTAAAATTATTTTTTTGTTGATTTAGAAAATAATAGTTTATTTACTAGCTTCAATAAAAATTTATAAAAACAACTATAATTATTCTACAAAGCTTAAACTAGTTTTGTAGAATTTTTATTTATAACCAATTATTATGAACTCAAGAAAAGAACAACTTTCCGCATTTAATCGTTTGTTAGATATTATGGATGATCTTCGAGAGAAGTGTCCTTGGGATAAAAAACAAACTTTAGAAAGTTTACGTCATTTAACAATTGAGGAAACATATGAATTGGCAGATGCAATTCTTGATAATGACTTGCCAGAAATTAAAAAGGAATTAGGGGATGTTTTATTACACATTGTTTTTTATGCAAAAATAGGAAGCGAAAAAAAAGCTTTTGATATTGCTGATGTTGCCAATAGTATTTCTGATAAATTAATTAGCAGACACCCTCATATTTATGGAGATGTTAAGGTTAAAGATGAAGCAGAAGTTAAACGAAATTGGGAACAATTAAAACTAAAAGAAGGTAAAACTTCTGTATTAGAAGGTGTTCCAAAAAGTTTACCAGCAGTTGTAAAAGCAAGCAGAATTCAAGAAAAAGTTGCAGGAGTTGGTTTCGATTGGGAAAAACCAGAACAAGTTTGGGAAAAAGTACAAGAAGAATTTACAGAATTAAACGAAGAAATTAAAGCAGGAAACCAAGAAAATACAGAAAAAGAATTTGGAGACGTTTTATTTTCTATGATAAATTACGCGCGTTTTATTGGCGTAAATCCTGAAAATGCTTTGGAAAAAACCAACAAAAAATTTATAAATCGTTTCCAATATTTAGAAAAAGCAGCTAAAAAAGAAGGGAAAGAACTTTCTGATATGTCTTTAACAGAAATGGATGTGTATTGGAATGAGAGTAAAAAATATTTTTCTTAATCTTTTTGTAATTTCAACTTCTATATTAAAACATTTACAGAGAACACATTTTCTCTTTAAATCTAAAATTTAGCATTAAAATCGATGGTTTTGTTCAGAATAGAAACAACATCTATTTCAGAATCAATCTATTAAAATTCTTACAAAAATTACACTTTTTTCTATTGATAAAATAAAAATCTGTTGTAAATTTGCAGTGGCAAGTCCTACACAACTAGCTCCCTTTGAATCCTCCAGGGTGGGAACACAGCAAAGGTATTAGGTTGTAGCAGTGTGATGTAGGTAGCTTGCCATTTTTTTTATCCTAAATATATTTAAGGATTTTTCCAAACCTCTTTTTAGCATTCTATTCAACTTTTTTCAATCTCTTTGGGGTTTTTAAAATTATCTAATAAAAATTTACTCTAATTATTTTTCTATTTGTAAAACAAAGATAAGTTTAGATGTCTTTTTTAGATTTCCTATTTTTGTTTTATCATATTTGTACATCAATAAAAAATACAGTTTATAAATTGAATTTTAAATCCATTAACTTTTAATAGTATGAGTAAAGTTGTTTTAGTTACAGGAGCTTCCTCTGGAATAGGAAAAGCAATTGCTACTTTTTTACATGAAAAAGGGTATCAAGTTTATGGTACAAGTAGAAACCCTAAAAACAAAGAAAATTTTGCTTTTAATTTAATTGCTTTAGATGTTTTAAAAGTTGAGACTATTAAAAATGCAGTAAATTTCATCATTAATAAAGAAGGAAGGTTAGATGTTTTGGTAAATAATGCAGGAATGGGAATTACTGGGCCTATAGAAGATACTCCTACAGAAGAAATGAGAGCTGTTTTTGATACCAATTTTTTTGGAGCTATTGATGTTTTAAAAGCTGTTTTACCACAAATGCGTTTGCAAAAATCTGGTACTATTATTAATGTAACTTCTTTTGCAGGCTATATGGGTTTGCCTTTTAGGGGCATGTATTCTGCTACAAAAGGTGCTTTAGAATTAATTACAGAAGCTACAAGTATGGAAGTTAAAGGTTTTGGAATAAACGTAGTAAGTATAGCTCCAGGAGATTTTGCAACCAATATTGCCCAAGGTAGATATCATACTCCAATTTTTGAAGATTCTGCTTACAAAAAAGATTATAAAACTAATCTAGATATTATTGATGCAGATGTAACTGGTGGAATGAATCCTATAGAAATGGCGAAAACAGTTTATAAAATTATCAATTCTAAAAACCCTAAAATTCATTATAAAGTTGGGAATCTTTTGGAGAAATTTTCGATAGTTTTAAAAAGAGTTTTACCTGACAAAGTGTATGAAAAGTTGGTGATGAATCATTACAAATTGTAATATAATTCTTTAATCCACATAAATATGTTCAGTTTCTGTTGGATTTAAAAACGTTTCTAAAATTTCAACTTCGTAGTTTTCCATATCAAATTTAAACTTTATCCAACCATAAAAAGTTTTACCACCCAAAATTAAACTTACAAGATAATAATCTTCTTTATTATTCGTAAGAAAATCTTTATTAGTTAAATTATTGTTTAAAAAGTAATTATAGTTTTGGTAAGGAGCATCAAACTCATAAAAAACATCTAAGGCATTTTTTACGTCATTTATATATTGTCTTTTATTTTCAGAATTAAAAGGAGCTTCATAAATTACAGTGTAAGGACTAGTTTTTATTAAAGGAGATAAAATTAGGTTCTCATTTTCGTTTGTAGATATTAATTTAATAGTGTAAATATTAAATTGTGGTGTATTTCCAATATCTCTTTTCTCTTCAGCAATCATTTTGTAATCGATACTACCATTTTTATCCATGTCAATATCAATGGGTAATTTTCCATCAAAATAATCATCAAAAAAAGAAAAATTAGTATTTTCTATTAAATTGTCATTTTCTGTAAAATTGATCCAAAATTTCCTAGAATACAATTGCTTGTTATGAGGATCTTTATACACTAAAAGACCAGAAAATTGCGAGTCTTTTTCCCAAGAGTGGTTATAAAATTCTAAAATATCCATTTCTGTCACAGCAGAAACATCATCATTTTTACCATCGTAAAATTTAAAAGCACGTTCTATTTTTGGGCATTCAGTAGTTGTATCAAATACAAAATTATATTGTTCACTTTCGCCATCAGTGCCAACAGGAAGTGTAAAATTAATAGTAACAGATGTTCTTGTGTATGTACCTTTCCAAAGAATAGAATTAGTTTCGTTTTGAACAACAATATTATCTTCGCTAGTAATTGAAGTTGCAGTATTGTTACAAATTACATTACCTTCCTCATCAATTTTAAAAGGTGGAATTTCTTCAAGTTTAGGTTCGCAAGAAAAAATAGTTAGTAATGTTAAAAAGATAAAAAGGTTTCTAATAAGGGTCATAAGTTTTGCAAAACTAATAGATTAAAATTTAGTTGATGAATCTTTTATGTTAAACCTTGTTTAAATAAAGCTCTAAATATAATGAATAAAACAAATAATATAAAGTTGAAATCTTCTTTAAAAACTTGTCATCAATATGTAAAAGAAAAAGAAGCAAACTTATTATCTTTGTAGGATACATATAAATAGTAAACGATGAAATTTTTTATTGATACAGCAAATTTAGAGCAAATTAAAGAAGCGCAAGCTTTAGGTATTTTAGATGGAGTAACTACAAACCCATCTTTAATGGCAAAAGAAGGTATTACTGGGCAAACCAATATTATTAACCATTACAAAGCAATTTGTGAGTTAGTAGAAGGTGATGTTTCTGCAGAAGTAATTGCTACAGATTTCGATGGAATGGTTAGAGAAGGTGAGGCTTTGGCTGCTTTAAACCCACAAATTGTGGTAAAATTACCAATGATTAAAGACGGAATTAAAGCCTGCAAATATTTTTCATCAAAAGGAATTAAAACAAACGTAACTCTAGTTTTTTCTGCTGGGCAAGCATTGTTAGCAGCAAAAGCAGGAGCAACCTACGTTTCGCCATTTATTGGACGATTAGATGATATTTCTACAGATGGTTTAAACCTGATTTCAGAAATTCGTCATATTTATAATAATTACGGATTTGAAACACAAATTTTAGCAGCTTCAGTTCGTCATACAATGCACATTATCGATTGCGCAAAATTAGGATCGGATGTAATGACTGGACCATTAAGTGCTATTGAAGGTTTGCTAAAACATCCTTTAACAGACATTGGTTTAGCAAAGTTTTTGGAAGATTATCAAAAAGGAAACTAGAAACAAGCCCATCCTAACCTTCCCAAAGGGAAGGAACAATTGCGATTGAAAAGGGTTTTTATTTGAAGCTATTTCCTGCTTTCGCTACTCGCTTTTTTTGCTGAAAAAGCAAAAAAGAGCTCAAACAGATCGCTCAATCAGGGCTAGACTTGTTTGTTAGCAAATATTAAAAATTAACAAAAACACTAAAAACTTATTGATTTTAGTGTTTTTTCCTAAAAGAAAAGTTTTTGCGTAAAAATGATAACATAAAGATTTTTTCCCCTTTGGGGAAATTAAAAGGGGCTTCCTTTTTCCCTGCTAAAGAACTTGCTCAGCAAGTAATTTCGGCTTGTCATCAATTCAAAGTTGCTACAGTTGTAATTTCTCCTGGATCAAGAAATGCGCCACTTACCATTGGTTTTTCTAATCATCCAGAAATAGAAACGTTGAGTATTGTAGATGAAAGATGTGCCGCTTTTTTTGCTTTAGGAATTGCGCAACAAACTCAAAAACCAGTCGCTGTTTTATGCACATCTGGTTCTGCTTTGTTAAATTATTATCCTGCAATTGCAGAAGCTTTTTACAGCAATATTCCGTTAGTTGTAATTTCTGCTGACAGACCAAAACATTTAATTGATATTGGAGATGGACAAACCATCAGACAAGAAAACGTTTTTGAAAATCATATTTTATTTTCGGCAAACTTAATTGAAAACGAAAAGTACAAAACTAGAAATGCACAATTAATTGGGGAAGCTTTGCAAATTTCGGTTTCTCAACAAGGTCCAGTGCATATTAATGTTCCTTTTGATGAGCCTTTGTATGAAACTGTTGAAGAGTTAGCACATTTTAATTTTCCACATATTTCTTTGAGTTCTTTAGATAATTCTCATATCGATTATAAAGGTTTAGCAGAAATTTGGAACAAAGCCAGCAAAAAAATGTTGGTGATTGGCGTAAATTATCCAGATGCTGAACTCCATAAATTAATGGATTTATATTCAGAAGATGATTCTGTGATTTTATTGACAGAAACAACATCAAATTTGCATCATGCAAAAGCCATTAATGCTATAGATCAATTAATTTTTTCTCTAGAAGATGAAGAGTTTAAGGAACTGCAACCAGATATTCTTATCACTTTTGGTGGCATGATTGTTTCTAAAAGAATCAAAAAATTTTTGAGAGCCTATCAGCCAAAACATCATTGGAATATCGATGAGAAAAAAGCTATGAATACCTTTTTCTGTTTAACAGAATTGATACAAACAAAACCTGTAGATTTTTTCTCGAAGTTTAATAACATCATTTCTAAAAAAGAAAGCGATTATCAACCAAAATGGTTAGCCATTAGAGATCGAAGAAGAGTAAAACATGCTGAATATTTAGCACAAATAAAACATTCAGATTTAAAGGTTTTTGAACAAATTATAACGAGTATTCCAGAAAACTGTCAATTGCAATCAAGTAACAGTGCTGTAATAAGATATGTGCAAATGTTTAGTGTAAAAGATAGTATCAGCATTTTTTGCAACAGAGGCACAAGTGGTATTGATGGGAGCACAAGTACAGCAATTGGAGCCGCTTTTGCATCCAAAAAACAAACTATTTTTATTACTGGCGATTTAAGTTTTTTCTATGATGCAAACGCACTTTGGAATAAAAATATTCCTGCTAATTTTAGAATTATTTTAGTGAATAATTCTGGTGGTGGAATTTTTAAAATTATTCCAGGTCCAGGAACTACAAATGCTGCAAAATATTTTGAAACTCCACATTGTTTAACAGCAGAACATTTGTGCAAAATGCACCAATTTGAATATCAACAAGCGTTTTCTACAGCAACCGTTGAAAAAGAATTAAAAGGATTTTTTGAAACCTCAGAAAAACCAAAAATTTTAGAGATATTTACACCGAGTTTAGAAAATGACACAGTTTTAAAAGACTATTTTAAATATATAAAATAATGGATTTACACGAAGAAGAAAACGATTATCAAGACTCAGAAAATAACGAGCAAGAAGATTTTCAGGCAATTGAATACGATTTTAAAGAAGGTGATAAAGTAAGATTAGTAATTGAAAACGAAACAGCTTTAGGATACACAGTTTGTATTAACGACGAATTTGATGGTTTGCTTTTTAGGAGTGAAGTTTTTCAGGAGTTAGAAGAAAATATGGAGGTTGTTGGGTACATCAAAAAAATCAGAGAAGATGGTAAAATTGATGTTTCTTTACGTCCACAAGGTTTTAGAAATGTAATTGATTCTGATGTTGATAAAGTTTTAAAAAAACTAAAAGACAGTAGAGAAGGTTTCTTGTTATTAACGGATAAAAGTTCTCCAGATTCCATTCGTTTTCATTTAAAAATGAGCAAAAAAGCCTTTAAAAAAGCCGTTGGAAATTTGTACAAACAAAAGCAAATCGTTATCAAAGAAGACAGAATTGAATTGGTAAACTAAGTAAGCAGTCTTCAGTAAGTATTTGTCTGATTAATGAGATTGCCAACTGTGAAAGTTCTACTGCAAGCTGAGACTGCCAACTGAAAACTGATTTACTGCCAACTGATAACTGCCAACTAAAATCACTGTCCTCCTAATCTTAAAATATTCTCATAAAAAGCATCAGAATTTGGGTCTGAAGGATCCATTTTTCCGTAACCGATTTTGTATTGTTTTAATGCTTTTTTAAACATTTTTCCAGATTCGTAATATCTACCAATATAATAATCACCTAAATGTGATGTTGGGTATAATTTTAAAATCATTATACCAAAATCTCTTAATTTATCGCCATTTTCTTTTTCGATTATAATTTTTTCAATCGCAAAAATATCTCTTTCCCTAATTCCTAAACTTGTACCAAATAAAAATTCTATTTCTAAATATTTGTTTTCTAAATAGTAAATGGCATCTTTTGGCGATAAATCTTTTATTTTCTCATTAAATTCTTCGTCAGAAATTGCCGAGTAAATTTCAAAAATTTTTGTCATAGCTCTTGGAATTGCTTCGCTAATGGCAGAAACTGAGTTCGGGGTTGTAATGACATCATTTATAATATTAAAATTTTTAATTTCTACACCACTTAAAGCTGTTTGAATTTGGTCAAGCTTGGTCTGTTTATCAACTGAAAAAGACGTAGAATTATTGGTGTAAAAGTAAAACGTGTTGTCTTCTCTACTAAATTTATCTAAATTATAAGATTGTAGTTCACCACCAATAAAATCTGAAAAACTAGGATTTATGCATATAAAAGAGTTGATAAAAGCAGTATTTTCTTTCAAAAAATGAGAAATTAAATTTCCAGAATATCCTTGCCCTACTAAAGAAATAAAAGGAGATGTTCTATAATTACTTTCCATATAAAAAATAACTTCGTCTCTTAAAAAATCGTAAAAACTACTAGCTGTTGATGTTAATTGTCCTGTATTTCTGTTAAAAGAAATATCTTGTCCTTTCGTTTCTTCCATAGAAATCCCTACCACAATTTGCTTAGGAGCTTTGTCTTTTTTCGCAAATAAAACCGAATTTCCTACATAAATATCGAACAACAATTCCTCTTCCAAAACAACTGCCAAAGGATAATTTTTAATGCTATCCATTTCATATCCTTCAGGAATATAAATCTTAATATTTCTGGTTGTTTGTAAAATATCAGATTCTAAAGAATGCTGAATTGTTTTTTGAGAAAATCCTACCAAAGAAAAAAGTACAAATAATAATGAGAGTGTTTTCTGAATCATACGTTAGATTGTTTATTTTTGCTGATAATGATTTTTTGTTCCTTAATAAGAACGACTAAAATACAAAAATATGATACAACCTGAATGGAAAACCGCTAAAGAATATGAAGATATTACCTATAAAAAATGTAATGGAGTTGCAAGAATAGCGTTTAACAGACCTAATGTTAGAAATGCTTTTAGACCAAAAACAACCAAAGAATTGTATGATGCTTTTTATGATGCAGGAGAAGATGTGAATATTGGTGTGGTTTTATTGTCTGCTGAAGGACCCAGCACAAAAGATGGAATTTACTCTTTTTGTTCAGGAGGAGATCAGAAAGCAAGAGGTCATCAAGGTTATGTTGGTGATGATGGGTATCACAGATTAAACATTTTAGAAGTACAAAGATTAATTAGATTTATGCCAAAAGCTGTAATTGCTGTTGTTCCTGGTTGGGCAGTTGGTGGAGGACATTCTCTACACGTTGTTTGCGATTTAACTTTAGCAAGTAAAGAAAACGCAATTTTTAAACAAACAGATGCAGATGTAACTTCCTTTGATGGTGGATATGGTTCTGCTTATTTGGCAAAAATGGTTGGGCAAAAAAGAGCGAGAGAAATTTTCTTTTTAGGAAGAAATTATTCTGCACAAGAAGCGTATGATATGGGAATGGTAAATGCTGTTATTCCTCATGATGAATTAGAAAGCACAGCTTACGAATGGGCTCAAGAAATTTTAGAGAAAAGTCCAACATCTATAAAAATGCTAAAATTCGCCATGAATTTAACAGATGATGGAATGGTTGGCCAACAGGTTTTTGCAGGTGAAGCAACACGTTTGGCTTATATGACAGATGAAGCTAAAGAAGGTAGAGATGCATTTTTAGAAAAAAGAAAACCAAACTTTCCTAAAAAATGGATACCATAGGTGGTTGGCAGTAAATCAGTAATCAGTTATCAGTCACAGTTGCCAGTAAAACAAAATTGTTTGCTTTTTTATTTCAGTAGAAAATAATAGTAGTTAGTAAATGAAAGTTTTTATTTATTAATTTTTAAAGAAAATATAACTAACACAAGAGTGTTTCTTCCCTTTGGGAAGATTAAGAAGGGCTTTAATGAAATCACAAATAGTAACTTTTTTAATAAAATGTCCAGATCAAAAAGGATTGGTGGCAAAAATTACCAGTTTTTTTTACGATAAGGGATTTAATATTTTAAGTTGTCAGCAATATGTAAATGCTTTAGAGAATACTTATTTTATGCGTATTCGTTTAAATGCAGATGGTACCGAAATTTCTAAATCAGCTTTAGAAAAGGATTTTTTAGACTTAGCAACTCCATTAGAGTTTAAGTGGTCTGTAAATTATGGAAATGAAATACAAAATGTAGCCATTATGGTTTCGCATACCAGTCATAATTTATACGATTTGTTAGAACGCTCTAGAGAAGGTGGTTTAAACTGTTGCGTAAAAATGGTTATTAGTAATCATGATAAATTAAGGTATGTTGCAGAAATGTTTGGAATTCCTTTTTATCATTTGCCAATATCAAAAGAAACAAAACTAGAGCAAGAAGCACAAGTTAGAGAATTGTTAGAAGCGAATCATATCGATTTAATTGTGATGGCTAGATATATGCAAGTTTTGTCATCTGGTTTTATCAATGATTATAAAGAAAGAATTATTAATATTCATCATTCCTCTTTACCAGCTTTTCAAGGAGCAAACCCTTATGAAAGAGCATATCAAAGAGGCGTAAAATTAATAGGAGCTACAGCTCATTATGCCACAGAAGATTTAGATAAAGGACCTATTATAGATCAAGATGTAAAGCATGTAAACCACGAAAGTACCACCAAAACATTAAAAAGAATTGGTGCAGATACAGAAAAATTGGTTTTGGCTAGAGCTGTTAAATATCATTTAAATAACCAAATAATTGTTTCTGGAAACAGAGCAATTGTATTTCCAGAAACTGGGGAGTAGAATAGCCCATCTTAATCTTCCCAAAGGGAAGAAACTGTTGGGTTATCATTAGAATGGTGAAAATTTAAAAAAAGGAAAAAATAAATTAAAATAATTTTGAGAACTTCAAATTACCCAGATTGGAGTTCCTTCCCTTTGGGAAGGCTAGGATGGGCTTCTTTTTATGAAAATAATTTGTATTGGGCGCAATTACGCAAAGCATATTGAAGAATTAGCAAACGAAAAACCAGAAAATCCTGTTGTTTTTTTAAAGCCTGATTCTGCTATTTTACCGAAGAAAAATCCATTTTTTATTCCACCTTTTTCTGATGATGTCCATTATGAAGTAGAGGTTTTGGTAAAAATAAATAAAGTTGGTAAGCATATTGATGTTAAATTTGCGCATAAATATTATGATGAAATTGGTTTAGGAATCGATTTTACTGCAAGAGATGTGCAACAAGATTGCAAAGAAAAAGGATTGCCTTGGGAAAAAGCAAAAGCGTTTGATGGAAGTGCAGTTGTTGGCGAATTTTATCCGAAGGAAAATTTTGATTTGGATAACTTAAAGTTTCAATTGTTTAAGAATGATGAAATAGTTCAAGATGGAAACACAAATGCCATGTTGTGGAAAACTGATGAATTGATTTCATACGTATCTCAATATTTCACCTTAAAAAAAGGCGATATCATTTTCACAGGAACTCCAGCAGGTGTTGGTAAAGTTGTAGAAAATGATAACTTAAAAGGAATTATTGAAGGCAAAGAAGCTTTTAATATTCGAGTGAAGTAAAATACCAAAATGATATTAAATCCAATATTAATAATTTTTGTCTTTTTGTCATAAGAATGTTTTTCTTTTTAGCAAAAAAGTATGATAAATATTTGATTTTAAATGTCTTATTAGGGCTACTAACTTTTTTAGTTAGTTATTATTTTTTACTTCTATTATCAGTATTTATTTTTTCGTTTGCTTTTAATAAAATATCTTTTTCGAATGAAATTATTATGGGATGTTTCATAATTCCTTTTGCATTGATAATAACAGGAATTTATTATAAGATTTTAGAAAGAAAATTTAGAAAGTTGAGTCATAAAACTAAGATAAGTGATATTGGAAAAAATAAGGTTAAAGATAAATAATTTAAAAAAACACATCAAAGACCTGACAGGTTTTAAAACCTGTCAGGTCTAGAAAAAAACAAAATTATATGATATTAGGATTAGTGCTACTTTATTGGATTGGGAAATATTTCTACAAATTATCCGAAGAATATGATAAAAGCAAATGGGGTTTTGCAATTTTGGGAATTGTAGTTTATTATGCAGGTAGTATATTAGCAGGAATTATTATTCTATTATTTATTGATATCTTTTCTGATAATTATACTGATGATTCAATAAGTGATATAATGTTAAGCTTAATTTCTTTTCCTTTTGGTCTTTTAAGCTGTTACTTATTATACAGTTATCTTAAAAAAACATGGGAAAAGAATAAACCAAACCCTAATAAGTTAATTGATGAGATAGGAAAACCTTTAGATCAAATAAAATCTTAAATCTAACTATTAAGCTATAATGAGTCTTTTAATCTAAGAATACAAAGATTTGATAAATTTTATAATACAAATTATTGCATCCCTATTTATTGGTGGTTGCTTTATATATTTAGCGAAAAGATTTAGTAAAAATAAAATCTTTTATTTTTGTGTAGGTTTCTTTTCTTCTTTCGCAATTCGGTTTATCTATTTACTAATTTATGGTTTTGTTACAGATTTTAAAATTGAGCAAGACTTTCAATACAATAGAAATTTATCAGTTTTATTAAGTGTTATGATTCCATATATACTTTTCGTTTTGTTGCGAAAAAAACTCAATAAAGAAGATACAGACGATTTAAATATAAATGATATAGGTAAAGAATGAAAGCAGAAATTATAACGATTGGAGACGAAATTTTAATCGGTCAAATTGTTGATACAAACTCACAATGGATTGGAACTGAATTAAACAAAATAGGCGTTTCTGTGCATCAGATTTCATCGATTCAAGATGATAAGCGACATATTTTAAATGCACTAAAAGAAGCAGAAGAAAGAGTAGATATTGTAATAATCACAGGAGGTTTAGGACCCACAAAAGACGATATTACAAAACACACCATTGCAGAATATTTTAATGATGCATTGGCTTTAAATGAAGAAGTTGTGCATCACATTAAAACCTTATTCGCAAAATATAACATTCCTTTTAGCGAGTTAAATAGATTGCAAGGAATGATTCCTACAAAAGCAACCTATTTAAAAAACGAATATGGCACAGCTCCAGGAATGTGGTTTTTCGAGAATAATACTGTTTTTGTTTCATTGCCAGGAGTTCCCTCAGAAATGAAAGGTTTAATGGAACATGAAGTTTTACCAAAAATTAGGAAAGAGTTTCAATTGCCTTTTATCATTCATAAAACATTAATAACGTATGGACAAGGAGAAAGTGTTGTAGCAGAAAGAATTGAAGCCTTTGAAAATAATTTGCCAAGTTTTATAAAATTAGCTTACTTACCAAATTTTGGTAAAGTTCGTTTGCGTTTATCTGCCAAAGGCGACAATAAAAAATTATTAGAAGACACACTTCAAGAAAAAATAAACGAATTGTATCAACTAATTCCAGACATCATTTCTGGTTTTGATGATGGAGGAAAAATAGAAGACAGAATTGGCATCCTATTAAAAGAAAAAGGAAGAACAGTTTGTACAGCAGAAAGTTTAACTGGCGGAAAAATTGCAGCAACCTTAGTTTCAGTTGCAGGATCATCAGCCTATTATAAAGGTAGTATTATTCCATATTCTGCAGAAACAAAAATTAACCTGTTGGGAGTTTCGCCAAAAACCATTGAAAAACACTCTGTAGTTAGTGCAGAAGTAGCTATAGAAATGGCAAAAGGAGGCAAAGAAAAATTGAAAACTGATTATGCAATTGCTGTAACAGGAAATGCTGGGCCATCTACAGACAATACCGATAAAAGTGTTGGAGTAGTATTTATAGCAATAGCCACAGATTCAGCTATCTTTGTAGAAGAATTTAACTTCGGAAAACCAAGAGGAAGAGTCATTGATAAAACCGTAAATAAATCATTGGAGTTATTATTGAAAGAAATATTAAAAAATTAATAAATTTGTTTTGTTCAGAATTAGATTTATTTGTAGATTTGCACCTCGTTTAGAGATAACATTAAAATAACTGTAAGAAGATGTCTAGAGTTTGTGAATTAACAGGTAAAAAAGCAATGGTTGGAAACAATGTTTCTAAAGCATTAAATAGAACAAAAAGAACATTTGACGCTAATTTAATGACCAAGCGTTTTTATATTGAAGAAGAAGATAAATGGATTACCTTAAAAGTATCTGCATCTGCTTTAAAAAACATTAATAAATTAGGAGTTTCTGCAGTAATTAAAGAAGCTAGAGCAAACGGATTTTTAACAAAATAAGTTAAAGCTCATAAAATTATATACAGATGGCAAAAAAAGGAAACAGAGTTCAGGTAATTTTAGAATGTACAGAGCATAAAGCTTCTGGAGAAAGAGGTACTTCTAGATATATTACTACAAAGAACAAAAAGAACACTCCAGATAGAATGGAAATTAAAAAATTCAATCCTATCTTAAAGAAAATGACTGTTCACAAAGAAATTAAATAATAATACTATCTAGAACTCAAGTAATTGAGCACATAGATTTAAAACATTTATACAATGGCAAAAAAGACAGTAGCATCGTTACAAACATCTTCTAAAAGATTAAGTAAAGCAATAAAAATGGTAAAATCTCCAAAATCAGGAGCTTATACATTTGTAGAAACTATTCTTGATCCTGCAAACGTAGACGCGTTTTTAGCAGAAAAATAAGACACAATCTTACAAAATATATAAAACTACTTTCTAAATTTAGGAAGTAGTTTTTTTTGTGCCTCATAATTCCGTATTTTTGGGCGTTCCCTAAAGGTCGGGCTTTACACTATATCTTTTTTGAGAAAAACAAAAAAGGATGTCGTTTCAATCCCTAACGCAGGCAACTTTAATGACAATTTGACCAAACCAAACTATTGGCACGTTTTTTAACGTATTGATAATTAGTATAAAAATTAAAAAATGAGTTTTTTCAAAAATATATTTTCGAAAGAAAAAAAGGAAACATTAGACAAAGGTTTAGAGAAAACCAAAGAAAGTTTTTTTGGTAAATTATCAAAAGCAGTTGCAGGAAAATCTAAAGTAGATGATGATGTTTTAGATAATTTAGAAGAGGTTTTAGTAGCTTCTGATGTTGGTGTAAACACCACTTTGAAAATTATTACGAGAATCGAAGAACGAGTAGCCAAAGACAAATATGTTGGTACAGACGAATTAAATACAATTCTTCGTGAAGAAATTGCTGGTTTATTATCGGAAACCAATGTAGGTAACGAAACTGAATTTACAATTCCAACTTTACCAAAAACTAAAGAAGGTAAAAAAACACCTTATGTTTTAATGGTTGTTGGTGTAAATGGTGTTGGAAAAACAACCACAATTGGTAAGTTAGCAAGTCAGTTTAAAAAACAAGGATTAAAAGTAGTTTTAGGTGCAGCAGATACGTTTAGAGCAGCAGCAATTGATCAATTACAAGTTTGGGCAGACAGAACAGGTGTGCCAATTATTCGTCAAGATATGGGTTCTGATCCTGCTTCTGTAGCTTTTGATACATTAACATCAGCCTTAAAACAAGATGCAGATGTTGTCATTATAGATACAGCAGGTCGTTTACACAACAAAGTAAATTTAATGAACGAGTTGACGAAAATAAAACGTGTAATGCAGAAAGTGGTCGATAATTCTCCTCACGATGTTTTACTAGTTTTAGATGGCTCTACAGGACAAAATGCTTTTGAGCAAGCAAAACAATTTACGTTAGCAACAGAAGTTACTTCTTTAGCCGTTACAAAACTAGATGGAACTGCAAAAGGTGGTGTTGTGATTGGTATTTCAGATCAATTTAAAATTCCTGTAAAATATATTGGAGTAGGAGAAGGTATTGACGATTTACAGGTTTTTAATAAGGTTGAATTTGTTGATTCTTTTTTTAAATAAGGTTTTTCGGAGAAGTTATTCTTGGTAATTGGTGAGACACATTTTAATCCACAACTTTTTATTTCAGTTGGAAATGAATATGATCATCATGTCTCACTGCTTGACAGCCATGAAAACGAACTTTTTTATTATTTAGACGCAGTCGTTGTTTTAAATGAGGTTCAATAAATAGTTTTCCAACTTCATTTTGTCTTAGAATAATATTTGCTAAATCCCTAGTGCCATTATTTGAGAATTTTATGTGTTTATTAATTTTTCCAAAAGTTACGTATTTTGGAAAGTCATAGAGCCAATTTCCTCTCTCTTTACAGACTGAAATTTGGTTATATTCTTTTTCGGTTGGTTTTTCGAAAACGCCATAACCACTTACAGATGGTTTACTATTGGTTAGGATTCCGTTTTTATTTTCATAAATCAAAGAAACATCAATTTTTTTTCCATCATTGTGACTCAAATGAGGCAACAATGGAAATTTGTCTATAAACGGAAAATTTGCATCAAGATAAACCATTTTGATTCCATTATTTCTTTTTTCAAAATCGTTTGCTATTTTTTTAATTACTTTATTTAATTCAGGTGTAACATAATTTCTATTCGTTAGTTTGTAAAAAAAAGAATTGGCTTGCAGAAATTCCGTTTCTTTTATTTTTTCTCTACCAAAAACAGGAGCGAAGTTTGGAACAATTAAAAAAGTAGCAACTAAGTATAAAGTTGCAAAAATTAAAATTCGCTTTAATCTTTTCTTTTCCGTTTTCTTTTTAATTATCAATAGTGAAATAAGATAAATTATCCCACCTATTTGAGTAATAACAGTCAAAAGAACTATAAGTATTATTTGGAGTATTATTTTCAATAAAAACATATAGATTTTATTTTATCAACAAAGATAAAAGTAGTAATTTTTAAATATGTTTTATTAGAATGTAACGAAATTAAAAGAAAATTATGAGAACTATTTAAATGGATAATACAAAATAGATAATACAAAGTATCTAATTTTCAAGAGCATTAATTCTTTCCCACAAATCATTATCAAAAGAAGACAATGCAAAATTAGAAGTTTCTGCTGCTTCCCCCATTCTAATAATTACCAAATCTTTACTAGGTACAATATAAATTTTCTGATCGTTTTTACCCAAAGCACAAAACATATCTTCAGGTGCATTTGGCACTAATTCTCCAGTAAACATAAATTGACTTTGGGGTAAATGATAACTTTCTTTTCCATTTAACCACCATAAATACCCATAAGATTTATTGATATTTTGAGAACTAGTTGTAGCTTTCTTTATAAAGTTTTCGGAGATAATTTGGTTGTTTTCCCATTTTCCATTTGCAGAAATTAGCAAACCAAAACGTGCCATACTTCTAGTATTACTCCAATACACATTTAAATCTCCGACATTTCTCCAAATACCAGACATTCCAATTTTCTCTTTTAGTTTGGTGTTAAAATAGATATCAAAAGATTGTTTACTTGCTGCTGCAATAACGTCTTGCATTTTAACGTATACATTATGATAAGCCCATCTTTGTCCTGCATCAGCAATATATTTTAAGTTTGCTGATGAAACATCATCGCCCAAACTATCATCTAAACCAGCGTCCATAGACAAAAGGTTTTTACACGTAATTAAATTTTCTTTTTCTAGTGGAATGCTTGTCCAGCCAACGCCTATATAATCAGAAACTTTAGTATTGATATTGATTAAATTTTCGTCTTGTGCAATGCCTGATAATGCTGACGTTAATGTTTTACCAGCACTTGCCCAATACCAAGCAGAAAATGCAGAATGCGTATTAAAATAAGCCTCAATAACTATTTTGCCTTGATGCAAAATAATAAAGCTTTTCGTATTTTTTGTTTCTAAAAAGTCTAATAAAGGGTTTAATTGATTGCTGTTCCAATTTAGTTCAGTAAGAGATTTTGTTTCCCAATCATTAGAATTTATCTCAGGAAAATACAAAGATTCTGTGGAGTTTTCAATTATATCTTCTTTTTCTAAATCTTCTTTAGAGCAAGATAAAAAAATCAAAATAAAACTAATTGTTAAAAAAGAAGTGCGAATTAATTTCATAAAATAATTGGTTTGTAATAAGACAGTTTGCCATCGTAAAGGTTTAAAATGTTATCTTTGAGTATCAAACTTTTTATTATGAAAAACATATTTTTTACACTCTTTTCAATGTTTCTAATTTATTCTTGTCAAAAAAAGCAAGAAAAAGAAATTGTTTATTTTAAGAATTACGACGAATCTACACAATTAGAAAATCAGCAAAATCACGAAAAAAAGAGAATGCAATTTAAACTTTTTCAATCTAAAACGTTAGATATGAATGAAGTTTTTAAACCATTTTATAAAGATTTGGCTCAATTTTCAGAAGATAGTTACGAAGATTTAAAACCTTTAATTTTAGAGCAAAATATTCCATCAATTCAAAAAAGTGTTCAAGAAGGCAAGTTAACGTATGAAAAATTAACGCTGTTTTATTTATATAGAATCAGAAAATTTGAAAGCGATTCTACTTTGTCTTTAAATAGTATCATCGCTTTAAATCCAAATGTTTTAAAAGAAGCAAGAGAAAAAGACAAAAAGAAAGAAAATATTTCTGAATTTTCTATGTATGGAATGCCAGTTTTATTAAAAGATAACATTAATACCAAAGAAATGCCAACAACTGCTGGAGCTGTTGCTTTGCAAAGAAATTATACTAAAAGTGATGCCTTTATTGTCGAAAAATTAAAAGAAAATGGTGCACTTATTTTAGGAAAAGTAAATTTAAGTGAATGGGCATATTTTTTCTGTTCTGGCTGTCCTTTAGGCTATTCAGCAATTGGTGGGCAAACGCTGAATCCTTATGGAAGAGCCGAGTTTGAAACAGGTGGAAGCTCTGCAGGAAGTGGAGTAGCAGTTGCTGCGAATTTTGCAGTAGTTGCTGTGGGTACAGAAACTTCGGGTTCTATAACATCGCCTTCAAGTCAAAATTCTGTGGTCGGTTTAAAACCAACAATTGGTGTGTTGAGTAGAAGTGGCATTGTGCCAATTTCAAGTACTTTAGATACGCCTGGACCTATGACAAAAAATGTAACTGACAATGCAATTTTTATGAATGCAATGTTAGGTTTTGACAATGCTGATACAGCATCTAAAAAAATAGACGAAGATTATTTTCAAAACGGATTCCCAACCACTTTAGATGGTGTAAAATTAGGAGTTTTAAGTTCTTTATTAACAGATTCTATTTATGCTTTAACTGTTGATAAATTAAAGCAAGTTGGAGCAGAAATTATAGAAATTACACCTCCAGAAATTTCTTTTAATGGTTTTATAACCTTGTTAAATATTGATATGAAACACGATTTACCAAGTTATTTAAAGAATGATGCAGATAAATCTATCTTTGTAAAAAATGTGAATGATGTTGTTGAATTCAACGAAAAAGATTCGCTTTTAAGAGCACCTTATGGCCAACAATTATTTGATGGAATTATAAAGGATAAAACTACATTAAAAGAATTAGAAGTTATAAAAGCAAATCTAAAATCTGAAGCAGAAAAATATCTACAAGCTTTAAAAGATGAAAATTTAGATGCAATTTTATCGATAAATAACTATCATTCAGGAATTGCAGCAGTTTCTTTTCACCCAACATTAACAGTGCCAATGGGTTATAAAAAAACGGGAGAACCAGTTAGTTTAACCTTTGTTGGAGTTCCTTTTTCCGAAAGAAAATTATTAGAAATTGGCTATGTTTTTGAGCAATTAACTAAAGTTAGGAAGCTGCCAAAAAACTATCAATAGATTTTTTATTTTAGTAGAAATTCGATTAAGTAAATCCCGTAAAAATTGCTCAATTTTATGGGATTTCTTTTTTTGGTATAAAAGGCAAAGCTATAAATCACTATTATTTTAGTCTTGATCTTTTTAATTTTTTTTGAAATTTAAATAATAATTTTTGGTTTCTTTATCAAATCTTTCAATTGCATAACGAAGCGTAATTCTGGGCATTTCAGAGGCATATTTGTCGAGGAAATTTTTTAGTGTTTCTTCATTTCGTTTTCCTCCTTCACGAATCCAACTTCCTACAGCTTTTTGTACATATTCGTTTGAATCATGTATAAGAATTTCGGCAATTTTAAAAGTTTCCTCTATTTCATTTTTTCTGATAAAATAATAGGTACTTACTATAGCAGTTCTTCTTTCCATCGGGTTTTTAGAATTTGCTAAATCGTATAGAACTGATTTTTCTTTATCAAATAAATAACCACCAACCACATAAGGGGCACTTCTATCGACTAAACCCCAAGTATCAATCCATTGATGATTATCAATATATGCCTTAAAAATTTTTTCTTTTTCTTCTTCGGATGTTTTTTTATTTCTAGCTTTAAAATCTAAAATGGAAACAGCTGCAAGTCTATGATTGTCATTTTCATCTTGTAATAATTTTACAACTTCATTTATGGGCATTTGCTGATAATCTTTTGCCAAAGAAAAGAGTTCTCTTTTGGGGATTTCTCCCAAATAATCTTGACTAATTTTTTTTAAAGTTTGAATGAATTCTTTTGCAGTCATTTATAATGAGATTATGATATGATAAATATATGTTTTTGTAGCTAATATATGGTTTTACTGATTTATAATTTTAAAACTTCAACATTGAACTTAAAAAGTATAATCACTTGATAAAACATATAATTAAGGCTTATATTTGCAAACTGAATTTAGAATGATATGCGTACAAAAACCATCAAAAAAAATAAGATTAACGTTGTAACTTTAGGCTGCTCAAAAAACATTTACGATAGTGAGGTTTTAATGGGGCAACTAAAAGCCAATGGAAAAAATGTAGTGCACGAAGATGAAAATGATGATGGAAATATTGTCGTGATTAATACGTGTGGTTTTATAGGGAAAGCAAAAGAGGAATCTATTGATACTATTTTGCATTATGCTCAAAGAAAAGAAGCTGGCGAAATTGATAAGGTTTTTGTTTCTGGTTGTTTAAGCGAACGCTATAAACCCGATTTGGAGAGAGAAATTCCGAATGTAGATCAGTATTTTGGGACACACGATTTGCCAAATTTATTAAAGGTTTTAGAAGCAGATTATAAACACGAACTGATAGGAGAACGTTTAACAACAACTCCAAAACATTATGCGTATTTAAAAATTGCAGAAGGTTGTGACAGGCCTTGTTCGTTTTGTGCAATCCCTTTAATGCGTGGAAAACATAGATCAACACCCATTGAAGATATTGTTACAGAAGCAACTAAATTAGCAGAGAAAGGCATTAAAGAAATTATGCTAATTGCCCAAGATTTAACCTATTATGGGTTAGATATCTACAAAAAAAGAGCGTTAGCACAATTGTTAGAAGCGTTGGCAAAAGTAGAAGGAATTGAATGGATTAGAATGCATTATGCGTTTCCAACAGGTTTCCCTATGGATGTTTTAGATGTAATGAAACGTGAGCCAAAAGTGTGTAATTATTTAGATATTCCTTTACAACATATCAATACAGAGTTGTTAAAGTCGATGAAAAGAGGAACTACGCACGAAAAAACGACTGCTTTAATTCATAAATTTAGAGAAGCTGTGCCAGAAATGGCAATTAGAACTACGTTGATTGTTGGTTATCCAGGAGAAACTGAAGCCATGTTTCAAGAATTGAAAGATTGGGTAGAGGAAATGCGTTTTGAACGTTTAGGAGCTTTTGAATATTCGCACGAAGAAAACACAGGAGCTTATGTTTTAGAAGATGATGTGCCTGCAGCAATAAAGTTTAAAAGAGTCAACGAAATTATGGAAGTTCAGTCTCAAATTTCTTGGGAATTGAATCAACAAAAAATAGGGAAAACTTTTAAATGTTTGTTTGATAGAAAAGATGGCGAATATTTTTACGGACGTACAGAATCTGATTCACCAGATGTAGATAATGATGTTTTGGTAGATGCAAAAGAGCATTATATTAAAATCGGCGAGTTTATTGATGTAAAAATTTACGAAGCTGGCGATTACGATTTGTATGGAACTCCTGTTAAGAAACAAGAAAAGCCAGTTCCTTTGCATCAGAAAAAGTTAAAAAAGTAGACAGTTTTTAGTGGCAGTTTTCAGTAAAAAAAAACAGACCTCAAAGGTTTTTAAAACCTTTGAGGTCTGTTTTTTATTTTTCTTTTAGAGAAGAATTTATTTTAAATTTCGAAAGTAGTTTTAAAACTAGCAATTTGCGTTAGGGATTGAAACGACATCCTTTTTGTTTTTCACAAAAAGATATAGTGGAAAGCCCGTTAAAACGCCCAAATAAATAATTATAACTAATTAATTATATATCTTAAACCTAACAGGTTTTTGAAACCTGTTAGGTATTTTAACTAAACGATTTTACTTCAAAGTATCAGAATTCAAAAGAAAAACGGCATTTGCTAAAAACAACTTTCCATTTTCCCAAAAAGATCTGAATAACGGATTATCAACCATATAAATAATGCTTCCTCTTCCTTTTTGCTCTTCACCAAATAATAAAGATTCTGGAATGTTTTTTACAGCTTCGCTTCCTGCATAACCAGAAATATTTTTAGTGTTTTCATTAAAATAAGCAACATTTACACCTTCACTTAAATAATTGTAAGAAGTACTTCCTAATTTTAAAGAAAAATATTCGTTAGTATAGCCAAAGCCTAAAGGATGTGTGTTGTCTACTTTGCTTTTAAAAATGGCACCTGTAATTAAGTTTTTTACACTTTCTCTTTCTTGTTCTGCATAAGGTGTTAAGTTTGGAGATTTGTCTTTAGTATCTTCCGAATTTTTCTTAGTAAGAGCAAAACCTTTTTGATCTGCAAAACTATTTAAAGCGTTTCCAATTGCTATTAAAGTTCCACCAGAACTTACAAAAGCCGATAATTTATCTAAGGTACTTTTATTTAAAACTCGACTGTAGTATCCATTAGGTAAAATAATTACATCGTATTTAGAGAAATTTACACTACTAAAATAATCCGAATCTAAAATGGTTAGCGGATATTGTAATTCAGTTTCAAAAAAGTGCCAGATTTCACCAAAACTTAAAGAAGAAGTTCCTTCACCAGAAAGTAATGCTACTTTTTGTTTATTAATTGGTTTTACAGCATACGATCCAAAATCTACACCAGCATCCGAAAAACCAGTTGAGGTTGTAGTTAATTGACGTTTGTGATTATAAGCAATTTCTATTAAGTTTTCATCAAAATCTTCATTTCGATTGTCATTTCTTAGTATGATTAAAGAGCCTCTTTCAAAAGATTTTCCGTTTGTAGAAAATGGTTTTTCAGCAAAACGTGGCACAATATTATTCTTTAATAAATCTGCTAAGAAAGTAGCATCTTCTAAGCTATTCCATTTAGAAATGTATGCGTACGCTTTTTTATCAATTTTAGTAAAATAGGTCTCAGTTTCGTTTTTAGACTTTGTAGAATTCACTTTACTTTTACTTGCAATCCCCTTAAAACCATGAGCATAAGGTAAAGACCAAGCAGTAATATCGTAGGTTAAAGAGTCTGCTAATTTTGCAGAAGGCTCAAATAAAACATTTACCATTTTTCCTTTTGGTTGATTGGTATGAATCACCAAATCACCTTCAGAAGTCGTGAATTTTTCATCATTTTGATTGCTAAAGTTGTAGCCTTTTACAGTTCCGTTTGTTGCATATTCATAGTTGATTTCATGCGTGTCTAGTAATTTTTTAAGACGATTGGTTTTATCTTGATTTTCATTTTTTAGCACAAAACTTTTATACCCTACATCATCATTATTAAAGAATTTTTTGAATTCAGTATTTAATTTTTCAGCATTTTGAGAAGCAATTTCCACTGTAGACAATCCTGTAGTTTTATGATGAATTGCTCTGTCTTTTAAGGTTAAAACCTCACCTTCATTTGTATTGATTCCTAAACCTGCTCTTCCATGACCTGCTTGTTCATAAGTCATACCAATTGCGCCCATAAAAGTTGGGTAGGTATCTCCATAACTTGGGTACAACAAATCGAAACTTTCTTTTGTAAAATATAACCAACCTTCTTTATCGAAATATTTTGCGTGATTTTTACCAATTTCCGTTTGAAAATTACGTTGCCAATCTGTAATAATTTCATGAAAAGGTTCTGCAGCTGGCGCAAAATAATAAGGACTGTTGATGCCTTGTTCGTGGAAATCTACGTGAATGTGAGGCATCCATTTATTGTAAATTTTAATTCTTTGTTGGCTTTCCACTTGCGTTGCCCAAGCCCAATCTCTATTCAAATCGAATAAATAATGGTTTGGTCTTCCTCCAGGCCAAGGCTCATTGTGTTCTTTTGCATCTTGAGTAACATCAAAAGGCGTACTTTTTACTTGATTGTACCAATTTACATATCTGTCTCTTCCATCAGGATTTATACACGGATCCATAATTACAAGAGTGTTTGTTAACCAAGCTTTTTTATTGGTTACTAAATCGTAAAGTGTTAACATAGAGGCTTCTGTACTCGAAGCTTCATTTCCATGGACATTATAACTTAACCAAACAATGGCTTTTTTTCCTGGATTACCAGTTTCAGTGCCTGTTTGAGCTACATTGGTTTTTCTAATTTCCTCTAAATTATTAATATTTTCTTCTGATGAAATATAAGTAACATACAAAGGCCTATGTTCATTTGTTTCGCCATATTTTTCTAGTTGTACGTTGGATAATGTGTTGCTAACGTATTCAAAATAATCGACAACTTTATGATGTCTTGTAAATCGAGAACCAATTTCGTAGCCTAAAAACTCTTCTGGAGATTTTATTGTTTGCGCAAAAACAGAACCGATTGTTAAAAAAGTTAGCAGTAAAAAAGCTTTAAATTTCATAAAATATTTTTTTGATATTTTTCAAAAATAAGCAATAATTTTTATTCTTTGACAAGAGAAGTACAGTAACAAGTTAAAAATATGTTAGATTGATTTACATTTTTTATGTTCGCATAAAATAGTTGTATTTTTATCGAAAATTAACCAAACTACATGAACGCTAATTCAGATTCTGATTGTTGTAAAAAAAGTGTTATCAATCTATGAAAATAACACAGATACCATTCCAAAAAACAGGATTTTTCTCTAAAACTATGACAGATTATTTAGAGAAAAATGAACACATAACTTCATTTTACCATAATTTTCCAGACATCAATGGTTTTCATAATCAGATTGAAGAAAAGAAAACCTCTTTTCGTTTACAATCGAGACTTGTTTTGGTGGATGCTTTAAAAAATCAATATAAAAACTTTACAACATCTACAAAAACAGTTGAAAATATTGAACTTTTAAAGTTACAAAATACGTTTACAATTACCACAGGTCATCAACTTAATTTATTTACTGGACCTTTGTATTTTTTGTATAAAATTATTTCTACAATTAATTTAGCTGAAGAATTATCAGAAAAATTTCCTGAAGAAAATTTTGTACCCATTTATTGGATGGCAACTGAAGACCACGATTTTGACGAGATTAATTATTTTAATTTTGATGGTAAAAAAGTAAGTTGGAACAGAAAAGATGGTGGAGCAGTTGGTAGATTTTCAACAGAAGGTTTGGAGGATGTTTTTGAGGTTTTTTCAAATCATTTGGGGAATTCTAAAAACGCAAATTTTTTAAAAAACCTTTTTTCTGATGGTTATTTAAACCATAATAACTTAGCAGATGCAACACGTTTTATTGCCAACGAATTATTCAAAAACTATGGTTTGGTAATTGTAGATGGAGATGATAAAAATTTAAAACAATTATTTACGCCTTTTGTAAAAGACGAATTAGAAAATGAAACCTCTTTTAAAGAAGTCTCAAAAACCATTACAAAACTTGAAAAAAACTATCCAATTCAAGTAAACCCCAGAGAAATAAATTTGTTTTATTTGGGTGATGATTATCGAGAACGCATTATTTTTGAAGATAATTTATATAAGATAAACAATACAGAAATTGCATTTACAAAAGCAGAAATTTTAAAGGAAGTTGATGAAAATACTTTAGCTTTTTCGCCAAATGTAATTATGAGACCTTTGTATCAAGAAGTAATTTTGCCTAACCTTTGTTATATTGGAGGAGGAGGAGAAATGGCATATTGGCTAGAGTTAAAAGACTATTTTGATAAAGTTGATGTTCCTTTTCCTATCTTATTATTGCGTAATTCTGTGCAAATAATTTCAGAAAAACAAGCTGGGAAACTAGAAAAACTAAACATTACTAAAGAAGAGATTTTTTTAAACCAGTTTGAATTATTATCAAAAAAAGTAATAGCAAATTCGGATTTAAAAATCAGTTTTAAAGATAAAAAGCAATTTTTGCAACAACAATTTATAGAGTTAAAAGAAGTTGCTGAAAAAACGGACGTTACTTTTATAAATGCTGTAAATGCACAAGAAAGAAAACAAATAAAAGGTTTAGAGAATCTTGAAAAACGTTTGTTAAAAGCCGAAAAAAAGCGACAAAAAGACTTAGTGAATAGGATTACAATCATTCAAAATGAGTTGCTGCCAAATGAATCTTTAGAGGAGCGTCAGCGAAATTTTTCTGAGTTTTATTTAGAGTATGGAAATAGGTTTATTATCAATTTAAAAGAAGCTTTAAAACCACTTGCTTTGGAGTTTACTGTTTTGGAAATGTAGATTTTAATTTTTTAGAAATGTATTCTCGAAGGCAGTTTAGGGGTCATTTTATAATTTTTTGCTGCGCTTAAACACATAAATTTATAATGAAAGAAAAAGGACTTCATCCAAATAATAAATTCGATAAAGGCTATAATTTTGACGAACTTGTAAAAGTAAATCCGAAGTTAAATGCTTTTGTTGCAAAGAACAAATATGATTCAATTACGATTGATTTTTCGAATCCTGAAGCCGTAAAAGAACTCAACAAAGCTTTATTATTTACGTTTGATAAAATTTCTGTTTGGGATTTTCCTGATACTAATTTATGTCCGCCAATTCCTGGAAGATTAGATTATATTCATCATTTAAATGATTTAATTGCATCCGAAGAAACCATAAAAATATTGGATATAGGAACAGGAGCAACCTGTATTTATCCACTTTTAGGAGTAGCAGCATACAATTGGGATTTTGTAGCAACAGACATCGATTTAGATTCTTTAGATACTGCTCAAGATATTATTTATGATAATAAATTGGAGTCAAAAATAGAATTACGTCAACAATTAGATGAACAACAAATATTAAAAGGAATTTTAAAGGATGAAGATTCGTTTTCGGCAACGATGTGCAATCCGCCTTTTTACAAATCTGCTGAAGAAGCACAAGGAGCAAACAAACGTAAAAACAGAAATTTAGGAAATAATGCTGTTAGAAATTTCTCTGGGAATAATAACGAACTTTGGTATGTAGGAGGAGAAAAGGCTTTTTTACACAATTATTTGTACGAAAGTTCTTTGTTTAAAGAAAAAAGCAAATGGTTTACAAGTTTGGTTTCTAAAAAGGAAAATGTGGAAAGTTTAGAAAAATCTGCTAAAAAATTGGGTGTAAAGGAATTTAAAGTAATTCCAATGAATCAAGGAAATAAAGTAACTAGAATTGTTTGTTGGAGATTTCAGTAGCCAGTTTTCAGTTTGCAGTCATCATTTTTCATGTGAACGAATAATACTTGAAATAATTTGTTTTATTTGTGTAATTCGTGTCCCATTTTTTCATTAAATTATGCAAATCTCTTCGTAATTATCTACTTTAATTAAAAACAACATCTTCAATTTTATATTTTTTACAGATAAAATGCAAAATTACATAAACCAACATGTGCACAAAAACTAAACATAAAAAAGCATATAAAGGAACACCAAAAATTTGATAAGGCCAATAATAAGTCCAAACTCCTAAATAAATGGTAACTATTTCACCAAAAGCAGGTAGAATAAGTGCTAAAATAATGGCTAAAAAAATTTTGTTTTTTTGTGATTGATGTTGCAAAAGTAGAATTAATTTTCCTTCTAACTTATACAAATAATGGAAAGCTAACATCCAAGCAAAAGGAACCCACAAAGGGATTTCTCTTGTAATTTGGTGATATTCCCAATAGCCGTTTGCAACTCCCCAAGTTTCGCCAACAATGCCACCAAAACCCGTTAATAGCATACCAACTATCAATAAATAATTCTTATTTGTTTTAGGCTTTAGGATGTCTTTATATAAGTTATGAATTATTTTTAGAATTAGAATTCCTGCAATAATCGCATCATATTTTTTTAACACACCAATTAAAACTCCAGCAATAATCAATTTTAAAACCGCTTTTGTAATTTCTGTGTAGAATTTTTTTCTGTTGATAATCAATGTTTACAATTTCTTTTCTGCAAAAATAAGATTCTAAATTTAGTAAGTCATTTATTTTTTATCAAAATGACTGATAAATACTAAAATTTTGAAAATCAATTTTAAAAGCTTTATTAAAATTTGAACACAAAAAAACCGAAGCTGTTAACTTCGGTTTTAATTGTATAAATTGTAATTTCTACAAATTAGGAATTACTAACTCTTGTCCTGGGTGAATTACGTCTGGATTATTTAAAATATTTCCATTTGCTTTAAAAATAGCTGTATATTTTGAAGGATTTCCATAATATTGTTTTGCTATCTTCCCTAAAGTTTCTCCTTTTTCTACTGTATGATGCGCAAAAACAGAAGTATCTTCTACTTTAATATCTGCAACTAAATCAGTAGGGTTATCACCACCAACTTTTTTTATTTCATCCCAAATAAGGTTTTTTTCGTATTGAGTTTTAGCAGTTCCACTAATTTTTAATGTTCCACCTTCTTCTTTTACATCTCCATTTTTGATGTTTAATTTTTCGCCTAAATCTAATACACTTTGATATTTTGCTTTCATATTTTTTATTTTAATATTTATTATCTTACTGTTCTTTCTTCATCAATATAATAACCTTGTTCTGTTAAATCACCATCAACTTCACCAGCTAATTTTGCTTTTCTTCTTTCTAAATAAATTTCTTCGTAATCTTGGGTATAGTGAGGAGATGTAACTACATTTAAATCGAATTTAACAGTGGTAAAAACGTCTTTTTCTGTATTTGCTAGTATGGTTACAAAAAACTCTACATAACCGATATTTTTTGCACTATCATAATCTAAAACGATATAGCCAAAATCATCTTTACCAATAGAGCCTGTTGGGAAATCTAAAGAGATACAACCACAAGAAGCTTGTACATCGTAAATAATTAAAGGTTCATTACCTCTGTTATAAATTTGAAATATTGCTGTGAGTTGTGAACCACGTAAAATTGGATAGTAATGTCTTTCAGGATCAATAATCTCCATTTTTGTTTTTCTTGCACTTTCTAAATCTGGCTTTCTAAAGCAAGAAGTAGTGATAAGAACCAAGGAGAATAGTATGAGTAATTTCTTCATTTTTGTAAATTTAATTTTAATTAATTAAATATAATTTCATCACAAGCTAAAGCATTTTTACCTGCAATTATAGGTTTTATTACTTTAATAACAAATGACTTAGAAAGTTGTTTATTATCGAATTCCGATGGTAAATTTATAGAAACTTCTTTAGTGTCTAATATAGTTGTATCCGTTTTTAACTTTATTTTTTTAATCATTTTATAATCAGCATCTAATATTTCTATAGAACTTGGGTAATAAATTTTATGTTTAACATCTTGTAAAAACGAAAACGTAATTTTATTAGATTTAGAAATATCTTGTTTCTTAATTTTTAAAACTAAATTATCTATAGAACTAATATGCCAGTTTGTGTTGTAATCTTTAAGACCAAAAGCTCCGTCGTTTAAAATTTTGGTATTTTGATAATCTTCATCTAATTTAGAGATTACTTCAAAATCTTTTTTGTAAAAATAATGTTTTCTTTTATGATATTTAAAAATACTTTTTCGCCAGCTATTTATATAATCATCAATTTTATAGCCTCTTTCATTATATGTTTTTAGATTTGCGGCTTTACTGTAAGCAGATAAATTGTCTAATAAAATAGCAGCTTCATTTTTTACGATAATTTCTTTATTTTCATTTAAAATTCCGAAACCATAAGAACCTAATCCATAATCTCGCATAATTTCTAATTTTAGAAATGTAAGACCTGTAGCTATTTTTAAATATTCTTTATCAAATTTATTTTGTTGTGTATGCGTATCGAATTCATTATAAAAGTCAAAAAACACTTTTGGATCTAAATATTTTTTTACTGTTTTATTGATACCACTATAAATGCTCAATTCTTTCTTATTTGTATAAAATGAATTTTCTATAAAAGTGTAATAATTGGTTAATACGTGTGCTAATTTTTTTGAAAATCGTTTATGGAAATAGGCATCTATTTCATTGTCTACATTTATATTTGGGTTCCATAAAAGTTTTGCAAATAAGGTGGATTTTAAATCTTGAAAAGTACTATAATTATATTCACTTCCATGTAAAAAAACGCCATTAACCCCCAATTTATTGTATAATTTTAAATTTTGTTGGGTTACCTTAATAACTGGGTAAATATCAAAATAGTTATCAAAATT
>Ga0115565_10000584_pt1 | contig 31783 bp, 21 predicted proteins | sample COGITO_mtgs_1105_FD_87199 | JGI IMG/M metagenome (GOLD analysis project Ga0115565, IMG submission 87199) | Pelagic marine microbial communities from North Sea - COGITO_mtgs_110530 | ecosystem: Environmental > Aquatic > Marine > Epipelagic | place: Germany:Helgoland, sampling site Kabeltonne... | reverse complement strand
GGTAATTGTTGGGATAATAGCCCCATGGAACGCTTCTTTAGAAGCTTAAAAACGGAATGGATACCCACAATCGGATATCAAAGTTTTAGTGAAGCAAAGCACTGTATCAACGATTATATTATTAGTTATTACAGTGAAATTAGGCCGCATTCATACAACGGTGGATTGACCCCGAATGAATCGGAATACAGGTATTGGAAATACTATAAACCCGTGGCCAAAATGACTTGACCACTTCAGCTTCAAACTGTGAGCGGATAATACATATCGCTGAGGTATAGTTTCCGCACATGGCTAGTTGTCTCAGACTACTGGAATGCTCTAATGCGACCATGCACATAATCCAACTCGCATGGATACGCTTGCTATCATCAACAGGTCCGTATTCGAAGATACGGCTAAACTCGCTGTTTAGTCCTTCTGATTTTTCTAATAGTTCGTCCATAACTTCCCACCTTTGAAATCAGTGTAATGTTGTTAACGCTTCTTGCGCTTTGCTTGCGAAACAAAGTTTTCATCTTGAGCTATCCGTTTAACAAGCTCAGTTATCGCCTCCTCTGAATACTGATGTCTATTAGCCAATTTTCCAAAGTAATGGTACTTATTGTTATTTTTCTTCCACCCAAGCTTATTGACGCATGCTTGCAAACAATGTCTATTCAATGCTGGAGAGCCATGAATATCAGTTTTTGGCAACGCCCTAGCTAGTTTATTAGCGTCGAAGTCTTTCGTTAAAGTATCATTCAAGAGCTTCAGCAAAACACCTTGGCTATGAGGATGAGTCTTATCCGGATCAACTGGCTTTTCAATAACAAGTGCTTGTCTTAGCTTCTTCAAATCTTCAGTACTACCGTTAGCTTTTGCTATGACAATTTGTGCATCACCTTCTTCCTTTGCAAAAACAAGTGACACCCTGAGCGGTATTGCAAAAGAAATGTCATCGGCAGCCTCGATTTCTGATTCTACTTCATGTGCCAATTCAAGAATTTCATTTGCAGCTGACCCATATAGTGTTTTGAGCAGGGATGCCGGAGGTAGTTTAAATTCGCCGACTAGAGACATCATTCCTGTGTGCTGGGACGAAATAAAAGCAGTATCTGTAAATGATTCAAATTCTGAAGAATAATTCAACACACCAGACTGAAATATACGGGAAGCGATAGATTGGATTTCAGGCATCAGAAGATGAGCCGCTTTGTCTCGCCAATCAGCAACAACTTCAATGTTTCGTCTTATATTGTTCTTTGGCTCATAAAGGCGGTCTAAGCAAGCTCGAAGAGGAATAGTGCGACGCGTCCCTTTTTTTACATTTGGCTCGAAAATACTATCTTCACCGTCTCTCTCGATAAGCCTTGATTTACAAAGCTGCTCCCAAGCAGTACAAAACAGTAAGACAAATCCATCTAGCTTATTTTCCAAAGAAGGACGATTGTATAGCTCTAAAGCTAACATCATATTATCGCGAGACTTCTTCAAAAGCGCTTTCGCTAAGTTTGATTTGCATTTATGTCCTAACTCTTGATAGTGTTTGCTTTGCGATAGTCGCTTTTTAAACTCGACGAAATCAATGTCAGTCGTATTGATTGCTTCGAGCTTGTTTGCACCAATTTCAACAACAAATTGAGTGATCTGTCCTTTGCCAAAATAAGTGTTGAATGTAGCTGGCTTCCAGCCTGTTGCGTCAATGACTTGTTGCTTTGTAAACTTTTTCCCATTCCGTTCACACTGTTGAAGAAAGTCGAAAAACTTTTCTTGTCCCTGTTTTTCTGCCATTCGCTGTCCTTATAATATCTAAGTTAATTAAACCTAATTTATCTGCTATCTATTCTTCTTAAAGTTCTCAGCCTGCAAAAATATTTCTTGATACACCTCGTCCCTGCTTACAGGCGGGTATTTAAACTTGGCCAATAACATTATAAGGTCAACCTTTAACTCGGCTTTAATGTCGGCGCGTTGGCTCCAGTCGGTGTATTTGGCTTTGTCGTCTACGACTTCTTTTACTGCTCTGGCGAGTTCTAGTAGTTGGTCTTCTGGATAACTGAAGTCATATTTCGCTGCTAAGCGTTTCAAGATGTCGTAAAAGGCCTTTTCTTCAAAGCTGATGTCTAAATCGTCGTGTGCGCCGTACTCTTCGCGCAAGTCGTCCATCATTTTGATTAGCTCGTCTGAAAAGTCTTCGAGTACGCCACTTACCAATACATTGTCTTCTTTACGTTCGTTGTATTTATCTACCAGTGCTTTAAAGCGTTGACTAAAGTCTATGCCTTGAGCCAAGTTCACTTTTTTCATGTCGCCAATGGCTTTGGCCAACAGTTTTTGCAGCATCATGATTTTGGTGTTGGGCTGTTTCATTTTGCTGATCTTGTTGATGTAGTCTTCATCAAAAATGTCTATCTCGCCTTGCGAGTCATCCATTTTAAGGATCTCTTCAACACCATCACTTTTGAGTGCCTCGGCTATCATCTCGCGCACTTTGGAATTCATTTGCGCAGTATCGGGGGCTTCGCCTTTCGTTAGCTTGTAAATGATGGAGCGTACTGCCATATAAAAGTGGATTTTATCTCGCTCTAATTGACTGATCTTTTCACTGCCACAGCAGATGTCGTAAGCGGCCTTTAAACGTTTGACTAGTGCCATAAAGCGCTTTTCACGTTTGCCTAGCTGCAAGATGAATTCAGAGGCTTGGTTCAAGCAATTAAGCTGTGCTAGTGGCTCACCTGTAAAGTAAGCTGTGGAATCAAAGGTATGAAACACATCGCCTAGCAACGCTAGATGGTCTTTTACTGTTATCACCGATTGATTGATATCTTCAAAATTGGTTTCGTCGGTTTTGCTAAACTGAGCCAAGGCTTTGTTCATGGCTGATTTAATGCCGATGTAATCCACCACTAAACCTTTGTGCTTGCCTGCAAACTTGCGATTTACCCGCGAAATAGTTTGGATAAGGTTGTGCTTTTGCAGCGGTTTATCGATGTAAATGGTGTCCAAAAACGGTACATCGAAGCCCGTCAGCCACATATCCACTACTATGGCGATTTTAAAGTTGGAATGCTCAATTTTAAATTGCCTGTCTAACTCTTTGCGATAGTCTTTGCTGCCAAGTACGTCAAACATTTCCTGTGAGTCGTCTTTTCCACGGGTGATCACCAGCTTCACCTGCTCTATTGGCATGCCTAACTTACCTGCTTTGATAGCAAGATCTTTTTCATCCGCAGCTAGATTGTTGGCGTGCTCTGACTCTTTTACTTCAAACCATTCTGGGCGCAGAGCTTTTATCTCTAAATACAAGGCATACGCAATATCGCGAGAACTGCACACAAACATGGCTTTACCGCAAATGGTGGTGCCTTCGTCAATGCGAGTTTCATAATGCTTCACAAAATCTGCCGCTAGCGCCCGTAAACGATCCGGGTCGCCCAATATGGAATTCATCTTGGTGGTAGCTTTTTTGCTTTCTTCTATTTGATGCTCGTTACTGCCGTCTTGCTCACACTTTTTGTAATAAGCTTCGATTTCATCCAGCTTGCTGCTATTAAGCACTACTTTGGCGGCGCGACCTTCGTAGACAATGCGCACAGTGATTTCGTCTTTTACCGACTCGGTCATAGTGTAACTATCGACCACTTGTCCAAACACGTCTAAAGTCGCGTCTATGGGTGTTCCCGTAAAGCCCACATAGGTGGCATTGGGTAACGAATCATGTAAATACTTGGCAAAGCCATAGGTACGTTTTACGCCTTGTTCAGTGATACGTAGTTTTTGATCTAAGTTGATTTGACTGCGATGGGCTTCGTCCGAGATACAAATAACATTGCTACGTTCGGTTAATAACTGCGTGTCTTCGGTAAACTTATGAATAGTGGTTAAAAATACCCCGCCGCTGTTGCGGCCTTTAAGTAACTGGCGCAATTCAGCGCGGCTTTCCACGCTAACAATATGATCATCACCAATATAAGTTTTTGCATTGGCAAACTGATTGGCTAGTTGATCATCTAAGTCGGTACGGTCTGTCACCAACACTATGGTAGGGCTTTCAAACTCCACACTTTTCATTAATAAGCGCGATAAAAACTGCATGGTAAAACTCTTACCACAGCCAGTAGCACCAAAGTAGGTGCCACCTTTACCGTCTCGTTTTTCATCATCTGCACCAGCCACACCTGCTGGCAATTTACGATGCAGCTTTATGTTTTCAAATAACTTTCTGGCCGCGTAATACTGTGGATAACGGCAAGTGATTTTCACCTCATCTTTGGTTTTATCGGGGAAGTAAATAAAGTTACGTAGCACATCAAAAAGCCGTGACTTATCAAACAAGCCTTGCAACATAGTATGCAGCGAATTAATGCCTTCTTCGGCCATTGGTTCGTTGCCTGTAACTTTACGCCATGCATAATAAAAGTCGTAACCCACAAACACAGTGCCCATTTTATTGTTAACGCCATCGCTAATCACGCATAGTGCATTGAATACAAACAATTGGGGGATATCACGGCGATAACGATTCGTTAACTGCTTGAATGCATCATGAATGCTGGCCTGCTCTTCACGAATGGCGCTTTTAAATTCGAACACTACCAACGGCAAACCATTGATATAAATAATGCCATCGGGAATACGTTTGGGGTAATCGCGGTTCAAACTATCTATTTCGAGTTGGTTAACCATTTTATAGATGTTTTTATCTTTATAAGCGGGGCTTACTTCTTGAACTTTACCACCAACAACAATCTCAGCAGCTTGCAATGCACTACGCACACCATCGTAATCAATCAGTTGAATGTACAAGTCTTTCTTAGAAGGCTGACCAGCCACAGCTTGACGCTTTAATAAAAAGCCATCGCTTAACCACTTACAAAATGTTTTGTTGCTTTCGTACAAATCACTGGCAGGCAAGGTTTCGAGCTGTTTAACAATGTTATCTATTTCGCCTGTGGTAATGTCGTCTTTGGCGTATTTGAGAGATAAGTACTGGCGAAGATCAGCTTTAATTAATACCTCGTCACCACCACTGCGTAATAGCTGTTCGCCCATAACATGCGGATAACCCTGCTCACCCAAGAGTTCGATAATTGCTGATTCTAGCTGTGCTTCGGTGAATTTCATAAGTTCCCTTTAAGTACTCTTATGCGTCATTTTCTATTGCTTCGAGCAATGCTAATTTTAATACTTCTGGATACTCATCATCCATAATCAAAGACGTTATTAATCTTTGAAGTAATTCTTTGTTAATTTTATTTTCTGCAACCCAAACAACAATATTTTCCATTTCTAAAGCAAATTTTTGAACGCAAAAGTCGTAACCATTAATTTCCAAAAAGTAAGCCCCTAGAACGAGACTGGAGCGTTTGTTGCCATCATTAAACGCATGAAATTTATTGATTGAGAAAACCAAGTGAGTCAGCTTATCTTCGAAGCAGGGGTAATAAAGGTCATTTTTAATGTGCTCTAAGACACTATCTAATCGACCAATATCTTTTGTTCCAGCGAATCCACCTGAGGTTTCGATAATCCAATCATGAACTTCAATTGCATGCAAAGCATCAAAGTATAGAAAACTAATCCCCATACTATCTATCCTTCAAACGCTTAAGCATTGCCATAGTTTTTTCATCTGATAGTTGCTCTTCTAAGCTTTTGGTTTTTTCACCCAAAAAGCGTTCGAAGTCACCAGCAGGTACAGATTGTATATAATGTTCTAGTTTTTCATGTAGCGCATCTCTAAAGCCTAAATCTCGGCTAGCCATTCTTATACGGGCATCCTCAATAGCTGGCTTTAAAAATGGATTTTGTTCCGCTTCATGTAATATGTTATCCAACTCCCCAGGTGATAGTTTACGACCCAGTTTTTCAGATTCGGATTGCATTTGTACCGCTAAACCATGCTCGAAACTAGCAATAGCCTTTAAGACCTCTGCATACATGGTATCTCTTGTTTTTTCCTTATCGGCTAATTTTAGTACTTTTTTGTATTCAATAGCATTCTCTAGAAAGACAGCTTTATAAATTTTATCAGTGTAAACAGCATACTTATGATTACCCATTTGCAGATAGTCACGCAAAGCATCAGTGAATTGTTTACGATAACTGTCTTCCTGATAAGCAGCAGGCAAATAATCTTGATCTCTCTGATTAATGTACTTTGTCTTGCCACCAGATTTTTCAGCTATTACATCGATTACGATGTCTAACATTCGGCTACGAATTGCTTTAGCTCTATCACTTTCCGTGACTAGCATCGCAATATTTAATAGCGCTCGAAAAGTAAACACCCCTAAACTTGGCGACTTAGGATTTATGTCGACGACATTAGTGTCGCCAACATACATTTTTTTCAGTGATTTCAAGGCCTGCCCCTTAAGGATCCTATAACCACTAATTTTCAATTCATCGCCATGGCTGCTCAGATATCGATCAACAGTCCTTTCATCGATAGCTAATATTTCAGAAACTTGGTCTTTCGTGAACAAAGTTTCATTTTCAAGAACTATTCCTCCTAACGCGAGGTTATCCTCTAACTTGGATAGTGCGTATGGATTATTCAGCACATTATTTCGCGCTACAGGAGACTCAGTTAAATCCGTATTCATAGTCATCCTCCCTTAGAAGTTATTATTAAATGAGGTTCAAGCAAACGTTTCAAGGTTTGACATCCTTTTCAAGTCGTTATCTCACCTGAGATAAGTTTTGGTAAAAGTGAATCTCGTAATTTAGTTAAAACCTCAGTTTGACTAGAGTTAAAATCTTGTTTTTCAAAATTTAATTTTACTTGAACAGAAAATGCTCTCATTACTTCAGGATTTGCTAATAAAATAGGAAAGTTAAAAATAGACTTTAAAGTAATACTAGCTTGGTTAGCACTCCCTTGTGCACGGTTAACGATATACTCCATAAACCTAGAGTTTTTGAGGTACATATATAGGAAGCCTTGGTGAAAAGAGTACTCATTACTAACTGTTAATTTAACTGCATTTTGGTTTAATAAGCCACCTTCTGCTGTACTCGGAACTCTGATAACTTTTCCTACAACCGAAGAATAATTTGGCGGCCATGACCCAACACTGGCAATTACGACATCATTTACTTTTAGTGCATAGGCAGAATATTCAACCGCCAATTCTGGGGATATTTTATTACATGAATTCACGTCTATAGAATCATGTGTTGTATCACTTACACGCACTACTATATGACCTTCATCTTGATACCAAGAAGATTTAAAAGCGAACCCTTTTTGATGTTTTACTATTTGGGATAGCTCTTTAATTTCCCACCCCTGCGGCATCCAGCCATGGATGCCGAGGGTGTTGTCGCCGCAATACTCGAATTCGCTGGGGAATAGGTGTTGGGTGGCTTCGGGGAGTGGTTTGATGTTGGGATTTTGTTTTTGCAGGGCGTGGGCTTTTTTGCGTATCTCGACACGGTGTTGTAGTTCGTCGGGGATGGCGTTGCCAGCCGCAAGGGCGTTGTCGATAACCGGGTCAAAATCCACAAACCAGCTTTTAAACAGCGCCTGCGCCATTTGTTCGAGGGTTTGGTTGGTTTGTCGATTTACTAAAGTGCGTTGTACGATTGAATCTAGAACGTTAACTATTGAATCTTGTATGTCCCTAGCAGGAAACTCTATATCCAAATCACCAATTTGCTGAAGATTTATATTAGGTTGGGCTGATTGTGAAATCGAATTATTCACAAAGTGAACAATTCGTCTTTGTTGCAGTGAGTAAAGCACAAATTTTGGGTTTGCACGTGAGCTGTCAACTCTGATGAGAGCTAAAGCCTGATTTGTGTTGGCTGGCAGATGTTTTTTTTCAACCAGACCAGTTTTGCCTAAAAAGGCTCCTGCCATTGAAAATAAAATATCATTCTCTTCAAGCTGAGAGCGTTTGTATTTTTCATATATTCCTTCTGTTACAAAAGTAAATTTACTCTCATCCAACACTCCATCATAACTAGCAGACTCAGCTTTAATAAAATTTATGCCTTGCTCTGAAAACCCACCGTCTTTTTTAGTTGGTGTACTGCCTTTAGTTATTTTTACGCAAATGTCTTTTAATTTGATGAAAGAAAAGTTACTCGCCATAACCTAACTCCTTCAAGTTTTGACGAATTGCCTTATTTAATTCTTCCCCTTTAGCCATTTGCTTGAACAAAGTTTGGCTTAATTCAGCTATTTTGGTTTCGAAAGGTATGCCGTCGTCAGCAATATCCGCTGCGCCAACATAACGCCCCGGCGTAAGCACATAATCATTTGCTTTAATGTCTTCGAGTTTTGCTGATTTGCAGTAGCCTGCGATATCTTCATAAGCAGGAAGGTTCCCGCCTTCGCAGGAATGACGTTGAGGGGAGCGCCAAGCATGGTATATTTGAGCGATATTGGTAATGTTTTCGGTGGTTAGTTCTTTGTTCGTGCGGCTTATCATACTGCCCATTTCGCGGGCATCGATGAATAGTGTTTCACCTTGGCGGTTGCGTCTTTTCGCAAAGTCTTCGCTGGCATCCACTGCTTTTTTATTTTTACTTATAAACCATAAACACACCGGTATCTGGGTTGTGTAGAACAACTGGCCGGGTAAGGCAATCATGCAGTCTACTAGGTCTTGTTCAATGATCTTTTTACGAATTTCACCTTCACCACTGGTGTTAGAACTCATTGAGCCGTTGGCTAGTACAAATCCTGCGGTGCCGTTTTCGCTCAGTTTGCTGATCATGTGCATGATCCACGCATAGTTAGCGTTACCTGTTGGTGGTACGTTAAAGCCAGCCCAGCGAGAGTCTGCTACAAGTTCGTTTTCACCACGCCACTGCTTTTGATTAAATGGCGGGTTGGCCATAATAAAATCAGCTTTTAAATCGGGATGCTGATCTTTAAAAAAGCTGTCGCCTGCCACTTCGCCTAAGTTAGCCGCTATGCCACGAACAGCTAAATTCATTTTGGCTAGTTTGTAGGTGGTATTGGTGTATTCCTGCCCGTAGATGGAAATGTCTTTTTTATTGCCCTTGTGGCTGTCGATAAACTTGAGCGACTGCACAAACATACCGCCACTCCCACAGCATGGGTCGTAGATTTTGCCTTTGTACGGCTCAATCATTTCAGCTATTAAGGCAACAATGGATTTAGGCGTATAGAATTCACCACCACCTTTACCTTCGCTAGCCGCAAACTTACCTAAAAAGTATTCGTAAACACGCCCAACTAAGTCCTCTTCACTTTTTATGTCATCAGAGCTGCATTCGTTGGCACTGCTCTTAGAGGTATAAGTAGCGATGTTATTAATAGTATCGATTAACGAACCTAGCTTACTAGGTACCAAACCTAAACGAGAAAAGTAGTTATCTGGCAATGCGCCTTTTAATGAAGGGTTGTTCTTTTCGACGGTATGTAATGCAGAATCAATTTTGACGGCAATATCATCTTGCTTCATCTGTTGCTGAATATAAGACCAGCGAGCTTGCTCGGGCAAAAAGAACACATTGTCTTTGGCATAAAACTCAATCTGCTCAACATAGTCACCCATGCCCTGATCAATCAAACTTTTACGCTGCGCTTCAAATTTGTCGCTGATGAATTTTAAGAAGATGAGACTGAGTACTACATGTTTGTACTCTGAAGATTCGACACTGCCACGAAGTTTGTTGGCGGTATCCCATAAATGTTGTTCGAAACTGGTAGTTGATGATGAATTCGTGTTTTTAACCATTTACTTCCATACCCCATGAGCAAATTAAGTTACTCAATTTCTTATTATTTTAACTAATAATCCTTTTACGCATTATTCCACTATTTTAGTGATTTGAGCAACCAAACCGATTAAAAGACAAAACCCGCAGAACTGCGGGTTAATGTTATTGGCTTAGTTTCAAACTTTAATGTCTAGTTTCAAACTTTAATATCCAGTTTCAAACTTTAATGTACTCGCACACAACTGAAAAATCCAACGGTCTCATCACTCCACCGTCACACTCTTAGCCAAGTTCCTCGGTTGGTCCACATCCGTGCCTTTTATAAGGGCCACATAATAAGACAGCAACTGCAATGGCAGGGTGTAGATAATCGGGGCGATGGGGCTTAGGCAATGGGGTACTTGAACCACGCGCATGGTGTCATCGCTTTTGAACTGTGCATCTCTATCAGCAAAGACGTACATGATGCCGCCGCGTGCGCGCACCTCTTCGATGTTGGATTTGAGTTTTTCGAGTAACTCATTGTTTGGGGCCACTACGATAACCGGCATTTCGTCATCAATCAGTGCCAACGGGCCGTGTTTGAGCTCGCCTGAGGCGTAGGCTTCTGCGTGAATGTAGGAGATTTCTTTGAGTTTGAGTGCACCTTCCATTGCAATGGGGTATTGGTCACCACGACCCAAAAATAGGCTGTGCTGCTTGTCAGCAAACTCTTGAGCCAACGCCTCTATCTCATTGGATAAGGTCAGTGCTTCTTCCATTTTTGCGGGCAAGGATAATAATGATTCGGTAATAAGCTTGCTATCGACGTCGCGCATGCCGTTGTGCTCGCCTAATGCTAAGGTCAGCATCAGTGCGGCCACAAGTTGCGTAGTGAACGCTTTGGTAGAGGCCACGCCAATTTCTGTGCCGGCGCGAGTCATAAACGCAAGGTCTGATTCGCGCACTAAGGATGAGCTGTTGACATTACAGATGGTTAAGCTGGCGTTGTAGCCAATCTCTTTGGCCAGTCTCAAAGCCGCTAAACTATCGGCGGTTTCGCCCGATTGTGAAATAGTGATAAGCAAACTGTTGGGCAGTACGACTGACTTGCGATAACGAAACTCTGAGGCTATCTCCACGTTGCACGAAACATTGGCGTATTGCTCTAACCAGTATTTGGTGGTCATGCCGGCATGATAACTGGTGCCGCAGGCAATGATTTGCACGTGCTTGGTGTTGGCAAAAATCTTATCTGCGCCCTCTCCAAAGATATCATCGGCGATGCCATTGGCACTGATACGTCCGGTCAATGCATTTCGCAAAACGGTGGGCTGCTCATGAATTTCTTTGAGCATGTAGTGGCGATAGCCAGCTTTGTCGCCAGCATCATGCACTGCATTGGATTCGACTATTTCGCGCTCTACGGCAGTGCCATTAATATCAGTAATACTAATGGTATGGCGCGTAATTTGCGCCACATCACCTTCTTCTAAATAAATAAAGCGGCGCGTCACCGGCAATAAAGCCATTTGGTCGGACGCGATAAAGTTTTCGCCTAGGCCCAAGCCAATGACCAGCGGACTGCCTGAACGCGCGACCACTATTGTACCGGGGTCCTGTCTATCGATAAACACCGCGCCGTACGCGCCGTCTAAGGTCGGCGCTAAGGCCAACACCGAAGCAAGCAAAGAAGTACTTGTTTTCATCTGGCGGTGAAGCGCATGCACCATGGTTTCGGTGTCGGTGTCAGAGTCAAAGGTATACCCGTCTTGGGTTAATGATTCACGCAAGTGCTGGTGGTTTTCAATGATGCCATTGTGCACTACCGCAAAACGTTGGTCACTAACGTGGGGGTGTGCGTTTTTTTCTGTCACGCCGCCGTGCGTCGCCCAGCGGGTATGTGCAATGCCGGTGCTGCCTTTGCCATTGTCATCATTCATGGCATCACTGAGGCTCTTGACCTTGCCCACACGGCGCACGGTATTGAGTTGGCCTTGGTGAATCAATGCCACACCGGCAGAGTCGTAGCCGCGATATTCTAATCGTCGCAAACCTTCTAACAAAATCTCAATGACGTTGCGCTCAGCAACCGCTCCTACAATTCCACACATAATTTATCTCGTTGGTTAGTTAATCAAGCAGGTTTGGTGGGCTTTTGCCACCCGCTAATATTACGCTGCTTTGCGCGTGCCACGGACAAGTCCTCAGCACTGATATCTTTGGTAATCGTACTGCCTGCGCCGACCGTTGCGCCCGCACCGATGTTAACCGGTGCCACTAAGGATGAGTTAGAGCCGACAAATACATTGTCCTCAATCACGGTTTGAAACTTGTTAACACCGTCATAATTACAGGTAATTGTGCCAGCGCCGATATTCACGCCCTTGCCAATCTGTGCATCGCCAATGTAAGTCAAATGGTTTACTTTGGAGCCTTCGCCAATCACTGCTTTTTTAATCTCGCAGAAATTGCCTACCTTAGCCCCAGCACGCATATCCGTGCCCGGGCGTAATCGCGCATAAGGCCCAACCGTGCAAGCAGGACCGACTTGGGCTTGCACAATCATGCTAAATGGCTCTATGGTAGTATCGTCACCTATAGCGCAGTCCTTGAGCACGCAATTTGGCCCGATGCTGACATTGTTGCCCAGGCTTACCTCGCCTTCAAATACACAGTTAACGTCAATACTAACATCTTCACCTATGCTTAACTGGCCGCGCACATCAATGCGACTAGGGTCAGCGATGCTCGCACCTTGCGTCATTAGCTGCTCGGCGTGGCGCATTTGATAAGCACGCTCTAATGAGGCTAATTGCACGCGGTTATTCACGCCTTCGACTTCTCGCGCCCAGACTGGATGCGCAGCTTTGATTGTTTTGCCTTCACCTGCGGCCATCGCAATCACGTCGGTTAAGTAATACTCACCTTGTGCATTTTGATTGGTTAACTGTGACAACCAGCGTTTTAAATCCACCACGCTCATCAGCATCATGCCGGTGTTGATTTCGGTAATGTTAAGTTGCTCATCAGTAGCATCTTTGTGCTCGACGATAGCAGTGATGTTGTCACCGCCATTACCACCTTGACGACCACTATTGCCACGCACAATACGTCCCATCCCAGTGGGATCATCCAAATGCACCGTCAACAATGCAAAGTCAGCATGCTTGCGTGTGTCAATCAAGCGCTGCAATGTTTGCGTGGAAATGAGCGGCGCATCGCCCACCACGATGAGCACATCGTGCGCATCGTTTAAATAAGGCAGGGCTTGTTTTACAGCATGGCCGGTACCTAACTGCTGAGATTGCAAACACCAGTTTACGTCATGCGCTGACAAAGCGTCCTGCAGCAGCTGCGCGCCATGGCCATATACCACGTTGACAGTTTGCGCATCTAGGGCGAGGGCAGATTCGATAATATGCTCCACCATAGGCTTACCGGCTAGTTTGTGCAGCACTTTTGGCAGGCTTGATTTCATTCTGGTGCCTTTGCCGGCAGCTAAGATAACAACGTCTAAGGCCATGTGATCTCCTATCTAAATTAAGGCGCTTACTATATCCGCTCTGTTGGTTTTTGTCAGTAGACGTGATACGAAATTCCCTCTACTATTTAGACTCAACTCATATATGCTCCAAACAGTGTAGTTACTAATGAAATTGTTTCAGACGTTGCATCAACGCATTTTGATGCTATTTGTAGTCACCATTGTTGCCCTCATTGCGCATGGCTTGTTTAGCATGAATTCGATGTTAAATGAGCAAAGTCGCGCTCAACAAAAGACCGTCGCACCCGCGATAGAGTTAGTGGTAGAGCACCTCACTAAGCCTTTACACATTTCGCAAACCATCGCCAAATCTAATGAACTCAAAGAGCTGATGCAAAACCCCGAGCTCGCTCAAAGTGTCAAGATAGACTATTTACAAAAGCTAGAACAAGCGCTTAACATGTCGTTTTTTATCGCATCAGATACGTCAAAAGTACTGCTCAACTCTGACGGCAGCAACATCGATTTAGTCGAGGGCGAAGTTAATTGGTATTACAAGTACAAAGCGTTAAATGATGTTGTTAACGCAGACATTGGTAAATGGGAAGATGTGCACTTTTATATCGATGTCAAAGTGTTCGATAAAAACAATCAGTTTTTAGGCTTTTTTGGCACTTCTAAAAGGCTAGCAGCATTTTTAACGACCTTTGAAAAACACCGTAACGAACACGGCATCGAATTTTTCTTTGTTAACGCCAAAGGCGACATTATGCTTGCCTCAGACGCTAACCTAAACCCAATGAAAAGCGGATTGAAACACATACAAGACATCGACTGGTATCGCACTGCAGTAGGCACAATGACATTTGCTGAGCATCAACCACCCGCAATGCTGCATAACAAACTCGTTACGGTAGACCAGCAAGAATTCATGATTTCTCAATTTAGTGTAAATAATTTTGCTTGGCAGTTGTATTTGGTCACGCCTGTTAAATTTAAGCCAAGTCCATTTAACCTCGCATATTTAACCATCAGTGTCGTGATTGTGCTGATTATTAGTGGCTTGTTTTTGAGCATCTATCATAGCCTTTCGAAGCTCAACAACAAAAACAATATGTTGCAGATTCCATCTGGCTATTTGCATTCGGATAATGCGATTAAGTCACTGATTGAATACAAAGCCTATCAAACACCAGCGCATTTACTGGTCATCAGAGCATGTGTAGAAAGTGATAAAACCAGTCAAAATGACGCACTAAGCACCAGCAGTAAGGCTGACATTAATCAACGTTTGTTAATCGACACAAAAATTTCAAATTGTTTGAGTGCATTAATACCGCAACACAAAGACCAAAACTTGGTTGGCAAAAGCCATCAGAACCAATGGATGATATTGTTTCAAAACTGCTCTTACGCAACCATTAACAAGCATGTAAAAGACATTCGTTATGGGCTCGATACCCTGCAACTAGATGTCGAAAGGCAAACCAAACAGCTAAGCTACTGTTTGGCTGACGTTGAACTAGAGGCGCAGTACGATTTGGTTGACGTGTTACATATTATTGAATCACAACTCAGTGAAGCTACTTAAACAGACATCGTTAATCAAACATACTAAGTGCGCGCCCTGATCAAGTTTTTAGCGATACGAGAAAACAGTCCGGTGGTAAACATCACACCCAAAATGATTAATACTCCCCCCATAATTGATTGTAAAGATAAGGTTTCATCAAGGATAACCACGCCCCATAAAATACCAAACAAAGGCACCAAATACGCCACCGTCAATGCATTCGACGCACCTACATTTGCAATTAAACGAAAATACATCACGTAAGCAAAGCCAGTGCACATTACCGCAAGAAGACTAGCATTTAACCAAGCGTCTGTGCTAATTGATGCAGATGGCCAAGTGGTCAAAGCCAGTGGTAGGATCAAAATCCCGGCAAATAACTGACTGCCGGCCGCGATTGCAAAAGGTTTGACGCTTGCTAGGTGCTTCTTCAAATAACAGGCGGCCATGCCGTAGCATGCCGTTGCGCTCAATGCAGCGACTATCGGTAAGACACTTAACGCTGCGTTACCTTTGGTTTGCTGAGAAATAACGAGCACACCAAAAAAGCCTAAAAAAAGACCAAACATAGCGACTTTACTAATGGCTTCTTTTAAATACAAAACCGCTACAATTGCACCAAACATAGGGGCAGTGCCGTTTAAAATTGAGTTGAGTCCAGCATCTAGGTGCAGGCTTGAGTAGGCAAACAAGCAAAATGGAACTGCGGTGTTTAATGCTCCCACGACGAGCAGACCTTTCCAATGCGTGCGCATGTCACGCAATTGTTTGCTGAGAATAACAAACGGCATTAAAAATAAAAATGCCAATACCGCTCTTACTTCAACTAATGCGAAAACGCCAAATTCAGGCACGGTTGTGCGCATCAGCATAAATGAAGCCCCCCAAACCGCACCTAACAGGAGAAGCTCAAGTAAATCACTAAACTTCATGAATATTTGGCCTCTAAATCCAGCAAATATGTTTTGCGATGTAGCCCCCCTGCATACCCTGTCAACTTGCCATTGCTGCCAACAATACGATGGCACGGGACGATTATCGGGATCGGGTTTTTGCCATTTGCCATACCAATGGCACGCGAGGCTAAGGGATTACCCACTTTTTTTGCAATGCTCAGATAGGTACTGATTTCACCATATTTGACATCCAGCAGTGCATGCCAAACACTGATTTGAAAGTCTGTTCCTTCGGCATCCAACGGCAGTTCAAAATGCTGGCGCGCACCCTCAATGTATTGCTGTAACTGCAAAGCGGCCAATGCACTAACCTCGTTTTGAGAAGGCTCAGGGTGTGTATCGGCAAAATCAATCGCTTTGATCCCAGTATCCGAAGCAAAAACAGTTAAATAGCCAACGGGTGTCGGCACAATACTTTTGTTTAAAGCCATATACTGTTGATACCGAGTTTTCATGAATTGTTCCATAAGTTAAGGGTTAGATAACTGCGATAAGGTGCAGCTAACGCTGAGTGTATATCGATATTGTCATTCGCTAGCTTTTTAATTTGCTGCTTAATGATGAGGTCAGTGTGTAAGAAAACATCTGGCAACGTTGCATGTCTCAATTTTACGTAATTAACCGTCCAAGGGCCAATACCTTTTACGGCCAACCAATCTTCTTCAGTTGCCTGCGGGTTGTTCCCCAACAGCGTTGCTAATGCTGATAAGCTTTGCTTACGTGCGTTTGGCATTTTCAAAAATGACACATCAGCATTTGCTACATCATTGGGTCGAAGAAAAGGCTGGAGACTGGCAAACTCGACAGCGGAATCAGAAGCAAGTGCCGGGTTGTGCGCACGCTTGCTTTGCACAGACTCTTTGTCAAGTCGCTTGTTTAACATAAAATTGAGCAAGTTGAGTTGGCCAATTGCAGCTTTTACTGAGACCTGCTGGCCTACAACGGCTCTGCACGCCCCTTCAAACTTATCAATAATGCCGGGCAATCGAATCCCCTCTTTGATTAACGCTTTAGGCAAACCTGTCGACGCCAACGCGCTGGCTATTGCGATAGGATCAGCATCTAAATCTAACAATTTACGAATATGCGACATGGCAGGTTTTATTGCTCTGACATCTTCAAGGTCTAGCACCACATCAAAGCCACATTTGTTTGCACTGTGTTTGGCGACAAACACCACTTTGTATTGATTGATCATCATACACTTGGTAATGCTTCGTTCATCGATGATTTCATTTCCATGCAACTGCCGAAGCGCAAAAAAGTCTCGTATAGCAGGCCAGTCATAAGGTGGCCGATAACGCAAAAACAGGCTTATATGTTGGCTTCTTTTAAGTGGATAATGGGTCTTGGTTTTTCTAACCTGAGAAGGCGAAAGAGCAATGTGCTGCTGCATGTGATATTGCAGTCTTTTGGATGACCCAAACCCAGCGCTTTGAGCAACGCTTTCGATGCTTAATGTGGTCTCGTGCAACAGCTGTTTGGCAAACAAGATACGTTGCGTTAACTGAAATCTTTTGGGTGATATTTGCAGATGTTGTTCAAATAATTTGGCCAAATACCGAGTGCTAATACCCAAGCGTTGAGCCACTGATTCGATGCTGATATCAAGTTGCTCAGTAATAATAGTAATCGCACGCTCGACGGTGGTATTGACGCCTTGCCATGCGCATGAATAAGGGGCGCTGTCAGGACGACACAGCAGACAAGGACGAAAACCTGACTCAATTGCATGCGCAGCCGATCGCAAATATTGCACATTTTTTTCGAGCGGCATACGGGCTTTACAAACAGGTCGACAAAAAATACCTGTCGTTTTGACGCCCACAAAAAATAGTCCATCAAAGCGCTGGTCCCTAGACATACGGGCTTGTTGGTAGTTGCCTAATTGCGAATCGTTTAAAGCGTACAAACTTACCTGTTGCATATCTAGCGCTATGTGATCATTCGAAGTTGCTATAAGCCTACACCATTAAAAGGAATAATCACGTCGTTTTCGGAACTACTAAGCAGAATGAAGCTGACCGTTACCCAAAGCGCGCAAAAACGCGCAGATAAACGCAACCCTCACTATGCGGGTGTAACGTGGAAGTTGAAGAAATGCGCCGTAAGACGTAGAATCTAGTCATAATTTAGAATCGACAAGGGTGAGTTTGACTTCTCTTTTAACAAAATTTGCAGCAATGGTTTTGATGTCGTGTTGCTGTGGCGGTGCATTTGCAGAGGCACCTTGGCTTGATGACTACGCAAAAGACCTCTCCAAGCTTGCAAAACGCGATGGTGTACCGGGATTTGTATTCGTTGTTGTCGATGTAAACGATACCCAGCCTGCCATTTACAAAGCCTACGGTAAAACTGAGAAAAAAGGCACCAACATCGATAAAGACACAGTGTTTCGGCTTGCTTCGGTGTCAAAGACCTTTACTGCTGCCCTGATGTCAAAACAAAATGCTGACAACCTACTCCAATGGCAAACGCCTTTGGCATCGATGGTGCCGACTTATAGCTTTGATAAATACCAAAACTCACCTATTTTGTTACGTCATCTGATCGGCCAGTCGACGGGTTTTACACCGAATGCTTACGATAATCTAATCGAGGCAAATTATAAACTACCCCGCGTGCTTGGCCATTTAGAAAAACTCAAACCACTGTGCAGACCTGGTTATTGCTACACTTATCAAAACACTCTTTTTGGTATTATCGAGCAGTACTTCATCGACAAACACTCCACCTATGAAGAAGCATTGCTAACCAACATTATTGCACCTTTAAAAATGCCTCATGCGAGCGTGGGTAAAAAAGGCTTAGAAAGCTCAACTCAATGGGCAAAACCGCATGTCGCGATTGATCGGAAAAAATGGGTAAAAGTCAGTGTTAAAGACAGCTACTATCGCTTTGGGCCTGCGGCAGGGGTAAATGCAAGCGCCGCTGATATGGAAATTTGGTTACGCGCAATGCTCAATCAATATCCTGAGGTGATTAACAAAACAATGATCGACGAACTGACGCACCCGCGTGTTAAAACAACTAAAGAAATGCACCGAAGGACATGGAAACGCCATCTTCGTTCAGCACATTATGGGCTGGGCTGGCGGGTTTACAATTTCGACGGCATTACGATTAACTATCATGGTGGCTGGGTGCAGGGCTATCGAGCGGATGTCGCGTTTTCGCCTGAATTGGGAATTGGATATGCAATGTTAATGAACGCAGAGTCTAACCTGATCAATCAAACTACTGCTGACTTCTGGAAACGTCAAATAAAACAATCTAAGATAGCGGCGAATTAAATGTTCTGCCTATCACTCGGCAAACATCCTTTTCACACTGAAGACCACCTTAGGCCTTTGTCTTGAGGTAAGTGTACCCCTTTAAGCAGCTTTCATAAAAGTCTGACCATTTTACGCCCTCTCTCGGCGGTATTTGGCCATTGGCAACTTCTTTATCTATCAAACGCTTGACGTCAATTGCCATTGTGCTTGGGTGATATTGCATTACGTCTAATACGTTTTCAACGGAAGATCCTGGCACCATCTCTTCGATATAAAAGTCTTGAGGGTCATCATCATAACTAAATATGTGCACTTCGTTTAGGCGTCCAAATAAGTTGTGCATGTCACCCATTACGTCTTGATAAGCGCCTGTCAAAAACAAACCAAGATAACACTTCTCGTCTGCTTGTAAGCTGCGCATTGGCAGCACGTTTTGAATATTACGGTCTACCACAAACTGGTCAATTTTGCCGTCACTGTCGCACGTTATGTCAACCAAAGAGCAGAATTTGTCTGGTGCTACATTCATGCCCGAGATAGGCACAACCGGTAGCAATTGATCTATCGCCCACATATCCGCAGCAGACTGAAAAATAGAGAAATTGCACAGGTACTGTGATGACAAAGTAAAGTCTAGGTGCTGAAGTTCCTCTGGTACAAACTCTACTTCACGATAAAGAGTTTGTAAGCGGCGCATTAGCTTCCAGTATAAAGTCTCTATCTTGCCGAGTTCTTCTAGGCTAACGACTCTAAGCTTAAACGCCTCGACCGCTTGCTCTTTCCACTGAGATGCATCATTAAATACTTCTTGTAGGTTGTGATCGGTTGTTAAGTAATCGTTGAGCTCTCGCATATTTTTGAGTAACACATGCTCGCCCTCTACCTCTGTAGTATCGAGCGTTGCGCCATCCACCTTTATTTCACCGACAATTTCAGTCACTACACAGCTGTGATGGGCGGTGATAGCGCGTCCACTTTCGGTGACTAAGGAAGGATGCGGAACGCCCTCCAAATCACACACTTCTTTCATGCCATAAACGACGTCAGCGACGTATTCTGATAGCGTGTAGTTACGCGATGAATCGTTGGTCGACTTGCTGCCGTCGTAGTCAATGCCAAGACCGCCACCGACATCAACATAATCCAGCTCAAACCCCATTTTTCGCAACTCGGCATAAATACGCGCACTTTCGTTAACTGCATTTTTGATTGACCGAATATCAGTCAACTGACTGCCAATATGAAAATGCAACAATTTTAAGGTATGACCCATACCCTCTGACTCAAGCAAGCGTGCAGAATTGATTATTTCTGGAATCGTTAAACCAAATTTAGCTCTTTCACCGCTCGACCCTTGCCATTTACCTTGACCTTTTGCAGTCATTTTTGAACGTAAACCTACAATCGGCTCAATGTTCAGTTCTTTAGCCACTTTTATGAGCATGACGAGCTCTGAAAACTTTTCGATGACGATAACAATTTTGCGGCCAAGTTTGCGGCCTAACAAGGCTAGTCTGATAAATTCGTCGTCTTTGTAGCCATTGAGTATCGTCAGTGACTCAGCATTGGTATTCATCGCCAAGACCGCTAACAGCTCTGATTTTGAACCGGCTTCTAATCCATAATGGTAGGGCGCACCAGCGTCTACAATTTCTTCAACCACTTCGCGCATTTGGTTAACTTTAATCGGATATACGCCTCGGTATTGACCTTTGTAGCCCGCTTCAGTAATCACGTCGTTAAAGGTTTCATTAATACTGACCACCTGAGAACGCAAAATATCGTGAAATCTGATCACCACTGGAAACTGAATACCTTCCTCAAGTATTTCGTCAACAACCGCTTGAAAATCGATGCTGATGTTCGGGTTTTTGGGATCCGCAGCAACATGGATATTACCGTTTTGGCCCACTTTGAAATAACCACCGCCCCAACTGGATACGCCATAAACGCGTTCAGCATCCTCGATAGACCAATTTTTGTTATTAAAAGCCATAAACGTTACCTTACCCTTGTGCCCCGCATAATTTGAAGCGCGTATTATAATGATAATATTGCAAGTGACTAATGGTTTCACAACCGCAATTGAATTAATAGTATTTAGGTCTTATTGCTGCAACAAAACGTATACAAATATGTTGCCAAAGGGGGGGTGTTGCGAGCAAATACCGATTTTTAGGCTATCTTTTACGAATAGGCACATATTTGTGAAACGACTTCAATAAATGGACTACTAAAATGCAAGATACACAAAATACTCCAAACACTCGCGTGTTAGTCATTGACGACAGCGAAGTAGAACTGAAACTGTATTTTAATAGTCTCACCAAGCAATTTGATGTGTCGTTCACAGGCTCAGCTAACGAAGCGTGGGACATGATTAATCGTGCGCCCTTGCCCGACTGTATCATTTTGGACATAACATTGCCCAACGAAGATGCCCAGCAATTGTGTGAGCGCCTAAAAGAAAACTTGTTTACACAAGATATACCGATTATTTTTATGTCATCATTGTCTGGGCCCACAATTAAATCTCAAGCATTTGCCTTAGGTGGTTCTGATTTTATGACTAAACCTCCCATGATCACAGAACTTGTTGCACGCATCCAACGGCATGTTGCGGTGTATCGAAAGACGAAGAAACTAGAATCGCTGATTTTTATTGATCCCTTGACGCATTTGCCCAACAAAGCGAAGTTTCAGGAAGTGTTGAAAAATGAATGGGCGAGGTGCGCACGTTATTGGCATCACATGACACTGTTGCTGATAGAGTTTGATGATATGTTCAGCGCAAAGAGCGTGCATGGGCAGTCTTCATACGATGTTGTGACCTCTCAAGTGGCTGATCTGCTCAGTACGGTGGGGAGCCGTCCTGGGGATTTATTGGCATCTATGGGTAATTCAGTGTTTGCTTTGTTGCTACCCGATTGTAGCCATGCAGGAGGTCTACAAAAAGCGAAAAAAATCAAACATATGTTTAACCCAAATAGTGATGAGCAATCAATGCCGTACACACTTCAGTGTACGATAAGTTTGGGTGTTGCTGCACCCGCTGGTGAAGGTTCGGCAATGCAGTTATATGAACTGGTTGAAAATTTATTGTTTGAATCACACCAACACGGGCGTGGCAAAATATACGAGGCTAGCAGTATAATAGGCGTCAATGCTGCCATGTCCGCCTCGACGAGCGACAACCAAGAGTAAAAGACTTGCCCGATTTAGCACTATTAATCATCTTTATTCCGACGTTTTTCTTAGTTTCTTTGACTCCTGGCCTTTGCATGACCTTAGCCATGACGTTGGGCATGAGCGTCGGTATGCGGCGCACGCTGTGGATGATGTTAGGTGAGGTTTTGGGTGTAGCTTGTGTAGCCGTCGCTGCAGTGATGGGCGTGGCAGCGTTAATGCTAAATTACCCTGACATTTTTACTGTGTTCAAATGGATAGGAGGCGGTTATTTAACGTATCTTGGTGTGCGCATGATGCTAGCCACAGGAAAACTCGCTTCAGTAGATCAAACTATTATACTGCCCAGCCGATGGGCACTCGCATCGCAAGGCTTCTTAACCGCCATTGCAAATCCAAAAGGATGGGCGTTTATGATTTCACTATTGCCGCCCTTCCTGAATATATCGCAACCGCTAGGCCCGCAACTAAGCGTGTTAGTCGCGATCATCATGTGCAGCGAATTTATCAGTATGTCCATTTACGCCGCAGGCGGTAAATCACTGCGTTTGTTTTTGCAGCGAGGTAATAATGTACGCTGGTTAAATCGCGCTGCGGGTGGCTTGTTAGTCACAGTGGGTGTATGGCTAGCGCTCGGGTAAGGGCTATTTATGCAGGTGTAATGGCGTGTCTTCCTAATTAATCGGGCATGTGCGTCACGTTCACTGAGCAAACACCACGGGATCATTGCCCTCTTGCCAAATAGGGTATTGCGCCATTACTTTATTAAACATTGCACTTTGCAGATATTGGTTGAGCCAGCGTTTTACATTTGAATAAGCCTGCGACTGCACATACCATGAGCGTTCCACCTTAGCGAACTGGCGTATAAACGGCAAAATCGCAATGTCTGCCAGACTTTCATGCGCTCCAAAAATAAACGTTTGTGTCGTCAAACGTTGCTCCAAATCGGCCACAAATTTCTCACACGCTTGACGACATTCGACTAAATCGGGTTCGTGATAACGCTTTGCACACTTATACCGTTCGAGGCAGGCTTTGAATGTGTGGTCGTAATCATTGATAAATGATAGCAAGTCACTCAATCCATCTTCTTTTCGGCCACCCTCGCCAGACTGATAAAGCAGGTTATCTGGGTCATTTTGCGTTAAAACCCATAGCATCACCTCTAAGCTTTCATCAATTATATGTCCGGGTGATACCACGAGTATCGGCACCGTGCCTTTTGGCGACGCAATTAACATTGCTTTTGGTTTATTGGTCAACTTGACATCACGCAATTCTACCGCTTGTTGAGACTTGAAAATGGCGAGCCGAGCACGCATCGCAAACGGGCAATGTCGCAAAGAATATAAAACCGGTAATGTCATTTTGCTTGTCCTTTTGGTTGCCCTTTAGTCGGCGCTTGGATGGTTACTTTTAACGCCCTTTAGATCGCCCGTTTGTTTGAACGACTAGGCACTTTTGCCCCGCTATTCTAGCATCATCTTACTTTAGCGCTATAAACAGCCGCCATATACAGGTAAAATCGCCGCAGGTTTAATTAGCCGTAATAATCGTAAAAAATGGTTATGCGCCGTTATAGATGGTTAAAATAAAATAAATGAATTCACAGATTGAATTATTGGCACCCGGTGGCGATATTGCAGCCATAAAGGCCGCTATTATTGCAGGCGCAGACGCGGTGTATTGCGGTTTGGATAGTTTTAATGCCCGTAACCGTGCATCAAATATTTCGTTTGATGAATTAGTTGGCGTCATAAAACTAGCGCATCAGTATGAGTGCGAAATCTTTTTGACTTTAAACATCGTTATTTTGGAGCGTGAATTTAAAGCCATGGCATCATTACTTAGCAAGCTGACGAATACCACGTTAGACGGTGTTATTGTGCAAGATATTGGCATGTTCTACTTGATCAAAAAATATTTTCCGTCTCTGGATATTCACGCATCAACACAAATGACAACTCATAATGTCGGCCAAATTCCATTTCTCAAAAGACTAGGCGCGTCACGCGTTAACCTTTCCAGAGAGCTAAATCTGCGTGAAATTACGCAGATGGCGGCCGTTGGTCACGCGCACAAAATACTAACAGAAGTGTTTGTGCATGGTTCATTGTGCGTTGCATTCTCTGGTCTTTGCTACTCAAGTTCGGCAAGCGTGGGGAATTCTGGTAATCGCGGGCGCTGCAGTCAAGCGTGTCGTGAAGAATACGAAACCACGGAGTCTGGCAACAAGTTTCCGTTGAATATTAAAGACAATTCAGCATTTTTTGATCTTCCCGCGTTGATTGACGCTGGAGTGCACTCCTTTAAGATAGAAGGGCGCATCAAAGGGGCTAACTATGTGCATACCGTCGTGGATAGTTTTCGTAAACAAATTGACGGCTACTTAGCTACCGGCGAGTTGACACAAGATGGTGAGCGCCTTTACAAAGTGTTTAATCGTGATTTGACTAACGCTTTTTTACGCGGCGATTTAAACCAGTCAATGTTTATTGAAAACCCCAGAGATAACGCTACAAAACGCGCGCTAGAGGCCAAAAACGCTATCTCTGTGGTACAAATATTTGATGTTAAGCAGAGTCTTCAGCAAGAGCGAGATCAAAGCAATGCTGATGTATTTGAAAAAGTTAAACATCTCAGTATTGAAAAAATGCAGCTTAGACTTTCATTTAATGGCGCAAAAGGGCAACCCTTGATAATCACCGCGACTGTCACGCACCCCTCTTTACTGCCAGGCGCTGCACCTGAGACCAACAGTATCGTGGTGGAATCTAACCAAGCCTTATTTGAAAGCAATCGGCCGAACCTAGATTTTGATTCCTTAGACAAACGTTTTAGAAGCTTTAATAACGCCCATTACTCTCTGCAAAACTTGGATGTGACAACGCTCGCGCGCAACGTCAGCTTAGCCTTTGGTTCGCTTACCGCTTTGAAAAATGAGTTAGCACTTGCACTTAACGATGGCCGCGATTTGCATCCAGAAGTCGTGTTGCCTAAATTGCAAAAGCACCCTAAGTTAGATCCCTCAAGCGCAGCCAAACTATGCGTATTGATTTGTGACAAAGAAGACCTCTATTTGACCGAAGTGACGGATGCAGATGTCTATTTCAAACTGCCTGATGCTTTCAAACGAGGTTGCACTCAATACATTGACTTTTTGCTAGAAAACCCAAGGTTGATCCCCTGGTTTCCGCCTGTTTTAATTGGCAAAGACTATGACGTTGCTTTGAATATCCTAGAGCAGGTAAAACCCAAGCTTATCGTCACAAACAACACCGGAATTGCCAACCGTGCGTTTGAGTTAGGCATCGAATGGATTGCTGGGCCGTTTTTAAACACCACAAACTCGTATGCATTGCTCGCCATGCAAGAAACATTTAACTGCGCAGGTGCATTCATTTCGAATGAAATAAACAGGCAGCAAATGCAGACTATTGCACGTCCAAAAAACTTTAAAATGATGTACAGTATTTACCATCCGATTTTATTAATGACCAGCCGCCAGTGCTTTTTTCAACAAAGCGTGGGCTGCGAAAAACCACGCATAGACAATGGCTGTATGCTGTCTTGTGACAAATCTACCAGCATCACCAATTTAAAAGGTGATTCGTTTGCAATTGATAAGCAAAAGGCAGGCTATCCGAGTATTTTTAATCAAGACCAATTTATGAATATGGAAGTCATCAACGACCTCGCCCATCTGTTTGACGGCTTTATGATTGACCTTACCAATATTGGCGCGGGTGACAAAGAATCACCTGACAAAGCGCAGTTGATAGCACAATTCGAACGCTTGCTTAGCGGTGATAGCTCGGTCCAAAACAATTTGAATCAACTGGTGCCACAATCAACCAACGTGCAGTATCACAATGGTTTGTAGCGACTAAGATGTCAAAGCTTTCGACTTTGGTAGGGCCCAACACCGCGGGTTCTGCCCAAACACTCTACAATGCGTTTGCTCGCTTGAGTCGGTACGAACAAGCGGTGTTAATGATACTGGCCGCTATTTACAAACCAATCGGTAGCCAAAAGCTCGGCAGGGTACTGTCGATATTGCTCGAAAAAACGGTATTGCCTGGCATCGCGTCGGACTATGTGTTGTCAGCGCCGCAAAAAGAGCGCTTGATTGCAATGGACTTGCTCAGCATCAATAAACACGGCTGGCAAGTTAACAGACTAATTTGCAATCGTTTGACAACTGATTTGGTAACACGGGCACAGCCTTTTGACGGTCCTGCAGAGCAGACTAGCCGTGACTTAAACCTTGCGCAGACAACTGATGATTTATTGCAGGTGCTGCTTGCTGCTGAAGCCGTCGTCCCGGTTATTTACAGCAACCATTGGCAAAAAAAAGATATTGATAAGCGCAGAGTTATTCGAGATTTGTTCTTTTTAGGTGAATTAAGACAAGTTCAGCAAGCGCTAGACTTCAACAAAAATCCGCAAGTGATCGACCACGCTATGAACCTTGTTTTGGTTGAAATTCTATTTTTGCCGTTCGACTTTTCTACCTTCATAACATTGCCAAACAGGCTTCAGTATCACGCGTTTGCAACACTGTTCAGAATATTTCAGAGAGAAGGACAACGTTGCCACTATCCTATTGAGCTTTTGGAACAGGTTTGTGCGCATGACGGTGCTACCCAACACCCTGATGACGATCTCGCGCGCCACCATTTACTGGCAGAACAATACCTTTATCAGGCCCGCTTTGACGATTACCAACGCATACAATCAACGCACGATAAAAGCAGTTACGGTTTGCAACTGAGCGGCACTTATGCATTTTTGACGGGTGACAGCCAAAGCGCTGTTGCTTACTTCGAGTCAGCGATAGCCGCGAAAAACAAATTCACGAGACGCAAAAAACAGTATCTAAATGGTGTATTAGGGTATTTCTACAAACTGGCTTTGATGGCGCAGGCGAATCTAGGCTCATCTGACGCCTATACTCAAGCATTGCAACAGGTCGAATTTGAAGAAGGTGACCGTACCGTCAGCAACGACTTTTATATGCTCAGTAAAAGTGTTGTAAAACCTATTTTGAGTTTATCCAGCGGGGGCGCATACAATATTGATATAGGCTTCAATAGCGCCAGCGCAAGTATTGATTTTTTCTTGCATCAGCTTAATTACCTAAATTATTTGCTAGCTCAAATTTGGTGTAATCAGACAAAGCGCGCTGAACTGGCAACACTGGCTCAGAAATATGAGAAAGGTTTCGACGGTTTAGGATATTCCTTGTTCGCGAAAATATGCCAACAGGTGCAAATGGCTAACGAGAGCGCTAACGAGAGCCGCAGCGAACACACAACTCACCCACGCCTAGTCAACCTCTGCAGCCTCATCACCAGTAAATCTCAATGGGATTTAGCTTTAGACAAATTGATTGCTCTGAATCCAAGTCGAGAGACCATTGACCCTGCCGCAACTGAAATAAGCACGGTAAGAATTATATGGGAACTTAGCACCGGATATGAAAACACCTTGCAAGGGCGAGAGCAGAAGTTAACTAAATCGGGCTGGAGTAAAGGTCGTGTAATTGCGCTTAAGCGACTTAAAACGGATGCACATGCTTTTACTTATTTTAATGATAGCGATCGCAAGATATGCAGCGCGATCGAAACGCATCAAGGCTGGGGATATTATTCAAAAACCGATTATTCGTTGCAAGGTTTGTCTGCTCTTCAAGCGGCGGTTGGCATTGGTAACCTATATGCGGTGGGACAGTTAGATCAGAATATAGAATTGAGTAAAACCGAACCAGAATTATTGGTTAATCAACAAGGCAATGAGCTGTGCTTGAGTATCGCTGACCTACCCGATGGTTTACATTTTGATGAATCAGGTGGACTGGATGATTACGCGAGTGCTGACGAAGCAAGCCAGCGTGCCTATGGCTCAACCCGCACTAATCAGCAAAGCTATAAGCTAAAGCCCGTCTCGAAACGACATTATCAACTGACAGTATTTTCAGGCGACCATTTAAAAGTGGCTAAGATTATTGGTGAGGGTGGTTTATTAATCCCCATAGAAGCCAAACAAAAGGCGCTGGCGGGCATTGCGGCAATTGCACCATTTTTAAACATTCAATCTGATATTGCTGAGTTGGATACGGGTTTGAAAACACGTGAGTGTGACCCTAATCTTGTGATTAATATTACACCCAACAAAACTGGCTTAACGTTTATATGCGTGGTCATGCCATTTGGTGAAGATGGTCCGTCTTTTAAACCAGGCATTGGTAATGCGAGTCTATCCACCGACATCAACGGCAAACGCATCGCCACGCAACGCGATTTGTTGCGCGAGCAAGCGCTGTTAGATGACCTGGATAAAGCATGCCCTATGTTCTTGCAGATGTCAGATAATGTGCTCTCGTTGGACGATTTGCAAGCGGCATTAAGCGCATTGCAACAACTCGAAGCGGCAATTGAACAGGCTAAACTTGAGCTGATATTGCGCTGGCCTAAAGGCAAAAAGGTAAGCTTAGGGAAAGAGTTAGACACACAGCATCTGCGCTTAACTGTTAGCAAAAAGAGCGAATGGTTTGATCTTGGAGGAGACCTTCGCGTCAATGATCAAGAGGTCATTGACTTACGAAAAGTACTCGAACTTGTCAAGCATACCAAGGGTCGTTTTATCCAATTGGGTGCGGATCAGATATTAACCTTATCCGACGATTTGCGTCACCGACTCGACTTGATAGAGCAAGTGAGCGATGACGGTAGTTTTCACCCTTTGGCAAGTTTGCAAGTAGAAGAAGCAACCAGCACAATGCGCATGAAAACAATTCATGCATGGGAACAGCAAACCCAAAAAATGCACGAAGCGAACGCAATCACACCGCAGATACCCAACACCTTTCAGGCACAATTGCGAGATTATCAATTACTTGGTTTTGATTGGGCTTCACGATTAGCGCATTGGGGTGCAGGCGCGTGTTTGGCCGACGATATGGGGCTGGGAAAGACCTTGCAAGCCCTAGCGGTCATGCTAGCACGCGCAAAAAAAGGCCCTAGCTTGGTGATTGCGCCCACCTCGGTGTGCTTAAACTGGGAACAAGAGGCCCTCAAGTTTACCCCTACACTTAATATTAAATTGTTTGCCGATACCAATACCACACAGCAACGCCAAGATTTGCTCGGCGAGCTCAAGCCCTTTGATTGCGTCATTATCAGCTATGGCTTATTGCAACGTGAAAGCGAATTGCTAAAGCAAATACAATGGCACACCATTGTCGCAGATGAGGCGCAAGCGCTAAAAAATCCCTTGGCAAAACGCACCAAAGCGGCTTATGCCCTTAAAGGTGATTTTAAAATGATCACCACGGGCACGCCAATCGAAAATGACTTAACGGAACTGTGGAGCCTTTTTCGTTTTATCAATCCAGGTTTGCTTGGCAATTTAAAACGCTTTGGTCAACGGTATTCGAGCCCGATTGAAAATGCTAAAGAAGACAAACTAGCCGCACATAAGGCGAGCCAAGGCTTAAAAACGTTAATTCAACCTTTTATTTTACGCCGTATGAAAAACCAAGTATTGACAGAATTGCCCCCGCGTACCGAGATAAATATTCAGGTAGAAATGAGCGCCAAAGAACAGGCTTTTTATGAAGCCCTTCGGCAAAATGCGATAGACAATATTAGTCAAAGTGGACAAACCAATGCCGGAACACAACGCATCAAAATGCTCGCAGAATTGGTTAAACTCCGTCAGGCCTGTTGTCATCCAAAGCTGGTAATGCCCGAAACAAATATACCCAGCGCCAAACTTGCGGCCCTAGACGAATTGCTTGAAGAGCTTAAACTAAACAATCATAAGGCACTAATTTTTAGTCAGTTTGTGGGTCATTTGCAGTTGATTAAACAGCATTTGGAAAGCAAAGGCTTTAGCTATCAGTATTTGGACGGTTCGACGCCGCAAAAAGAAAGACAAAAACGTGTTAACGCATTTCAAGATGGTCAAGGTGATGTCTTTTTGATTAGTTTAAAAGCTGGTGGTTTTGGTCTGAATCTAACCGCAGCAGACTACGTTATCCATATGGACCCGTGGTGGAATCCAGCAGTGGAACAACAAGCCTCTGATCGTGCACATCGCATGGGACAAAAACGACCCGTTACGATTTATCGTTTAATAGCGCAAAACACCATTGAAGAAAAAATCGTTGCTTTGCATCAACACAAGAGAGATTTAGCTGATAAATTGTTGGCGGGCAATGAAGCCGCCAACAAACTATCAGTTGAAGATATGTTAAATTTGCTGCAGAAAACCTTTTAAAGATTTATGCAATTTAACAGGGCATATTTTATTAAAATGCGTATTTCATAGAGAATTGCATGCGATTCATATCGCCATCAGCGCCCGACTCTATTTCACGTTTTGCGAAGGTATATTCACCACCGACGGTGATTTTTTGGGTGGGTTTGTAGAGCAAATTAACCCGCATACTTTGAGTATCAGAAGTAACGCCCAATCCTGTCAGCGCGACGTCGTTGTCTGCACTAAACGCGGAGTACACAACGTTGGAGGTAAATTTGGTATTCCATGTATGATGATAAGCAAATGTAAAGCCACTAGAATCAATCGTTTCGATATTGCCTTGGGCATCTAGTACGCCACCATTTGCAGTATTAAGCGCTAAGTAACGCCCTACGCCAACACCCTGAACGTATCCGATTCTAATATCGTCGCTATCACCAATTTTAATTTTTGAGGTCACGCTGATACCATATGAGCTCTCGGTAGCATCAATCGTTGCGCCGTCATCATACGACAACTGACGCACCATACCAGCCACTTTTACATAGCCCCAATCAGCATTGTGTGTGTATCTTGCTATGACATCAGGCAGTGCGCCGTCATCCGCCACAATGCGACCGCCGCCACCAAATGGCGTTAAGGTTGTTTCTGAGTTTTCTAGTGCAAAATCCCAGCCGCCAGTGCTATATCGAACCATGGCTTGACGGGCAAAGATAATGCCGTCGGTATTGCCGATAAAATCCAATGATTCTGGCAGTACGCTTACGTCCATAAACGTCGACCATGTTTGACCTACGGTAAAACCTTTGTACTGCACATAAGCATGACGAACGCGCGGAACGTAAGAGTTACTCACTCTCTCGTTACCCTCTCCTGTGACCAACATATCAAATTCTAATACGCCGGTGATATTATCACCCTCCTCTGTGGCCGTATCAGTCGTGAATCTAAAACGACTTTGACGAATATGCGCATCGAACTGAGTGCTCTCAGACACTCCGCCAACCGGCGTTAACGAGGGTAAATAAAAATCACGGCCGATATTACCGGAACCAAGAGAGCCATCGGAATAGTTTGAATAAAGAGCGTCAGCTTTGATATAACCGCTGAACTTGACCTCAGTATCTCCGAACGTTGCTGCAACAGCGTTATTGACTGCGCAAACACCGCTCAGTGAGAGCAGAACGGCCAAACAAGATTTAGTCAATTTCATAAAAAGGTTTCCATATATTGTTAATAAAAAGTAAAAGTATGGTTAAGACCTTTAGATAATTAGCCAAAAATCGACATTAGAACATACGCCTTTAGTCTCACAGAGGTAAAATATCCACTAATATCGAGTCAAATCAATGGGTGTTTGGGGATTGAAACGATG
>Ga0115565_10000583_pt1 | contig 31799 bp, 26 predicted proteins | sample COGITO_mtgs_1105_FD_87199 | JGI IMG/M metagenome (GOLD analysis project Ga0115565, IMG submission 87199) | Pelagic marine microbial communities from North Sea - COGITO_mtgs_110530 | ecosystem: Environmental > Aquatic > Marine > Epipelagic | place: Germany:Helgoland, sampling site Kabeltonne... | reverse complement strand
TTGCATATGGCACTATTCCTATTGTCAGGGGTGTCGGTGGTTTGAAAGATACAGTGACTGATGTCGACCAACCACAAGGCAACGGTTTTGTATTTATTGAGCCCACCCCAGAAGAGTTGCTAGGCACCATTCGCAAAGCGCTATTGCTGTATCACGAATTTCCTAGCAAGATTGTCCAAATAAGAAAGCGTGGCATGCAACAGTTATTTACATGGGACATCGCTGCACAAACATACCTAAACTTGTATAAATCAATGTAATTACAAGTATTTTGAGACTCAGAGTATAATTTGCGATAAAGTTAGTTTTCTTTCTGTTGCCGAATTGAATATACTAAACGCGTTAGTAATTGTGCCTTTCCGTGATTTACTGATAAACTCCACAAAAACAATGTTAATAGAGTGTAAATAAATGCAAACGCCAAATATCCTAATCGTAGAAGATGAAGTAGTTACCCGAACAACACTGAAGAGTTTGTTCGAAGCTGAAGGGTATAATGTTTTTGAAGCTGAAAACGGCGAGGAAATGCATGACTTCTTCGAAAACAATGCTATCAATCTCGTCATAATGGATATTAATCTTCCTGGCAAAAACGGCCTCATCCTAGCTCGCGAAGTTCGCGACCGCAAAAACGTTGGATTGATATTCTTAACCGGCCGTGACAATGATGTAGATCGCATTTTGGGCTTGGAAATAGGCGCGGATGACTACTTAACCAAACCATTTAATCCTCGCGAATTAACCATACGGGCCAGAAATCTATTAACGCGCACTAGCAACTCTGCTGAAGATGATGATCTGCCTAGCAAAGTTAGTTTTAATGGATGGACTCTTGATGGTGACAGCAGAAGCCTTATTTCTCCCGTAAACAAAGAATTTAGACTTCCGCGCAGTGAATTTCGCGCGCTACACTTATTCTTGAGTAATCCAGGTAAAATATTGACGCGAGAGCAGTTGATTATGGAGATGACGGGGCGCGAACTGCGTCCTAATGATCGCACGGTAGATGTCACTATCCGTCGAATCCGCAAACATTTTGAGTCAGAGCCAAATGATGAAGAACTTATCGTCACCATTCATGGCGAAGGGTATCGCTTTTGTGGCAGCGTAGACTAACTACCTTTCATTTTGTAACGTTTTGTTTAGCAGTACTTAGGGCCAGCGCAAGCTGGCTTTTTTATATCCGACTTTTACAGATTCTCAGCGCAGCATGTATACACAATCATGCCCCAGCCACCTGCATTTGATCAATCAAAATAGACCCTGTTTGCACGCTGCCGCGCTTTTCAGCCTGACTGCCAATCGCCACAATGCCCTTAAACATGTCGGCCAAATTGCCCGCAATCGTAATTTCGTGTACCGGATATTGAATCACGCCGTTCTCAACCCAAAAACCAGCCGCGCCTCTTGAATAATCACCATTGACGATGCTTACCCCCTGCCCCATCAATTCTGTCACTAACAAACCTGTGCCTAGCGCCTTAAGCATTTGTTCGTCGCTTTGACCTGTGTTTCCAATAAGCCAGTTATGGATGCCACCTGCGTGGCCGTTTGTTGTCATGCCCAATTTACGCGCAGAATAACTAGTCAATAGATAATGTTGCAGCACACCGTCCTCTACAATGGTCATATCTTGGGTTCGCACACCTTCGCTATCAAAAGGCGAGCTTGCTAGCGCTCGCTTTAAATGAGGCTGCTCTTGGATAGTCAACCAGTCAGGGAATATTTGTTTACCTAACTGGTCTAACAAAAATGAAGACTTACGATAAAGACTACCGCCACCAATTGCACCAACCAAGTGTCCGAATAGACCTGATGCAATTTCTTTATCAAACAAGACTGGCACTTTCATCGTACTTAATTTTTGGGCATTTAAGCGACTCAGAGCATGTTTTGCTGCTTCAAGTCCAATTTGTTTGCTAGCTTTTAACTCACTTGCAACGCGACTAACGGTATATGAATAGTCACGCTGCATGTCGTCACCGTCTTGTGCTATCAATACGCAGCTCAGACTGTAGCGACTGCTAGGGTAACCCGCGTTAATACCGTGAGTATTACCATATACCCGTACGCCCAAATTCGCATTATATGACGCGCCATCTGAGTTTGATATTTTGGAATCTGAGTCTAGTCCGGCAGTTTCAGCCTCGATGGCCAATTGAATTCCTTTTTGAGTATCCAACTCAATGGGATGGTACATATCTAAGTCAAGTATATCGGTCGCAATCAGTTCTGGATCGGCAAGCCCGGCGCAACTATCTTCGCTGGTATACTTGGCAATCTCTACCGCTTTTTCAACGGTCATTCTCAGCGCAGCAGGACTCAAGTCCGCTGTTGACGCACTGCCTTTTCGATTGCCAACGTAGACCGCTATACCCAAACCACCGTCATTGGTAAATTCGACGGTTTCGACTTCTTTCATGCGCGATGATACTGCGATACCCTGTACTTTTGACATACTGGCTTCTGCAGAACTTGCGCCTTTCTTGACGGCTAATTTTAGGGCTTCATCGACGGCAGTTTGAATTTCAGCGAGGTGTTGTTGTACATGCATAATAGTTTTTACTGTCCAAAAATAGGCTTGACGGTTACAATCCTCGCAATTCTAACATTAAAGATGTTAAAAAACGTAAAATGAATAAACAACCTGATAGACCGACCAAACCCAGAGGTATCAATGCCTCTGAGAATGCAACTGATACCCCTGAGTTTGAGGTAGAAGAACGCAGTAAAACAAAACTCAAACAAGACTCTGAAGATCTCAAACAGTTAGGCTTAGAACTCGTTAATCTGCCCAACAATCACCTTGCAGACATTCCTTTGGATGATGAACTCAGAGATGCAGTAGAGCTTGCGGGACGCATCAACAAGAAAAAAGACGGATACCGACGTCAGCTCCAGTTGATTGGCAAAATATTACGCAAAAGGGACCCAGAGCCGATCCAACAAGCCTTGGTAAAGCTGAACGCACATCACCTCATTGCAAATCAGTTTTTTCATCAAGTAGAACAGCTTCGAGACCAAATCGTGGATAGCGGTGATGCCGGTATTCAGGTAGCAATAGAAAAATATCCAACTTTAGACCGACAAAAGCTAAGGCAATTGCAACGTCAGGCCGTTAAACAGAAAGAAGCAGGAAAATCACCGATGGCTTCGCGTGAGATTTTCCAATACTTGAAGTTAACAATTGATGGGTAATTTTAATGATAAAAAAACACCTAGGTGCTCTTTGGGCGATAATCTGTATCGCCTTTTTAACAGGCTGCAACGGTAGCTCTGGTAGCAATGGGGAAGACCCTTTTAACCCCAATCCCACTGCTCCTGGTATAGAATACGCACTCTCTCTAAACATTCTCGATCAGGCATGCAACCCACATCCAAACCGCTCTTTTGAGCTTGGCAGTGAGTTATGCATACAGGCTACATTGACGGCAGATGGTGCCATAGCAGTGGGGGAGATAATCGCTTTTGGCACAGATTCTGGGGTTTTATCAGTCGCCTCAAAATTGACCGATACACGAGGCATCGCGCAAGTCAGCGTCAATTCTGAGTCCGCAAATATCGGTGCTGCACAATTAAGCGCATCCTTTGACGCGATTGTCGCCACTCAAAACTTTGAATTCGTCAGTTCTGAGACTCAAGCAGCACCGAGATCTTCTGTAAAGCTGCGTTTAAGCGACAGTCAACTTAATGCGACAAATCGTTTTAGCAATGCACAAGTTGCTTTTATCACAGCAACGGTTTTGGATGCGAACGCGCTGCCCATCGCCGATCAAATCGTCGATTTTCAAACCACCAATGGCCAACTTACCCTCACACAAACGCTGACCAACGCTCAAGGCGTAGCATCGACGCAGCTAATCACCGAGACGGCTGAGTTGGGCGCAGGTACTGTAACTGCTATCTTTCAAGGTAGTGACGAGCAAAACAGTGATGCTGGTTTATTCAGCGATGCATTAAATTTTGAAGTGTTTGAAAACAATATTGCCAACCAACAGTCGGTGCGTATAGGGATCATTCAAGACGGCGTATTTCTGGACAATCAATTGGGCGTAAGTGGCGTTAGTTCTGATGCTCAGGTCACTATCAGTGCAGGCGCAACGTTAGGCGTTGCGGTCGATTTAGTCGATGCCAATGACCGTCCGATCACGCGTAATATTCCAGTGACATTTAGTTCATCTTGTTCCGCACAAGGTGAGGCAACACTCGATCAAACGGTGATCAGCATTAATGGCAGAGCCAATGCGACATATGAAGATATTAGTTGTGCTACAGGTACTGGCAATCAAGACATTATTCAGGCAAGTGTGTTTGTTGACAGCGAACAATTACTCGTTAGCAGGGTTATTAATCTACTGCCAGAAAGTGCGGGTTCGATCGAATTTGTCTCCGCTAGCCCTAGCAATATAGTGCTCCAAGGCACGGGTGGACAGGGTAGTGAATCAGTTTCCCTCGTTACTTTTCAGGTCACGGGCGCCCAAGGCAATGCCTTAGCGCAACAAAGCGTTGATTTTTCACTCAATACTCAATCCGGAGGTTTGTCGCTTTCGCCTATGACTGGCTTAACCAACTCGTTAGGGCAAGTTAGCACTCGTGTAACTGCCGGCAACGTGCCGACATCCATCCGCGTAACAGCCAAAATTACTAATTCGCAAGGGCAAATCATACAGACACAGTCCGATCTATTGACAGTGAATACTGGGCTACCCGATCAAAATAGTATTTCTCTTTCTGCTAACAATTTAAATTCCGAGTCATTTAATATTGATGGTCAAGAGGTGAGCGTTACCGCTCGCCTTGCTGATACGTTCAACAACCCAGTGCCTGATGGCACTGCAGTCGCTTTCACCGCTGAAGGAGGCCTAATTCAGCCGAGTTGTACAACCGTTGCGGGCGCTTGTTCTGTGACATGGACAAGTTCTCTGCCTAAAGTAGATGATCATCGGATAACCATTTTAGCCACCGCTATTGGTCATGAGACCCTCATTGATAGTAATGGTAATAATGTCTACGACGATCAAGACGGGGTGGCTATTAACGATGACGACGGCAGCGGCTTTGATGTTTCGGTGGCCTCTACTTCTGGCTTTATCGACCTTAGTGAAGCCTGGCGTGATGATAATGAAAACAGAGTAAAAGACAGCAACGAAATTTTCTTGGATTTTGATTCTTCAGGAAGCTTTAGTGGTCAAAACGGTATGTTTGATGGCCCGCAATGTAACGCCAGTAACTGCGGCGCGAATAGCCTGCATGTCAGAAGAGCATTGGTGCTGATTACATCAAGCTCAAATGCTCAAATCTCGGTAAGCAATAATGGTAGCGAATTGGTCAACAACGCGACAAGGCCGCCATCTGCTCCGGTGTTGAATATTACCAGAGGTGCTAGTGCGGTATTTGAGCTACGCTATTCTGATACTGCCGGCCAACCCATCGCTAGTACATCAAGTATTCAGGTTGCGGCCACCTCGGGTGTTCTAGGCGGTGCGATTGATGATATCATGCCAATTACGAACACAAACGGTGGACGCACCGTTGTATTTACCTTAACAAATTCGCTGGTGCCTACGGATGCTGCCATTGACAGCACTGTCAGCGTAAGAATTGTGTCTCCAAGCGGTGTACAATCCAATCTTAACTTCGTGGTGGCGCTGCAGTAAACAAACAAAGAGGCAACATGCATACTATTATTTTAAAATATAGCGTTTTAATGTGTGTTGCTTTTCACAGCTTTGCTACTGAACTATCGCTGAACTACACGGCCGATTTCGTAAATAATCAATCCGGTGGGATTAGTCAAAATTCTGCATGGGTGGACTCTCTGACCATCGCTGGCGAGCATCGTTGGCGGTATTCTCAATATCAAGTTCAATCACGTATCAGCGGTATTTATGCAAACGGCAAAAGTATCAGCGAATACGTAGGCGACGTGCAAGCCGTATCAGGTTTAGAGGCTGGAGCTCGTTTTGCGCGTGTGTACGAAGCATTTGTTGATATATGCCGAGATGATACCTCTGTTCTGATAGGCATTTACGATATCAATAGTGAATTTGATTTGCTCGATTCTGCCAATCTTTTTGTTGCTGCCGCTTACGGAATGGGCTCTACGCTAGGCTTGAGCGGCGGCAATGGTCCTAGTACTTTCCCGTATACTGGCTTGTCACTTCGCTTACAACGTCAAATTGACGATTCCAACACTCTGCGCATAGTAGTCAGTGACGGTCTGCCCTCGGATCCAGACTCACCCAATAGCCTAGGCCTTAACCTGTCTTCAGATGAGGGAGCATTACTGGTTGCTGAATGGCAGCATACTACCAATAGCACTAAATGGTTAAGCGGATATTGGCAGTACACAAAAAACACTGGCTCGAAGATTACTGCAGGCAACGGAAAAACCAATAGAGGCGTTTACGTGCGGACAGAGCACACGTTACATAGTCTAAAAAATACCACGGTGTTTGCGCGGTTCGGCGCAGCGGACAAATCATTCAATCCGTTTTATCGCTTTTTGAGCGCAGGTTTTGTGGTCAACGGGATTGTACCCAGTCGAGCAGACGATCAGTTAGGACTGGCGTTTGCCTACGCCAAAAATGCAGGTACATATATTGATTCATTTGAGGCAGGAATGCTCAATGAAGACGGCGAACTAAATGTTGAAGCAACTTATCTTGTGCGTGTAAACAAGCATCTTGCGCTGCAACCGACACTTCAGTATGTGCGCCATCCATCGGGTGCCGACATTCCAAACGCCAGTATTTTGGGCATCAGGTTTATTATTGACTTGTAACAAAGCCTTACTCAAACTATTACGCTAACGTATGCGGGATTTGTAAAATGCTTATTCGAAGGGATACTTTAAGCCCCACTGTGCACGCAAATCATCCATGGTTTTCATCATTTCCAAACTTGTTTTATGCGCTAATAATGGGCTTTCAATTAAGCCTTTGTTAATGCATTCGTGTGCATGCTCTATTTCAAAATGGAAGTTTTGATGGGCCTCAAATGGGTATTTATGAATAACGGGGGCTTGTCCTTCAATAAACACTTCAAACGACTGTGCACCTAAGAAAAAAGGTACTTTTATATATCCTAAACTGCCGCAAATAATAGCTTCGCAGGGTGATTGATGCGTGTAACCTGCGACTAAACTCGCACTTTGTCCATTTTCATAATCGAACAGGTAAAATGAACGCTCATCGACACCAGTGCTATCCATAACCGCATGACTCGCAATCTTAACTGGCGCTTTATCAAAGACTATCGATGCCATTGTGATGGGGTAAATGCCAAGATCTAATAATGCTCCGCCTGCCAAGTTTTTGTCACGCAAACGATGGCTCACAGGGAGCTCACGACACAGGCTAAAATCCGCTTTGACCGTGCGAATATCGCCTATGATTCCGTTTTTCAGTTCGGTTTTTAATGCGATTATAGCGGGCAAAAAGCGAGTCCATACCGCTTCCATTAAAAAACGCTGATGCTGTTTTGACAGTTCAATTAGCGTATTTGTAAGTGCAGCGTTTATGCTTATTGGTTTTTCACACAGCACATGTTTACCCGCTATTAAGCTGGCTTTAACACAATCAAAATGGGCGTTGTGAGTCGTCGCGACGTAAATCGCATCAATATCTGGATCTGCCAAAAGCGCTTGGTAACTCTCGTAGCTTTTAACAATATTATGTTTACTGGCAAACGCTTTCGCTTTTGCATACTCGCGCGCTGCGCAGCCGTGTAACTGACCTATTGGGCTACCCGCAAGACCGGCAATGAAGGTCTCAGCAATATGACCACATCCCAAAATACCCCATTTAATGTGTGTCATATCCTTATCCTCATACGTATATTATAGTCTGCGATCGGTTTTGTAATAGTATTTTGATGATGCAGTGCCTACGCTTTTTAAGCAGCTTGGTCGCATAGCAAAATTAACCAACATTATAGTTCAGGCTAGTATAACCTTTATTTTACAGGGTATGAACGATTAAGCCGTCCCCTGCATTGCAACACGTGGGAAGGGATATATTTTGATCATGATGTGGATACTCTAAAAGGCTTAGCAGATATCGTCGCAGATATTGGTGCAGAACGATTTGTGTTGGACGATGGTTGGTTCAAAGGACGACGCGGAGACAAGGCCGGGTTGGGGGATTGGACCGTCGATTATGAAATTTACCCTAAAGGGCTAAGTCCGCTTATTGAACACGTTAACAATTTAGGGTTAGAGTTTGGTATTTGGTTTGAACCCGAAATGGTTAATCCTGACAGCGACCTATATCGCGCTCATCCAGAATGGGTATTGCAGACCGAAGGCAATCAACAGTTGAGCTTTAGAAATCAATTGGTGTTGGACCTCACGCGTCCGCAGGTATGTGAATACTTATACAAATGCGTCACCGACATTTTGCTTGAATATCCGACCATCACCTATATCAAGTGGGACATGAACCGCGATATAAATCATGCCGGTAATGCACTTGGCAAACCCGCTGTAAGTCAACAGACTCAGGCTTTGTACAAACTAATCGATGATATTAGAGCTGCCCATCCAAATGTTGAGATAGAAAGTTGTTCGTCTGGTGGTGCACGTGTGGATTACGGTGTTTTGCAGCACACAGACCGTGTTTGGACGTCGGATTCTAATGATGCTTTAGACCGATTATCCATTCAACGCGGGTGCTCATTCTTCTTTCCAGCTGAGGTAATGGGAGCGCACGTTGGGCCCAGAGATTGTCATATTACAGGGCGTCACATCAGTATCGAAATGCGCGCGGCCGTTTCGTTCTTTGGCCATATGGGTATGGAAATGGACCCAAGAGAACTATCCAAGCATGAAATTAGCTCACTAAAACAAATTATCTCTCTGCACAAACAGCACCGAGGCTTGATTCACTCTGGCAAACTAGTGCGTCTGGAAAGCGACGGTAATTCAACAGACTTTGGCATTATCAATCATCAAAAAACGCAAGCGTTGTTCGCTTACAACAGCGTGCTTGAGTCCGTTCGCACAATGCCAAAAAGATATCATTTCTTAGGTTTGGATGCCGACAAATCATATCGTTTAAATCTTATCTGGCCTCTTAATCTCAAACAAACCTCGCTGAGCGTTTTAGACAAAGTAGAGGGACAGGTATTTAGCGGTGATGCGTTAATGCAGTTTGGCATGCAATTACCCATCAGCTTCCCGCAAACATCACTAATATTTGAATTAAACCAAGTATAAGAAATTAATACCCAGTCATTGCTGCGCAGTTTGCAATGACTGGGTGTACCTTCCTTCATTCGCCTGCAAATAAAGAATACTTAACGAGATCTTCGATCTCTGCGAAGAGGACTATAAAGCCTCAAGATTTTATTTACTTAATAATCAAAAACGCTTTAAGTAAGTTAAACTTATATAATCCAAACCCGGATTCTGCGTGTTAAACCCACCATTAGAATAATGGATATATCTGAGTATTAGTTCCGAATTTTGCTCAGGGTCCAATCCAACAAGCAGTCCAATTCTATCTTCAAATTGATAATCACTGCCAATGTCTACCCCACCAAACTTCTCATCATGCACATATGCGACACCAATCCCAAATTCGAGACTCAATGGATACTGATTTGACCAAGAAGGAAGTGCTTTAGTAAACACAGGAGTAATCGATGCACCGTAGGTAGTTTCTGTCTTCGCACTGCCATGTAAATCGAACAAGTTGATGCTTGCCTCCCAAGATAAGCGTAAGTCGCCAATTACCGGTAAGTCTAAATCTTTGTTGAATGACGGTCTGTACGCCAAACGAACGCCATGCATGTCTCCAGTGCCCGTCATATATTCAGCTGAAACAGCCTGCAATTTTGGATTGGGTAGAGATTCAGCGTTGACAACACAAGACACGATAAACAACATCAATATGATGGTTGGGGCACTCAGGCATACTTTTAACACGGATAAATTTTTGGTTTTTGCTGATTCATATTTTTGTTGCAAGCCATTGTGCTTGCCTGCAAGGATTGTATTCATGCCAATCTGTTCCTTTATTGAATTGTACTTAGTCAGTCAATGTTACCAACTAGCCTTTCCAAAATGCATGCCATAAAAATACGTAGGAAAATGCATTAAAATCGGCGTTTTAGGTCAAAAACACACGAAAAGCAGCCATTTATGCTGAATGCTTTCACTGAGTGTGTAAAAAACGCCTACTTTAGTAGGGAAACGTGATTGTTTCTAAATCGTAAGGTAATTGCTGTCGTGAATCGTTATCTTGCGCCCACCGTTTTGGCATAAGTGAGCGCAGCCGTCTTGCGTTATTAAACTAAAATGGCGAACTTATGCTAAGGCTACTAATAATTTTTGTGCAGCTAATTCTGAACTCGCAGGATTCTGCCCAGTAATTAATAGTCCATCTTGGATAGCAAAAGCATTCCAATCATCAACCTTTTGATATTTACCTCCGCGTGCAATCAATTCATCTTCTAGTAAGAAAGGTACAATGTCAGTTAGCTGAACGGCTTCTTCTTCACCGTTTGTAAATCCTGTTACCGCTTTGTCCTTAATGAAATACTCACCAGCAGCATCTTTGACATTCAAAAATACAGCAGGGGCATGACATACGGCAGCCACTGGCTTACGAGTAGCTAAAAAGCTTTCAATTAAAGAAATTGACGCTGCATTTTCAGTTAGATCCCATAGTGGTCCATGACCGCCGGGATAGAAAACAGCATCGTAATCGGCAGCGTCAACTTCTGCGAGTTTATGAGTATTTGCTAATAAGTCTTTGGCTTTGTCGTCTTTGTCAAAACGCTTTGTTGATGCCGTTTGAAAATCTTCTTGCTCACTCTTTGGATCAACTGGAGGCTGACCGCCTGCTGGAGAAACTAGGCTCACTTTCATACCTGCATCAATAAAAGCATAGTATGGTGCAGCAAATTCTTCTACCCAAAAACCTGTCTTTTCACCTGTATTACCGAGGTCGGCATGTGACGTTAAGACCATTAAGATGTGTTTGGTTGTATTTTGTGAAGTCATTATCGTTCTCTCATCTGTTTCAAGTGAATCAAGTCTAAGCTTTAATATAATTTCTAACAATACATACTAAATGAACTACATTGTTTTATTAATTGATACAATATTTGATATCATGACGTACGAATTTACATTTTGAACAACTCAAAAGTATGTTGGTCTTTGCCCAAGTGGTGGAGCAGGGCAACTTCACTGCGGCTGCAAAGCATGTTGGCCTGTCTCGCGCGGTAGTCAGCTATCACGTTAAAAAGTTAGAATCACAGCTTGGCATCAAACTACTCAACCGCTCTACTCGATCGATTTCGTTAACCCAAGCGGGGTCGGAGTATTACCAGTCCTGTTAATGTAGGTTTACAGATGATAGTGCCTGCGTTAAATAACTTTCGCCGCTTATACCCTAAAATAGAGCTTGATGTGATGTTAAGCGATGAAGTGGTAAATATCCTCCGGGTAGCGCCACCTCGAAGAAGCTGCGCTTGTTACTCGATTATTTGAAGGCGTACTTCATTAAAATTGAGCGCCAACCACAAAACGTGACACCAGATGATAAAATAGGCTCAGATGCCGATGGATATTGTTGAATAATATCTGAACAACTAACAGCGACTTAAACGGTACAAATTGCCTCAGCTACACCCAACGCATCTTCGAGTTGATAAATAAACAAGTTGCCTGCTTGGCTTTGCTTTTCTAAGGTATTAGCGTCAAGTCCAATCCGTGCGCTGGTTACAAATAATAAATCCATATTTGGCCCACCAATGGCCACTGATGTTACTTGCGTCACCGGCAAACTCAGTTCAGTAATAATCTTACCTGCTGGATCCAAACACACCACTTTTCCCGCAGCCCATCTTGCGTGCCAATAATGATCATTTGTATCAATAATACCGCCATCGGGATACCCGTCGTCATTGGTTAATGCAAATACTTTACTGTTACCTAACGTGCCGCTGCTAGCATCATAGGCATACTCAGTGACTGTTTGCTTGGGTGAGTCCGCATGTAGCATCGTTGCGCTGGCATGTTTCCAGCAAAGCCCGTTAGAAATATTAATGTTGTCGAGCACTTTTACACAGCGTCCATCGTGATCGAGCCGATACAGACCGCCTTTACTGATCTTATCGGATTTGTTAGCTATCTTATCCGTTTCTACCATCGTTCCCGCCCAAAAACGTCCTTGGGGGTCGACTCTGCCATCGTTGAATCGAGTATACCCAAGATGCTTCTCTGGCTCGGCAAGCCACTCGATATCGCCACTGACCAGATTATATTTGGCGATACCTTGCGCAAAAGCAGCGATGATTTGATCTGGATTTTGGGTAAAACCAAAACTACCAATGCGAAACGGTAAGTCTAAACAAACACACTTTTTATCGACTAAATCATATTCGAACAGTTGGGCTTTCTCGATATCTATCCAAAAGAGTTTGTTTAATAACGGATGCCACAAAGGGTTTTCGCCCAGTTCGTTAGCACATGCAACGGTATCGATTAATTTTGTTGGCATGTTTACGTCTCTTCCTTTTTTGTGTTTAAAAGAGATTTAAAGACTGAATTAAAACCCGCTAGAGTATTGACCGTTAATTTGCATATTTGAGTTTTGTAACCTTCGAGTTCTAATACTCGCGCAAAAGAACGACTCAAATGCGGTGAGCCAATAATGGCAATTTTATCTAGTGCATCAAAATCCCACTCGGTAGCATTGATAGCGGCTCTAACGTCGCTGCCAATTAACAAACCAGACAAATATGACGTTGAATGTTGAGGCGCTATTTGACCAAATAGTTGCTTTGACCTGACACTAAAAAGGCCGTGCACAAAGCTGCCTGCCTCGCTTTGCAAGGTAAACCGTGCGCCCAAGTCAAATGCTTCGGAGTTAAACGTGCTGCTTTTGTCTTGAATCACCACGCTATGATTAACTAATAAGTCATACAACTCACCTGTCATTGCAGTTTTGAACAACACTATTTTGCCATCTTGCACCAACACCCACTTGGTGTGAGTTCCAGGCAGACAAATAAGATGACTGCCAATTTGGTGATGTTCGTTTTGCTGCAACCACCCCAACACCTGCAGTTCTTCGCCGCGCATGACGTCGTGATTTTGATTGGCGAGTAAGCAACTTAAGCCTGGAATAATAGTGATATCATATCCATTGCTTGCAAATGTTAAACACCTTGAAGCTACCTGATCAGGTGAAATTGGACAAGGTAGATAATCAGTTTCGTGCCAGCCAATGCTTGACCCAATCTGCCCTGACATAAAAACTGGCAACTTGCCATATTCGCTCTCCCATGGCTCTATACATATTTGTAACGTGGCAGAAAAACTATGAGTGACTTTACTCACGCCTAAACCACTCGTTCTGGCAATCAGTTGTAGTTGATTATTGTCATCAACCATGCACAAGTAGGCGCGCAATCGACTAGTGCCCCAATCCACCGCGATAAAATAAGACCTTTGCATTTAGGTTCTCCCACCGTCGATACAAATACCCTGCCCCGTTATCAACGCACTGTCATCGGCGGCCAAAAACAATGCTAAATTGGCCACATCACTGGGCAATATTCGCTGCTTTAAAGAAACCGATTGCATCCATTTTTCTTCTTCTTTTTCAGTTAGCCAACTGGCTAATTGCCTGTCCGTCGCAATCCAGCCAGGAAGAATTGCATTTACCCTGATTTTAAATTCTCCAAAATCACGCGCAAGCGCTTTCGTCATGCCCATAAGACCAGCTTTTGCCGTCACGTATCCGGTACCATGCTCAAGTCCAATCAAAGCGGTGATCGAACTAAAATTAATAATGCTACCGGCCTTATTTTCTCGCATTGTTTTGAAAGCGGCTTGCGAGGCAAAGAAAGCTGGATCTAGGTTAACTTGCATGCATTTGTGCCAATCATAGGCAGAAATATTTTCGACATCCTGACGCTCATCGTTAGCAACATTATTGACCAGTACGTCCAAGCCGTTTAGTGCTTGAGCTGCGTCATCAATCGCTTGTTGCAAGCGTTTTGAATCCGTCACATCGATTGCGCGAAACCAAATTGATGCGTTATTTTTCGTTTTTTTAATGCTCTCAATCAAAGAATGTGATTTTTGTCCGTCAATATCAACAAAAGCAACGTTGGCCTCTTGAGCAACAAATGCTTTTACCATCGCGGCACCAATACCACTTGCACCGCCGGTGATAAAAACGACTTTATTAGCTAAGCTGTGATACTGAGAGTTAGATTTTAATGTTGTCAAAATTGGCCTCAAAACTTAAAGTTATGCGTGCGTCTTCGTGTGAAAGTCCACGAAAAAATATGAAAAATAAACGTGCTTATAATTCTCAGAAACAAATAAATATGATATAACTGATTTAACAAATATATAACATAAAACGTTAAGAACCAATTATTGTATGAAAAGCCCACAACGGCACAATTTAACGCATCAATTAACTCATGATTTGGGCATTGCAATTGTAAACGGCCAATACGCGATTGGACAGGGTTTACCGTCCGAAGCTGAGCTATGTGTAGAGTATGATGTATCTCGAAGCTCTACAAGAGAAGCAGTCAAAATGTTGTCGGCAAAGGGCCTGATCTCATCCCGTCCAAAGCAAGGCATCAGAGTGCTGCCGGAGAGCCGGTGGAATATGTTTGATACGGATGTGTTGAACTGGATTTTGGGTAGCAAACCGTCACTGGCACTATTGAGAGAGTTTACCCAGGTGCGCTTCGCGATAGAACCAGAAGCAGCTGGACTCGCAGCAGAGAATGCCACAGCAACTCAACTCAAAGCGATAGAGCTTGCTTTAGATAGAATGGTCGATGCAGAACAAGGGCTTGATGATCCTTTAGAGGCCGATATCGCCTTTCACACTGCGATTTTAGAAGCCAGTGGCAATCGTTTTATCGCTCAACTGTCAGACTTTATAGGCACTGCGTTGCGGGTAAGTATACGTTACACGAATAGAATAAAAGGTGTTGCGGGAGCTGACGTCAAAAAACACGCTGATATTTATGAAACTATTCGAGCCAGAGATGCCGATAAGGCCAGACAGGCCGTATCGACAATTCTCGTTGAAGCGCTTGAACTTATTGAATCAAAACTATAATTAGTAACTTCTTAGCTTTGCCCTAGTTCGTCTAGCAAAGCCAATACTTTTAAGCTCGAGGACTCCATTTTGGCGAGCAATCTGTTGCCTTCGTCATGGTTTTCTGCTGCAAAGGCTTGCATTGCTTTGATGCCATAATCGTGGATTTCACCGTGTGGTTTGCTCAGTTGCTTAAACGCAGAATTGCTGGAAAATTTTTGGTTGCCCTCTCCTTGGTACCATTTACTTAACCGACAATTGCTCATATCAGAAATTTCATTAACGGTCTTGCCGTTTTTGCCGCAGATTGCCGCATATACGTCACTTTTCCAAACGACGTGGTCAAGTTTTACCGTCTGGATAAATGTTTGCAAAGACGAAATCGATATTATCGACTTCATTTTCGTCGTGCTAGACATTATATTTTTATAGTTACTATTGAGTGTACCAACGCCAGACGCCAAGTTGTCGTTGTTGTCTTTTAACTCAGCGACAGAAGATACTGCAACGCGAGTAGACTGAATAATACTTTGCACTAGCTCTGATACTTCACTAGCAGATTTATTGGTTTCATTTGCTAACGCCCTGACTTCATCAGCAACCACACTAAATCCGCGGCCTGCATCGCCAGCCCTTGCGGCTTCAATTGCCGCATTCAGGGCTAACAAATTAGTTTGATCAGAGATACTGGTAATAGTACTCACAAACTTATTAATATTGTCGGCTGTTTCGGAAAGTCCCGAGATACTCTCACTCATGGAGCTCATGCGCTCTCCGAGTGTCGTCATAGAACTGACAATACCTTCGATGGATGAACTGCTATCATCAAATACTTGGTTGATTGTATTTAGCTCCGCATTTTCGTGCGCAAGGTTTTGATGCGCATGGACCAAGGTCTCACGAACGCCAGTGATTTGACTCATGGAGTCGAGAATATTGCCAATAAAAGCTTCTGAATAAGCCGGTGAGGCTTGTTCTTTTGCTTCTAACTGCTCAGACAAAAATTGATTACTTTGTTGTAGCTCAAGCACTTGTTGCTGCAGCGATGTAGCGTTTTTCTGTAATGCTAAGTTGTCGGCTTCAAGTGCTTTAAATTTTGCGCTTTTAAATAACATGGTTCTCGATTCTTTAGTTTTGACATTGTTGTGCAAAAATATAGCATAATTTGAGCCATGTTTTATTGTATGTAAGTAAAACTATAAATTCTCTTAATCATCCAAAACAAAGAAATGTCGCCATCCTTGGCGAACTACTTAGTTACCATCGACTAAATCTTGATAATCTTCTTGATTTAAAACGTCTTGTGTAAAGTCACGACCGTTCAGGCGCTGTGGCATCGCTGTGGCATCAGCGGCAAACGCAGCGCGACTAACATTTGCAAAAGAAACAGCTAAGGTCTCGATTGTGATAGTAGCGACTGCCGTGTCGGTACGATTTTGCGCATCACTTACTACAAATGTGAAGCTATCAGTACCTGTAACTTCTAATGACGGCTGATAGGTAAATGAACCATCCGAATTTACCGTTACTTGACCCAGACTCGGTGCATCGCCAAGACTGTAACTCAAGGCATCACCTTCAAGATCAGAGCCAACTAGTTGTCCCATCACCGCGGTATCGGTTTGTGTTACAAAAGTACCATTGACGGCAGTGGGCGCGTCATTAATAACCTCTTCAATAGGATCTTTTGGATCATCGCTGTTAAAACAGCCCATCATCAAGAATGGCAGTATCGCTATCGCTAGCCAACGAACATTGGTAAGTTTAACATTTGGCTGTTTCATTATTCAGACCCCGCTATTGGTGCCGCAAGATATGGAAACGCATTCATCATCATTCTTGCATTACTAGGCGCACCGTCTGTAAAGGGAACATTGCCCACCGCTGCATCTGCGGGAGTACACAGCCCAAGATCGGTTGGCGTACCGGCCACTGGAATCGGATAGCACAGGGCCCCCATTACTACTCTCAAGGCAATATCAACAGTATCATCGCCGGGGCGACGACCATTTGGAAAACCTGCCAAATCATCACCAGCAACACCAAACTCAGACTGCATCATCATAGGTGTCGCGGGAATACCCGTATTTAAACGCAGCATTTCTGAAGGCGTGACCGTTGCAAGTTGGTTAACACCAGGAAAACCGGTTAAAAATGCAGTAACCAAATCCGTTCTTGGAAAGTTAGTCGGCGCTAAAGTAGGTAGATCTGCTCCCAAAATATCATTAACGGCGTCTTTAAATAAGATATTAAGCAGTTCTGGTAATGAAGGATGCGTTACATAGTCTGCAAACTGACCATCATTTTTAGGATGAGACGTAGAAAACTTGTCTTTATCCTGCAAACCGATAACAAGCTCATTAACTAATGGAGAACCTAGACGTGATACTTGAGTTAACGCACCGCCATTAACTTCAGGCTTTGCAAAATTAGCATCAGGATTTAATATTCTTGCTTGCGGCAAACTCGCTGTTGTCCAAGCGCCAATAGTGCCATTTCCGGCACCTGTAAGGCATGATTTGGGCACTTCAATCGATATGGCGGTGACGTTTTTGTCAATAAGATCATCGTTATTAACGTCTTGCGTAATACCAAATGGGAAGCCAGCTCCGTCACCAGCGCCCGGTGCACTGTCGCCTTCGACGGGTACGTAATTGACCAAATCAAACGTTTCACCAAGATTGACCGTAAAAGGGTCTTTGCGCTGGCCCACAAATACTCGACCATCCATATCACAGTTAGGCAGATTAACATTGTAAACAAACTGACTGGCATAGGCAGAGTAGCCATCTTTGCTGGTGAATGTTTTATTACCTATGTAATCCAATGGTTTACCAAAAGTTGTTTCGCCGGACACAGCGTTTGTCACGCTAGTTTTTGTGCCTGAGCGCATGTCACCCGAAATCATCGTCAACTCGTAGCTTTCGCTGAAGTTAGCAGCTGATTGGTCAGCAGCACTGATCGGTCCAATATTGATTAAAGGTACTGAAACACTGCGTTGATTGCCTTGAGGACCAATCATCAGAGCGATACCTTGATTATTGTTTGCCAATTTTTTGGTAAAATTAAAAGCAAATGTGATGTCCTCTACCGCATCACCATCGTTGTCGATATGAATGCCATATGTGGCTGAAGGGTCCATTGCAAAATAATTTGGACCGCCATAAGCATCTTGCAAGGGAATATAATTTGCAATCAGCGTGACATAATCGCTTTTTCCTTCTTCGTAACTGTTAAACACATAAAAATCTGTAGAATCCAAGGTTGGGAAACGTGAAATATTAGGTGCTTCACGGTGACTTGAGGCCGTTGCGGTAGATGCTACGACCGTGCATAAGACGGTAATTAGCGCTGACAGTTTGTTAATTTTCATCGTTAAATATCCTAAGTAGTGTGCGTTGTGAGTTAAGCCAAACGCATCAAGTCTGATATTGGATGCACCTAATTACTGATTTATTTTTTTGGCGTTAAGATGGGTTTTCTGCAAAAAAAAAGCAGCCTGTGAAAGCTGCTTTTAGAAAAGGGTCAAGTCATCATTACAAGATGGCTATTTCGGTAGCATATAAGACTTCGGTAGGTGAACCATTTGGAGACCCACCCAAAGGCTCTTTGCTGACCGCGAGCGCGGCTATTTCGACCGTATCAAAAACATCAGGTTTGGCTAAAACCGTCTCTGCCAATTGACTAATCAGTCCTAAAGAGATCGGCGCTGCCCCCCCTTTTGGTACAATCCATAGCTGGTAATCGTTGGCAGGCAGCTTAGGTACTCGCTGCGTTGTTTTAACAAATATGGAACTGGCTGTAATATCAATAGACCATAGCGCTTGTGCCGACTCATTGTTAAACACAGCGATGCTTTGCACGGGCTCAATTACCTCCGGTATTGAGCGCACTAATAATACAGCAAGTACCAAGGAAGCAGCAACAGCAAGACCAGATATCCACTGCCAAGGCGCACTTGATCGGGCTGTATCAGTGTTTCGGTCCGATGATGCTTGTTTGCTCTCGCTAATATTCACCACGTCGTGTTTTACGTGCGCAACATCCTGCATTTCCAAGCCGATTCGGGATTTTATATTTTGCCAAACACGGTCATTAGGGTCATGTGGAGCCAAAAAAGTAGCTAAATTATTTAATTGGCTTTCCCAGTACTCAACGCTCTGAGCAATCTGCGTATGCTGCATTTTGAGTGTTTCAAACCTGTCTCTTGCCTTACCTTTTAGTGTGCCTAATACATATTCGGCAGCAAGGGCCGAGATCAGTTCTGGCTTATTATAATTCATATAGACAAACACCTTTGTAGGCTTTGTAGCCCTCTTCTTATCCAGCTTTTCACCGTGCCAAGGGGCGATGCTAAGTGTTCGACAACTTCAGAATGTGAATATCCATTAAAATAAGCTAAGTGGATTGCTTGGCGTTGCTGACTATCGAGTTCACCCATACAGTTATTAAGTTGCTGGGTAGGCACTGACGCCACCTCATTCTCGTCCAACATAGCCTCAACAACCGACTCATCTAAAGCGTCTTCTTTACGTACCTTTTTGTAGCGCAGCATATCCAGCGATCTATACCTGACAATGCTCACCATCCAAGTAAAGACAGTCCCTGTACCCTCTCTATATTGATCGGCTTTGTACCAAATGCTGATAAAGGCCTCTTGTACTGCCTCTTCAGCGCTTTCTGTATTTTTCAAAAGCTGCAGAGCAACCGCAAACATCTGGCGCTTTGTTGCAGTGTAAAGCGCTTCAAAAGCGCGGCTATCTTTCCTTGCCACCTTTATCAACAGTGGCAGCAATTCTTCATGTTCCATATAAACTCCCAAACGCATACCCGCTAAGCAGTGTTAATATGCATGGCTAATAACATTACATTAAGCTAATAAGCTTGCTATGTAGATGTGTAGTCGTGCAAAACCACATCCCCGTCCTTTATGATTTTTTTAATGTATACTTTTTTAGTGCACTACACCAAAAAAAGATACTCAAAATTATCGATTCTATGGATTAAACCGCGTACTGTCAGACTTGATATAAAATCAAGTTCTAAGCTATTATATAGGAAGGGACGCTGACATTGAAAGGGCTCAGCGTCACTTGTACCCCTAACGATGATTTCAAAGGAATTATGTTCGTAAACCTGAGTCGTGTTTTGTTAGTCGTGTTTATGCTTGTGCATCAAGTAGGGCTTAGCTATGCCTCGACACAGACGCCGTGTCATGATGCCTCTATGCAAATGATGATGGAGATGACTGACACTGACAATATGAGCACGACCAACGGAGATATGAGTTGCGACTGCTGTCAGCAAGACTGCGCGTGCTCTATGGCAATCTTCAGCGTTGCGGTTTTATCAGAATTAGACATCGCAAACGCACTTCGCAACAATTCATTTGTGTTACCGAGCCGCACAAGTAATCTGTTAAACGGCTTTATCAATCACCCAAAACGCCCTCCCAAACACTCCCTCATTTAAGTACCACAGATCCGTTCAATATTTAATGCACAAGGCTTATCAAAGTAGGCCTAGAGCAATATTTTTTGACGAGACATTTCCTTAATTAGAATGAGTCGCCATATGAAATTCGTACTGTTCAACTGCCACGCCGAGCAGTTCAAACACACGCTACACAACAACGTAAATACGCTATTAAAAATCGCGCTAGCAAGTCTGCTAGTATTATCAATCAACGTGGGGCATGCTATTGAGCTTAGATTAGACGATGCAGTAAAACTCGCGCATGCAAACGATCCATGGCTGCAACAAAGCGGTTTTATTGAACAAGCGATGCTGTCCAAGAGCGAGGCAGTTGCTACTTTACCATCCCCCAGCATATCACTAGCGCTGGCCAATTTGCCGACCGACGGCTTTGCTACCAATCAAGAACCAATGACTCAGCTAAAAACCAGCATCTCACAGATGCTTCCTCGTGGTGACAGCGCTAACATTCAACGCCAACAGCTATCTATTTTAGCCCAGCAACAGCCTTTATTGCGCTACGATAGGCAAGCTCAAGTCGCCAAAATGGTGTCTCAACTTTGGCTGGAGGCATTTCGTGCTGATGCAAGTATGGCTTTGATTCGCAAAAACCAAGCCTTGTTTGAACAACTCCGCGAAATCGTTAATGCAAATTACATGTCGGCGCTTCGCAAAACCCGCCAACAGGATATATTAAGGGCAGAGTTAGAACTAATGCGCATTGAAGATAAGTTACTATCTTTGAAGACAAGCAGAAATGAAAATATTTTCGGTTTAATTAGGTGGCTTTCGGCCAATGATTCTAATTACTCATTGGATATAGACGAGGTCACACTGCCTGCGACTTTACCAAGCTCACTACCGCTATCTTCTGCACTATTGCTGACCTTGGATCAGCTAGCACCAGATCAACTAGCACAGCAACTTAGTCGACATCCTTATCTACAATCATTCGATAAACGTTATGCTGCAGGACAAACCGCTGTTACGTTGGCTGAGCAAAAATATCAGCCTCAGTGGGGCTTTAACGCTAGCTATGGTTATCGTCGTGATGATCAGATAGGCAATTCAAGAGCTGATTTTGTATCGTTGGGCGTCAGCGTCGATTTACCTATATTCACGCAAAAAAACATTGATAGCGAGGTATCAGCAGCGGTTAATGAAGCATATGCAATCGAAACCGAAAAGCGCTTGGTCACCCGCCAGTTTATGGCTGAAACCAATGCCAGTATCGAAAAGATAAAGCAGTTAAAGGCTCGCAGACTTGTTTATGAAGCGCAAATACTGTTGCAAATGGAGCAACAATCACAAGCCGCTTTGACCGCATTTACCAGCGATGATGGAGACTTTGGAGAAGTCGTTAGGGCTCGAATAATGCAATTGAACGGAGAGTTAGATGCGCTAAACATCAACATTGATTTGTTTAAAGAGTTCGCCAACCTGCGCTATTACCTTGCTGTCGTTAGCCATGATGAAGCAGTCACCCCCCGTCTAAATATGCAATTTTCACAAGATGAGAGTACAAGCAAATGAATACCAAAACCTTAACAGTCGGAATAGCCATTGGGATAGTCATTGCAGCGCTGACGGGTTCGATCATCGTTATGTTTATGCCTGACTCGTGGATGTTAACCTCATTTTCATCTAGTCACCATGACGGTGCTCATCGCGAAATAAGCAGCAATAACAAAAACGACAGTAGCGAACAACCCCTGTATTGGGTGGCGCCGATGGACCCCAATTTCAAACGCGAACAACCCGGCAAATCCCCCATGGGGATGGACTTGGTTCCCGTCTACAAAAGTATAACTGCTAGCGCTGGAACTGTCGAAATCAATCCAAGTGTCGTCAACAACTTAGGCGTTAAAACGAGCACTGCAAAACTCATGCAACTAGAAAATGAAGTTGAAACCGTTGGTTTTTTAGACTACAACCAAGACACCCTTGTCCACATTCATCCTCGGATCGAAGGCTGGATAGAGACTTTGTATATCAAAGCCACTGGCGATTACGTTAAAAAAGGCCAGCCACTATACTCTCTCTATTCGCCCGAGTTAGTCAATGCACAAGAGGAGTATGTGCTTGCTTTACAACGCAACAATCCAAACCTCATCAACGCATCCGAGTCACGATTGCAAGCGTTACAAGTGCCATCGGCCGTTATAGAAAGGCTTAAAAGCACACGCAAAGTCCAACAAAGCGTCGTGTTTTACGCCCCTCAAACTGGATTTGTGGACAATTTAAATGTTCGCGAAGGGTTTTACGTACAGCCCGGCACTACGGTTATGGCAATTGGCGCTTTGGATGAAATATGGGTGGAGGCTGAAGTATTTGCGCGTCAAGCAAGTATGCTCCATTTGGACATGTCGGTAAACATGACATTGGCGTACTTTGCAGGCAAAACGTGGCAAGGCAAGATTGACTACATTTATCCATCTATTGATGCAAAGATGCGAACGGTCAAAGCGCGCATTCGGTTTGATAACCCAAATTATTTGTTAAAGCCCGGTATGTTTGCCAACCTTTCACTCAAGGGTAATGCAATGCCAGAGTCCTTAGTCGTTCCGACTCAAGCGGTTATTCGAACCGGTCAGCAGAACCGCGTCGTCATGGCCTTGCAAGAAGGACAATATAAATCAATCGAAGTGGTGTTAGGCCTCGTTCAACGTGAGTATACGCAGATTCTTTCTGGCTTAGACAAAGGTGATATTGTTGTTACCTCAGCACAATTCTTGATTGACTCGCAAAGCAGTATTTCTTCAGATTTTAAGCGGATGGAATCTGCTATTCTCTCTGCTCAAGGTGATCAACCCGAAACAGTATCGGCACAAGCAATTATTGTTGATGTAATGCCCGACGAGCGCATGCTAACCCTAGATCACGAGGCCTTAGAGGATTGGAATATGCCTGCAATGACGATGGACTTCATGCTGGCGGACGATGTTGATATGGCCGATTTACACCCCGACATGAATATCCATATTGAAATTGGTAAAACGCCCACTGGCATGTTTGAAGTGCGCACTATTCACACCGCTCAACACAACTCGGGTGACATGTAATGATTACCGCCATTATTCGTTGGTCTGTCTACAACAGATTCTTTATTGTACTCGCCAGCCTGATCATTGTTGGCGCAGGTGTTTTTTCACTTAAAAATATGCCTGTAGACGCTATCCCTGACCTCTCCGATGTTCAGGTGATTATAAAAACAAGTTATCCCGGCCAAGCGCCTCAGGTGGTCGAGGATCAAGTGACCTATCCTCTCACTAGCGCCATGCTATCAGTTCCAGGCGCCAAAACGGTCCGAGGATTTTCGTTCTTTGGCGATTCATATGTATATATTATTTTTGATGATAAGACTGATATGTACTGGGCACGCAGCAGAGTACTAGAGTATCTGTCACAAGTAACACCGTTATTACCTGACAATGCCAAACCTCAATTAGGTCCAGATGCTACAGGTGTAGGCTGGATATTTTTATATGCATTAGTCGATAAGACAGGCAAACACGACATTGCAGAATTGCGAAGCTTGCAGGATTGGTTTTTAAAGTACGAATTACAGACCGTCGCTGGGGTCTCTGAAGTTGCAGCCGTTGGCGGCATGGTAAAACAGTACCAAGTGCAGGTTGAGCCAAATAAGTTGCGCGCATACAACATCACTATGGCGCAAGTTCAAATGGCAATCCAACAGGCCAACCAAGAGATAGGCGCTTCTGTCATAGAGATGGCCGAAGCAGAATATATGGTCAGAGCGACGGGTTACATCACAAGCGCACAGGACATAGAGAATATTCCTTTGGGCATAAATGAAGCAGGAACGCCATTGTTAATAAAACACATTGCACACGTTAACATCGGCCCACAGATGCGTCGTGGCATTGCTGAATTAAATGGCGAAGGTGAGACTGTCGGTGGCATTGTGGTCATGCGTTTTGGTGAAAACGCGCAACAAACCATCATTGGTGTCAAAGATAAACTTAAGTCCCTGCAAAAAAGCCTACCCGATGGTGTTGAAGTGATTACTGTTTATGACCGCTCAGCTCTGATCGAGCGCTCAGTAGACAACCTCAGCAACAAGCTTATTGCAGAATTTTTGGTGGTTGCATTAGTTTGCATCATATTTTTATTTCATGTTCGCTCGGCCATGGTGGCCGTGATCAGCTTGCCTGTCGGAATTTTGATCGCATTTATCATTATGTATTGGCAGGGAATAAATGCCAATATTATGTCCTTGGGCGGTATCGCAATTGCTATCGGCGCGATGATTGATGGCGCAATTGTGATGGTAGAAAATATGCATAAGCATATGGAGCGTACACCACTGAACGAGCAAAACAGGTGGCAGATTGTGATTGCCTCTGCGAGTGAGGTCGGCCCCGCCCTATTTTTTAGTTTATTAATTATTACGGTTAGCTTTGTACCGGTTTTTGCCTTGGAAGCTCAAGAAGGCAGAATGTTTTCGCCGCTTGCTTACACTAAGACATATGCAATGGCGGCGGCCGCTATCCTTACCTTAACTTTTGTGCCTGTTTTGATGGGTTTATTTGTTCGAGGAAAGGTATTGCCCGAGCACAAAAATCCAATAAATCGGGCGGTTACCGCAGTGTATATGCCGCTCTTAAAACAAGTACTTAATTATCCAAAAGCCACTATCGTTGCCGCATTGGTGATTCTATTGGTTGGTTTTATGCCCGTAAACAAAATTGGCAGTGAGTTTATTCCCGCGCTAGATGAGGGTGATTTGATGTACATGCCAACCACATATGCCGGCATTTCAATTGGAAAAGCGCGAGAGCTATTGCAACAGACCAACAAACTCATCAAAACACTGCCGGAAGTTGAGAGCGTCTTTGGAAAAGTAGGCCGAGCTGAGACGGCAACCGACCCTGCTCCGTTAACAATGATCGAAACCTTTATTCAGCTAAAACCCAAAGATCAGTGGAGGGAGGGTTTGACCACTGAGTCATTGATCAAAGAATTGGAAACACTGGTCGATTTACCGGGCGTCACCAATGCCTGGGTAATGCCGATCAAAACGAGAATAGATATGCTTGCGACGGGTATCAAAACGCCTGTGGGTATCAAGATTGCGGGGCCAGACCTAGAAAAAATACAAGAGATAGGACAACAACTCGAAACAATCATCTCAAATGTTGCGGGCACAACATCCGCCTACGCAGAGAGAGTGGCAGGAGGTCGCTACATTAACATTGATATTAAGCGACTAGAAGCGGCTAGGTATGGTATGAACATTGCCGACGTACAGCAGATAATCGGCAGTGCCGTAGGCGGTGTAAACGTTTCCCAGAGCGTAGAAGGGTTGGCAAGATATCCCATCAACATTCGTTATCCACAAAGCTACAGAGACAGCCCAGAGGCTTTGAAGATGTTGCCTATTGTGACAAAAAACGGGGCTAATATCGTGCTTGGAGATATTGCCGATGTGGCAATTTTCAGCGGGCCTGCCGGTATAAAAAGTGAAAATGCACGCCCCAATGGATGGGTTTATATTGATATAGGCAATATAGATTTGGCCTCATATGTCAGCGCGGCTAAACAAGCTGTAGATGACAACATTGTGCTACCCGCAGGATACTCCATTACATGGGCGGGCCAATACGAGTATTTGCAGCGAGCAAAAGACAAACTCACTTATGTCATTCCGCTAACGCTCGCGATCATTGTGATTTTGTTGTATTTAAATTTTAGAAACTTCATCGAGGTAATGATCATTATGGGCACTCTCCCGTTTGCGATGATCGGGGGCATTGGCTTAATCTATTGGGAAGGGTTCAATTTTTCTGTCGCGGTTGGGGTTGGATTTATTGCACTGGCAGGCGTCGCCGTCGAGGTTGGCGTCATTATGTTGGTATATTTGAATCAAACCCACAAACAAATGCTACAAGACCACACGGCCAAAGCCGACCTAGATCAAGCGAGCAAAATTGCCGCATTAAAAGCGGCTGTTATTGAAGGAGCAGGATTGCGCGTCAGACCGGTTTTGATGACTTCTGCATCAATTATATTAGGTTTGCTGCCGGTTATGTACTCAACCGGTACCGGTTCAGAAATCATGAGCCGTATTGCAGCTCCTATGGTCGGCGGGATGATAAGCGCAGTGGTGTTGACACTGCTTATATTACCTGCAATATTTTTTCTATGGAAAAAGCGTGAGCTCGCTTAACCGCTTAAATGTGCAGGTTAAATTAGAGATATGCTTAGCCCCAGCGTTGGTATTTTGCCGTCAGCAGACGAGTCAATAGCAACTATAAACGTACTGGGTCAAAGCCTATTTAAATAACAGGAATAATCGCACCAGGATGCTGAACCACTTCGCGTGCCATGTCGCACGCGTTTATTACCGCCTGCTCAATGGGCAATAGCGCCAAGCGCGCCGCTAAGTATGTCCCTGCGAATGAGTCACCCGCAGCAGTTGAATCGACTTGTGTTGGTGCAGGAACAAAAGGTTGGTGAAATGTATCGCCACTAATATCACTTGCGTACACTCCGCCGCTGCCGGCTTTTATAACAATTTCTTTACTGCCCATTTGGGTGACGAAATTTCGAACTTCTTCGATACTAGTGTGTCCATACAAGTCTTCGTGATCTTCTAATCCCGGCAGCACAATATCTGATATTTCATAGGCGCTAGTGATCCATTTTACCGCGGTGGATTTGTCTTGCCATAGGGTCGGACGGTAGTTAGGGTCAAACGCGATTAGCGTGCCGCTTTTTGAAGCTGCTTTTAATTCAGTCAGCAAAGCAGTTCTTGAGGACTCATCTAGAATTGCCAAAGTGATACCAGAAAAGAACACCATATCTTGTTGTCGCAGCAGTGCCTGCAGCTCTGGCTGTTGTGCAAACAATGTCATCATTTGTTTAGCCGCTGAATCGTTGCGCCAATAACGGAACGTTCGCTCGCCGGTGTCATCAGTTTCGACCGCATAAATGCCGATATTTTTATCGGGAGAATGCATGATAAATCGAGTTTCGATTGACTCTTCGCTAAGCGCTTTTTCGAAGCCCTTACTCAAAAAATCTACGCCTATTGAGCTCATAAAGCTGACACTTTGCTGCTTTGAAAAGCGTTTAGCATACACGGCCATGTTATAAGTATCACCCGCAAAACTATGTGAAATAACACCTGATTTTTCACGTAACTCTGCCATTCCTTCGCCAATCGCTAATAGTCTCTTCACACCAAATCTCTTGTCTTTAAAGGTTAAAACGCGCCGTTGTTGTGGCAAAATCTTTCAAGTATTCATTCCAAACGTCTTGACTGGTAATAACACCCGCTTTTTGCCACCCATAACCAGCATAATATCTTAGTTTACCTTGAGAATCAGTATTCACAACATACAATGCGTGACCTGTATCTTTTTCTCCTTCCACACCAATCGTTTCAAAGCGTATTGATTGCCTAGGATCAACCAATACACCAATGCCTAAACCAGAGTCGCCAAGCACTTCCCATCCGCTAATAAAACCTGCCTGCACTTCGTGATTAACATTAGCTTTGCCGTCGTGCGTGGCAATGCCCACCGCGACGGGCAAATCAGCCGCGACTTGACCATTTTTATAAAATTGACTGGTTGCACTAAACAACCGCTCGCCTTTATTAAGCCGAATGTGTTTTGTTTCTTGATACACATCTCCGTCGATTTCATTTTCGTAGGTCAGTGCGAAGCTAACTGAATTAGGCGTTTGTTCAATGATTTGCCAGGTCATAAATGTTTCCAGACCTTGCCACTCATCGTTTATCCATAGCGCACTACTGCCGCACCCTGCAGATGATCCAACATGGTAATTATCGAGACCTTCACCCCAGTCTTTGTGATATGACTTATCTTGGTCTAAGTGCTGCTTGTACCACTTGTCGATAATGGGATACTCAACCCGTTTTGACCAGCAGTCTAACCCTGCATTTTCAGCACCGCTGCGAATATCTGGCCCGTATTTTCTAAAAGCAACCATGTCATTTTCAAATGCAAAGTCATCTCGGCGCTCTGGTACAAATCGCGCGTGCACGCTGGCAGAAGATTCTGGCGCAGCATGTTGTTGCGTTTTAAGCATCGGCTCAGGCGGCGTGCAAGCTGCTAGTAAAGCGCCCGTGATAGCCAAACCAACAAGAGTTTTAGCATTAAATAATGGTGAACGAGTCATTTTGATTCCTTTTTACATTAGACCAAACATTGTATGTAAGTACTCACTTAGTGCTGGGATATAAGTGACTAGCATTAAAGCGACAAACATTGCGCAATATAGCGGCAACATCGGTTTGATAATTTTATCAATGGATGTGTTACCCACCGAACAACCGACAAATAAGACTGAACCCACAGGCGGAGAACACAGGCCGATAGAAAGATTTAAGACCATCATAATGCCAAAGTGCAGCGGCGACATACCCAAGCTTTCGACAATTGGCAAAAAGATGGGTGTAAAAATTAATACTGCAGGCGTCATATCCATAAAGGCGCCAACAATGATCAGAACAAGGTTGATAATTAACAATATTATGATGGGATTATCACTAATCGCAATCAAGGCACTGCTGATGGATTCAGGGATATTTTCATACGATAGCATCCATGACATTGCTGAGGACGCTGCGATTAAAAGCAGCACGATGGCGGATACTTCGCTGGCTTTAATCAACAAGCCTCGCAATGCGCTAAATTCTACCTGTCTATACACAAACACGGCCAATATCGCTGAATAAAACACCGCGATTGCGCCCGCCTCGGTTGCCGTAAATATGCCGGCGGTAATACCGCCAATGACGATGACTATCATCAATAAGCTAGGAATTGCGGCGACGACTTTTTGGATGACTAATCTTAGAGGCAAGCGCGCTTCTGATGGATAGCCTTTGCGAATTGAATAGATAGCGCACACGGTCATCAACAATAACGCTAACAGTGTACCGGGCACATAGCCGGCAATAAACAATGCTGAAATTGATACGCCGCCACTGGCAATTGCATAAATAATGAGAATATTGCTAGGCGGTATAATCATGCCGGTTGTTGACGCAGCAGCCGTCACCGCAGTAGCAAAGTTTCTATCGTAGCCTTTCTTTTCCATCTCGGGGATTATAAAACTGCCAATTGCACTCGTTGCCGCAACAGCAGAACCTGAAATACTTCCAAATAGTGTGCACGACACCACGTTTACAAGCGCCAAACCGCCGGGCAACATGCCTATCAACGCCAGTGCACATTCGATTAAACGCTTGGCTACGCCACCTTGCCCCATCAACAAACCTGATAGCACAAACAAAGGAATCGCTAATAAGGTAAAACTATCCAAACCACCCACCATGCGCTGGGCAATGGTTGTTGCTGCAGGTATAAAGTCTATACTAAATAGCATCGCAACAATTGTTGCGATGCCAATGCAAAAACTAATCGGTACGCTCAAGCCCAACAGCAAAAAAAATACAATTAGTAATACTAGGCCGCTTGCTTCCATGACTAATCTCTCCTCTTGGTTGATGGAGTCTGTTCGGGTTGAATTGCATATGTGGCCAAGCCCTTGTGCATCAAATACATTTTGTTCATCGCAAGCACGCAAAAAAGCACACCAGAGATAGGCAAGATTGCATAGACAATGGCGACGTCGATGCCCAATACTGCAGACGTTTGTACCGGCTCAAGGGTAATAAAGACTAACTTGATTCCGCCCAAGACAAACACGACGATTGAGAATGAAAGAATTAATAGGTGAACAAGGTAAGCGATGGCTTTTTGCTTGGCAGCAGACATTTTGCTTACAAACAAATCCAGACTCAAATGAGCATCTCGTGAATAACCATAAGCAGCGCCAAGTATGCCCAACCAAATGAGTAAAAATCGTGAGATTTCTTCAGAAACCGAACTAGGAGCCTGCAATACATATCTAGAAAACACTTGCCACAAAACCATCACCACGATTGCCAGCATAATAGAAGCAACTAAGTTTGCGATGATTTTTTCTAACCATAGTGCCAGTGATTTCATTGTGTTTGCCTCGCATTAAGCTCGTCGATGCGCTGCAAATATTCGCCTACTTTTGTACCCGCATAACTGTCGTGAAGGTGGCTTACCGCGTTAATAAACGGCGTTTTATCCGGGTATACTACTTTGACACCGGCTGCCTTTATCGCCGCAAGCGCATCATTTTCGGACGCTAGCCACAACTCTTTTTGTTTGGTGACGGCATCAGACATAGCGCGCTTGAGCCAGTCTTGTTGCTGCGGCGTCAAATTATCAAAAATATGTTGTGACACGATAATCACGTCTGGCACAGCGGTATGCTCATTTAACGTATAATACTTACAAATTTCATAATGGCGTGAGATGAAGAAACTCGGTGGATTGTTTTCAGCGCCGTCGACGACACGTTGTTGAAGCGCTGCGTATAGCTCCCCCCAACTGATCGGCGTAGCACTACCGCCAAAGGCTGAGACCATTTTTACTGCATTTTGGCTGTTCATAACGCGTATTTTCATCCCCCGCAAATCGCCTGGTTGAGAGAGCTCTTTGTCACAGGTATAAAAACTTCGACTGCCTGCATCAAAGTAACCTAAGCCTCTTAAGTGAGCGCTTTGCAGTGATAAAAGAATGTCTTCACCGATCTGACTTTCGAGTATATCCCAACGCTGCTTCCTGCTTTGGAAGACATACGGTAATCCAAACAAACGCATATCTTCTACAAAGCCTTCGAGCGTAGCGGCCGATACTTTGGTCATTGCTAAACTGCCAATTTGCAACAACTCAACCATTTCTCGCTCTGCGCCCAGTTGACCATTTGGGTAAAGCTTCATATTCATCTGTCCATCAGAATAATAAGCTAGACGCTCGCCCATGTAAGCCATAGCTTGGTGCACAGAATGTTGAGTGTCTAAGGTGTGACCAACGCGCAGGGTCACTTCGGTTTTGTCACTAGCGCAACTCATCAACAATACGACGATGGCGCCGCATATGATTTTTAGCATTATTAAGACGGGCAGTTTTATTTTCATGATTTCTTATTCATAAAAGGGCTTGATGCTATTAAGCGGATGACCAAGCCCATTCTCAATATGAGGGTCTAACGCAATTCGCTAGCTGAATACTTATCCATGTCGTTGTAATCAAGGTTTTCGCCTGCCATACCCCACACAAATGAGTAGTTTGTGGTGCCGGAACCACAATGGATTGACCATGCTGGAGAAATAGCAATATTCTCATTCGCCATCCACATCACGCG
>Ga0115565_10000578_pt1 | contig 31842 bp, 32 predicted proteins | sample COGITO_mtgs_1105_FD_87199 | JGI IMG/M metagenome (GOLD analysis project Ga0115565, IMG submission 87199) | Pelagic marine microbial communities from North Sea - COGITO_mtgs_110530 | ecosystem: Environmental > Aquatic > Marine > Epipelagic | place: Germany:Helgoland, sampling site Kabeltonne... | reverse complement strand
TGGGCCAAAACCTATGACGCCAGTTTTGCCGCTCAGATGCACTATACCCTGCCCGAGGCGATGGCTGAGGCGTTTCTTGCTGCGGGTGGCAGCGCGCCGGTGCTCGACCTTGGTGCCGGGACCGGATTGTTGGGGCAGGCGCTTGCTGACCGTGGGGTCCTTCCGTTGGATGGGACCGATATTTCACCGCAGATGCTGGCAGTGGCTGAAGACAAGCAGCTGTACCGTCGGGTTTTTACCGGTGATCTAACGGCGCGTCTGCCGGTGGCTGACGGCAGCTATCATGGGGTTATCAGCGCCGGCACGTTTACCACCGGTCATGTCGGTCCGGAGGCGCTGGACGAAGTGTTGCGCGTGGCCCGCCCCGGCGCGGTGATCGGGATTACGGTCAATGCGCGCCATTGGAAAACTGCGGATTTTGCCGCAAAATTTGCTGCGCTTTCGTCGCAGATCACCCGGTTTGAGCTGCAGGATGTGGCAATTTATGGTGCGGACGCAGAGGGCGTGCATAAAGACGACATGGCAAAAATAGCGCTGTTTCTCAAACTGTGAGCTTTTAAGCCGTGTGACGCAGGTGAGCGGTTTGGTTGCGTCGTTGAAAACGACAGTGGTTATTGGCTATAATTCGATCCTTCATCATCCAGAATCGCTTTTAGCTCATTTAGATGTCTTGTGCTCTGACCGGGGTATTCTTCTAATTCACGAGCTGCTTTTTCCGCAACTTCATCAGATAATACCCGTAGTGGCCGGCCGGTTTGCAACGCTCGAATATAAGTCTCGGCGGCGCGTTCGAAATAAAACAGCCGGTTAAAGGTTTCTGCGACCGTATTGCCAATGATCATCACACCGTGGTTGCCCATGATCAGTACTTTTTTGCTGGGATCGGTTAATAATTGCGCACAGCGCTTGCCCTCTTGCTCAAATGCCAGCCCGCCATAGTGGTCGTCAATCACGTAACGGTTGAAGAATGCTGCAGAGTTCTGGTCAATTGGCGGTAGGCTGCTGTCAGCCAGTGAGGCCAAAACCGTGGCGTGAATTGAATGGACATGCATGGCGCAGCGCGCGTGTGGACAGTGGCGGTGCATGCCCCCATGCAACCCCCAAGCGGTGGCATCGGGCGCGTTCGGCCCCGTCAGCGTATCGGGATCATTGGCGTCGACAACGATTAGATCTGAGGCTTTGATCCGGGCGAAATGCACTTGGTTCGGGTTCATTAAAAAGCGCGTGCCGGCGTCGTTGATGGCGAGGGAAAAATGATTTGCCACAGCTTCGTGCATATTGAGCCGCGCAGTCCAGCGAAATGCAGCGGCCAGATCGACACGTTCGGACCAATTGTCGATGTTGCTATGCAGGTGAGTGACGGTCATGGCAGGCTCCTTTTTTGATGAAATGATTAGACAGCATTTTATCTCGTCTGCCTAGAGCCAGCGTGACAGCATATGGGAATTTGGGCGGTTCTGGCCGAAATAGGCAGCGGCAGGTATTATTTATGTCTGGTTGCACGTATAGGCATGTTTGTGAAACTAGGAATAGTCGGCTCTCGAATAGTCTGTGGCGCGGTATAAGATCCGTTCGAACCAACGGGGATTGACCTTAACTTGCGCAATCATTTCAGTTTTGAAGCCTGATTTATTTCCCTTCAGACGCTCACAAGGGCGCGCCCTCAATAAGGTCAGTGGTAACCCGACACCGGGTGCATTGATGGGTTTTGAGGCAGGAAAATTCAGTTATGAGGCGGTATTTGACTGGTTTCTATTACTCAAGGAAAGGCAGTTTCAACCCACTGGAACGCTGAGTGGTGGGGAACAGAAAATGTTGTCGATTGGCCGAGTTTTGGTTGAAAACCCGTCGCTGCTTTTACTTGATCAACCCTCTGAAGGCTTACAGCCAAGTATTGTTGAATTAATCGCAGATGTGATTTGGCGCCAAATGGAAGAAAAAGGGGTGACGGTGCTTCTGGGTAAATGAAATTTTAATTCGGTAAACATGCTGAGCGAACGATGCGTTGTTATGGATAAAGGTGCCGTGGTTGCAAACCTTTCACCAGAAGACTTTTTGAACTCCGAGGTGGCTCAAGGTTATCTTGCTGTATGGCCTTCGATATGGCCCACGGGGCCCTGATCGCAAGCGGACGCAGTCATTGGCCAGTTCAAACGTCTCTGTTACCTTCTGACAATGTCTGTCTGAAGAGAGATTTCATCAACATAGGCGTTACCAGCCCTATGGTGCAAACTTGTACATCATTGGTGATTAGGCGCTTGAAGATTCTGCGTGACGCAGCACTCAAATCACGCTTGCAGACCATGGTGGTTGCTGACGATCTGGACGGGTCCGTTCACAAACAGCCTCTGCAAAGGGCAGCGGACCCAACTCTGGTATCCAGCGGTAAACACATCGGTTGGAACTGATAAGGGGCTACATCTGATAGGTCATGCAGTGCGCCATCGCGGACCCATCGTGAGGATGTGGAGCCGCATATCCGTCTTTTTTTATCGTAAAAACACATTGAAAACGTAAAGAGAATGGGTGGGAGCCCCCACTGATTTACATGCGACAGCGTCAGCGAAACCTCTAGCTCATTCTACAATCTGATGTCCGCTGAAATATCTGATCGCGGCCTATACGCGCTTGAAACCATCAGATCGTTTGCCAATGTTTGCAGACATATAATTTAAATCTTTCGAAACTCCTCGCGGAGGGCTTGTGAATGTTGACCAAGGGCTGGTACCGGGCCGTATTGGGGTATTTCGCCATTTATAAGCGCGCCGGGTGCAAGAAGCCGCACCGGTCCGGTCGGCGTATCGACCTCGATATACCGGGTTTGTGGGTGATGTATGAGATCGTCAATTGTGCTGACCTGGCCGCTAGCGATCCCGGTTTTAGACAGCAAATCCGAAAGGGCGTCTCGGGAATGATGTGCAAAAACGTCCTCGATTATCGCGCTTAAAGCGTCGCGGTTTTTCACACGATTTGAGTTGCTGTTAAATCGCGGATCAGAGACGAGGTCTGGCGATACCAACACGCCTTCGCAAAATTTAACCCATTCACGTTCATTCTGGATGGAAAGAAGCACCTGTTTCCCGTCAGATGTCGTAAAGGCGCCATAGGGGGCAATGGTCGGGTGGTTTAATCCGTTGCGCATTGGCGATTTCCCACCATAGGCGGACTGCAAATAGGGGACATTCATCCAGTCGGCCAGTGCATGGAAAAGGCTTACCGAAATATGTCGCCCTGCTTGGCAGCAGGCACGGCCGATAAGGGCTTGCAGTACCGCCTCATATGCGGTCATCCCGCAAGCAATATCACACACCGAAACCCCAACCCGCGCGGAGCCTGCGGTATTGCCGGTGATCGCGCAGAGCCCGCTTTCGGCCTGTACCAAGAGGTCATAGGCTTTACGATTACTATAGGGGCCGGATTCGCCATAGCCTGAAATCGTGACTGTGATCAATTTGGGGTATTGTTTGCGCAGGCGTTGGGTGGCAAAACCCAGACGGTCGATCGCTCCGGGCGCAAGATTCTGCACAAAGACATCGGCTTCCTCTAGCATCGTTTCAAGAATTTGTTTGTCTCCGTCGGTGCGAAGGTCAAGGCAGATGGATTCTTTGCCTCTGTTCAGCCATACAAAATATGCGCTTTCGCCATGCACGAGATGGTCATATTGTCGGGCGAAATCGCCTTCTTCGCGTTCGATTTTGATAACCCGCGCTCCGGCTTCGGCAAGGCGATTGGTGAGATATGGTGCTGCAACCGCTTGTTCGATCGAAACGACCAAAAGGCCGGCCAAGTCATCTGCCATTCTATTCTCCGAAACGTATCGATGCTTTTGTCTATTTGACATGAAGATTGTCGCGCGGAGTAATAGAACAATCTAGGATGGGTTATTCAGTTTACCTATAATGGGGTGTGCGATACCCGAATTTTGACGGCGCTGTTCGTTTCGAACGCTTTGGGGGCTGGCTGCTTTTTAGATTCTGACGGTTGAATACCCGCTGAGGTGTTGATCTAAAGGAAAGTTAAAAAACTATACCACCTTTTAAGGCTGAAGTCTCTCAGGGTTCAATCTGCACCTGCCTTTGATAAAAGATTTGCAAACATTATCCCCACCGCCAAAAATGAAAAGAGTGCCATCTTCCTAATCACCAGTTTTTCTCATATGCCCTGAATTGTTGGGTTGGTAGCCAGGTTTTCATCAAAGTAGTCACGCCGACATGGTTTGTCGTCACGATGTTCGGCTTGTCGCTTTAGGCGTCTCACAAACCCGGAAATTAGGAATTTTTGATGTCCTGACCGACCGGTTCTTCAGATTAGCATAATGATCTGTGCGAAGCCCTGCGCGCGCTTTGTTCTTATTTTTCGGAAGACACCCACCGCAGCTATGCAGCAAACGGCACTTATCCTGAAGAGTTCATTGGCGCACTCGCCACAGGGGGTTGGTTTGTCGCTATGTTTCTTTTTGGACTACGAAGGTTCAGGCCTTGATTTAACCGAGGCCTCAATCGTCAGGGAACAAATTAATCGGTTAGGCGGCAAGGCAGGTTATTGTCACGGACAGATGTACAACATGGGAACTTTATTGTGCCAAGGCTCTGATGGGTAGAAACGGTAATACCTGCCGAAAATAGCTTTGGGTGACCCGCGTCTGCAATCCATGGCAGTTACCGAACTCAGCACTGGTACCTATACCACCAAGCGCAAAACAGTGGCAAAGCGCGGGCGATTGTTATGTGGTCAACGACCAAAAAGTCTGGATCAGCCGGATCAAACACTCTGACCTTATGATTCTTTTGGCTCGGACGCTGCAGCTTGCCGAGGTCAAAATACACATCACACGGCATGTCAGTGTCTCTCGTTGATCTTAAACAGGCCATCGGCAACGGTATGAACATTCGTCAAATCAAACTCATGATCGGCCACCAGACCTATGAAGTCTTCTTTGAAGATTTCGAAACTCCGGGCAAAACCGTATCGTTGAAGAAGGTGTGGGGTTTCGCTATATTCTTGACGGTCTCAATGCCGAGCGCGCCTTGATTGCGGCTGCATGCACCGGTGACGGGCATTGGCTTCTTGAGTGTGCCCGAAACTATGCAGGTGAACGCGTGGTATTTGACCGCTTCATCGGTCAAAACCAGCGTATCCACTTTTCTCTGGCAAGCGCTTACGTGAATATTCAGGTGGTCAATCTGATGCGGTTTGAGGCCTGTCGTGGTTACAATGCAAAACTTGAATGGGCCGTACAGGCGAATAAGGCCAACTTATTATCTGCGGATGCATCCAGTGAGGCTGGCAATGCATTTAAAAAAACAGCTTATTCAGTGCAAAGTGCAGGTCTTTTACACATTTTTACCAATGTGGAAGCCCGTCCAAGATACAAATTTTTTCGATGTTTAAGAAACATATGCCGCCTTTTGGACCACAGATTAATTTTAAATTACGCTGTTTTCTCGTCGACCAACCGCCCTTCCCAGATGTTCCTGTGCACCATTTCCCGGGCGATGTTCAGTGTTAGTTGCTGGACTTTACGGCAAGCCCGGGTCTGAACTACAGCTGCGTTATGCACCAGATAGACCGGGCGTGAAATGACCGGGTCGATAATTGGCGCCTTAAGCAGCCGTCCAGCCTCCACAAAATCGTAACACGCTGCAGGAGAAAAGATCGAATAACCCGATCCGCGTGCCACAATTTCTTTTATTTGGGTCATCGCGTCTAACTCGGTAACAACATTAAGATTAACCCGAGCCCTTCCTGCAGCATTTTCAATGATCCTTCTCAAGCCGTGCGACTTTCCAGGCAAGACCAACTCAAGCTGTTCCAATGCCTGCATCGGAACCGGTGTGCCCGGCTTAGATCGAAGCGGCCACGCATCCGGTGCAGAAAAGAAAAACAGATGTTCGTCCAAGACATGGATCGCATCAAAATTTTCGACTTCCTGCAAATCATATAGAAAGCCCATATCGACGGTGCCGTCGGCAATCCATCCTTTGATAAAACCGCTCATCGCTTCACTGGCCCGAAGCCGCACCTTAGGAAGTTCAAGCCGCACAGTTTCAGCTAGAGGAACCGACATCACCATTGAGACAGAAGGCGGCATTCCAAAGCGCACTGTCCCGCGAATGTCCCCTGACAATTCGCGCATTTCCGACACGCAGTGGTCTAGTTTGGCGCAAATGTCTAAAGCATGGACCAAAAGAACCTCGCCCTCCGCCGTCAAAGTGGATCCTCTTGGTGAGCGTTTAACCAGTTTCAGGCCTAGCTCACCTTCCATTTTGACCAGATGCTGTGACAGCGAAGGTTGTGCGATCCGCAGTTTTTGAGCCGCCGCCGAAAGCGACTGCGCTTCCGCAATTGCAATGAAATAACTCAGTTGGCGTATATTCATCTTGATTTAAAAAGTTCTTTTTCATGCCCTGTTAATTCAGATGCACGCGGATATTTAAAGATGGGTGACGTTGGAATGAACGGTCTATAGTTCTGCGCTCAGACCATAGCCATTTTACTGATCAAAATGCAACTCAACGCATGAGGAATGGATCGGCAGGGCCAGGGCCATAATCCATCCAGACAGATTTGGTTTCCAAATACTCCATAATCGCGTCTTGTCCGCTTTCACGGCCAATACCGGATGATTTGAATCCTCCAAACGGCACCATATAGGACACTGCGCGATAACAATTAACCCAAATGTTGCCGGCGTGCAGGCGTTTTGCCGCTCGGAACATACGCCCCTGATCGCTGGTCCAGACCCCGGCGGCCAAGCCGTAATCGGTGTCATTGGCCATAGCATAGGCTTCGTCTTCCTCACGGAACTTGATAATCGAAAGAACCGGGCCGAACACTTCTTGCTGGGCGATCTGCATCGAGTTTGCAACACCGGTAAAAACCGTGGGTTCAATAAAGCGGCCATCACCGCATTCGGGGCGCTCGGATATCCTGCCGCCTAGCACACATTCCGCGCCTTCGCCCTTGGCCATGTCAATACACGACAGTATGCGTTCAAACTGGGGCTGTGTTGTCACCGGACCGACTTGGGTTGCCGTGTCCATAGGGTCACCAATGCGCGCAGTTTTGGCTAAAGTCAGGAAGGTGTCGACAAATTCGTCGTGCAGATTCTCGTGCACAAGCAATCGAGAACCTGCGATACAGGTTTGACCTGTCGCTGCAAAAATACCCGAAACGACGCCGCGCGCCGCGCTTTCTACATTCACATCCGGGAAAACAAGCTGCGCGGACTTGCCGCCGAGTTCCAGCGTCAGGCGTTTAAATGTGCCCATAGCGGCCTTGGCAATGTGACGTCCGCTGGCATCGCCCCCGGTAAAGGCAATCTTGTGCACATCCCTATGCTCGGTCAGCGGTGCCCCAACCTCGGCACCAAAACCGGTGATCGCGTTTATGACACCTGGCGGGAAACCCGCCTCTTTGACCAATTTGCAAAGCTCAAGCGTCGAGGCCGAGGTGAATTCCGAAGGTTTCAGCACCAAAGTACAACCCGCCGCCAGCGCTGGCGCCAGCTTCCATGTTGTCAGCAACAGTGGCGAATTCCAAGGTGTGATTGCGGCTACCACGCCGATGGGCACATGGGTGGTATAGGTATGCATATCGGGCTTGTCGATGGGCAGAACCGCGCCTTCGATCTTGTCGCAAAGTCCGGCGAAATAACGATACCATTGTGGCAAATAAGCGGTTTGTCCGCGCATTTCAGCATAAAGTTTCCCATTGTCCTGAACTTCGACCCGCGCCAGATTATCGGCCTCGCGTTCAAGAATATCGGCAAAACGGTTCAACAGTCTTGCGCGCTGGGTTGGATGCATTTCGGCCCAGGCTCCATGGTGCAGCGCGTCATTCGCTGCTGCGACTGCGCGGTCGACTTCCTCTTGGCCGCAGCGCGGGATGCGCGCCCAAGTTTTTGAGGTGTACGGATCGTCGCTGTCGAAATATTGGCCTGACGTGGGCTTGACCCACTCGCCGTTAATATAACAGCTATAGGTTTCAATGCCGGTGCTGCGTTCCATATTGTCTTCCCATTATTGGCTAAAGTCTATGACCTGTCGGATTGCCTGACCCGCTTCTAGATTGTCAAAACCCGCATTAATATCCTCTAGCCGAATTTTGCCAGTCATCAGTTTTTGCACCGGCATCCGGCCCTGTGCATAAAGCGCCAAAAATCTCTGGATGTCACGGCTTGGCACGCCAGAGCCAAGGTAGGACCCTTTCAATGTACGTTCCTCAGCAGTCAGTCCAACCGCCGGGATTTCAACAACCGCCCTTGGGTTTGGGAGGCCGGCTGTTACGGTCGTGCCACTGCGCCGCGTGGCATCATAGGCAAAACGCAATGCCTGCACATTACCGGTGAAATCCAAAGCAGTGTCGACACCACCATTTGTCAGGTCTTGTAATTTTTCCAAGGCCCCTTTTTTCGAACTATCAATCACGTGGGTCGCACCACACTGTTGCGCAATTTTAAGCTTTTCAGGGAGAATATCAACCGCCACAATCTTTTCCGCCCCGGCGGCATGGGCGGCCATTACTGCGGAAAGACCAACACCGCCAAGACCGACAACCGCGGTCGAACACCCCGGACAGACGTCGCCGGTATTGAACACCGCGCCAGCGCCGGTCAGTACTGCACAGCCCATCAATGCGGTGATGTCTAAAGGAATCATACTGTCGATCTTAACAAGCGAGTTTTGTGAGACAGTCGCATATTCAGCAAAACAGGAGACGCCGGTCATATGATAGAGCAGTTCGCCATTTCGGCTAAGCCGTGAGCCGCCGCCTATCAATAGGCCTGTCCCGTTAGATGCAGCTCCGGGCTCACACAGTGCCGGCCGTCCCTCGCGGCACGGTCCGCAATGCCCGCAGCTTGGCACAAAAACCGTGACCACATGATCGCCCGGCTCAAACTGATCTACATCCGGGCCCACCGCCTGTACCACGCCGGCGCTTTCATGCCCCATGACCAAAGGTAACTGCCTAGGCCGGTCACCATTCACCACGGATAAGTCCGAGTGGCACAGCCCCGCTGCTGCGACTTTAATCAAAACCTCACGATCGCGCGGGCCTGCCAGATCGACCTCACAAATCGAAATTGGGCGTGTTTCGGCATAGGGGCCACGGCGCCCGATTTCCTCAAGGACAGCGGCTTTCATTTTCATGGCGATCTCCCTCGTCTCAGGCCGCTTTAGTGAACGGCTGCATACATGATCTTTTCTTCAGTGGCATCAGCGATGGAAAACTCCTCTACCATACGGCCGAGACGCGACACCAAAATTCGGTCGGACAGATTTAGGATTTCTGGCAGGTAGGATGAAATCATGACCACTGGCAGTCCCGCGTCCGCCAACTCATTGATCACTGCGTGTATCTCGGCAATTGCGCCCACGTCCACCCCGCGGGTGGGTTCGTCCAAAATGATCAGTTTGGGTCGCTGTACCAGCGCCTTGGCCAGCACTACTTTTTGCTGATTGCCTCCCGACAGCTCGATCATTTTCGAGTCGTTGTCGATGGCCTTAACGTTCAGCCGCTCGGTCCAGATTTTGGCAAGAGCGGCCATCTCTGCATAGCTAATTGCTGCACTTTCGTTCAGGTCGGCACCAATCAGGCCGGAATAGATATTTTCGGCGATCGATTTTGTCTCGAAAAATCCTTCGACTTTGCGGTCCTCAGTCACATACACGATGCCATCCAGAATAGCCGGACGTGGTATGCGGTAGCGCACTGGGCGGCCTTCAAGGCGCACCTCACCGCCGTGGAAAACATCGCGTTTGACCACGCCTGAGATGATTTTAAACGTCTCGGTTCGCCCAGACCCGATCAGACCAAAAACCCCGGTCACTTGTCCCTTAAAAATTGAAAACGATGTGTTGCGCACCAATGATCCCATCGAAAGGTTTTGGGCTGATAATACCCGTTTGCCAGCGGGGCGGGCCTTTCGGGCTTGCCGAACCTCGTCGCCGTACAATTCAGTGGTCAAGTTGCGTCCAACCATTTTCTGAATAATTAAATTGCGATCGAAGGCGGTCACCTCGTCGGTGATTACATGTTCGCCATCGCGTAGGATCGTGATCCTGTCGGAAATCTCCAGAGCTTCTTCCAGCGCGTGGCTTATAAAAATGATCGACACACCTTCCTTTTTTAGGCGGTTAACCAATTTGAAAAAATGGTATTTTTCTTCCGGCGTAAGCGTCGCCGTCGGTTCATCGAACACGATGACCTTGGCGTTATGCCGGACTGCGCGGGCGATCTCCACCATTTGCTTTTGTGCCGCGCCTAATTGCGACACTTGCACAGTCGGGTCGACTTCAAAGCTCAACGATTGCAGAAATTGCTGCGCCGAAATATACAGACCGCGCAATCGGGATAGAAACTTTTCATTGCCCAGTTCAAGGTTCTGCGCCACGGTAAGCGACGGTATGAGACTGGTTTCCTGAAAAACCATGGCTATTCCGTTTTCCAGCGCGTCCTGAGGTGATGAAAAATTCACCGTCTTGTCTTGATACCGCACCTCGCCTTTTGTCGGCTCATGAACGCCTGCAATCATTTTTGTAAGGGTTGATTTGCCTGCGCCATTTTCGCCTAAAAGCGCATGAATTTCACCTGAATAGAGTTCAAAACTGACATTTTTTACAGCGGGGTTTCCGTGAAACTCTTTTGTGACGTTGTGCAGTGCGATCACAGGATTTTTCATGCTGGTATACCCTCTGCGCCTAAATCCACTGACAAAATCTCGTTGCCACCGCGACAGGCCATCCATAATTTTCCATCGGCCTCGACCGTTGAGGTCACGCCATGGCGGGTGCCGCCAGCACGACTGTGAAAACTGCGGACCGGATGACAGTTTGCGTCAAGTCGAACCACCATCCCGTAAGAAAGCGTCGGTGCCCAAGGCTTTAATATGCCCATTTGTTTCAGCGCACCGCCCTGCATCGGTTCGTTAAACAAACGCCCACTGAAATAATTGGGGGCGACCCAGAATTCCGGTGCAACTTCGCGCATCATAGCTTTGCGATAGGCCGGTTCGCGCAGCACAAATTCGATAAGAGGGTTGCGCGGGGCAAATATGCTCAGCCAATAGCCGCTGTCTTGGGCGGGCGAAATGCGTCCCGGATACCCCGGGATTTCATCCAGAACAACACGCGATGTACGCCCATCAGGGGATATTTCGACAAGATGAGAAGACCAAGCCTCGCTAAAAATAATCGAGCCATTTGGCATAGGGGCGAGGCCTGCGGGATAACCAAGCTTAGATTTGATTACCCGCACATGGCCTGTGGCCAGATTGGCGTGGCCGACATGGCCCAACTGGTTCATTTCCAGAAAATCACGACGCCAATTGTCAGGTGCTCGGGTCTCGGAGCCAGTGCAATACCACAGCTCGTTCTGCGCAGTGAACGTCAGCGCTGTCACGTTTTTGACTGGAACTGACCAGTTGGGTGTGATCTGGGCCAGGTGGTCATCTAACAGTAAAAGCCCTTCGTTTAATGTCGCCACAGCAATCATGCAGTCAGATGTGGCAATTGCAGTGATGTCTGAACCGAACTCGGTTTGCACGCCCGATTGTGATACCAATCGTGCCCCTTCGCTCCAAATTGGCACGCCCTGCCAGTCTACGATGCAATCCGGAGCCTTTGCTGCGATCCCGTTGAACAGGTCTTCAAGGTCGTTGTTAGGCTTCAGCGCCCCATCCAGAGGTGGGACCGTCACTGCGGCAGCCCCGCGTCCCATGAATCGGTCGACAAACAGAGTGAAGAGGGTCTGTCTCATACCTGCTCACCTGATTTTCTGCCCCAATAGCTTGACCAACCGCTCCAAGTGTCATCGCGACCTTTCAGGCGCACCCGACCAATGCGATTGTTGGTGATCCCACCGAGATAAAGCCATCCCTTATGCTCACGCATTGAGGTAATCATTGGGTGATTTGCAGCGTTGCGGTCCCATAGGCTCTCGATGAACACGCCCTTTTGATCAAACCGGGCAACGCATCCAACATTCAGGTTTGGAAAAAGCCACTGGTCCGCTGCGATGCGCCGCGCCATGCGCCGTCTGAAATCGGGCATCCGCAGCGCCACATCCAGCGCGGGTGAACGCATTCCCATTATTGCCACCCAATAGGTTCCGTCCGAGGCGCGATTAATGTTGTCTGGATAGCCCGGAAGCCTATCGACCAACACCTCAAGTTTACCCTTCTTTGGTCCCTCCAGCCAAAACTGGTTGATACGACAGGCCCAGCTTTCGGCAAAAAGGATCGACTTGCCGTCATGGGCCGTGCAGACCCCGTTCGGGAAAGTCAGGTTTTTCAGTATGGTACGGGTCCGCTTGGTCGCGGGATCATAGCAAATAATCCGCCCGTTGCCGCTGCTTTCCAATGCGTCCACTGGCCAATCATGCATCTCGTAACGCACGGTTGCCTCTGAAAAATAGACCTTGCCGTCAGGAGCAATATCCAAATCGTCCGCCAGGCGCAGGCGGCTGTCATCGACCACCGACAACAGCGAACGGTTGGTTTCATCCGTGACAAGAGAGACTTTGCGGTCTTCTTTGGCGACCATGTAAAGCCCCATGCCGCCGACACAAACAAGCAGGTTTCCCATTTTGTCAAATGTCATTCCCAATGGTGCCCCGCCAATATGGGCATAAACCTCATGGGTTTGATAGTCGGGTGGAAAAAACCGAATGATATCGCCATGGCGATTGCCGCTGTAAAGGTTATCGTCCTCATCGAGGATCACATCCTCTGGGCTTTCAACCTCACCCATTGCAATCACACTGACATCCGCCAATCGATCATTGACCTCGAACGGGCCTTTATCGGTGGACCGAGGTTCAGGCATTTCCATCAGAGTGGGCGAGACATAAACCTTGTTCAGCAGCTTGTGGCGATTTTTCATCCACCGAACATCGACAAAAACGGCAAAGATCAACGCCAGCCCGAGAACCATAGGCCCAGAACCGCTGTTCAGCCCCAATCTCAGGACGCCATTGGTCAAAACCAAAACGGTCACGGTGCCCATCAATGCTTTGGCAACTGAGCCACGACCGCCCCCCAGTGAGTTACCGCCCAGAATTGCAGCGGTTAGGGCCACCACCTCCAAACCAAGGCCTGTATCAGTTCCCGCGCCACTTAGACGTGACGCGTAAAGTACACCCCCCATGCCCACCAACATACCCGAGATGACATAAGCCGAGCATACGAGTTGTCGCACCGGCAATCCCATGTTGAAAGCCGAACGCCGCGATCCGCCAACAGCTAAAAGACGCCAGCCCGGTCCTGACCGACTGAAGGCGATATGGGCGACCAGCGCGACAACGGCCAAAACAACAAAACTGAATGGAAAAATCCAAACGCCACCAAGACCCATCATGTCCCACAACGGTGATGAATAGAACGACATCGACATGTCTTGCGCATATCTCAAAAGCAAAAGGTCGACGATGGCGCGTACGATAATAAGCGTCACCAGCGTGGTCAAAAATGCTCGTAACCGCAGGTAACCGACCAAAAGGCCATTGACCAATCCGACCGATCCGCAAATCAAAACGACCAATACTGTGGATACACCGACCGAGTATTCGGCCAAGTTTAAGAAATACAACATCATAAAGTTGCCGAGCGCGAAATTCGATCCAACGGAAAGGTCGATGCCACCCACGAGTATCACTGTGGTCATCGCTAGAACAACAAGCGCCAGTTCGCCATATTGGCGCGACATAATTGAAATGTTGCTACCGGAAAAGAAATTTGGAAGTAGCATTCCGATAACTGTAACAACCATCACCATGATGGTGAAAGGAATGGCATTGTCGATCCAGTTTTTTGATAGCACTTCTCCAACAATGTGATCCGGGAACCATCGATACCGGGCTTTTTTAAATCTGTTTGCCAACGACAAGGGGGATCTCCTGCCAAAAACTCTGATGGGGTTTAGGTGAAGCAGAGCGCGCGGTTGGCCGCGATCATTTTAGACTGCAGCCAACTTTGTCATTAAGGTGCTAGCGAAGACGCGACGCATATTTTTCGGGATTCCAGCATGAGGCTTCGTCTACGTTTTCCTTGGTCATCACATACGTGGGCGAAAAGACCTGTGTCTTTAGCTTGCCGCCACCACCGTTCTGCATGACGATCATGACCGAGCTCCAGGCATCGCGTCCCATACCGGGGGCATCATAATTCACGACGATATCAAACGTATCATCGCGGATCAGATCGCAGGTGCTTGCAGCCCCGCCACCTGAGGTGATCACGGTGATGCTGTCGGACAGACCGGCCTGTTTCACAGCCGCGCCAGTACCAATCGCCTGCCCGTCCCACATATCGAGGATAGCGCAAAGATCGGGATGTTGTTGCAGCACTGTTTCGGTGATTGCCCGTGCTTTTGAGGCATCCCAATCGGCAGCTTGGCTGGAGACGATTTCAATGTCGTCACGCTTGCTCAACGTGTCCATAATTCCTTGCACTTGGAAATAGCTCACACCACCGGTGATAACACCCTGCACGATCGAAATTTTGTGAGAAGTGTCGGTGCCGGAGCCGCATTTCTCGATTGCCATATCGGCGATCTCATGCCCCATAGCAATATAGTCTGGGCCGACAAAGGCGTCGGTTTGTACGGCACCCTGCATGTTCATTTGGATCACCGCAATGCCCGCTCGGTTGGCTTGCATCATCAGTCGTGCCAGAGACTGGGTGTCGGGGTTCTGTGTGACGATCACATCTGGCCCCTCGGCGATAAGCGAGGTCATGCCCTGTGCCATTGCGTCCGTAGACCAGTTGGGGTCTTGGATGGTGAATTTCATGCCATAGCGTTCGGCTTCTTTTTTCACCACACCGCCCCATGCTTGAGCCAGATCAAATCCGGTGGAAATCGGCAGATAGGCGACCCATTTGCCTTCCAAAGATTCAAGAGCGGGACCACGGAACGGATCATTGGGTTCTTGTGCCAGCGCGGTGCCAGCGATGCTTATACCAGCTGCGGCTATCAGTGTCGTTTTTTTTAATTTATTCCAGAACATTAATTTTTCTCCTTTAAATTTGTCTTTGATGCCACGTACCCGAAAGAAAGAACTGCTTAAATATCGCCCTGTTGTCCGGTTTGTTCATCGCGTGGGTTGATGATGCTGTCGGCCACAATGGCAAACAGCAGAATAAGGCTCTTGATCACGTTCTGGATGGTGTACTGGATATCCAGGATCGTCATGCCGTTTACCAGAACGCCGATTAGCAAGGCGCCAACCATCACATTGCGTACGTTACCGCGCCCCCCCGACAGGCTGACCCCGCCCAGAACCACGATTAATATAACGTCATAGATCATGTTGGAATTGACGATGCGGGTGTTCATCGACTGCACCGCGGTCGAGGTGATCAACCCAGCCACATAGGCCATGGCGCCGCTCAGCATGTATTGCATCACGATGGTGGGCCGTACGGCGATGCCCGCAATCCGCGCGGCGGGTGTGTTGTCACCAATATTATAGGTGTTCCAACCATGTTTAGAATACCGCAAGAATATATAGACGAGCCCGCCGAGGATAACAGCGAGAATAATCGGTATGGGGATACCGACCAACCGCCCCTGACCGATCTGACTGGCCCAGCCAAAGCTTGCAGGTAGATACACCACGTCTGTTCCAGTGATTAAATGTGCGCGCCCAAAGCCATAAACAAATGTCCCCATCGCCAATGTTGCAAAAATTGCTGGGATTTCGGCGTACGCAACCAGAATACCTGTGATTAAGCCCATCGATAGCGCAAAACCAAAGCCGATGGCCAAGGCCGTTCCCAGAGAAGTGCCGGTCCCGACAAGCTGAATCGTCCAAGCCACCGAAATGGCCATAATTGCAACCAAGGACAGGTCGATGCCGCGTCCCAGTACCACGATCAACATCCCGAGGCCTAGAATGCCGAGTACTGCAACGCTGCGTAATAGTGAAAGCAAATTGTTTGTGGCAAGAAAACCATCAAGGCCGACGGCGAAAACGCAGAACATCGATAGAGTGATTGCAAAAACGATTCTTTCTTGCGAGACATTTTTCAGACGTCCACCCAACTGCATTCTGCCATTATCCTTGCTGTAATTGACCATACAAAAATTGATGGTCTCAATCTGCTTGGAGTGTGCTTCGTTCTTGCGCTGTAGAGCTAATTTATATTTCCTTGCAGAGCGATAGTCTCAGCCTATGCCCCGATTTTTCAGAAATAGGGGGCAGGATAATCGCTCGGTTAACACGCTAGTCTGCTGATGGATTGTAAAAAATAATGTTTTAAGAGAAACGGTTAAGATTAATCTTAGAGACTTAGAAAACCCGTTTGTGCCTGCTGATTTTCTGTCATTTTGTACATTGCAGCATGAGGGGTCCAGACCGGATGGCGACTTTGAGCCGAAACCGACACCTTAATCCGCTCTTCTACCAACGTGTCGGCCAAAACAATCAGTAACCGCCGCGTGGTTTGATGCCAGCGCGCGCAATGTGTGTTTTTTGTTGAGGTGCTATGAATCACAGGGTCTATTCTACGATGATTTACACAGGCACCCCTCAGAATTTTCACCGAATGTGTTTAATTTGTACGATTTCTAGCGCTCTGTCCGGATCACGGCACGATCTGGGTTATAGCCCCAGAGGCTGCCTGCAAAAAATACGATAAAGCAGACCGTCACCCAAAGTGCGGCACTTGGGTTCATCTGGCCATACAGTGCAAAGCGAATCCATTCGACCGCGTGGGAAAAGGGATTAACTGCGCATATATCATGCAACAATACCGATGCCTCAGACATTTTCCACAGCGGGTACAGTGCCGTTGATAGAAAAAAGGCCGGAAATATCACAAAATTCATCACACCGGCGAAATTTTCCAATTGTTTTATGGTCGACGACAAAAATAAGCCGATGGAGCCCATCATCAAGCCAGTCGCGATCAGCACCGGCAACACCAGCACATAACCGCTTGCGGGAAACCGAATGCCGACTACAGCAGCGATCGCCAAAAACGCATAGACCTGCAGGATAGAAACAGACACGCCCGCCAGAACTTTACAAAACAACAGCCAGGATCGGGGCAGCGGGCTGGTCAATAGCAGCCGCATAGATCCCATTTCCCGATCATAGACCAGGCTGAGCGAAGATTGCATCCCGTTGAACAGTTGCACCATGCCACACAGCCCCGGGACAATGTAGATTTCATAGGTGATATAGGTCTGATACGGAGGAATGATCGACAAACCGAGTGCAGCGCGAAATCCGGCCGCAAAGACCACAAGCCAAACCAAAGGCCGCACCAAAGCCGCAAGAAATCGTTCTTTTTGGGTCACAAACCGCATGGCTTCCCGTAGCATGATCGCTTGCAGGCAGATTAGTGCGGCCCTCATTCGGGGGCCGTCATGGCTTTGAAACGGTCGGATAAAGAGCTGCTGCCGCGTAGAGAGAGGGCCGTTTGATGGGCGGAAATACGCCCCTGTTGCAGCAGCAGAACCTGATCCTGATCTTCGATTTCATCCACCAGATGGGTTGCCCAGAGCACGGCTAATCCTTCGCGTGTAAGTCCGTGAACATACTCTGTAATGGCGGTGCGGCTGACTGCGTCCAGACCAACGGTGGGTTCGTCCAAAAGCAGCAAAGAGGGCCGGTGAATTAACGCCCGCGCCAATTCCATTCTGCGCCGGTGCCCGCCATTCAAGCTGCGGGTTTTTTCTTGTGCTCGTTCGGCCATGCCCAGCCGCTCAAGCGCCTCAGTGATCCGCGGGGCGGCCTCGGTCTTAGACAGGCCCTGAAGCGCGGCAAAATAGAATAAGTTGCGTTCGACCGACAGATCCAGATCCAGCGTGGGTTTCTGGAAGACAATACCAATTTTTGAAAGTGCTGCCCTCGGGTTTTGGCGCAGCGGTGTGCCCGAGATTAATATGTTGCCTTTGGGGGGCACCAGAAGGCGGGTTAAAAGCGCAAATAAGGTTGATTTTCCCGCACCGTTTGGCCCGAGTAACGCGCAAAACTGACCGCCGTGCACCGCAAATGATACGTCTGAAAGGGCCGCTTTTGCCCCGTAATTATAACTGAGGTTCTCAATCTGTAAACGCGGTGTTTCAGAGGGAATGCGGTCTGATGATGTAACCGCGGGTGTGGGCAAAACGGCGCATGCGAGACCCGGATAAGCCCGGACCCCGCTCATGCGCGACCACGAAAGATCAGCTTGGGCCCGGGCCCTGATGCGGCTGCTGTCTGGGTTAATAAATCATCAACCCGTTCCCGAAACGGGGATTTGCGACAGATTGGATCGGTTTCGGTGGCATCCCCAAGAAGTGCCATCGCCTGACAGCGACATCCCCCAAAATCAATGTCCCGGCGATCACAGCTTTGACAGAGTTCGGGTAACCAGTCGGTGCCCCTAAACATATTGAAACTGGTGCTTTTGTACCAAATATCGGCTAGCGATGCTTCGTGCACGGACGTAAAGTCCAATGTTTGGATCGTCTCGGCCGCGTGACAGGGCAAAACCTTACCTGCGGGGGTGATGTTAAGACCAGTACTGCCCCAGCCGCCCATGCAGGCCTTTGGGAAATCGGCATAGTAATCTGGCGGTACAAAATCGATGACCATTATATTCGCCAGTGTTTTACGGGCCTGTTCGACGGTTTTCTTGGCTGCTTTTACCTGCGCATGACTGGGTTGTAGCGCGGCGCGGTTGACTTCTGCCCAGCCGTGAAACTGAACGCAGGCCACCTCAATGCGCCGGGCTTTAAGGTCTTGGGCAAGGGCAAGGGTCTGTGGCAGATCATCGAGGTTTTTGCGGTGCAAGACTGCGTTTATGGTTAATGGGAATCCGACTGCGGTTATTTTTTCCGCAATCTTTATTTTCTGCTTAAAGCCGCCCTTATAACCGCCAATAAAGTCGGACAGCTCGGCCTGCACCCCCTGTAACGACAATTGCACATGATCCAGACCGGCCTTGTCCAATGCCTCAAGCCGACGTTCAGTCAGCCCGATGCCGGACGTAATTAAATTGGTATAAAGACCAGCACCGCTGGCGATCTGCACCAGCGTTTCCAGGTCGCGGCGTGCAGCCGGTTCCCCCCCCGACAGGTGCAACTGTAAGACCCCTAATTCTGCGGCCTCGCGGAAAACCCGAGCCAAAGTCTCGGTATCGAGTTCTCCAGTGCGTTTGGTCAGTTCCAGAGGGTTTGAACAATATGGGCAGGCCAAAGGGCACACATGGGTCAACTCTGCCAGCATCGCAATTGGTGGAGAGAGTTTAGCCATTGCGATAATCCAGTAATTGGCGCAGGGCCAGTCCGTTTAAAAATGTTGTGGTATCGTCTGTTATTACTTTGATCGGTGCGCGATAGGCCTCGGCGAGATGCTGGCAGATTTGCGCCACCGAGGCGGTACCGTCGACCCCGTCTAGGATGGCCGCGGAAACAGCATCAAGCATCAAGGCCCGTTCTGGGCCGAGCAATACATAACATCCGCGTATCGTGTCATGTTTCACGCGTACTCCACGCGGGAAATATGGGATGCAATCGGGTAGGCCCGTGGCAGGTCCATCTTTCATATGCACCCCTCACCGGGATGCCAGGCGCCAGGTGGTATTCGGCCTGGATCCACATAGGCTGAATGCAGTGCATCAAGCTGCGCCCAGAGCACGTCGGTTTTGAAAATTAATGCTTCGACCACGCTGTCTTGATCGGCGCGGGTCTGCGCGTTTTCCAGAACCCAGTTCAGCCCAAAGCTGACGTCTTTGGGCGCTTCGGTCAGGCGGTGCTGAAAATAGGCGACCGTTTCGGGGGTGGCAAAGGCGTAATGTTGCAAGAGCCCGGCAATGCGCTGGGTGTGGATAGCCGGCGCGAATAATTCGGTCAGCGAGGAGGCCACCGCCTGCAAAAACGGCCGTTCGCGCACATAGATGACATAGGCGTCGACCGCAAACCGGGTCGCAGGTAAAATACCGGTCCCCGACACCACATAATCGGGGTCGAGCCCAACCGCCTGCGCCAGTTTTAACCAGCGCCTGATCCCGCCATCTGTTGCGCTGCGCCCGTCATGATCCTCAATGCGGGATCGCCAGATGCGCCGAAACTCCTGGTTGGTGCAGCGCGACAGGAAAGCGGCATCTTTCATGGGGATGCTGTTTTGATAATGATAGCGGTTTATCACCCAGGCTCGCACCTGATCCAAGGAGCATCCACCACTGTGCAAGCGCTGGTGAAAGGGATGTTTATCGTGATACCGCTCGGCTCCGATTTGCATGAGTCGAGCTTGAAACGCGGTTGTTGACTGTGCGGTCTCCCGCGTTTCCGACCGCGCAGGTGGATCGAATTTTCCGGCTTGTTTTGCGTCATTAAGCGGTGTCATAGGCGAAACTCCATACCATCTTGGGTCACGATCCAACCCGCTTGCTCAACCGTCTGGCGCTGGGGTGAGCTGGGTTGTAAAATCGGATTGGTATTGTTGATATGGATATACGCGCGGCGCATGTTCGGAAAATCGGTAAAAGCTGACAGCGACCCGTTGGGACCGGAAATTGGTATATGCCCCATGTGGCGGCCGGTTTTCAACCCGGTGCGCGTTGTGCGCATTTCGGTATCAGACCACAGAGTGCCATCGAAAAACAACAAGTCTGTCTTGTCGAGATGTTGTAACAAGTTGGTTTGGATGCTGGCGCATCCGGGTACATAGCACAGGCGCTTTTCCCCAGAATTGACCATAAGGCCAATGGTGTTTTCACTGATTAATTCAGTATCCACTACGCCTTTTTCTTGAAACAAAGGGACCTTTCCAGGCACATAAAAGGCCCGCAGAAAAATGCCTGGCGCCGCTTCAAATGTTTCGCCAACCTTGATTTCACATCGCAAAACCGTGTCTTTATCTAGCGCTGAAAATACTGGGTTTTCTGAAAGGATCGATAAAATATCCCGGGTTGCAAAAATTGTGAATGCCGTCTTTTCGCGCAGACACAACAGGCCCGCGATGTGATCAATATCCCCGTTGGTCAGAACTACAGATTTGATGGATGTTCCCCGCAAACCGTCTGGCGCAAGTTGGATTTGCTTTGCGCATTGCGTCCTGATGTCGGGAGATGCGTTCAACACCACCCACGTCTCGCCATCTGCGGAAACCATCAAACTGGATTGTGTCTGACCGGGAATTTTTCCCGCTCGAGCGTCACGACAGTTCATGCAACCACAATTCCATTGTGGCAAACCTCCCCCTGCGCCAGCACCAAGCACCACGGCGCGCAATGCCGTATCCATTTTCTAGGATTAGAAAAGGTCGTGATCGGCTGTATCGCCTTGATCTTCGCTCGGCGCATACATGTTTATTTCCATACCACAGTGAATTTCTTTAATTTCGGGTGTTGTCCAAATTATTGTCATTTTGACCTCCTATCAAATATATAGGTTGAATTTATCTTAAGTATGTAATTTATTGCTAGGTATACGTTAGTATTGGTTTCATCCAGATGTGCTGTCAGGACAGCACATCAGTTCCTAGTTGGACTTTCGCCACTGGACGGATCGACGGTGGTGAAAATTATTTTTGGCGGCAGGGCGTTGGTCTAAGTGATCGGACTGTTAACAAGAGCGACCAGAAATAATGGCAAATCTGATAGGTCGCTAAACTTTGTGCCGTTTTATTACTGCAAAATAGAGGTTGAAACTGACAAGAAATGAACATGTTTAGCTTGTGATTATCTTTGGGAGGAGTTGATTTAAGTGAGTAAACGACGTGAAACAACCACCACAAAATCTGTTTTGATTATTGAGGATCATCCGCTCTATGGCGATGCTTTAGCTGAGACGTTGACAAGGTTATTTGCCGTCCAGCGCGTAAAACTGGCGACCTCTATTCTGAGTGGACTGAAACTAATAGACCGGAATTTCTCGCCTGATTTGATTTTACTAGATCTGAATTTGCCGGATTCTGCGGGCACCAGCGGTTATTTAAAATTAAAAAGACGCCTGCCTAATGCTCCGGTTGTTATCATTTCGGCCCATGCTGATAACCGTGCGATTGCATCTTTTCTTGCGGTGGGTGCGGTAGGGTTCATTCCCAAAAATACCGCCCGCGCAAATTTGCAGAATGCGTTGAGAGATATCTGGAACGGTCGCATATATATTCCTCCTAATTTTCGGCGGCCTGAAACCAAACGCAGCGACCACGATATCAGAGAACAGACCGCGCAGAGAATCTCCAGTTTGACACCTCAGCAGGCGCGTATCTTGAAATATATAACGAAGGGAAAGCTAAACAAAGAAATCGCCTTTGAAATGTCGATCGCCGAGGCAACGGTAAAAGCCCATATTACAGCGATGCTGGGAAAGTTGGGAGCAAAAAGCCGCACCCATGCCGCGATGATGATCAAGGAGGCGTCACTGGTCTAAGCGGTGTAATAATTCGCTATTATTGATTTCGGAGACCCCGATGACACGCCTGCCACGCCATCACAGCCACGTATCCAGAGGTAGGCACAGATGCGCCCGCCAGATCATCCAAGATACTTTTTGTATGATGATCAGGCTGCATTACCCAACAGTCTCTTTTGGTTTTGTACCGAAAATATTAACGCTGAGCCGCAACTGTGCGAAAGTTTTGGCTGCCGAAATCCTTGATTTGGTGGGTTTCATTGGGTCGACGCCGCTACGCAGAGTAGAGCCGGTAACAAGATACAGAAAACCTAAAATGCCTGCGGGGATCGAGATGGCATTCCAAAGTTTTTTCGAGGGATTTCATGCGTGAACCGACCGACCAATCCTCACGAAAGAAGCTGCGGAAAAAAAAGGCCGGTTTGGCAGAGATTGATCGCACTGAATTCTGCTTTGAGGCCCGAATATCAGGCGTTGAGGCTTCAGAGACGCGGCCCAAATGCAACAACCATATGATGCCAGAACTGATGATGTTACGGGACGTTGCTCTCGCGGAAAATGCGACAAATGCAGAATTCTGGGCAGCGGCGCGCCATGACTTGCAGCAACCCATGCATGCAGCGCATTTATATATTTTGAACGTTCTGGATGAGGTAAGAGGCACAAAAGCCGAGGGTTTAGCTCAAAAGGTCGCTGTTTCACTGGTCTCTATCGAAAACCTTTTAAATGCTGTGCATGATTTGTCTCAACTGGAGAAATTAAGTAGTGATGTGAAGGTTTGTGATTTTCCGCTGTGCGAGGTTCTTGATCTGATCAATCATGATTTTCAGCCATTGGCTGCAAAAAAAGGCCTTTGTTTCAAAATGAGTCCAAACGCATCCTGGGTGCGGAGCGATAAGACATATTTGCGTAGAATTCTCCAAAATCTGGTAATAAACGCGATTAAATATACGGATGAAGGCAGGGTGCTTGTCGGGTGCAGGCTGCGTGGATCGCGGCTGCAGATACAGGTTTGGGACACTGGCATTGGCATATCTCAATCTGATCAGATCAGTATATTCGAAGAGTTTTTTAGGCTTGAACAGACCAAAGGCAAGATGGGCGCAGATGCCGCTACAGGCGCGGGGCTTGGTCTTGCAATTGTAAAGCAGGCCTGTGATCGATTATATCATGACCTGACGCTTCGGTCGAAGCCGGGATTGGGCTCGGTGTTCAGTGTCACCCTGCCGCTAGCCCCGGCGCAATCGCGGATTAGGGGTCAATAGCACCTTAAATTGTTTCCGGTACCTATGATAAATTTCGACTATACTGTGTTTGGATTGTGAGATGTTTGGTAAGACAAACATTTACGGCGACACCAAAATTATTGTGGTGACGAATGTCTATCGCGACAGACGCTGCAATTCAGTGGGGCGCTGCAATGAGATCTAGTTACAAAATACTTCAGTTTTTGTATGCATCCTTTGCCCAATAGATTTGATACCCGCTGCCGTTTACGCCAGCTTGTTTAAGTGATGGGCTGGTCTTGTAATGCCGCGATTGATCAAGCGCCTGCTAGCGGTCAGCTTGCACAGAGCACTTTATACAAATCCTATTCTGTTGTCGCGGGGGTTATTCCATCTTGCTATGGGTCGTTGCTGGCGTCTGGCTATGACCTCTATTTTTACTTTGAAGTGTTTATTTTGCGGCCCCAAGCCAGAGGCCCGCCCTGTGTGCCGAGTGAAAGATTTGACACAAATCGCAAAGGCTCACCAAGTATTTGCAAGGCTTTCAGGGGTCATTGACCCAGAACGCTGCGAAAGAGTGTCGAAATAGATACACTGGAAATTTGTCAGCCTAGTTTGGGATTTATAAACGCTAAAATTTCTGCGTTATCACAACAGGCACCAAAGTCCCCGACGGTCAAAAGGGCGACGCCTTTGCAGATGATTGCTGAGCATCCACCGAAAACTTCTCGCCATAAAAATCCAGACTATGTCTCACGATGAGGCTGTATCGATTGGTGTCAGACCTTACCGGTTCTCTCACAGTCGGACCAGATGATTGTCCCAGCGTAAATGACTTGTACGGGAAATTGGTCCAGATTTTCCCGATAGTTGTTTAAGAACACCGGTTCCGGACGAGATGAGAACGCCTGTTTCGAAAGTGGCCGCACCGCTCGCGTCGGTCAATTCAGTGGATAATATTTGTTCGCTCCCCTCTATATCGTAAATTTGGACGCGGTCGCCTCTTGCGGATGTAACAGCAATACGATGTGCGTCTCCGCTGAAGGCAATACTGCCGATATATCCCCGCATCTGGCGCAGGATCTCCTGTGGCGCAGCGAGGGTTTTTACGTTCCTTCCCCTTGTGTGCAGCCCGACCAGTGGCGGTGCGTCGCTGTCGCCCTGCCATTGCATGGCGAACGCAACTTTACCCGAGGCGGACACCGCAAGATGGCGTATGGAATTTTTGTGGAACTCCGATGCCAAAGAGACTGCTTCAACGACATGGCCCTGCTCAATATAGGCAAGGTTCGGGGTCATTGTTGGTATGTTGAGTTTGGTGCGTCCTGTGTCTGGGTGGGTGTCTATCCCACCGTTGGCAATCACAAGTGTCTCTGTATTGGGTAGTCGTTTGATGTCGTGGGGACCGATGCCACCGCCGGAAAATTGATCGATCCTTTGATAGCCGTTTAGGACATCCCAAACCCCCACGCACCCATGACCCGCCTCAAAATCGTTCTCTGTGGTAAACAGCCAGTTGCCATCGCTGCTGAAGGTCCCGTGACCATAGAAATGCCGCCCTGCGGGTGCGGACAACTTTGTCGTCGGTTGCCCTGTGACGCAGTCGATGACGATGGCAAATGTGCCGGGACGCCGGGCGAAGGCTACGGCTTGTGGTTTTTTGGGGTGCGCTGCCGCTGCATGACCTCGGCCGGGCAGGGGGATCTGGAACAGCAGATTAAGACATGCGTCAATGCCGCATAAAACATATGACCCGTCAGGCAGGGCCGCCGCAGACAAAAGAGCTGGCGAACCCGCATCTGCCCAAGTTGTCTGTGGGACCAACCCGGTCGCGATCAATCCGGTAAAAAACTGTCGCCGGGTTGTCATGTCAATCGCCATCCATTGCGTAAAAGCCAGCGCTAACACCCAGTTTTGGGCCAAGGTCCTCGCGGATAATTCTGCGAATTTCGTCTACAGATTGTTGCACGATTTGTACTTTAATGCGGGTCTGTGGCGCCGCCACACCGGCAAAAACCGGATCGTTCAGTCTGGCAAGTTTTAAAAGCGCGTGATCAAATGCAAAGGCCAGTTTTTTTGTCAAATTGCTGTCAGCAGGTGCAAGTCTGACTGCTAAATCGCGCAGGGCAGAGAGTGAACCCTTGACATGCCGGCTGGATCGACCCGAGCGCCAGACCTCGGCACGTCTGGGTCTTGGACGGTCGAATGTGCCCAAAGGTCGCCCCAACCGGCTATCAGACGTGAACTGCAAACCCGTTGACAGTGCCTTAAACAGTTCCTGTACAGCCTCATTATGCGATCTATAAGGCCCTTTGTCTGAGGGCGTAGTCAAAAGTTTTGCATAATTGAATTTCCAATCGGCGTGGATGCTGGCAGTGGTGTATTCAATATCTTTTGTGAGGGCTTGAAGTAGTTTGCAGTGATAGTTTGAATCTTTAGCCACACTCAGTGCCGGGTCATAGATCAGGAATTCCAAGGCATAAAATCCACGAGCGGCGACTGAGACCTCTGCATAGGCTTTTGCGGTTTGAATGATCGGGTCTTGTGTCTTGATCAAGGCTGCCAATGCCTTTGGGGTGGTCCCGCGTCTGTCTGGCCAAAAAGCCAGGGCAAAACCGCGATTATTCACTTCGGTCGGTCCAAACCGCAGATGCGCGGTGGCCAACCATGCGTCAAAAGCCTTGGTGTATGCCGTGCGCAGCTGTGGGGATTTGGTGCGACAATCTGCGTGGGCCGTATTCGCCAGATGCTTAGATTGTTGGGCCAGATTTTCAAAGCGGGGTAGGATATGGGCGTCTACGACCCCTCTCGTCATGTCGGGAATTTCCTGCCCAAAAACCAAACCTGGCAGAGCAACGAAAACGAGGGCAAGCATAGAGTATTTCATAGGCTTTCCAAAAATGTGATCAGGGCGTCACGGTCGGTTTTTGGCATCTCAATCACAGCGTCGCGCTGGTTTTTTGCTTCGCCACCATGCCAAAGAACCGCTTCTATCAGCGACCGCGCGCGACCGTCATGTAAAAAATAACTATGGCCGCTGACCTGCTTGGTTAAACCGATACCCCAGAGCGGAGCCGTTCGCCATTCGCGGCCCGTAGCGCGGGCCTCAGGCATATTGTCGGCCAGGCCCTCTCCCAGATCGTGCAGCAACATGTCGGAATATGGCCAGATCAATTGAAAGCTTTGCTCGGGTTGATTGGCGAGCCTGTGGGTGACAAAATTAGGTTGGTGACAAGCGGTACAGCCCGTTGTGTAGAATACTTCTTTACCCAAAAGTACATTGGGATCATCTGGATTACGGCGGGCCGGAACGGCCAGATTTCGGCTAAAAAAGGTCACAAGATCAAGGCCCGTTTGATCGACCTCGGTGCCGCGCGGATCCTGATCGCCGTGTGGAGCCTTTTGGCAAGCGATCTGGGCTTTCGAGCAATCACCGGCGCCGTTCGGAAACAGGGGCGTGGAAATACCAATGTCCCCAGCAAAAGCTGATGCAGACTGCAGGCGCAGCGTTGGTGATCCTGCCTTAAGGCCAAAGCGCCCTAACATCGGTTGATCATATTCAACGGACCAGACAGTATTTGCACGACCTGAAATGCCGTCGCCATTACGATCCTGAGGGTCGGCCAAGGCAAGTATATTGGCAGCGGGGATCGCTTCGAGAAGGCCCAACCCGATCATTTGCGGGGCGACGCGGGGGCTCAGCATGGCATCGCGGTGCAAGGCTCCATACCCCAGCTCACCCGCGCGGTAGTTTGGATGGCGCAGCGAGACGGTTTCACCGTCTGACAGCCTGATGATTTCTTCAGAATATCTGACATCCAATCTGTACTCGGCCCGATGGCCTTGCACGGCAAAATCCTGTAGCTGCGAGCCATAGGTCGGGTCAGGAAGGCTGGCGATATAGCCTTCAATTTCCGCAATACTGTCGTCGTCTGGGGCCGGAATGGAAACTCTTAGCAACATAGAGACGGAATTTGTATCCTTATCCTCAGGGGGATGGCCCCGGCCGTTTTTGATATGGCAACGGTGGCATGATCGCGCGTTATAGACCGGGCCCAATCCGTCAGAGGCCAATGTTGAGGAGGGGGACGAGACCCACAGTTTGCGAAAAAAGCCATTACCGACGTTGAAATTCAACCTGTCTTCAAAACGGATATTGCGGGAAGGTTGGGAAAAGGCGTCTGCCCCGCGTCGAACCTGCGCCGTTGCTGCACCCGCAGAAGAGGCCTCGAATCGCATTACCTTGGAAAACGTTGTGGTTGGTTTGGTCACTTCGACGATCCTCGCGGTTTCGTCGGCGGTGCGTGGCAGGATATTCAAATGGGGCTCGTCAAAAGGGTCAGCCGATAAGGCTGACCCCGTGATAGCCAAAAAGCCAATGCAGGTGATCAAGATCGCAGTCGCATGTGACTTCATCAGGTTTATTGAAATACAGCGTCCGGGTTGTCGAGGCTATCGGAGCCCTCAAAGGCGATCTGAGCCAACCCAAGGGCGCTGACAACCCGTTCAATCGACCGGGTTTGGTCAACCAGACCGTTCACGCCGCCCATAACAAGGGCGTTGCCAGCGGCATTCCCACGCTCCAGCATCTGATCATATTTAAAGCCTGTATCTGCTGCTGTCTTGATGCGTCCAAGCGCCATCATTGTTGTTGACAGCTTTTTGCGCATTTCAAATTCGAGGGTGGGCTCGGTGGTGGCAACCATGTCTGACAGCGACGGGCCAGAAACCAACCTTCCATCGATACGGATATACTCCCCCAAATAGACATTCTGAACACCTAAGCCGTCGTAATAATGGCTGTTATGTGTATTGTCCGAGAAACAGTCATGCTCTTCTTCTGGATCGTTCAACATCAGGCCAAGGCGCATCCGTTCGCCAGCCTGTTCCCCATAAGACAGCGATCCCATACCCGTCAGGATGGCTGACAGGCCCGCATCTGTATTCGCCATCAGTTGCGCGCGCGCCGCACCGGCATCGGTCCATTGAGCGGACATCCATTCAAGATCAGACAACAGCAAATCAGTGGCTGCTATTAAATACCCGCTACGGCGGTCGCAATTGTCATTGGTGCACGCATCTCCTGCTGCAAAATCCGTCCACGGGCGATTTCCAGCACCCTTGCCATGGCCGTTCAGGTCCTGTCCCCAAAGCAAAAACTCGATGGCGTGGTATCCTGTGGCCACGTTGGCCTCGACCCCGTCGGCTTCGTGCAGTGTTTCGGCCAACAGTTCCGGTGTAATCGCAGATGCATTAATTTGTGCGCCTGACAGAAAAAATTCGGCGTTGGCTACGATGTTGAGGCCGGCCAATTTGTTTTCATCAGTTGGGCCACCGTAGGAAGCTGAAACATAATCAATCAGCCCTTCATCCAAAGGCCAAGCATTAACCTTACCCTCCCAATCATCAACGATGGGGTTGCCAAAACGGTACACTTCCGTTTGCTGGTAAGGGATCCGCGCGGCCAACCAAGCCTCTTTGGCGTTTTGCAGCGCCTCGGCCGAAGGGGTGGTCACTAAAGTATTTACCGCGGCTTGAAGGGTCTGTGCCGTGACAAGGCTGTCTTGGTATTTGGCAGCGGCTATGTTGGCATAGGTGTCCAATACCGCCGCTTTATCAACGGCTAAGGCTGATGTCGCGCAGACAAAAGTCAGTGCCGTAGAAATGCTGTAGATCCGTTTCATTTATCTATTCCTGTTAATGAAGAGTTACTTTTGGTGGGAATAATGGCTTGCTTTGTCCATCCAAAGCCTCGGGGGCACCCAAATGCATTTGTTTCAGGGCCAGACCAAAGTCGGTGGCGAGCGAGGCGATAAGCGGTGCGATGTTGGGCTGTACCAAGACCCTGGCGGTCAGCATGGCATCTGCTTGCTCACCGTCGGCCGCTGTTGTGATGAAAGTCGCAGAGCAGTCTTCGTCAGATCCAAAGCAATGGCAGTTCATGTCGTATTGGATCATCGGCCGACATCCGTGCATTGAACATAGGGCGCAGAACTGATCGAACGCTTGCGAAGCTTTCCGACCTTGCACAGAGCCTAAACCCGCTGCAAACTCGTTGCTGACTTTTGACTGGCTTTCAGCGCCGTCATGCCGAGGTCGGAGACAGGTCACTGAAGCTGCTGCAATTGCCTCAAGATCTGCAAAAATACCAACAGATGTTGCCCCTCGTTGTGAGTGGGTGCAGGTCATTTTTGCGGAGCCATTGTCTGGGTCGTTAGTTGTCTGCAGTATGACACTCTGTCGTGCAGTAGGGTGCCGGTAGGATGCAATTTTTCCCGCGATAAACAATCACGTCTGCATATTGATTTTTCCCAAATTTGAATTGAAAAAAGCACCAATCAGCCCTTATACCTGTCGCCGGATCGGGCTTCCCTTAGAACGAATCAGGGTGGCTGGACATGGAGTATGCGTTGCCTATTTGTGATATGACGTCAACCTGAGTTTTTCAGTAAGGTATAGGGAAAATAAATCTCAAGATTGAATATTTTTATTGGAAAACTCTTTTAGAGTGTATAAAATAAACCTCAAATTTTAAAAATTCCCAATCATTATGTGCTTTTAAATGACTGATAAATAATTACTATTTTCACCTTTTTCATTTTGGGGATGAAATAAATTTCCAAATTGGATGCCATTTAAATAATAATGTAAAAATTTTAGTAACAGCCTCTCGCCTATGGTTTGTATCTAAACGTTCTGTAGTCACGTAATCGATTTATCCTTTGGGATCGTTTCTCTTTATAAAAATACAGATATTAAAATGTGGGGTTTTTCAGTGAATGTTCTTTGAGTGTGCATGCTTTTGCGGTTTCTGCTTTCTGACATTGCAAATTTGAGCAGGGCTTTGCAGCGCGCCCAGTCTTTATAATAACGTGCACAGAAAGCCTGCTTGCCCGCGACCGAAAATCGCTCAAATTATTTAAATTGCTGGCAGGTGGGCCTTTGCAGGCACAGAACGCTTATGGGGGTTTTCAGAACCGTCATCCGTGGGCTTAGTTATCTGCTTGTCTGCGTCTTATTACTTGTCTGTGAACTGCGGTTTTTTAGTCTGAATCTGCCGGGTTGCATACGCAATGTACATTTTCAAAAGCACGTGTTTGGTTTTATGCATTAAATGTAGATAACACATTTCAGAATTATGATACTTGTATTATACTCAGTTCAACAGGGAAAGTTGCAGGGTCCTTTTATAAAACTGGTTCCATTCGTCACTCAGTCTTTGTCAACTCTTCATCGCTGGGGTTGGATAAAGACAGGCTAACTTAAAACTATTTACTTAAAGTAAGGAGCAATAATGAAGAGAATAATTCTGCTAGGGTTCGCAGTTCTTGCCATGAGCAATTGCCAATCCACGTCGACAGCGCCAGGTTCGGCAGGGCCAAAACAAACCGTTGGTGCTTTGAGCGGGGCTATTATCGGAGGGGTCATTGGCAATCAGATCGGTGATGGGCAGGGGAAGAATATCTCGACGGCTCTTGGAATCGTCTCAGGCGTTGTGATCGGGGGGAGCATTGGGCAAACATTGGACCTGATCGATCAGCAATATATGGCAGATACTCAGTTGCAAGCACTTGAAATGGCGCCGACAGACACTGCTTTGGATTGGAACAATCCCGACACCGGTAATAGCGGATACACCACTCCAACCAACACATATTATCAAGATAATCTACCCTGTCGGGAATATACCACCGTGGTCACTGTAGCTGGAGAGAAGCAGCATGCCTATGGGACAGCCTGTAGAATGAGTGATGGTAGTTGGAAAATTCAGTAACGTCTGCATTTCAACACGGCTCGGCGTCATGTGGGTGAAATTCGCCTAAGGGTTGATATTTGGTTTCTCGATATCGTTATAAAGACAAGTCAGGCAATCAGACTTTTTCTGGATTGTGTCGTGCTCAGAGAAAGAACAGACTAGACCCTGACCGCGATTTGGATTGGTTGGCTCAAGTCGATAGAGTTTCGGAGAAGTGTCCATGTCATTGAACGTCGATCAAGTGTTGTTAAAGGCAAAGAGACATCTTAAAAAAGGGGACGTGGCTGCAGCCGTCCAGTTGTATCACTCGGTTTTAGCGAAATTTCCCAAGAATAAGCGGGCAATAGTTGGTCTGGAAGCGATTAAATCTCAGAGGGCCTCTTCAGGGCCTAAAAATCAAGAACCACCAAAAGCCCAGTTGCAAGAGTTGACCCGGCTTTATAATCAAGGCCTGTATCAGCAAGCTCTTGAAGCTGCGGAAAAACTTGCAAAGCAGTTCCCCCAGTCATTG
>Ga0115565_10000575_pt1 | contig 31895 bp, 17 predicted proteins | sample COGITO_mtgs_1105_FD_87199 | JGI IMG/M metagenome (GOLD analysis project Ga0115565, IMG submission 87199) | Pelagic marine microbial communities from North Sea - COGITO_mtgs_110530 | ecosystem: Environmental > Aquatic > Marine > Epipelagic | place: Germany:Helgoland, sampling site Kabeltonne... | reverse complement strand
TATTATTGGTTATTACAGTGAAATTAGGCCGCATTCATACAACGGTGGATTGACCCCGAATGAATCGGAATACAGGTATTGGAAATACTATAAACCCGTGGCCAAAATGACTTGACCACTTCAATCAGACGACTTTACGTTCTTAGGCTTCCGCAATATAGAGACTCCTTTCATGTCAGTGACTAGGATAATAAAACAATTTAAGCAAAATGATAAGTATCCTATTCTTCAGGTTGTTGTCAAAATCTGTACTCATAAACCAAATGGCAGGATTGCCCAAGTTTATAGTCATAGCTTTTTCTAGATTTCAGTTCTCATTTTTTGATAGAAATGAGGTTTCTATCTTTGGCTTTGACAGACAAGTAAACGGCAATTGCTGCCATACGTTGTTCAAAATTGAATGAGAGCCTTGTGTCATAAGCAATTCTTTAGAATGATAAATTTGTTGGTCTACTCACTTCTATTGCAGACGCTCAAGCTTTTCCTTTACTTAGGAGGATTACTTTTCATGTTTTGCTTTTAGTTCTTGCAATATAAACGATTAGTTAGCAAACAACAGATAACTAAAGCGTATAAACTACTTCCAGCAATGGCATTTAAATTTTTCTTTTTACCCGTTATCGAAGAGACCTAATATAGAAAAAAATTCTGTACCCTTATATATTGTTTATTCTATGCGGCTTGTCTATACTTCTGCCGGTAATTTTTAGTCGTTAAATTGTAGGAAAGATAGATGAATCAAGTCGCCGTAATCGGTTTAGGTAGATTTGGCGTTGCAACATCGCTTGAGTTGATGCGACTGGGGAATACTGTCATTGGCATTGATACTGACGCTAAGTTGGTTAATGAAATGGCTGACTATTTGTCTGTTTCTGTAGTGGCTGATGCTACGAATGAATCTTCATTAAAAGAGCTTGATATTGCCAATTGTGATGCGGTGGTAGTAGCAATCGGCGAAAGCTTAGAGGCTAGTATTCTTTGCGTTTTAGCACTTAAGAATCTTGGCATAAAGGAAATGTGGGTTAAAGCAACATCACAACCCCATCACACCATATTATCTCGGCTGGGCGTATCAAGAATTATTCATCCCGAAGAAGAAATGGGAGTGCGCGCAGCACAATCAATTAATTATCCAATGGTGAACCAGTATATGCCAATAGGCAGGGGGATTTATCTCGTGGAAGTTGAGATTAAAGAACATTGCCATGACTTATCCATCAAAACCTTACTTGGAAAAGCGACGTCGAAAATAGAACCACTTCTCATTCGACGACGAAACAATATAATTAAAAATATCGATATCAATTCTTTACTAGAAACAGGAGATTCGTTAGTCCTCACAGGTGAAATGTCAGCGCTTAAAAAAATTGCTCCTGAGTTCATCGCTAAATGAAGCAGTGGGATCCTAAGCTAAACCCTTATAAGAAAAAGAAAATAATCTCAAAATCTTCTCTGAAAATTAGCCCTCCATCAGTATTGTTGTTAGGTTTTGTACTTTTAATCGTGATTGGATCGGTACTGTTATTGCTGCCCATTGCAGCTCATGCACCTACATCAATAATCGACGCACTTTTTACCGCCACCTCAGCGGTAACGGTGACAGGTTTAGTTGTCTTAGATACTGGCACACACTTTAGCTACTTTGGGCAAGTGGTTATTGCGATACTCATTCAAGCTGGCGGGCTAGGCTTCATGACATTTGCGGTAGTTGCCGCACTTAGCTTAGGTGCCAAACTTGGCTTCAATCAACAATTAGCGATGAAAGAAGCACTAGACCAAACAAGCATGGAGCAAGTATTTACCACTGCAAAGCTAGTACTTCTGTATTCGTTTGTAATCGAATCAGTCGGCTTTGTTCTCCTCACCTTAGTTTGGTGGAAAGACTTTGGATTTCTTGGTGCCGCATATCAATCTTTTTTCTACACGATTTCAGCTTTCAATAACGCGGGCTTTGCCCTGAGTAGCGATAGCCTCACGGCATACTCAGCTAGTTTTTCAGTAAACTTTATAATAAGCGCTTTGTTTATCACGGGCGGAATTGGCTTTGCAGTGCTTATTGATATAAAAACGAATAAGCGTTGGCGCAAGTTAACATTGAACACCAAGGTTGTATTATTAGCATCCCTTGTATTAAACATCACTGCGTTTTTATTGATTTGGCTACTAGAGGCAAGTAATGCCAACACCTTAGCAAGCTTATCAACTGGTGAGCAAGCGCTAGCGGCATGGTTTCAAGCGGTAAGCCCTCGAACTGCGGGCTTTAATACTTTACCCATCGACCAATTAACGGACGCTACAACGACTTTAACCATACTTCTTATGTTTATCGGTGGCGGCTCCTTAAGTACGGCAAGCGGATTAAAAATTGGTACTTTTGTTGTGTTAATAGTTGCAACTTATACCTTTTTGAAGCGCAGAAACAATGCATCACTAATGAAGCGCACAGTCCCACAGGCTCAGGTAATGAAAGCGTTATCTTTAGCCATCCTGTCTGTAGGTCTTATTTTTATCGGTATTTTTTTATTAACCGTAATTGAAGACGCGCCTTTTCTTGATATTGTGTTTGAGGTCGTATCGGCACTAAGCACCGTAGGTTTATCAAGAGGACTAACTAGTGAGCTTAGTGTTACGGGTGAAGTTGTTATTATTCTAATGATGATAATTGGACGTATAGGTCCTCTGACATTTGCATATGTAATTGCAAGCCCCAAACCCAAAAAAGTAGTTTATGCCAATGCAGAAATTCAAGTTGGCTAGGTGTTTTTAGATCACGGCAAAAACAGAAATGTCGGGAGCTACGCTGGATTCAATGTTGTTTTTTATTTTGAGATGTTTGCGCTATCTGCGTTTTTTTCTGTTTTGTAAGGGTTGCAAATACAACTTTTGATATTCTTCTTCATAAAAATTACAAGCAAACTGACCAAATAGTAAAGTAATATAACCGCATATTAATGTTTACTTTAGAGCTTTAACCCATCAAAAAAACCAATATACTTATGTTTGTAGAGCTGTTAAAAAAGAATAAATAAATCAGAACCGCAATGGCAGGAATCTGCCCAAAGCTGCACTTCAATGAAGGATCTGCGATGATCTTCTTATGGCACAAAGGAGTGACACGAATTGCCTAAACCCAATCACCTAAATTCTTTTTTGAGTATAGATAAAATAAGCGTATTCGAGCCTTAGAATGCAAATAACCCATTTTTTGTTCGCAGCCATTTAGGCAGTTAAAAAATTCACTGAACCTACATCAAGATACCAAAAACATAAAATGATGGGATTAAGCTGATTAGAAAATCTTTTATAACGTTGGCGAAGCGTATTAATTAAGTCAGTTGAGATATCGCGTATTTCAGCCTTTAGCATCAATAAGTGCCATAAGTAGATAAATCATAGTGTGTTTTACAAATTACTGTGTGCCCAAACCTCAAAGTAAGACCATTTTAAACACCCTAAATTAAGCAATATATAGCTAACAAAAACCGAGAAATTTGAAAATTAAAAAAACGATATAGAACAACGTCCACAGTAAATTTCAAGCAAAAAAAACCAACACAAAGTGTTGGTTTTTTAAGGTGGTTGCGGGAGCAGGATTTGAACCTACGACCTTCGGGTTATGAGCCCGACGAGCTACCAGACTGCTCCATCCCGCGATTGTTCTGGTTTGAGAGGCTTTTCTGTCCGTCTCAAGTGGTGCGTATTATACATAGGCATTATCAACTAGCAAGCGAAGTTTTAGGTATTTTATAATAAATATTCCAAGTGATTAATATTGCATCAAAATCGTCAAAAAACGTTTACTAAACACACAATCCTTACTTGAACGCTTCCATTTTAGTGGCTAAATCAAAGTCGAGGTGACTGATACCGCCTGCATCATGCGTGGTTAAATTTACTTCAACCTTGTTATAAACATTAAACCACTCTGGGTGATGCTTTAATTTCTCGGCCCATATAGCGATTTGCGTCATCCACCCAAAAGCACGAATAAAATTTTTGAACTGAAACGTTTTCGTTAGCTTTTGGTTTTTGATGGCCCAATGGTGATCTTTTTCTAAGCCTTTATTAAGAGAGTCTAATGCTTCTTGAATTTGTTCTGTTGAAAGTTTATCAGCCACAATTTTTCCTCATTAGTTACTTCGTTTAAATAAGATACGTTTTTATTTGCGTGTAGTCTTACCGCAGATAATACCAAGCTCAATCGCGCATGTAAAAACACTAATAACAGAGATTATCGTCTAACGTTAATCAGTTTATAAATTAGCTAAGCTAAGCAAACGAGTCTTAATATCGCCTAATTAACTAACGATAGACTTATATAGCCAATTATCAATGATATTTATTTATCATTCATATACGCACGAACATAAACGTTACGGCAATAATATCTTAATCGGTTAAGTGCTTGCCTATTAACAATTCGAACCACTAAATTCACGAGAAAAAGGGTCTGCAACACACTGTTTAATAGGCCTTGCAGACCCTTTGCATATTATGAATACGTATGCATGAAGTGTTAAAAGATGTAGCAAAAATGTAACATTTTGTTTGATGGTAAAAGTATTGTTGTTTGCTCGTTCGTGCCTCCACATAAATACGACGACCAAATGAAACATTTCGCTAAACGATTTGCGACACAGCACAAACCAAGGAACTCACACCTATGAAGATATTTAAGCCCAGCTTGATAACTACCGCACTGATTGCTAGTGGTATCATTCTCGGTAGCTTTCCAGCTTATGCTCAAGAGGTCGAAGAAGCCTCTAGGCCAACACAAGCGGAAAAAGGCGAAGCGGCCATCGAGCGTATTGAAGTGACTGGATTTAGTACCAGTTTGATTAAGTCACTTAACCAAAAGCGGTTTAGCGATACGGTATCAGAACAAATATCCGCAGATGATTTAGGTGGATTGCCAGATGTATCGATGGCTGATGCATTGACGCGTTTACCGGGTATTTCAGCCGTAAGAACGGGTGGTCAAGCGGCAGAAATAAATATTCGTGGTTTGTCAGGCGACTTTGTGTTTTCTACTTTAAATGGCAGAGAGCAAGTATCCACTTCTGGTAGTCGTTCTATCGAGTTTGATCAATATCCCTCAGAGCTGATAAGTTCAGCTGCAGTGTACAAATCTCCAAAGGCATCTTTGATAGAAGGTGGCGTAGCAGGAACAGTAGAATTAAAGACGGCCAGTCCTCTCGACAACGATAAGCAACATACTGTTGGGGTAAATGTTCGTGGCATGTTCAACGATCGTGCCGATGAAGTGCCAGGTGCAGAAGATTTCGGTCATCGTTTAAGTTTTAGTTATCAAGGTAAGTTTATGGACGATACCTTGGGAGTGGCACTAGGGTTCGCGCGTCTCTATCAGCCAAGTGTTGCAACACAATTTATTGGACTTGCATACAATGGAGAAGTTGATGTTGATGGCCTTGCTGGAGATCAAGAAAACTTCGATCCAAATTCGTCAATTCCTAGAGACCAGCAATGCGTAGAGTGCGAATTAATAAGCGAAGGCTTTGAAATGCAGCACATTGGTGGTACTGAAACACGAAATGGTTATATGGCTGCATTAGAGTGGGTACCATCGGATAATTTCACATTGCGAGCAGATGCATTTTTGTCAAAGTTTGATTCAGAAGCATTTGCGCGAGGATTTAGGGTCAAACTAGGGGGCATCGCATCATCAATTAGCAACCCTGTTATCGTTAATAATAGCGTTATTGGCGGCACGTTTAATCGAACTGACGCCAGTTTTACACGCGTAGAGCTAGTAAACGACGATAACCAAGATTTTGACCAAATCGAAAACTACGGTGTCAATGCTGAATGGGATGTGACGGATGATTTGACGGTTTCATTTGATGTTTCGTTGTCAAAAGCGTCAAGTGATTTTCGTAACGGACTGTTATGGTCTTTAGTGGGGGAGGACGCAAACGCAGCCAATCCGCGCTTTGATGAAAATATTTCTATCTCGTATCAACTTAATGGCTTGAATTTGCCGGATCTAGCGTTTAATCAGTCAGATGCTTTTTCAGATATAACGCGTGTAATGGTGAGTAAACACGGTATTTATCCATTCCAAAGCACAGATGAACTGGATGCTTACAAATTTGATGCGCAATATCTATTAAATAGTGATTATTTTTCGTCTATCGAAGTCGGTGTACGGTATTCAGACAGAGAATATTCAAATGATCGTTCAGGTTTTGAATATGGCAACGATTCTGCATTTTCAGTTAGCCAACCCCCTTTACAATTGAGTCAAGGTCTTGTTGATGTGACTAACTGGCAAGGCGATTTCTCTTACTTTCCAAGTTATCTATCGATTGATTTAACGGGTGCATTAGACGCATGGTTCCCGGGCGGCATTCCTCAGCCAATGCAGACGTGGGGTCCAACCGCTGATGGTGTCATCAATGGCCCTGGCATTGGTCCAAGCACAGCATGGTCTGTGCAAGAAAGTGGAGATGTATTTGAGACTGTCAATGCTGCTTATTTTATGGCTAACATTAATACCGACGTTTTGGATATGTCCTTGACCGGAAACGTAGGTGTTAGATATGTCAGATCAAAGCAAGCATCGACGACACTCGAGCGTGCTACTAGATTTATTAATGATCCTGTTACGGGTGATAGTGTTGAAGTCAGCGATCCAAACAAGGGCGCGCAGAACATCACTGATGACGCAGGTTTAATCAACAACTTCTACAGACCGACTATTCTGACACATGAGTTCACGGATATATTACCGTCGATTAACCTTAATTTAGGCTTAAGCGATAATTCATTGCTGCGTTTTGCCGCTGCAAAGGTCATGGGTAGAGCGCCAATAAACAGATTTGCTGCAAATTCATCGACCAACGTTGAAACTGTTACTGCTGTTCAAAATAGAGATTCGGGCGAAATTACGCTGTCTACGCCGACCGCCCGCATCAACGGCAGTTCCCGCAACAGTCCTTACTTAGAACCATTTTATGCGACTCAATACGACCTTTCATATGAGTATTATTTCAGTGAGACTGACGGTAATCTAGTCGTTGCCGCATTTTATAAAGACATCGACGCTTTTATAGAGAATATCGGTGAAGATCCATATGACTTCGCGGGCAATGGTTTTATTGTACCGACTGATATTCAGGTACCAGTATTCTTTGAAACAGAGTTTGTAGGGCAGGAACCAGAACTTGTTACGGACACAAATGGTGCGCCTATTTTCGTTACCGTTCCAACCGAAAACGGTAACTATGATACTGCCGTGAACAACGCTGAGGGTGGCTACATTCGTGGCCTCGAACTAAGTTACACACAAATCTATAGCAATCTACCTGATCTGTGGGCTGGCTTAGGTGTGAGTGCCAGTTACTCATTCACAGAAAGTGAGATCCAACGAACCGTTGGTAATGGCGTATTCGCTAGTTCGCTTCCAGGCTTGTCAGAGTCAGTCGGCACATTAACGGTATTTTGGGAATATAAGGGCTTTGAAGCACGCGTAAGTACGCGGTACAGAGATGCGTTTGTGTCAGAGCAAGTTGCGGTAAACGATCAAGTCGTTAACTTTGACTCTGAAGTGGTCGTTGATTACCAAGCTTCTTACAAAGTAAATGACAACATGAGTGTGTTATTTCAGGTTAATAACGTAACTGATGAGCCTACAAAGAGCTATTTACATCTGAAGAGCAAACCGGAACGATTCAGTTCTTTGGCACTCAGTACTTCTTAGGGATGACATATTCACTATGATTAATTTAACCCATAATATGCCCCGTGAAAAACGTGCATCAATAAAAAACAACGCAACGTCGGAGTATTTGACTATGTTTAATTTGAGAAGGGTATTTAGTATTTTTGCTATCATGCTATCGGCACTCTTGCTGTCAGCGTGCGGTGGCTCTGATACTGAATCAGGAACTAACCAATTATTGACATGTAACGTGCCAAATGTCCCGGATGCTTCCGGTTCAGCGTGTGTGCCACCCCCTGCTATTGTATGTCCGCCACCTACCGTGCCAAACGACACCAATGATGCTTGTGTTATCGGTGCCGACCCAACACTCCCACCACCGGTATTTTTCCCAGCGGACGATCAAGCGGTTGTTTATTACAATCGCGCGGCGGCTGGCGCAGACAACTCTTCAAATGATTCATCTTATGAAGGTTGGAGATTGCATACATGGAGCAATGATACTTGTGATGCTTATGCCGATAACGATACTGAGTGGGCCAACGGCCGAATTCATGATGGTATCGATCCTAACTATGGTGCATATTGGATTTTGGACTTAAAACCAGGGTATGCGGGCACAGTTGATGCGTGCCATAATTTTATTGTGCATATAGGAACAGATGATGCTGGCAAAGATCTTGGCGGTCTAGACCAAAAAGGAAATTTGTCACAAGACGATCCTACTTTTACGCGCATGAACTTTACGTTAACCGGTCAAGCAACGATTTTTGAGTTTCCAATTATATCGCTGGGTCCTCAACCCGTTAAGATAACTGGCACGGCAGCACATTGGTTAGATACGAACACCATTTTGTGGAATCCTGCGGATAGCACCGTCGCTACGGTAAAACTTCATTACTCATCCAATGCAGACCTTGTCGCGTCGTTAGAAACTGGCTTAAACGGCGCATCGGTTGAGCTTGAATCAGTAGTTTTGACTGAAGAACAAATCGCAATTGCACCTCATCTTGCAGATTTCGCTGCCTTTCAAGGTGCTTGGGAAGCAGTTGATGCCAAAGCAGTGATGAAAACAATGGCGGTTGTCGGAGGCTACAGTGCAGATGGCACTTTGATTGAGGCAACAGGCATTCAATTAGCCAATGGTCTGGATCAACTGTATACAGTTGGTGAAGATGATGCTGATGAAGCTCAATTAGGCGCTGTTTATGACAATGGGCAAATCAACTTGTCAGTCTGGGCACCTACTGCTCAATCGGTGAAATTGTTGACGTACAACGACAAGAAAACGTTGGCTAGCACAACGACAATGATTGAAGACCCAATGACAGGAATATGGAGTCACTCTGCTGACGAATCAGTGTTAGATCGAGTGCTTTATCGCTACGAAATAACGGTTTACCACCCCGTTACCGGCAAACTTGAAGTGTTGCGCGTGACTGACCCTTATTCAGTCTCGTTATCCACTAATGGTCGCTTCTCTCGCTTTGTTAATCTAACGGATGAAGACCTTAAGCCTGATGGTTGGGACTCTCATGTTATTCCGACGATTGAAAATGCAGAAGATGCAGTCTTATACGAAGGCCATATTCGTGACTTCAGTATTTTGGACGAAAGTACTTCTGTACAGAACCGCGGCAAGTACATGGCGTTTACAGAGCAAGGTACAGCACCTGTTGAACATCTAAAATCGTTAGTCGAAGCAGGTGTTACGCATTTTCATATGTTACCTGCTAATGATATCGCGACTATCGAAGAAGATCTTACAAAAACGGTTGACTTCAACAGTACAGTTGGCGAATTATGCTTACTTAATCGCGATGCTTCGGTGTGTGGTGTCGAGCCAAACAATGCCATATTAGGTGACCTGTTTAACGCTTATAACCCTGTGCAAGAAGCGACTAAGGCTCAGGCCTTGGCGCAAGATATGCGTGCCTTTGAACAATTTAATTGGGGTTATGATCCGCATCACTTTAATGCGCCAGAAGGAAGCTACTCTTCTGATCCAGAAGGAATTGCGCGTATCAAAGAAATGCGTGCAATGAACCAAGCCTTACATGGAATGGGTCTGCGTGTTGCTTTAGATGTTGTTTATAACCACACCAATGCGTCAGGCGTATTTACTAAATCTGTATTGGATAAAGTCGTACCTGGTTATTATCATCGCTACGAAACTGACACCGGCGCTATTGTCAGAGAAACATGCTGCGATGATACTGAGCCGCGCAACGCCATGTTTGAAAAGTTTATGTATGATTCGTTGCTGATGTGGACAGAGCAGTATAAGTTTGATTCATTCCGTTTTGACATAATGTCTCAAGCGACCAAAGATACCATGGTTCGCTTAGAAGCAGCCGTTAAAGCAATTGATCCTGACAACTATTTCTACGGAGAAGGTTGGATTCGTCAAGACCGCGGTTATGAACAAGCGAACCAGCCAAACATGGCAGGCACACAGATCGGTACTTTTAATGACCGTATTCGTGAAGCTATTCGTCAAGGGCAAATCTTTAAACGTGAAGCAGACAACGGTCTGTTTGAAGCACAAGACCGCGTGAAGATGAGTATGGCCGGCACTTTGACCAATTATGTATTAGAGACATACACAGGTACTGTCGTCGAAACTAGTGCCTTAGGCGGATATGCAACCGACCCAGCTGATATCGTTAACTATGTGTCAAAGCATGATAACGAAACACTGTGGGACCAATTCAACTACACACTACCCTCTGATCTAACACTTGAAGAAAGGGTGCGTGCGCAAAACTTAGGGATTAACATTCCGATGTTGTCGCAAGGCATTCCATTCTTGCAAATGGGCGGAGACTTGTTACGTTCGAAGTCAATGGATCGCAACACCTATGATTCTGGTGACTGGTTTAATTTTATTGATTTCACCAAAAATACTAACAACTGGAATGTTGGCTTACCACTAGCCGAAGATAACCGAGGCCGATGGGACGAAATGGCAACGTTTATTTATTCTCCAGAACGTGCTGCTAGCATGACCGAAATTGAGTTTGCGGGTGAGGTGTTCAAAGAGTTCACCATGATTCGTAAATCTAGTCCTTTGTTCCGTCTTACCACAGGTCAAGACATCATCGACCGCATCGGTTTCCATAACATTGGCAGTCCGCAACAGGCGGGTCTAATTGTCATGAGTTTGGATGACGGTATCAATATGGACAGTGATGCACAGCTTGCTGATCTTGACCCAATGTATGAAGCAATAGTGGTTGTTGTTAACTCTGGGTACGAAGAAAAATCTATTGCGGTTCGAACAGCAACCGGTTTCCAACTGCATATGATGCATCAGAACTCGGTTGATCCTATGGTTCGCAGTGCTAGTTTTTCTGAGGCCGCAGAGGGAGAAGCAGGTGGAACATTTACAGTGCCGCCACTCACAATGGCAGTATTTGTCAAAAATCAAGGTACGGAACGTGGTTATGGTTTGTCAGCTTACGCCACAGCAGGCGCTCCTGATGTTGTGCCGTTTGGCGATACAACAATTTTCGTGCGTGGTGAGATGAATGGCTGGGGTGAAGGTAACCCGATGGATTATAAAGGCGAAGGTGTTTATGAGGTGTCTATTGCATTGACTAATGGTACAAGTTATCAGTTTAAAGTTGCTTCTGCTGATTGGTCTACTGTTAATTTGGGTAACACACAAGCGCCTAATGTGGTCGAAGATGAGCCAAAGGCACTTAATCAAGGTGGTGAAAACATGACCTTTACGGCCGGTGCTGACGCTACTTATATCTTTAGTGTCAATGCCCGTGACAGTCAGGCCCCTATTCTTACCGTGCTTAACGAAGAACCGTATGTTGGCACGCCAGTTTACCTGCGCGGCGGCATGAATGGGTGGGGTACAGATGACGAAATGATCTATGACGGTGGTAGAATTTATTCTGTCGCGGTAGACATCGAAGCGTCTTCTGATGCCTATGGCTTCAAAGTTGCTTCTGAAGACTGGTCAACGGTAAATATGGGGGCTACCAGCGCTGATCCGTTAGACATTGAAGTGATGGTTGGTCAAACCCAAGCGTTGCTGCAAGGTTCTAATGACAATTTGAGTATCACTATTGATGAAACCGCAAAATATGTGTTTATCTTTGATGTGACCACTCTGTCTGAACCTAAGCTGCGCGTGTTCGCTGAACAGTTCTTTGGGTCTAACACGGTATATATTCGTGGCGGCATGAACGGATGGGGTGAAGTCGATGCACTTAGCTACACAGGTGATGGCGCTTATACCATAGACATTCAACTTGATGGCTCTGAAATGGAATTTAAAGTTGCGACAGGTGATTGGTCCACTGTTAACTTAGGGGCTGAAAATGCAGATAGCACCGTGATTGAGTTTGGTACATCAAAGCCGCTATTTACAACCAACGACAACTTAGTAATTCCGGCGGGTGATGCTGGGTTATACGAGTTTAAAGTAACAGGTCCCGATGCTACAGCACCATCAGTAACGGTAACGCCAAAGCAGTGAGTACAAATAATAGCAGGCGAATCCTTCGGGACGTGTCATATGCTTAAACCGCTATAAATAAAAAGCCAGTTCTTGAACTGGCTTTTTTATACTAGCCACCGCGCACTAAATTAACTCCGTCATTACAGCGCAGGCAGTAATCTTACAAAATTAACCTCCTCGCCACACCGCAGGCATAAAAATGTTCGCTCTAGCGTTTTCGCCCCTTGGTAGAAGTAATACTTTGATTTGCCTTAGTCTACCACTGCTAATTGCTTGTCCAACAATTCAATATTAGTGTCAATTGCGTCTCCAATTGCGCCTGCTAATTTCGCTCGTTTAAAGTAGTGTAATGCTTCATTAAAGCGTTTTTGTTTGAACATGACTTCTGCAATTTGCAGGTTATACAATCCATTGTGCGGCATCGCATCTGCTAAAATTTGTAAGGTTTTTTGCGCCATATTCAACTGATCACGCTGTCGGTATTGGGCTAAACTAAGAGTCATCATCGTTAGCCAATCGATGCGTTTTTCGTATAATAATTTGCCAAGTTCTTGCTGCCAATCGCCCGGTACAGGCAACTTAACAATGTTAGGTGCGGCGCTAAAAGGGTAATCAGACTTAAGGTTTAGGATGGTCGCATAACCGAAATACTCTTCTTGCGGCAATACTAAGCGTTGCTGCCATGCGCTGCCTATGCTGATGCGTTTGAACGGTGACACAATTTGCGACTTTTCAAATGCCTCATAAAAGCTGTTTGCAATAATATAGTAGCCGGTCAAATTAGGATGTAAATGCTCTAGCATATATTTTTGTCCGATTAAGGCGTGCTCACTGCGTTGTTCTAACGCATTTTTTGCCTCAACAAGATGCACATAATTGTTTTGCAGTGCGAGTTTTCTTATTATTGTATTAATCGCTTCGGGTGCTCTAAACCTTAACAAGTCATGTTCTTTTGCTGCCAAAAAATGTGTTTTTGCAATCTCATATTGTTTGTTTTGATAAGCGATGTTGGCGAATTCAAAATGCAGGGTGGCGCTACTAGCGCTTTCAATTGATAAAGATAACTGAGTAATTGCTTGTCGCAATTCCGCATCGCTCAAAGATGCAGCCTGCTGTTTTAATTGTTCGATTTTTGTAATGTCATTTTGTGTTGATAGCGCAGAGGCAAATGGTTTTTGGTCTTTTAAATTACTCGCAATGGTTGCTATATAAACAGGGATTCTCGCTGATTTGTACTTTGCTAACAATGCCGTCATGTTGGTTTCGAATTGGTCCAATCCTGCTTGATACATCTCACTATTCGTTGCTATGTTTCTATGTTTTGCCACTTTTGCCATAAAGGTTCGTGAGCTTTGCTGCTTGAGTTGAGTTTGACGCTGGGGTTCAGTGTGATTTTGCTGAAGCATGATTTGTGGCAGGGCACGTTGGTCGTCTAATTTCGCAAGCTCGATAGACGAATCGCCTGATTTTAGCGCAAAGATCACGTGTTGTAATAATTGAAATATGCGCCAGTTTTTTAGCCTCATAAATAATCTTGTGGTCAGCCCAGATCCTGCCGCCGTATATTGGGAGCCAACCCCTAAAATACCCAGATATTCGTTGTGTCCCGCATAGATAAAAACCGCGTCGGGACGTTGTTGGATAACATCATCCGCGAGATCCAATAAGGTATAACTATTGACCGCTGACATTGCGGTGTTGATTACCTCAACATGCTTACCGGCTAAGCTTTGGCGTATGCGCTGATCAAGTATTCCGGCAATCGAAGCGCCTAGACCATATGGAAAACCAGCGGCCGTGCTACCGCCTTGTACAACGATGCGGTACCCATTTTGGGGTTTTTCCTTTAATAAAAAGTTGGCTTCCATGGTAACTGAGGGCAGGTCAGCATTGCCGGGAAAATAACGCCTCATGATATCGGGGCGCGGCAAAATGTAGGAAGCATGGGCTGGATTGTCAATAAATAGGGGAACGGTTTTGCCATAGCCGATGGCACGCAAAGCAAGCTCGAAAAGTAAAAAAAACAAAACCGGAATAAGCAAAGCGATAACGTAAAACGTGATTGTTCTTGATGAAGAAACTGTTTGGTTTGCTGCTCTCGAGGGTGTGTGTTTCATACCGTCACTTTTGTCATATAGTTGCCTTAGGCTATTACCTTAACCAAATATTTATCATGCTGAACAATGTTATTAAATGTGCACGCAAATCATGTTATTGGTTAATCATTTGTTTGATAGAAAGCGCTTTTTGCATGTCTGGGTGTTTGGAAATCACCTCATCTAGCATGCTTATTGCACCTGCTTTGTTACCACTTTTAAACAGTATCTCGGCTAAACTTAGTCCAAAATTGGCGTCTTCGGGGCGTGATCTATAAGCCCGCAACGCATAATAGTGAGCCAATGACAGTTCATTAATTCTTAGATACAGCAAACTTGCGCCGCGTGCTGCGTCTATATTGTTAGGAATGGCATCGTATAAAGACCCCAACGCGATAGCCGCTTCGCGCCACTTTTGTTGTTGCTGCAAAACACTTGCAAGCCTTGATTGTGTGTCTATCCAGTTGCCTGTTTTTAATCGTTGATAAGCGATATTTGTTATTTGAATATCATTGTTCAACGCGCTAACCATGTCAGTCGATGAATCATTCAGCGCAAAAACGACAGCAGCTTCGTCTTTCTTGAACGGATAGTCCGATGTTAGCAAGCCTACTTTTTGTGCCGCGATAATATCATCGACATCCAAATTCGTTTGATTTTTCCAAGCGTCTTGTTGATGCACGATTACTTTATCAGTATCAAAAAAAGCATTTGCTTGCAGTGCTTGAAAAAAAGCTTGAGCTATCAAAAAGTAGCCTCTACTTGTTGGATGAAGGTGTTCTAGCATATGTTTTTTACCAATGAGTTGGTCGACACTATCATCTCGGATCTGTGCTTCAGCATCTACCAGAACTACCTGACTGAACTCAGCGCTAAGCGTTTTTATAACATGGTTGAATTCGCTAGGTGCTCTAAATCTAAGCTCATCAAAATCTCGTGCGTCTTGAAAAAAGTTTTTTGCATATTGTGACTGACCTGCTTGTAAACGTGTTGCGATCGCAAAGGCTAAATTAGCGCTGAGGGGGTCACCGCTTTGGATTAGTTGAGCCTGGGCTACTTCTATCTGAGCACTAAGCGCCTTGATTTTCGCGAGTAGTTGCAGGGTCTGCGGACTGTCTGTTGATTCGAACGGAATGTGATCTTTTTCATTAGATGCGATAGACGACAAAAAGACCGGAATATCATTAGCGGTGAATGTTGTAAGTATCATGCGAAGGTTATTTTTAAACTGGCTTATCCCCGCTTCAAAAAGCTCACTTCCATAAACAATTGATTTTTCTTTTGCGACCGTTGCCATAACGGTCCTACTGCTATTTTGATGATTTAAACTGTCTTTAGTGTCTAACATCAAAAGGCTCGATAGCGCATACAAACCATCTTGAAAAACTTGGAAAATTCGTAAGTTTTTTAGTGACAAGAAAACTAAGTTAGCCGCATGACCGCCTTTGGAAGCATAGTTAGAACCAACGCCCATTACGCCTAGATATTCGTTGTGGCCTGCATAAATGAGCACAGCGTCGGGCTTAATCTGTATTACCTCATCAACAAAATCAACTAAGGCGTAGCTATTGATACTCGCCATTGCGACTGATATCAGCTCAATATCTTCGGTTGGATAGTGTTGTTTGATGCGTTGATGAAGCATGCCGGTAGGAGATCCAAAACGACCAAATGGGAATCCTGCAGCCGTTGAACCGCCCATGACGACGATTCTTTTTGTTGTGGCTAATTTAGTTTCCTGAAAAAGAAACGTATCAGGGCTGACATTCGGCGCTAGTTCAGCCTGATGAAAAAAACGTTTAATCACATTTGGGTTTGGCTGCAGATAGCCTTCAAAAGCAGTCGATTTTATGAATAAAGGATATTCATGGCCGTATTTAAACAACCTTAGACCGCCCTCTAGTAACGCAAGTGATAAAAACGGGATACAAATGGCTATGATGTAAAATATGAATTTTTGTTTCATTTTCGATTGACTGTTTTATTTATCGTTTTGTCTTTAGGTGGCGGCCGTTTCTATTCACTACCTTAATCGCGTGCAAGCTATACTGCAACAATATTAGCATGGTATAATAATTAAAAAGTTGGCAGGATTTACATGGCCTTAGTGTTAGGCATATCGGCCTATTATCATGATAGTGCAGCGGCTATCATTAAAGATGGTGAGATCATTGCGGCAAGCCAAGAAGAACGCTATACGCGACTTAAACACGATCCTCGTTTTCCACAATCTGCGATTCAATTTTGTTTAAAGCAAGCCAATGTGGAATTATCAGCGCTGGATGCTGTTGTCTTTTATGATAAACCGATGCTCAAGTTTGAACGTTTGTTAGAGACCTATTTAGCGACCGCACCTGTTGGCTTTTTGTCCTTTGTGAGAGCAATGCCGATTTGGCTCAAAGAAAAACTATACCTAAAAAATCTTTTGCGCAGAGAGCTACGCGCTCTTATTCATCTGCAACGTTCGCAAACCAATCTAACCAGTGAGGCAATTGAAAGAGGATTAGACAAAAAGCCAGTCATTCCTGAACTGTTGTTTTGTGAACACCATCAGTCTCATGCTGCCGCTGCTTTTTTCCCAAGTCCATTTTTAGAGGCAGCTGTTTTGTGTTTAGACGGTGTCGGAGAATGGGCAACGTCGTCTGCTTGGTTGGGAGAAGGAAAATCATTAACACCACTGTTTGAAATCCAGTTTCCACATTCTCTAGGGCTTCTTTATTCTGCTTTTACACAATATTGCGGGTTCAAAATCAACTCAGGTGAATATAAGTTAATGGGGCTTGCCCCATATGGCGAGCCGATATACGCAGATCTGATTAAACAGCATTTAATCAATATTAGAGAAGATGGCAGCTTCTCTCTCGACATGTCTTACTTTGACTATGCGTCTGGTTCGAGTATGACGAATAAAAAATTTCATGCATTATTTGATCACTCTGCATTTGTTGCCGACGCCGAGCCGCAACAAATGCAAATGGACTTAGCCCGCTCTATTCAATCAGTAACCGAAGAAATTGTATTGCGGATAGCGCACTATGTGCACAAAAAAACTCAAGCAAAAAACCTCTGTTTAGCGGGTGGAGTCGCGTTAAATTGCGTTGCCAATGGGCGTCTTCAGCGAGAGGGACCGTTCGATAATATATGGATACAACCTGCTGCAGGAGATGCCGGCAGTGCAATTGGAGCAGCTTTACAAGTCAGTCATCAGTTTTTTGAGGTGCCGCGCGTGCGCACTCAGTTAGGGTCGCACACTCAAGACTCAGTTGGTCAACCCTTAGATACTGTTAGTTCGCACTACAAAGAACAATTTGCCGATGAAATGAAAGGCGCATACCTAGGAGACAGTTTTAGTAACGAGCAGGTGATAAAAGCGTGTGAAAGGCAAGGCTTAATTTATGCAATTCACAGCACTACGCAAGTGATTCAAAAAACAGTCGATTATTTGGTCTGTGGCAAGGTGGTTGGATGGTTTCAAGGGGCGATGGAGTTTGGCCCGCGCGCATTGGGTAATCGCTCCATAATTGGTGATCCACGCAATACTCAAATGCAAGCCCAGATGAATTTAAAAATAAAACAACGTGAGTCTTTTCGTCCTTTTGCACCCGCTGTGCTTTGTGAGGATGCTGCCGATTGGTTTGACTTGGGGTGTGCCAGCCCTTACATGCTATTGGTAGCGGATGTTCTCGAAAAACACAGAGAAGACAAAAGCGACCTAGTGCTCACAGGACTGCAACGGCTAAACCAAAAACGCAGTTGTGTGCCAGCGATTACGCATGTGGATTACTCCGCTAGAGTGCAGACTGTGGACAAACGTACTAACCCTTTATTTCATCAGTTGATAAGTCAATTCAAACATCAAACGGAGGTAGGAATGCTGATCAACACCTCATTTAATGTGCGAGGGGAACCGCCAGTATGTTCGCCAGATGACGCAATTCGATGTTTTTTGGCAACTGAAATGGATGTATTAGTGATGCAGGACATTATGCTATTAAAAGTTGATCAGCCGCAAGATAGCATTAAGCGTGCACAACGAATTGTGTTCGAAAAGGATTAAATAATGAGTAAATTTGAGCAGTTACCTAAGCATGCGAGTGTCGAAGACTGCAAAGAATGTGACAACGAGCATCAAAACAACCAAAACCCAAACGGTGTGCGTTTCGCTCGATTTATTAATAAAAGTCCATTTAACAAGGTCATGCTGCCGCTAGCCGAGTCTGATGATGTTGGCGCAATGAAAAGTTTTGGGTTAAGCATGTCCATTGCCTTTCCAGCGATCTTTATGTTTGTTTTGCCATGGTTTTTTTCTCACGCCATCCCGCTTTGGCCTTTGTGTATCAGCGCCGGTTTAATCGTTTTGTATTTCTCAAAAGCGGCTTTACTTTATTATCCGTACGTCCTATGGATGGTCATCGCGTCGATTTTGGGATTTATCAACACCTATGTGATTTTATTTGTTATCTATGCGTTGATGATCGTGCCGATTGGGGTATGTATGAGAGTGTTAGGCAAGCTGCAATTTAAGCATCGGTGTGCCAAAAGCAGTTGTTGGATACAAAGAGACAGCGTGCCAAACAAGGGCAATCTAAAGGAACCATTTTGATGTTCGAATTCTTACAAGACTTATGCGCTTTTTTGAAGGTTAGAAAAAAAATATGGTTGTTGCCCATTATTGTTATTATGGCAATGCTGGGGGCGGTCGTAGTGGCAACTCAGCAAAGCGCGTTGGCGACGTTTATCTACACACTTTTTTAAGCGCTTATATGCGCGGTATTGTTAGCCATTAGCTCTATGCTGCGTGCGCTTACAAAAGGGAATCTGCGAAGACCGTTTGATTAAATTAATAAGTGTCAATGAGTACGGTGTGAATACGTATGTAACTGTTTTAACATGCGGTTAACGGTTAAGCTATGCAACAGAAACAGAATTAAGGAAAGAGCAAATGCCCACCCGTATATTTTTACGAAAACAACCCACCAAACTGTGTATTTCAAACGCGCTTGGTGCTGCATATTTATCCTTGAAGGTCATCGTTGCAGTTATTGCAATAAGCGCCTGCACACCGCACAACACCGAACAACAGGTTGAGGTCGACATGGGCACAGCGGAACATTTGAAGGTCCATCCCCATCACGCCTTAGGCGAGGGCAAGCCGGTTGTTTATCAAGTCTTTACTCGACTTTTTGGAAACACCAATAATACCAACAAGCCGTGGGGCACAATAGCCGAGAATGGCGTTGGGAAGTTTAGTGACTTTGATGACAAAGCCTTACAAAGCATTAAGGATTTAGGCGCATCCTACGTCTGGTACACTGGTGTCCCCCATCATGCGGTCATCAATGACTACACCGATTATGGAATTGACTTGGATGATCCAGATGTCGTTAAAGGCCGAGCGGGTTCCCCCTATGCAGTCAAAGATTATTACAGCGTCAATCCAGATCTAGCTAATGACCCATCACAGCGTTTGGAAGAGTTTGAAGCCTTAGTCGCGCGGACGCACAAACACGGACTCAAGGTTATTATTGATATTGTACCCAATCACGTAGCCCGCCATTATCAGTCCTTAAACATGCCTGATGGTGTTAGTGACTTTGGTGCTAATGACGATACTTCTGTTAGTTATGCACGGGATAATAATTTTTACTATGTTGTCGGTGAATCGTTTAAAGTTCCCGCTTCGCAAAATGGCTATTCAGCGCTGGGAGGAGACAATCATCCTTTAGCAGATGGTGAGTTTGATGAAACACCTGCCAAATGGACCGGTAATGGCGCAAGAGCCGCACAGCCTGACGCCAGTGATTGGTACGAAACGGTCAAAATTAATTATGGCGTTAAGCCTGACGGTAGTTATGATTTTGAGCGCTTGCCACAAGACTATCGAAACAAGTCATTAGCCGAGCATGCTGAGTTTTGGAAAGACAAGTCTTTGCCAGATTCGTGGGTAAAATTTAAACACATAGTGCATTTTTGGTTGGATAAAGGCGTTGATGGCTTTCGTTACGATATGGCCGAAATGGTGCCAGTTGAGTTTTGGTCATATCTTAATTCATCTATAAAACAAAAAAACCCCGACGCTTTTTTACTAGCAGAAGTCTACAACCCTAGTCTCTATCGAGATTATCTACAATTAGGCAAAATGGACTATTTGTATGACAAAGTAGAGTTCTATGATTCATTAAAGCTGTTGATGCAAGGGCGCGGCCCGGCGCAACCATTAGAAGATATTCAAAATAGCATGCAAGATATAGAGTTGAGTATGTTGCACTTTTTAGAAAACCACGATGAGCAGCGTATTGCGAGTCCTGAGTTTGCTGGCGATGCTAATATCGGTCGCCCTGCGATGGTGGTATCGAGCTTGATAAGTCGCTCGCCAACGATGCTCTATTTTGCGCAGGACCTAGGTGAAGATGGTTCTGAAGATACCGGGTTTGGTGATCCGTCACGCACGACCATTTTTGATTATGCGGGTGTCCCAGCTCATCAAAGATTTATGAATGATGGTAAGTTTGACGGCGGCAAATCAACTCAAGAAGAACTTGCTTTGCGTGCGTTTTACACCAGGTTAATGAATATTTCTGCCTCACACCCTGCAATGTTAGGAGCTTATAAAAGTTTACATAGTTTTAATGCCAGCCGCGATAGCGGTTATACACAGTCGCAGTTCTCCTTTATCCGTTGGACCGAGCGGCAAGCGCTGATAATAGTTAGTAATTTTGAGCAAAATCAAAAAGATTTTACCTTGCATTTGCCGGTGGACTTGCTTTCTCGACTGCAAGTCAATCAAGGTCAGTACTCTATGACTGATTTATTGAACGGTGTAGTTTACCCCCTAAATGTGGCGAAAAAACGCTCGGATGCTTCAATCGAACTGATGCTCAAACCACTCGAGTCAGTTGTGTTGGAATTAGATTTAACTAAGATAGATTAGAGAAACTACTATGTCTTTTGTAACAAAATCGATGAAGATATTTATTGCGATCGCGGTGACGTTTTGCAGTACATGTTTATATGCAGGGTTACTGCATGAGTATAAAAGTGTTAGCCAGGCAAACAATACCGTGAGCATACAGCTTGATGGCGCGACGATCGCATTTACTGCTTTGAACGACTCAGCAATGGAAGTGTTTTATCAAGCTGATGGCGTCAAACAGTTGCCATCCTTTGCGATAGCAGAAGGGGTTATCGAGCGTAATAGCACTATTACGATGCGCAACGATGGCGAACAGATAAACATTACGGTAGGTAATTTAACAGCTGTCATAGACAAAGCGCCTTTTAAAATTTCATATTACAGAAATGGAACGTTTTTGGTGGCTGAAAGTGCGGGTGGGTTCGCGCTTGAAACCATGCGAGGTTTTAGTTTTGCGTTGGGGCCAGACGAAAAACTAATGGGTGCTGGTCAGCGGGTACTTGGAATGGATAGGCGAGGGCACAGATTACCCTTGTACAACAAAGCACACTATGGTTATGAGACTGAGTCTACCCAAATGTACTATAGTTTGCCTGCGGTTATGTCTACTAACATGTATGTCATTGGCTTCGATAACTCTTCCGCAGGTTTTATTGATATTGGCCACACGCAAAAAGACACCCTTTTGTTTGAGGCTTCCGCAGGGCGGACCTCATACATAATCTCGACGGGTGAGACCTATGCTCAGCTTGTCAAAAATTTTGTTGATGTAACGGGCAAACAACCGCTTCCTCCACGTTGGGCATTAGGTAATTATGCCTCTAGGTTTGGTTACAGAACTCAAAATGAGGTCATGCAAACGGTTGCCAAGTTCAAACAACAGGACTTTCCGCTTGATGCTGTGGTGCTAGACTTATATTGGTTTGGTCCTGACATAAAAGGCCACATGGGCAATCTGCAGTGGGATAATGATGCCTGGCCAGCGCCAGAAAAAATGATTGCAGAGCTCAAACGTGACGGCGTTAACACCATTATGATTACCGAGCCGTTTATATTGACTGGTTCAAAACAATGGTCATCAGCACTTAAAAATCAGGCCTTAGTAAAAAACCTCTTAGGAGAACCACGAACCTTTGACTTTTATTTTGGTAATACAGGCTTAGTGGATGTGTTTGACCCCAGAGCACAAGACTGGTTTTGGCAGTTTTATGAGGCTCTCAACCAGCAGGGCGTCGCCGGTTGGTGGGGAGATTTAGGTGAGCCAGAAGTGCATCCTGCTGACAGCATTCATCGCTTGCCAAGTGGTATAGCGACTGGTGATGAAGTGCATAACGCATACGGTCATAAATGGGCCCAAATGGTTTATCAAAAACAACAACACTCACGACCAGATGAGCGTCCTTTTGTGATGATGCGCGCCGGATTCTTAGGCAGTCAACGCTATGGCATGATCCCATGGACAGGGGACGTTAATAGATCTTGGGGAGGGTTGAAACCTCAAGTAGAATTAGCCCTGCAAATGAGCATGTTTGGATTAGCTTATACGCATTCTGATTTGGGCGGTTTTGCCGGTGGCGAAAAATTTGATGCCGAGCTTTATACGCGTTGGTTACAATACGGTGTTTTTCAACCAGTCTACAGACCTCACGCACAGGAGCATATTGCGCCTGAGCCTATATTTCATGACCAGCAAACTCAAGCTATCATTCGAGATTATATAAAACTGCGATATCGGTTATTACCTTACAATTATTCTTTAAGTTACGAAAACAGTTTGACTGGCATGCCAATGATGCGCCCAACGTTTATAGATAGCGCGTCGACTAATATCGAAAACTCATTGAGTTATTTATGGGGAGAGGCGTTTCTCGTTACGCCGATAGTGCAGCAGGGGCAGTTTACACAAGATATTATATTACCTGATGGTGTGTGGTTTGATTTTTGGACTGGCAAAAAGTACCAAGGTGGTAAGATGCATGAGCTAGATGCGCCTCTTGAAATATTGCCTGTGATGGCCAAAGCGGGCGCTTTCGTGCCGATGCTAGTCGACGATATAAGCAGCACTCAAGACTATAGTACGGACGCTTTATTCGTGCATTACTATGCCGATAAGTCAGTGCCGTCAGCTTCTTTTAATCTGTACGACGACGACGGAATTGACCCGAATGCAATCTCGAAAAAACGTTATCAGACAATAGGCTTTGAAGCTTCTCATGATACGCAACTAGCGCTGACGGCGACAGTAAAAGGCATGTTTGACCTAGCGCCGAACAGCAGAAGTATTGAGTTTGTTATTCATGGCATAGAACGCCTGCCTAAATTGTTGCTAATCGACGGTCGCGAAGTTGATATAAGTGACAAGCCCAACAGACCTAAGATCTATGGCGCTTGGTACGACTCAAGCAAGCAAGTGTTGTACGCAAAAGGGGTACTGGCGCAACAACTTAAGCTGTCGATTGAATAAAGCGCAGGCAATCCACTAATACAGGTGCTAGGTTGGTTGAATACAACAAACTTTTTGCACCTGTATCCCCTTGTTTTTTTAAAAACATCTCAACTAGTCAAATGATATTGCTGAATACGTATGCAGCATACTGCGAATTGTAGATACAAGCAGTAAAATCCCATCATCTGTTAACGGTAAATTAACATCACTAGAAAAACAGCATAAACAAACAGGAAGACTCATGCACAAGACACAGCCTAATCTTAGCTTTTGGCAAATATGGACCGTTAGTTTTGGTTTCTTAGGCGTTCAATTCGGCTTTGCACTGCAAAATGCAAACGTTAGTCGAATAATGACTGACTTAGGAGCTGATTTACATTCATTGTCTCTAATGTGGATTGTGGCTCCTTTGATGGGCTTAATTGTGCAACCCATTGTTGGGGCAGCATCTGATCGCACTTGGAATAAAGTTGGGCGCAGAAAACCATATATACTAGCTGGGGCATGCGCAGCAGCGCTGGGCATGTATCTGATGCCTAATGCACCTTTGTTTGTTGCATTTATTACACCGATGATATTTGGGGTGGCGATGCTGGCAATAATGGACGCATCGTTCAACGTTTGCTTCCAGCCTTTTAGAGCCCTGGTGTCTGATATGGTGCCCGCCAAACAGCGCAATATAGGCTACTCAGTTCAATCCTTGTTGATAAATGTAGGAGCAGTTATTGGCTCGATTTTACCCTTTTTATTAACCAACGTAATCGGCTTAGAAAACACCGCACGAGCTGGCGAAGTCGCACCTTCGGTTGTTTGGGCATTTTATATCGGTGCGACAGTGCTATTAGGCTCTGTGCTATGGACAGTGTTTCGTACTAAAGAATATAGTCCCCAAGATTATTATGCGTACAAGGGCATGGATATAAATGAAGTAGCAAAAGAGCACGCGATACAAACTAGTTTATTAGAAAAAATGTCAGGCTTTTTTGACTTGGTAAAAACGATGCCCACAACCATGCGTCAATTGGCCGTGGTTCAGTTTTTTTCTTGGTTTTCGTTATTTATAATGTGGGTTTACACGACGCCTGCAATTACACAGCATATATGGGGCGTTGACGTTAAATGGTTTGACCCTGAATACCTCGCTTTAGTGCCTGCACCCGCTGCTGTCGTCGCTGCCAAGGGAGCCGCTGGGGATTGGGTCGGTATTTTGTTTGCTGGATACTCATTATTTGCTGCTATTTTTTCCATCGTCTTGGCAAAGCTAGCAGATAAACTGGGGCGTCGACTTGTTTATAGCGCGTCACTGATACTGGGCGGCATTAGCTATATCAGCTTCATTTTCTTTCAAGACTTTACACCAAGCCATGTTAATTTGCTAATCACCGAAGTGACGGTTCCACAAGGCGCGGTTAACCTGATGTTACCTATGATTGGGATCGGTATTGCTTGGGCTGCCATTTTGGCTATGCCGTATGCCATCTTAGCCGGCTCATTACCCGCTAACAAAACAGGCGTATATATGGGGATTTTTAACTTTACGATAGCGATGCCACAAATAATATGTGCCTTGGTAGCGGGATGGATTGTAAGCAATGTATTTGATGATGTAGCGATCAACATCATTGTTGTTGCGGGCGCTTCAATGGTGCTTGCCGGTCTGTCGGTATTTTTGGTAAAAGAACAAGCAGAGCATGAATAGAAGGTAATAAAGCGAGCAATATTTTGGGCGAGTGCCCACATTGTTCCGCTACAAATTAATGCCACAAGACTCTCTTATTACGAGCTCTGGTGGCATTAAATAATCACTAACAGCTTCGTTTTTAATAATTTTGAGAAGATTTGTCACAAGCAATTCACCCGCGAGCTGGGTACTTTGCGAAACGGTTGTAAGTGGCGTTGCGGCAAATTCACTGACCTGAATATTGTCATAACCAACGACCGCGATATCTTCAGGGACTTTTAAATGTCGCGTCCGTATTGCTCTAATGGCTCCCAGCGCTATTAGGTCAGATGCGCACACAATAGCGTCGGGTTGATGTTTATTTAAGAGTCTTGAAGCTGCGTTAAAGCCCGCTTCTTCTGTCGAAATTGCGTCTTGTTGTAGCGCGGGGTTAAACTCTATTCCCACATCTATTAAAGCTTGATTGAGCCCGTCAAAGCGTGCTTTAAACTCAGGCGCATGCGTACCAGCATCACCAATAAAAGCAAAAGAGCGATGTCCAACGTGCAGTAGATGCTTAGTTATTTCTAAGCCACCCTGAAAATTGTCGCAGCCAATTGACACACCCGGATGATTTTGGTCAGGTGCCCCCCAGCGTAAGAAGCACGTTCCTTGCTCTTCTAATTTATATAATTTGTGTTCGTAGTCGGTGTAAGATCCATAGCCTAACAGGATAATTCCGTCTGCTTTATTTGAGTCAGCATAGTCTGCGTGCCAATCGTTATTTAAGTTTTGAAAAGATACCAACAAATCGTAACCTGCTGCTGAACTGGCTTTGGTGATGCTGCCGAGCATTGAGATAAAGAATGGATTAATTAATGAATCATCTGATGTAGGGTCTTCAAATAACAATAACGCCAGCGTTTGACTGTGTTGTCGACGCAAATTACTAGCATTCTTATCAACTTTGTAATTAAGTTCTTTGGCAATTCGCTTTACTTTTTCTCTTGTTTCCTGATTAACAAGCGGACTATCACTTAGCGCTCTTGATACAGTGGATTGAGAAACCCCGGCCATGTGCGCAATGTCAAAGGAAGTCGCTTTGCTTTTCATTTTTTCATATCCTTGCGCTAACGTTAAGGCACTATTGCACCCAATTCATACATACTTATACACTAGAAATTTCAAATATTTCAATTTGTTTATCAAAATCTAAGATGAAAAAAAACGAATCCGCACTACTGTTATATAAGTAAAATGATATACTCACGGCGTTTTTTTGCCCTGATTTTTAATAAGGAATAGCATCTATGGCCGAGACTGAATCGCGTCCGACCAACTTTATTCGTCAAATTATTGATAAAGACCTAGCAAGTGGTTTACATCAAACAGTGGCGACTCGTTTTCCGCCTGAGCCAAATGGATATCTGCATATTGGTCATGCCAAGTCATTGTGTTTAAATTTTAGTATCGCTCAAGACTACAATGGCACTTGCAACCTGAGGTTTGATGATACCAACCCTGAAAAAGAAGACATCGATTATGTAAATTCAATAAAGCAAGACGTCAGATGGTTAGGGTTTGAGTGGAATGGAAAAGAACGATATTCCTCAGACTATTTTGAGCAACTGCATGATTTTGCGGTTGAGTTGGTTCAAAAGGGACTAGCTTACGTTGATTTTAGTGCTCAAGAAACCATGCGAGAGATGCGAGGGACCTTAACGCAAGCCGGCCAAAATAGCCCTTACAGAGACACCTCAGTTGCCGACAACCTAAATCACTTTAGTAAGATGAGAAAAGGCGAATACAAAGAAGGTGAATGCAGCTTGCGAGCAAAAATCGACATGAGCTCATCATTCATGTGTATGCGAGATCCTGTTATCTATCGCGTCAGGTTTGCTCATCACCATCAAACGGGAGACAAATGGTGCATCTATCCGATGTACGATTTTACGCATTGTATTTCTGATGCAATCGAGGGTATATCACACTCCTTGTGTACCTTAGAATTTCAAGACAACCGTCGCTTGTATGATTGGGTGATTGATAATATTTCGATCGATTGCCATCCGCGCCAGTACGAGTTCTCAAGACTTAATTTAGAATATACTGTGTTGTCTAAACGCAAACTTATTCAACTAGTAGATGAAAATCATATTAGCGGTTGGGATGATCCTAGAATGCCGACAATTGCAGGACTTAGGCGACGTGGATTTACAGCCAATTCGTTGCGAGAGTTCTGTTTGCGTATTGGTGTAACCAAAATGGATAACATGGTTGAGATGGGGATGTTAGAAGCCTGTATTCGTGATGAACTTAATCAAATCGCACCACGTCGAATGGCCGTTCTTGACCCTTTAAAAGTGGTTATTGAAAATTACCCTGAAGACCACGTTGAAAACTTAGCTGCGCCTAACCATCCAAGTGATGACACCATGGGCACGCGCAGTGTGCCATTTACGAAAGAAGTGTGGATTGAAAAAGATGATTTTAGGATCGAAGCGAATAAAAAATTTAAACGCTTGGTTCAAGGTAAAGAAGTCAGGCTCAGGAATGCTTACGTGATCAAGGCCGAGCGCGCTGAGATTGATGAGAACGGAGATATTGAAACGGTTTACTGTTCTTATGATCCCGACACGTTGGGCAAAGACCCTGCGGATGGTCGAAAAGTCAAAGGGGTCATTCATTGGGTAAGTGTAGACAAAGGCCTATCAGCTCAGGTTAACTTATACGATCGTTTGTTCTCGGTGCCAAATCCAGCCGCTGCAGAAGACTTTATAGCGAGTATAAACCCAGATTCACTAGTAGTTAAACAAGCAATGGTAGAACCGGCTGTTGCCTTGGCTAGTGTTGCAGATGGTTTTCAATTTGAAAGAACCGGGTACTTCTGCATTGACGCCTCATCAACAAGTGAAAAACTTGTTATAAATAGGACGGTAGAGTTGCGAGATACTTGGGAAAAAGCAGGCGATTAGTAGCCTTTGTGCCAGTCCTATTTGGGCTGGCAATCAAGGCTCTGTGCATTTGTTTTTGCGCTATCATCGCTCATCAAATAGACGTACGTCGGCATGATCTCCAACGGCGTCTTCAGTTTTTCAGCCTTTTCTGCGGGATAAGCTTTTGCTCGCATTGAGGTGCGCGTTGCGCCTGGATTAATGCAGTTAAAGCGCACAGAACTATTCTTAAACTCATCTGCTAACACTTGCATCATGCCTTCCGTAGCAAATTTTGAAATCGCATACGTGCCCCAAAATGACCGACCCAATCGACCTACAGAAGATGTCGTATAAATCACCGATGCACGCTTTGACTCTTTTAATAATGGCAACAGAGCTTGCGTCATATGAAATTGGCTATGCAGATTAACTTGCATGACTTCGTTAAACTCAGTTTCTTTTATTTGTTCAAATGGGCATAAATTGCCTAACACACTTGCATTAAATAACACGCCATCAAGGTGTCCAAACTGAGATTTTATACTATTCGCCATATCTTTATAGTGCGTAGGCGATGCGCCCGCCATATCTAGCGGAACAATAGAGGGTTCTATTGAGCCTTGAGCCACTATTTTGTCGTAAACCACTTCGAGTTTTGCAACGGTTCGACCCAGCAAAATAACATTAGCACCGGCAAGAGCATAGCTTAATGCTGCTTGTTTGCCGATGCCGTCGCCAGCCCCTACAACCAAAATTGTTTTTTCTAAAAGGGATGCAGGCGTGATTGAGTAAACGAGATGTTGTGCTGCCATATTGAAGTGTATGCTCTATCAAAAAAACGAATCCGTGAATGTTAGCGTATTGCTAATTAATGGAACAGCATTTATGTGCGATGTTTTATGATGTTGTATTTTGCAGCAAATATTATCTGTTAACTGAACAGCAAATGAGCATTTATTTAATATTTACTTACAAGCCGTTAACAAACCTTTGCATATTACATACAAAGTCAATACTATTAAGCGTATTAGAACTGGTCATACTTGTTGAAGAGTGGACCAATCCGTTTAATCGACTTGTTAACGATATAACGGATAATCATTATCTGCAGTTAAGTGGGGAGTAAGAATGAACAAATTAATGATAAGCACGAGCGTTATTGTAGCCTTGGGGCTCGGCGGTTGTGGCGGTGGAGAGTCCATACAAGAACTACGCGAAGATACTGCGGTACAAACGCCAATTTCGAGAATAGTGTTTGACCCTGCTGCTGGAAATCTGAATATTCCAAATGATTTATTAATGCTGCCTAGCGAAGACGGCTTTTTTGATTACACCTTAAATATTCCCGTAGTTGATCCAGATAATTTCGCTGATCCGCAAAACGCGTTGAACATTCTAGATGGTTGGTCTACTAATCAACCGTTTGTAATCAATATTGACACTGCACCAGGCGTTTCATTAAATGAAAGCACATTGTCCGCGGGTGTGCATATTTTTGAGGCAACGCTTGGATTGGACTTAAATGATGCTGAGTGTCGCGCCATTGCCATTCCTAGCGCTGGCTGCAAAGTCGGTGATAAATTAACGTTTGGCGTCGATTATGTGCTTACATTGGCCGATGCAAATACGATAACGGTTGTTCCTCTAAAACCTTTTAAAGCAGCCCAAGGGCATGTATTGGTGATGACCGATGCGTTATTAGACTCCTCAGGTAAGTCTGTTGAAGGCTCGGTGACTTGGGATCTGGTTAAGCAGGATATCAATACCAATCCACTTGCCTCTCAGAGTCAGCTAAGTCTGCAAGGTCTCATCAACACCCATATCAGTGCTCTTGAAACTGCGGGTCTTAGTCGTGATGAAATTACTTACGTATCTGCGTTTACAACACAGTCAATATCCACGGTGCTTGATACTATCAAGCAATTAATGGTAGCTGAATTTGCAGCACGTTTTTCACAGGGCGATCCTACGGCGGGACAAGCGCTACCTATTATTGTTGGCAGAGATACTGCAGATAAACCAAACGTTATGGAATTTTTAGGCTTAGTGTCGCAACCTGCTGTTGACGGTGCCGTATCGTTGGGACTAGCAAGTTTGCCGCCAGAAGCAGCACCGTTAGTGCCGCTTATTCAAAACACTGATTTTTCTTCGTTTACCACATGTGCGGGCTTAGCTGCTGGGGCAAGCGGCAGTTTTGGCAGTCCCGTACCGCAAGTCAACGAGTTTGCCGCGGGTGTCGCAACTGGTATTTTGCAGCAGGCTGGTCCATTTTGTGCAGCTGACCGCTACCAAGGAACTATTTCCCTACCTTATTACTCCGCGATACCTTCGGCCGATAATCCGCTTGCTCCCGTACAAGGTTTTTGGACATCAGCTTGTGACAGTGGAATCGTATTGCAAGGTGCAGCGGCGATTATTCCTGCCACGACGCCGGGACCAAATGCGGCTTTATGCCAACAAGTTGGTTTAAACGATGTGCGTTTGAATGGCGAAAGAATCGATAGAGACCGAAACCTAACTAAGTTTAGCCCCGTGCCACAAATGAAAGGCGGTAACGAAGGCAAAGAAATCTTAGACGTGCAAATAACAGTGCCTAACTCGATGATTGCAGCTGCCTTAAATGTCAATGTTGCGATGCCAGAAGGTGGTTGGCCAATCGTAATGTTAGCGCACGGGATAACCTCTAAAAAAGAAGATATGCTGGCGATAACTGGCGCATTAACATTGGCTGGTTTTGCAACGGTTGCAATTGATCAACCTATCCATGGTAGCCGTGGTTTTGACCTAAATGGCGATGGTGTCGATGACCTTAATGCAACTACCGTAAGCGCGACGCATTACTTGAATTTGGGGAGCTTACCCACCGCTCGAGATAACTTACGTCAAAGTGTATCTGATTTATTGGGTTTGAGACTAGGACTGAACGCGTTAGTCGATGCGACTGCAGGCCAAGCCTTAAATTTAAATCAAAATAACGTGTCAATAATGGGCGTATCTTTGGGTGCAATTACAGGTGGTAACTTTGCAGCAGTGGCAAATACTAGTCTGCCAGGTCCGTTGGCCGCGCTTAATGGCTTGTTTGAAATTAAAGCAGCATCATTAGAATCTCCTGGAGGCGGCACCGCTAATTTCTTGTTAGAATCAGCGGAGTTTGGTCCTCTGATTAAAGGTTTACTACTGTCGCAAGGTTCACCGGAATTTCAGGCTTTTGTTGCTTCACAGGTTCCAGACGGAGCGCCAAGCGAAGAGCAGTTAGTTGGCTTAGTAAGCGTGTTTTTGGCTAATCTGACGCCTGCACAGCTTGCTGTGGCAAATGGCTTATTCAATCAGTTTGCATTTGCGGCGCAAACAATGACTGATTCTGGTGATCCGATAAACTATTTTACTAATTTAGCCTCAAATACCCCTGTGCACATGCTCACCGTGGTGGGCAATGGTGCAGATAAACTGCCAGACCAGGTAATTCCAGTGACGACCGCGCTGCCGCTGGCGGGTCAAGAGGCGTTAGTCAGCATTATGGGTCTTGATTCTGTTGTCTCTACTGTTGCGGGCGCTACGCCGATAAGCGGTATCGTTCGGTTTAATTCAGGGGCGCATGCGAGCAGCTTAAATCCAGCAAGCGATCCGGCAGTAACGACAGAGATGCAGCGTCAAGTAGCCAGCTATATGGCATCAGGTGCCACAGC
>Ga0115565_10000570_pt1 | contig 32033 bp, 21 predicted proteins | sample COGITO_mtgs_1105_FD_87199 | JGI IMG/M metagenome (GOLD analysis project Ga0115565, IMG submission 87199) | Pelagic marine microbial communities from North Sea - COGITO_mtgs_110530 | ecosystem: Environmental > Aquatic > Marine > Epipelagic | place: Germany:Helgoland, sampling site Kabeltonne... | reverse complement strand
TGATAGTCCAGCAGAAGCAGATAGAGTTTTCTCTATGTTAATGGGAGATGAAGTGCCACCAAGAAGAGATTTTATTGAAAGAAATGCGAAATACGCAAATATTGATGTGTAGGACACATTATTCGATATATTTTATACACATTTCATTACGAAGTGTGTATTTTTTTTTATATTAACTAATAGCTTGAAATATCATAAGAGAAATACAAAAAAAAATAAAAATTTATGACATTTAACGCAAATTATAATTTCAGCTTAAAATTTTTTAAAGTATGAATTGTAAAATTGTATTCTGGAATGCAGATCCAGAATTTTTATCAATTTTTGGTATTACTATAACTTACTATGGTTTGTTTATTGTTACTGCAATAATAATTGCCTACTTTATAAGTAAACATTTTTATATAAGAAACTATATTACCACAGATGAGCTACAAAAAATTTTTTTTTATATCGCTTTTGGTGGTTTGTTAGGCGCACGTATTGTGCATTGCTTATTTTATGAATCCACATATTACCTAAACAATGTTTTAGAAATTTTTATACCTTTTAAAACTATTAACGGCTCTTACACGTTTACAGGGTACAGAGGTCTTGCAAGCCATGGCTTAGCAATTGGTATAGTTACTGCAATATTTGTTTTTTCTAAAGTGTATAGAAAAAGCTTTTTATGGCTTTTAGATGGTTGTGTTGTAAGTTTCTCTATTATAGCTACAAGTATACGTTTGGGTAATTTAATGAATTCAGAAATTATTGGAATACCAACAAATGGCAATTGGGGTTTTGTTTTTATGCGTGTAGACACTATACCAAGACATCCTGCGCAGCTTTATGAAGCTTTTGCATACTTTTTTATATTTTTTATTTTATTTTACGTTTTTAAGAATAATTTAAATAAAAGGTCTAATGGTATTATCTTTAGTTTATTTACAATACTTACCTTTACTTTTAGATTTTTTATTGAGTTTTACAAAAAAAACCAAGTAGATTTAGGAGAATTTTTTACTTTAAACATAGGACAATATTTAAGTATTCCTTTTATAATTATAGGTGTTGTAACGTTTTTGTATCTGTATAAATATCCTGTAAAAAGTGTAGTGAGGTAACAAACAGTTTGTTGTATGGTAATAAATATAAAAGCTGTAATAAAAAAGCATAAAAAAAGCGAAAACTTAAAAGTTTTCGCTTTTTCAATTTAAATTATTGTTTTAAATATTTGCTGTTACATCTAAAGATATAGTTACATCAATTTTTGCATCAAAGCTATTAAGATATTCATCATCATCAAAATCTACAGAACCTTCTGGCTTTTTGCTTATTTGAAAAACAAAAGTTGCCGTTTTTTCAGACTCGTTTAAAGATTCTAATATAGAAACTGGTATGTCTAAAGTATAATTATAAGTTTCACCTACCTCATAAGTTGTTGCTTCCTTATCTGTATAGATAAGTGTACCTGCTTCCAAAAAAGTACCCTCAGTATAGATAGATATGTACACATCTTCGAAAAAATTAACATCATCAAAATCCTTTGTTGTTTCTATTTCTGTAGGTGAAAAAACAAGACCAGTTGCACTTAATTCTGTAATTTCTGAAATATCACTATAAGCTTCTTTTAAATCTAGAACTACATCTTGTTGTGGATTTCCAATTCTATCATCACTATTACCAGCACTATCTACACTACCTTGTGCAAAATTCATAGTTATAGTAAAATTAGCATCTTCATTAAAAGTAGTTTCTACTTCTAATCCAGCAGCACTATCTTCATCACAAGAAAAAGATAAGATTGCTACTAATGCAATACCTGTTACGTTTTTTAAAATTTTTTTAATTTTCATACTTTTTTGATTTAATTTTTAAAATTTAGAAAACAAAAATAAAAAAAAATTAAATTACTAAACAGATTTGTACTTATTTTTTAAACTTTAGTATTTCTAAAAAAACTAACATATTAAAAATTAGAAATTTTCAGGTATTGTTTAATTTTTTTTAGAAACGACAAAAACTCTTAAATATGTACTTTCTTTTGATTATTCTAATTGTTAAAAAAAAATCAAATATTATTTTTAACAATTTCTTGATTTTTTATATATTGCAGAACTAGAGATACCCTAAAACATAAAAAGAGTGTTAATTTTACTTATAAAAAAATGAAAAAGATTTCTTTATTATTATTTAGCGTTTTTGCTATATCAAATTCAACTAGTGCACAATCGGGTTTTGAATCTTTTGCTTTAGCTAGCAATGCAGACTCAAAAAAATTATTCCAAAGTTATTTTAGTCCTGGTATGGAGGGTTTTATTAATAGTATGAATAACGGATGGTATCATACAGCTAAAGTTCACAAAAAATTTGGGTTTGATATATCTTTTGGGCTTAATGGTTCAATTGCACCAAGTGAAAAAGAACTTTTCGACATTTCTACTTTAGGTTTAACATCAGTAACAGCCACTAATTCTGGAGAAACTATATTACCTACTTTTGCTGGTTCAGCACCTGGCAGAAATTTAACTGTAAACACAACAGTGGATGGTCAAGATGTTACTGCCAAATTTGAATCTCCTGAAGGTGTAGCTAAGAATTTTCCGCTAAATATTATTCCAGCTCCAGCAATTCAATTAACTGTAGGTTTACCTTTTAAACTAGACTTGATGGCAAGATATGTGCCTGAAATGAGTATTGGAGAAAATGAAGGTAGTATAGATATGTTTGGTATTGGATTGAAAAAAGAAATTACAAGTTGGTTTGGTCCTATAGAAAAACTACCATTACATGTTTCTTTACTAGCGGCTTATACTAATATGGATGTTAGTTATTCTACAGATTTAAATTCAGCAAATTTAGAAATTGAAAATGGTTTTACGGAATTTGAGCTTAGTGCTTTTACAGTTCAGGCGATAGCGTCCTTAAATTTTCCAATTATAAATATTTACGGAGGATTTGGATATAATTCAGGAAATGCAAATTTAAATAATAGTGGTACTTATACAGGGAAATTTACAACATCTAATGGGGAAACTGTTAGAACTAATTTAAATATTCCAACTGATTTTGCATTCGATTCGAGTGGTTTTAGATCTACTATCGGTGCTAGATTAAGTTTAGGTTTTTTTAAAATATTTGGAGCTTATACGTTACAAGAATTTGACACACTTACCTTAGGTGCTGCAATAAGTATTAGGTAAGTGTTAACAAATTTTTAAAAAAAGGCATCATCATAGTGATGCCTTTTTTAGTTTATACTTAACATAAAAACTTTTTTTGTAGTACTTTTGATAAAAATAATATTTTAATCAATTTAAATAAAAAATATGAAAGTTACAGTAGTTGGTGCAGGAGCAGTTGGTGCAAGTTGTGCAGAATATATTGCCATTAAAAATTTTGCTGCAGAAGTTGTTTTGTTAGATATTAAAGAAGGGTATGCAGAAGGAAAAGCAATGGACTTAATGCAAACAGCTTCTTTAAACGGTTTTGATACAAAAATTACAGGAAGTACAAACGATTATGCTAAAACAGCAAATTCGGATGTTTGTGTAATTACTTCTGGAATTCCAAGAAAACCAGGAATGACTCGTGAGGAATTAATTGGCATTAATGCAGGAATTGTAAAAACAGTTTCAGCAAATTTAATAGAGCATTCTCCTGAAACTATTATTATTGTAGTTTCAAATCCTATGGATACTATGACGTATTTAGTGCATAAAACTACAGGATTGCCGAAAAATAAAATTATTGGAATGGGTGGAGCATTAGATTCTGCACGTTTCAAATATAGATTAGCAGAAGCTTTAGATGCACCTATTTCTGATGTTGATGGAATGGTAATTGGTGGGCATTCAGATAAAGGAATGGTTCCTTTAACAAGATTAGCCACAAGAAACTCTGTGCCAGTTTCAGAATTTATATCCGAAGAAAGATTAAATCAAGTAATGGAAGACACCAAAGTTGGTGGAGCAACCTTAACTGGTTTATTAGGTACTTCTGCTTGGTATGCTCCTGGAGCTGCAGTAAGTGGAATGGTTCAGGCAATTGCTTGTGATACTAAAAAGATTTTTCCTTGCTCAACTTTATTAGAAGGTGAATATGGTTTAAACGATTTATGTATTGGAGTTCCTGTTGTTTTAGGTAAAAACGGAATTGAAAGCATCGTAGAAATTAATTTATCGGATGCTGAAAAAGCTCATTTAGCAGCTTCTGCTGAAGGTGTTTCTGCAACAAATGGTTTATTAGAATTATAAAATTTAGTTCCTAGATTTTAGGTATTAGTAAATAGTAAAAAATCCAACTTTAAAAAAGTTGGATTTTTTTTATTTTTATCAAATTGACTTTATGATACAATAAGACAATATTCATAATACTTGTCACTTCGATTTTTCTAGGAGAAGTCACAAAAAGAAACTAACACAAACTTCAAAAAAACCTGTCATTTTCTTCTTTTGATTTCTCTCAAGATAAATTTTAGAAGAAGTCACATTGCATAAAATAAATCATTCGTAAACCTTTATGCGATTTCTCCTATCGCCCAAAAGACAAAACTGGGTGGGAAAAATTTGGCAAAAAATGCATAAAACACGTATGTTTGTAGACTAATTGCTCAAAAGTGAAAAATCAAACACATACTATTTTAAAAAACGTTTTTGGCTATGATAATTTTCGTCCTTTGCAAGAAGAAATTATCAACAGAACAATTGAGGGAAAAGATAGTTTTGTGCTAATGCCAACTGGAGGAGGAAAATCGATTTGTTTTCAAATTCCAGCTTTAATTTTTGACGGCATTACAATTGTAGTTTCTCCTTTAATTTCGTTGATGAAAGATCAAGTTCAAGCATTGAAATCAAATGGAATAAAAGCCGATTTTTTTAATAGCTCTATTTCTGTTCAAGAAGAAAACGATGTTATAACCAAAGCTATTAATGGAGATTTACAATTACTTTATTTATCTCCAGAAAAATTAATTTCTGTCAGCAATACTTGGCTAAAACAACTCAATATAAAATTAGTTGCTATTGATGAGGCACATTGTGTAAGTATGTGGGGTCATGATTTTAGACCAGAATATACACAACTAAAAGTTTTTAGAAATTCGCTGCCAAAGGTTCCTTTTATGGCATTAACAGCCACTGCAGATAAATCTGCAAGAAAAGATATTGAGGCACAATTAGGATTAAAAAAATCAAAATTATTTATTTCTTCTTTTGATAGAAAAAACTTAAGTATTGATGTTCGAGGACAGGTGCAAAAGAAAAATAAGCTACAAGAAATCATCAATTTCATTGAAAAACGAAAAAACGAAAGCGGAATTATTTATTGTTTAAGTAGAAAAAATACGGAAGAAGTTGCGAATCATCTTAAAAATTATGGACATTCTGTTGCATTTTATCATGCAGGAATGGACAATGAAGAAAGAGAACAAACACAAACCGATTTTATAAATGATGAGGTAAAAATAATTGTGGCAACCATTGCTTTTGGAATGGGGATTGACAAATCGAACGTTCGTTTTGTAATTCATTATAATTTACCAAAAAATTTAGAAGGATATTACCAAGAAATAGGTAGAGCAGGTAGAGATGGTCTGCCATCAGAAACTGTACTTTATTTTAATATGAGAGATTTTGTTTTGTATAGTCAATTTGCAGATCAAGGAGCAAATGTTGTGATGCAAAAGGAAAAACTGAATAGAATGTTGCAGTTTGCAGAAGCGAAATCTTGTAGAAGAAAAATTCTATTGTCTTATTTTGGAGAACATCTTTCTGAAAATTGCAATAATTGTGATGTTTGCGAAAACCCACCTAAAGATTTTGATGGCACAATTTTATCTCAAAAAGCACTTTCAGGAATTGCAAGAATGGGCGAAAAAGACGGAATTACAATGCTAATAAATGTGTTGAGAGGAAGCAATAATGCAGATATTCATGAAAAAAATTATGCAACCTTAAAAACGTATGGAGTTGGTAAAGATGTTAGTTTTTTCGATTGGCGAGATTATGTAATTCAAATGGCAAACCAAGGATTGATAGAAATAATGTATGCTGAAAGTTCGGCTTTAAAAATTACACCAATTGGTTGGAGTGTTTTAAAAGGAGAAAAAACAATACGTTTAACGACTCCTTTTAAACCTGCTGATAAAAAGAAACAACAAAAAACTATAAAAATTGCTACTGAGGGCGAAGTAAATAAAGATGTATTTACGGAACTTAAAAAAATAAGATATGCTATTGCAAAAGAAGAAAATATGCCAGCATATATCGTTTTTAACGATAAAACTTTAAAATTAATGGCAAGTGAATTACCAACAACCGAAAATGAATTTTTAGCAATTTCTGGAGTTGGTATGAATAAAATGGAAAAATATGGAGCTGAATTTATGAGCGTTATTCGTCAATTTAAAAATGTTGCCAAGCCAAGAAAAGTACCAACAACCAAAAAAACATTCGATTTTTATAAAGAAGGTTTGAGTCCTGCAGAAATTGCAGAAAAAAGAGAATTATCAATTACGACTATCTTTTCTCATTTATCACAATTATATACAGAGGGCAAAGACATCAACTTAAAAAAATATGTAAACGATGAAATTATAGAAAAAGTACGAGTTGTTTTTAATCAGTTTAATAAAAAAAACGAGTTGAAACCAATTTATGAAAAACTAAACGAAGAAGTTTCTTATAGCCAGATAAGAATGAGTATTAAGTTGATTTTGAAAGGGGAATAAGAGATTTATATCGTTTTAAAATCAACAAAAAAAAAGCAAAAAATATATTTTTAAAATGGTTTAGAGAGTTTTTAAACTAAATGTATTTTTAAAATAGATAAAAATAAAGTCTTAAAATAAGATTCCTTTTTAGGTATTGATTAAAGCAATCTTATTTTTTATATATTCGCCACATGAAACTAAGATGGTACGTTAGTCTACTATTACTTGTATTTATTTCTTTTGGATTTTTCCAAGAAAATACTGCTGTACCAAATCAAGAAATTGTTTTAGAATTTGTTGATTTTAAAATCGCAAAAAACGATATTGACAACACCATTTTTGATGTAAAAGAAAAACTGCTTGAAGCTGGTGCAACAAATATTAAAGTTCAAGAAACTAAAAGTGGTGCATTAAAAATATCTTATTATAGTGTTGTAAATGCAGATTATATTAAGGAAATTTTTTCAGAAGATCTTTTATTAGCAGTTAATAATCAACCAAATAATAAAAAAGATAATTTCCCTTTTTCTAAAAAAACATCCACCTATAATTTGGATGTTTACGAGCTAGATACAGATATTGAAATATCGAATTTAGATAAAAATGCTGTTTTAGAAATTAAATTTGATGCTCAAAGATTTTCTACACATCAAAATTATGCTTCTTTAGAAACTACCCAAATAAAAGAAGTTACTAAACTTTTAAAAGTAAACTATAGTTTTCTTAAAAGTCTTTCAATAGATAAAGACAACAAACCACATTGCAAACCAGAGGTTAGAGCTGGACCAAGTTACTACAATATCTAAACTTTATATTTGGTAGATTTTATATCCTTAGAATCACCATTTTACATTTGAATATGATACTTCGATATTCAAAAGAAAACATTAAAACAAATCATTGTCAAAAAGTACGAGAAGTTATATATTTGCCCGTTTTAATTTTTTGACTAACAAACAACTATAAATAGAATGCAGAACAAAGGACTTATTAAGGTATTCGCAATCCTTTTTGGATTAGTGAGTTTATACCAATTATCATTTACATTTTTAGCCAATAAAGTAGAAGATGATGCAGTAGCGTATGCTAAAAATTTACATCCAGAGGAAAATGTGAGAGAAATCGCAAAATCTGAAGGAAAATATTTAGATAGTGTAGCCAATAAAAATATTATAGATTTAGGAATCGCTTCTTATACTTATGATGATGTAAAAGACAAAGAGATGAATCTTGGTCTTGATTTAAAAGGTGGTATTAATGCTATTTTACAAATTTCTGTAAAAGAAGTTTTAATCAGTTTATCTAACGAATCTCAAAACGAAGCGTTTAATAAAGCTTTAGCAGCAGCTGATGAAGCACAAAAAAATAGTAATGCTAATTATTTAGATTTATTTTTTGAAGAATTCCAAAAAGTAGCAGGAACAACAAAATTAAGTGATCCTTCTATTTTTGGAACAAAAGCATTAAGCGAAAAAATATCTTTTGATGAAGGGAATATTACTGTTAGAGAAACTTTACAAGAAGAAATAAACAGTTCAATTGGGACTGCTTTTGAAGTTTTAAGAAGTAGAATTGATAAATTTGGAGTAACACAACCAAGCATTCAAAGAATTGGTAATTCAGGAAGAATTCAAATTGAATTGCCTGGAGCAAGAGACATCGATCGTGTTATAAGATTAATTACAAGCAAAGCTGAATTACAGTTTTGGGAAGTACATACCAATGCAGAATTGCAAAACTTTTTCTTTGCAGCAAATGCAAAAGTTGCTGAATTGTTAAACGATAAAACAGTTACAGAGCAAGAAAACGATTCGATTAAAAAAGATGATATTGATGCTTTATTAGGTGAAGATGCAGACTCAACAAAAGTTCAAAAGAATTTATTTACTTACTTATTTCCAAATGTTGCACAATCTCAGCAACAATTAAGTTCTTTAGTAGCTCAAGCAAGCGTTTTAGATACTGCAACTGTAAATAGCTTATTAAAGAGAAAAGAAATTAGAGCTTTATTGCCTAATGAATTAAAGTACGTTAAATTTTTGTGGGATTATAAATCTAATACAAGTGATGATGGTTCTACTGAAATTATTGGTTTATACGCAATTAAAGGAAGTAGATCTGGAAAAGCTAATATAGAAGGTGATGTTATTTTAGATGCGGGTCAGGTTTTTGATCAACTAAACAAGCCAGAGGTTAGCATGACCATGAATAGCTCTGGATCAAAACAATGGGCTAAACTTACGGGTGATAACACTGGAGGTTTTGTTGCTGTCGTTTTAGATGACTATGTATATACTGCACCTTCAGTTCCTGGAGCAATAACTGGAGGTAAAACTTCTATCTCTGGAGGGAGCATGACAGTAGCTGAAGCAGAAGATATTGCTACAGTATTAAAAGCAGGTAAATTACCTGCAGCTGCAAGAATTATTCAAGCAGAAGTTGTTGGGCCATCTTTAGGACAAGAAGCAATTGATGCAAGTTTCATTTCATTTGGTATTGCTATTTTAATCGTATTACTTTGGATGATTTTATACTATGGAAAAGCAGGAATCTACGCAGATATTGCTTTAATAGTGAACATCGTATTTATTTTCGGAATTTTAGCATCCTTTAATGCAGTGTTAACATTACCTGGAATTGCAGGTATTATCTTAACAATTGGTATGTGTGTGGATGCCAATGTAATTATTTTTGAAAGGATTAAAGAAGCTTTAAACTCTAAGAAAGGTTTAAAACAATCTGTAGAAGAAGGTTTTTCTATTAAAGGAGCTTTATCTGCAATTATAGATGCAAACATTACAACCTTATTAACAGGTATTATTTTATATGTTTTTGGAACGGGACCAATTAAAGGTTTTGCGTTAACATTAATAATCGGTATTTTAACATCATTATTTACAGCTGTATTTATCACTCGTATTTTAATTGATGGTGCTGTTAACAAAGGTGCTAACTTAACTTTTAATACATCAGTTTCTAAAGGATGGTTCGAAACAATCAACATTCAATATATTAAGAAACGTAAAATAGCGTATGTTATTTCTGGTACACTTATTACTATCAGTCTTATTTCTATTTTTACAGTTGGTTTAAAACAAGGAGTAGATTTTAAAGGAGGTAGATCTTATGTGGTTCGTTTTGAGCAATCTATGAATCCTACACAAGTAGCCGAAAGTTTAAAAGCTTCCTTTGGGACAGCTCCAGAAGTAAAAACGTATGGAGATGATAATCAATTAAAAATAACGACTGCTTACAAAATTGATGAAGAAGGACAAGAAGTAGATGAAGATGTTCAAAACACATTATATACAGGTTTAAAGTCGTATTTAGGAACTACAACTTACGAAAACTTTAAACCAGGTTTTGAGAAAAACGGTGCAGGTGTTATGAGTTATATGAAAGTAGAACCTACGATTGCAGATGATATTAAAACATCGGCTTTGTATTCAGTTTTTGGTTCTTTATTAATTGTATTCTTGTATATCTTACTACGTTTTAGAAAAATTTCTTACAGTTTTGGTGCAGTTGCAGCTGTTTTTCATGATGTTTTAATTGTATTAGGTGTGTTTTCAATTGCCTATAATATTATGCCTTTTGATATGGAAATAGATCAATCTTTTATTGCAGCCATTTTAACAGTTGTTGGGTATTCATTAAACGATACTGTGATTATTTTTGATAGAATTAGAGAATTTACCAACGAAAGAATTGGTAAACGAAATGTGCTAATTAATGACGCTATCAACAGAACTTTAGGAAGAACAATAAATACTTCTTTAACAACTTTATTAGTTATGTTAGCAATTTTCTTTTTCGGAGGTGACTCTATTAAAGGATTTATGTTTGCCTTAATTGTAGGTATTGTTGTAGGTACGTATTCATCTATATTTGTGGCAACACCAATAATGTATGATACTACTAAAAAAGACGATAAAGAGTAAAAATTTAATCATTATAATTTAAAACCGTTTTCTTATATGACACTTAAATAAGTTTAGTATAAGAAAACGGTTTTTTCCTTTAACAGATATATTATATTTGCAGTCTTATGAATATTATAAAACTTGACGATTTATATTTTAAACCTTATATAGATAAGGATGAAATTACTCGAATTGTAAAACAATTAGCACATCAAGTAAAAGCAGATTTGCCAAAAGATGAAATACCAATTTTTGTGGGTATTTTAAATGGATGTTTTTTATTTGCCGCTGATTTTATAAGAGAATATAAAGGAAATTGCGAAGTGTCTTTTGTAAAGTTAGCATCTTATCAAGGTACAACTTCATCAGAAAAAGTAAAACATTTAGTTGGTATTAATGAAGATTTAGCAGGAAGAACTGTTATAATTTTAGAAGATATTATAGATACAGGCGCAACTTTGCAAGAAATTTATGATGTTTTTAAAGACAAAAATGTAAAAAAATTAAAAGTAGTTTCGTTGTTTTTTAAACCAGATGTGTTTAGAAAAGAACTTCCAATAGATTATATTGGTAAAAGCATAGCAGACAAATTTATTGTTGGTTATGGTTTAGATTATAATGGCTTAGGAAGAAATTACGCATCAATATATCAATTATCAACAAAACCTAAAATGAAAAACATCGTATTATTTGGACCTCCAGGAGCAGGGAAAGGAACGCAAGCAACATTTTTAAAAGACATGTATAATTTAATACATATTTCTACAGGAGATGTATTTCGTTTTAATATTAAAAACGCTACAGAATTAGGTTTGTTAGCAAAAGAATATATGGATCAAGGAGATTTAGTGCCTGATGAAGTAACCATCAATATGCTAAAAGCAGAAGTAGAAAAAAATGCAGATGCGAATGGTTTTATTTTTGATGGTTTTCCAAGAACACAATCTCAAGCAGAAGCTTTGGATGCTTTTTTAGCTGATAAAGGTGAACAAATTAATGGAATGATTGCTTTAGAAGTACCTGAAGATATTTTAGTAACTCGTTTGTTAGAAAGAGGAAAAACTAGTGGTAGAACAGATGATACTGATGAAACAAAAATCAGAAATCGTTTTAACGAATACAATACAAAAACGTCAATTTTAAAAAATTATTTTGAAGATCAAAATAAATACTATGGCATTAATGGAGTTGGTTCTATTAAAGAAATTACAGAAAGAATTGCTGAAGTATTTGACAAACTTTAAAAAGGTTTAATTGTTGAATTGTGTAAAAGTTTAATCGAAACTACCACAATTACACATTTAAATAAATAAACAATTAAACATCAATTATGACTGAAGGTAACTTTGTTGATTACATAAAAATTTACGCATCTTCTGGAAAAGGAGGACAAGGATCTGTGCATTTACACAGAGAAAAGTTTATTACCAAAGGTGGTCCAGATGGTGGAGATGGAGGACGTGGAGGACATATTATTTTGCGTGGAGATAAAAATATGTGGACGTTGTTTCATTTAAAATTTAAAAGACATTTTAGAGCAGAAGGTGGTGGAGCAGGAAGCGCAAGCAGAAGTTCTGGTGCTGATGCAGAAGATGTTTATATTGATGTGCCTTTGGGAACTATTATAAAAGACGCAGATACAGACGAAGTAATTTTAGAAATAACTGAAGATAAAAAAGAAGTTATTTTATTACAAGGTGGTAAAGGTGGTCTTGGAAACTGGAATTTTAAAACATCCACTAACCAAACACCAAGATACGCACAACCAGGTATTGATGGTTTAGATGGTTGGTTTAGAATGGAATTAAAACTATTGGCTGATGTTGGTTTAGTTGGTTTTCCAAATGCTGGTAAATCTACATTACTATCAGTTTTAACAGCGGCAAAACCTAAAATTGCAGAGTATGCTTTTACAACTTTAAAACCCAATTTAGGGATTGTTGAGCACAGAAATCATCAAACATTTGTAATGGCAGATATTCCTGGAATTATAGAAGGTGCTGCTGAAGGTAAAGGTTTAGGACATCGTTTTTTAAGACATATAGAGCGTAATTCGGCCTTGTTGTTTTTAGTTCCTGCAGATTCTGATGATATTAATAAAGAATATGAAATACTTTTAAATGAGCTTAAAAAGCACAATCCAGAATTGTTAGATAAAGATAGATTATTGGCTATTTCTAAAACAGATATGTTAGATGAAGAGTTGAAATCAGAAATAAAAGCAACGTTACCAAAAGGTGTAGATGCTTTATTTATTTCTTCTGTAGCAGAAATTGGTTTGCAAGAATTAAAAGATAAACTTTGGAAAATGTTGAATTAATTTTCGATTTTAAAGCGTTAAATATCTTTCAATAATTTTTTAGATTCTAGATAAATTACTCGATATTTTCTTTGGTTAATCTCTATCATATTGTCAATTTCGCCAATAATTTCTTCTAAAACTATTTTAGCCTTTTGCTGTTTATCTCTTCTTATTAAAAACTCAGATAATTGTAATCTTTCTGCATAATTAGAATAACGAATGTCTGTTTTTCTGAATTGTATTTCAGCTTCTTCAAAATATTCGCAATTTTCTAAGGCTATTGCATACATGCAAATAGAGCCTTTAAATGAGGTTTCAAGTGGTATTTTTCCTCCATACTCAACAACTTTTCTAAAGTTTTTTATTTCGAAATAACATTTTAAAGTTTTGTTTATGGTGTGAGAATTGGTTTTAAATTTTCCTTCTAAAGCCTTTTCGTAGTATAAAATAGCGTTGTTATAATCTTTTTGATTTTTATATTCATCAGCAAGATTTATTTTATTTTGAAAAGTGTCTGAAATAGATAGTCTTTGCTCCAACTCTTTAATTTTTTTTGTTGGATTTACAACTTCAGTAAGTTTGTTTGCGGTGTTTTTAATATTTTTTTTATTTATTATTTGCGAAAAAAGGTATACTAAAGACCCAATTAAAGGCACAAAAAAGATGACAAAGTACCAGTAGTTCTCGTTTCTGCTTTTATAAACATGAAAAATACAAAATGCTTGAAAAGCAATTAATATATAATAAAACATAGAGCGTAAATATAAGCAAAAAGTGATTTTAACCTACTTATATTTTAGTTTACTTGTTATTAAGAATCGTTAAATGGTTGCTGCTTTAAAAATCGAACTTATAAGTAATACCTCCCAAAACTTGAAAACCTTGCACATTAAAATTAGCGAAACGTTGATAATCTGTATTTAACATATTATTTAATTTTAAAAAGGCAGAGAATTGATCATTAAAATGATAACCACCATTTAAATTAACATCAACAAAAGAATTTAAAGTTTGTATGCCACTTAAATTTGATGGAGAAATTGAAGTATACAAAACATCTTTTCTTTCTCCTACATAAAAAATATTAGTAGTCGCAAACCATTTATTTGTTGTGTATTTTGCAGAAACAGTAGTTTGAATTGTTGGTAAATTCCAAGCTTCTGTTAAGTTTTCCGTACTAAAATTATCAAATTGAATGTTTGTTAGTAATTCTAAATTTTTATTAAAATCATAGGCTAATTCTGCAGAAATAGAAGTTGTTTTTACATCATCATACAAAACTGAAAATGAATTACCATACTCAAAACCTTTTAACTCAATTCCGTTTAAATTATTTGTAACACCATTCGATTTTGAATTGTTTCTTACAAACAAGGCTTTATCTTCTTCCTCTTTTATGGTAGCTGCAATATTAAAACTAAGATCTCTATTTATAACACCATTAAAACCAAGAAAAATATTATATTTTTCAGCTGTTTGAGTTATGAATTGAGTAGGAGAAATAAACGGATTTTCGGCTGCAAAACCTCTGTAAGTATTGGTGTGGAAATCACCAAAAACTCCAGCATATACATTTAATTGTTCTTTAATAATTGTTTTTTGAAGCTTAACATCTGGATATATTAAAAAATGATTTACACTATTTTCAGCATCAAAAGAAGCGAAAATTTTAGTTCCTAATTTTAATGCAAAGCCATTAAACGTTGTTTTATATTCTGGATTTATTTTTGCCGTAAAAATTGAATAATTTAGTTCATTTTGATTTTGGTAATCTTGGTCAAAAGTTCCATTTAAAAACTCTAAAGAAGTATTTACTTTTAAATTATTTAAATTTCTACTAATAAAATCAATTGGTAAATCAAAATTTGTATTGAGGTTGATTAAAAATTCAGTGCTGCTAAAATCGTCCGAAAAATAGGCGAGTGACAAACTACTTTTATCAATATAGGAATCTAAAAAATCTAGTTCCCCAACTACGTTCAAATAATTATAGGTTTGGTTTTCTTGAATGTTATCAATTACAGCATCTGTAAATGTGTTTTCTCTTAAACCATACCAGTTATAATCATTCCTTTCTGTGTTTAACGTTACTTTCCAGTCAAAATAACGTTCTTCTTGTTTATAAAAAAGACTTGCTAAAAAGTTAGAAAAATTACTATCTAAAACTGTATCATCAATATTATTGAAAGAGGCTGCATATTTTGCAGAAATACCAAATTCACTCTCAAAACGAGTTTGATTATGAATGAAGGCTTCTAAATAAGGTGAGAAATAGTTACCAAAACCAGCAGCTATATAATTACCATAAATACGTTCTTTAAAGCCAACATCAATCCCTTTTACAACACCACTTTTTGGAATAAAAGTAGAAGCTACTGGTGCAGAAAAAATAGCATAGTCAAGTTTCTTTTTCTTGCTTTTATCCAGTAATTTTAACGTCGGATTTTTTTTAATTTTATTTGCGTCTGCAATTTCTGGATTGTAGGTGGTAATTACTTCTACAATTTCTGTTTTTACAGTATCTTTTTGTTTTACAGGAACTTCTGTTTGAGCATTTGCGCTCAAAAATCCTATGAAAATTAAAAATATAAGAAAGCCCTTTTTCATTAATTTTTAGTTTGTGGAGTTATAGAATTATTCGTTTTGGCTTCGTTTTCTTTTATGTTGGTAAGCGCTAATTCAGCCTCTTTTACAATATCTTCGAATTGTGTAAAATTCTTTATTACGTTTTCTAAGATAAAAGTTGCTTGGTACACATCTTTTAATTCGTAGTAATTTTTAGCCATAATTACATAGCTTTTTACACCCCAATATTTGTAATTAGAATAGGTTGCAATTAATTCTTGCACTACTTTGTTAGACGCTTCATACTCTTTATTCAAATTTTTAAAATATGCGTTAAAGTATAAACTTTCTGCTTTTAATTCGCCAGTGGCAATTTCTTCAACTTGCGAATAATATTTTTGGGCTTTTTTTAAATCTAAATTTATAAAAGAAGTTCTTGCAATAATCGTTTTTGCATCTAACTTTAAATTATCATCTAATTTGGTTTTAGCTAATATTTTTTCTGCATACTCAATTGCCAAATTATAGGCTTTAGTGCTAGAATATCCTTTCATTAAATTACTTTGAGCGTACAAAATATTCTCTGTAATGTAAGCTTCTCTTTCCAATCTTTCTAATAAAGGAATGGCTCCAAAAAAGTCTTGTCTTTGTAAGTATATTTGAGATAGTTTAGCTAAAACATCTTCACTGAATTCACTTTGTCCTGCATTTAAAACTACCTTATATTTTTCGATCGCTTCTGAGTATAATTTTTCTTTAAACAATAAATCTGCTAAATAATAATTCGCTTTTAACTGGTTTTTTCCATTTGGGAAACTGCTTAAATATTTCCTTAAACTTAGAATTGTACTATTATTTTTACCTTCAAAATATTTACGCTCAGCAATTGCAAAGGTTGAGTTTTCTAATTCAGAATCAGAAACATCAACAAATTTCAAAGTTTTGGTCCATTTTACATAATCCTCTAAATTATCTTCATCAACATAAATATTTTTTGCATTTCTAACAGCTTCAAGAGCATCAGCAGAATTAGGAAATTTACTCGTTGTTAATTTAAATTTCTCTAAAGCTTTTCTGTTTTCGTTATCATTGTAATACAATAAACCTTGGCGAACTAAAGCTTTTGGTAAAAAGGCACTTTTAGGATGATTTTCTAACAATCTTTCGTAAGCTTCATGTGCTTTTTGGTTGTTTTTAATTTTTGTGTATGTATTTGCAAGTTGATATAAAGCATCATCTTTTAAATTAGAGTTTGGATATTTATTGACAACATTAGTTAAGGCTACAATTTTCTGATCCTCTAATTCTCTAAAACCATAACTCATTCCAATTTGGTATTGCCCATAATCTGCTTCAGTTCCTTCATTATTTACAACAACTTGGTAGGCCTTTAAAGCGTTTAAATAATTTTTTGTTGCAAAATAACTATCTCCTAAACGAATATAAGTGTCGTTTTTTATATCAGTTTCTAAATTTCTTTTTTCTAAAAAAACTTCGAAAGTTTTTGTTGCTTTTTCATAATCTTTTAGTTTAAAATGTGTGTAACCAATATTGTATTCCAATAAAGGAAAAGCGTTATTATTACTATTTCTTAAACTATTATTAAAGTTGATGAATTTGTTTAAAGCATCTTCATAATTTTCCAATTGATACAAAGTTTCTGCTTCCCAATACTTTGCTTTTTGGTTGATTTCAGTTTCCGAAGAATTTTTTCCTTTTACAAAATAAGGAAGTGATTCTTGCAATTTTTGTTCATTAAATAGTTGAATACCTCTGTACAAAGAAACTTCAGAAATCAAAGCTTCATTTTCTTGCGTTTTTTTCTTGGCTAAAAAGTTTAAAGCACCTTCAAAATCTTGTTGATTTATATAGGAGGAAACTAACAATTCATTAATCTCGTTATAAGAGGTAGAGTTTGGATACTTCTTTAAATAATTTTGTAAAACATCTGTAACGTTTTCAAAAGGATTACCTTCCTCATAACTTAATTTTGCATAATTTAAAGCAGCATCTTGTTGAATATTCGTATTAAAACTCATTTCGCTTGCAGTTTTAAACGCATTCAAAGCCTCGTTTTTTTTATCAATATTTAAATAACATTCAGCTAAATGATAATAGGCATTTTGTGAAACTGTATTTTTTTCATCAATAATTTTATTAAAATAACTAATGGCAGTCTCAAAATCGTTTTGTTTGTAATAGGCGTATCCTAATTGATAATAATCGGTGTTATTTAATTTACCACCTTTTCCTGTATATGCCTTTAAATAAGGAATTGCAGCTGCATATTTTTCTAAGTTGAAGTAACTCTCACCAATAATTTTAGAAATTTCAGAAATGTCATTTCTTCTAGCCGTTTTTAAAAGTTCTGTACCAACTTCTATACATCTCTCAAATTCCCCAGCTTTAAAACTAATATCTAACAAATAATAAGAAATTTCTGCTTTGTATGTTTTATCATTTTCAATTTGCTTTAAGGTAGAAGCAGCAATTCCATAATCTTCTAATTTATAGGCGATAAAACCATAATAATACCTGGAATCGTTTCCGTATTTTGGATCATTTATTAATGCTAGAAATTTATCTTTAGAAAGTTCGTAAGATTTTGCAACCAACAAACCATACCCCATTTTAAAGTTTAACTCCTTTTTATTTTCCTCGGATAATAAATCCGTATTTACTTTTTCGTACCATTTTAAAGCATGAGCTGCTTTTTTATTAGCAAAATAGTAATTGGCAACATTAAAAAAAGCTTTATTTTTTTTATTGCTTGTTGGGTTTTCAGCAACAAAATTCAAAACCTTTTTATCGGCTTCAGTTTGGTTTAGTTTAACAGCACACATAGCATCATAATACGTTGCATCTGCTTTTAAACTAGAACTTTCCTTAGCTATATGTTGCACTTTTTCAAAGCCTTTTTGGGCAGCAGCATAGGCTTTATTATTATATAATTTTAAAGCGTTATTAAAGTCTGAAACTATATTTGCATCTACAATGGTTTGTTGCGAAGTCACAACAAAAGAGCTTGTAAAAAAGATACAGAATAAAATATGTTTTTTGATAAAACGAAATTTCATACAATTGTTTTGATTATATACTTACTTAACGAACATTTTTAGATTTTGTTGGCTAGCCACATTAAAAACATTCAAATTAATTTACATCAAAAGTAACAATTTTTCAAATTTTATGTTCTAAAATCATTAGAAACTAATAAGTTTGTATAAACGACTATTTTTATGGAAAAACCAGTTTTACATTTAGAAAATGCAGCCATTTATCAGAGAGAAAATTTGGTATTATCGCAAGTTAATTTAACCATTAATAAAGGAGAATTTTACTATTTGATTGGTAAAACAGGGAGTGGAAAAAGTAGTTTAATGAAAACACTTTATGGCGATTTAAAGTTGCAAGAAGGTGTTGGCTCCATCGTAGATTTTGATTTAAAAAACTTAAAAGAGAAAGATATTCCGTTTTTAAGAAGAAAAATAGGCATTGTTTTTCAAGATTTTAAATTATTAAGTGATAGAACTGTTTTTGGAAATTTAGAGTTTGTCTTAAAAGCCACAGGTTGGAAAGATAAAGACGAAATTAAAGCGAAAATTAATCAAGTTTTAGAGAAAGTTGGCATGCAATCTCAACATTATAAAAACACGTTCGAACTTTCTGGAGGAGAACAACAAAGAATTGCTATTGCAAGAGCTTTGTTAAACGATCCCGAATTAATTTTGGCAGATGAACCTACAGGGAATTTAGATCCGAAAACATCTTTAGAAGTTATGGAACTTTTAAATGAAATTCATAAAAGTGGAAAAACAATTTTAATGGCAACTCACGATTATCAATTAATTGTAAAATTTAAGCATACTACTTTAAAAATAGAAGCTGGCGAGTTATTTGAAGTTGTACAACAAACAACAGTTTAGTGCTTTCTGTTTTAATACCAACATATAATTACAATGCTTTTTTTTTGGTTGATGAAATACATCAACAATTAATTTTAGCAAATATTACCTTCGAAATTATTTGTTTTGATGATGGTTCTAAAGCTGAATTAAATGCAGAAAATGAGCAAATAAATTCCTTAAAAAACGCAAGGTTTAAAGCTCTAGAAAATAATATTGGTAGAAGTGCTATTAGAAATTTACTAGCAAAAGAAGCGAGTTATAAATGGTTACTTTTTTTAGATGCAGATGTTTTGCCTGCAAATAATTTATTTATTAAAAATTATATAGCTTGTTTTGAGCACAATAAAACTGTTTTTTGTGGAGGCTTATTATATCAGCATAAAAAAGAAAATTTAAATTTATTGCGCTACAAATATGGGAAAAAACACGAGGAAATATCCTTAAAAATAAGGAGTCAAAATCCGAATAAATATTTTTTTACGTCAAATTTTTTAATTGAAAAAGAGGTTTTTAAAAATGTTATATTCGAAGAAAAACTTAAAAAATACGGCAGAGAAGATTATTTATTTTCTTTAAAGTTGATAAAAAAAGGTTACAAAATAGCGCATTTGCAGAACGAAGTTTATCATTTAGGAATCGATGATAATAACTTTTTTGTCGCCAAAACTAAAAAAGCAATGGAAAATTTAGTTTTTTTAGAGCAAGAAAAACTCATAGATAAAGATGAAATTGCATTATTAAACTTTACTAAGAAATTAAAGCGTTTAAAATTGAGTAAATTTGTTGGTAATTTTTACCCAACTTTCGAGAAATTAGCCATCAATAAATCGAATGTATTTTATTTGAATTGTATGAAAGTATGTTATGTATGTTTTTTAAAATCGAGAAATGAATAGAACCGAAATCGGACATATAATTTACAATCAATTACTCGAAAATAAAGAGGTTTTAAAAGAACAGTTTTTAAACTCTAAAAAAGATATTGGGTATTTTTATATCGATAATTTATTGCCTACAGAATTAGCATTAGAAATTCACAGTAAATTTCCATCAACAGAAGAAACTGTAAAAAGAAAAAGTTTAAAAGAATTTAAGTTTACGGCTTTTCAAATGAATCAATATAATGCACTTTTAGAAGAAGTAATTTATGCGTTTCAAGATAAAAAGGTCATAAAACTTGTCGCAGAAATTTGCGATTTAAAGAATATTTATGGCGATGAATTTTTATATGCAGGAGGTTTATCTTTAATGGAGAAAGATAATTTTTTGAATCCGCATTTGGATAATTCGCATGATAAAGACAGAAACAGATGGCGAGTTTTAAACTTGTTATATTATACAACTCCTAATTGGGAACTTGAAAATGGTGGAAATTTAGAACTTTGGCCAAAAGGTTTAAAGGAAGAACCTATTACAATTTTGAGTAAATTTAATAGATTGGTTGTGATGACAACACATCAAAAATCTTGGCATTCTGTAAATAAAATAGCAAAAGACGCTACAAGATGTTGCGTTTCCAATTATTATTTTTCGGATGAACCTATTTTAGACTCTGATGAATTTCACGTTACAACATTTAGAGGCAGACCTGCAGAAAAAGTAAAAGATCTTATTTTACAGGTTGATAATAATTTACGATCTGGCTTGCGAAAAATTTTCAAGAAAGGTGTTAGAGAAAATCCACATCAATATAAAAAATAATTATTTTGCTTCTTTAAAAATTGATAAAAGCAACGTTTCTTGATGTCCCCAAATCAATTTTTCTTTCGCCTTTTGTAATTCAATACTGAAATCTTTTTTCAAGAGATTTTTAATTTGATTTGCTAGCTTTAAAGGATCTCTATCAGCAACAATTTCACCAACTTTATAATCCAAAACGATTTTTTTCATTTCTGGTAAATCAGAAACTAAAATAGGAACGTTTACTTGAATATAATCGAATATTTTATTTGGGAGTGCAAATCTGTAATTCAAACCTAAATCTTCTTCAATACTAATTCCTAAATGTGCTAAAGGTGTCAGTTTGTGTAATTCTTCCGGATTTTTTCTTCCTAAAAAATGAATTTTATGCGTTAGATTTTCAGCAATTATTTTTTCTTTTAAAGTTTCAAAAATATCACCATCACCAATAATTACAAACACACAGTTTTCAAGAAAATGCATGGTTTCAATCATCAATTCCAACCCTCTGCCAATATTAGTGGCTCCTTGATACAATATTATTTTTTCATCAGTATAATTAAAAGGAAACGCACTTTTAACGATTTCTTTTTTGGTTGGTAAATTAATAATGGTTTTGAAATCAGTAGCATATTTATCATTATAAAATTCAGCAATACTGTTACAAACTGTATAGGTATTTTTTAAGGTAGGCAAGATTATTTTCTCCAAACGAGTCCAAACTTTTTTAGCAAAAGGTCTGTTGACCAACTCAGGGATTTCAGGAAATAATTCATGACTATCGTACACAATTTTTTTTCTTTGTAAAAAACTTACTAAATAATTTGGCAAAAGTGTGTCTAAATCATTTGCTAAAAGCAAATCTTTTTTTAAGAAAAGAAGTGTAAAAAATAGTTTGATATTAAATTCTGCATAAAATAAAATCCCTTTTTTAAAAATAACGCTGATTCTCTTTGTCTTATAATCTCGTTGTAAAAGTTTACTATTTTTGTTTTTTTTCCCAATTAAAATAATCTCATAACCAGCATTTAGCAAAGTATTACAAACTTTTTCTACACGTTGATCTGTAGAAATATCATTGGTTACAGAAACTATAATTTTTTTCAAAATTGAAATCTTTTGCGCAAGATAAAAATAAAAAACCCACTCCTCAGTGAGAAGTGGGAAAATTGCTATGAAAAAGAGTGACAAGATGAAATCTTATCACATTATATAAGACGTAATAATTTTCGATTTATTACATTTCGATTCGTATTTAAATAAAATTTAAGAGTTTAGGGGGAATGTTTTAAAAAATTAGGCTAAAAACAGTGCCTTCACCTTCTTTACTATTTACTAAAATTTTTCCCTTATGCAACATCATAATTTGTTTACATAAACTCAAACCAATTCCACTTCCTGTAGATTTACTTGTAAAAAAAGGTACAAAAATATTTTCCATAATTTCTTTCGGAATTCCTGTTCCATTATCAAAAACTTTTATAATTGTATTTCTATTTTGATTTTGTGAGGCTGTAACTTTTATGATAGGTTTTTCTTGGTTTTTGCAAGCATCTTTGGCGTTTAAAATCAAGTTGATTAATACTTGTTCTATTAAATGAATATCAATTTCTAGTTCTAATCTTTTAGAAGAAATAGAAAATTCGATATCAATATTTTTTGCTTTAATAGAGGGAGCCATTAGCAATTCTATATTGTTAAAGAGTTCAGAAACTTGTATTTTATGTAAATTTAAATGGGTTACTTTACTTAAACTTCTGTATGTTTTTGCAAATTTTAATAAACCTTGACTTCTTCTTTTAATCGTTTTTATTCCTGCATTTAAATCTTCAACTTCTAAACTATTTTCCTTCGGATTTTCTAAAGAAAATTCAATATTTCTCTGTAAAGTATCTGCTAAAGAAGAAATAGGAGCAATGGAATTCATTATTTCGTGGGTCATTACACTTAACAGTTTTTTCCAAGCTTCAGATTCATTTTTATTTAAGGTGTTATCAATATTTTGTAGCACAACTAACTTAAAAGAATCTTCTTTAATTTCAAAAATCGTATCAGAAATTAACACTTTCAACTTTTCATTTTGAAGTGCAATTGTAATAGAATTAGCTTCTCTATTATAAGTTTCAAAAATGATATTATACAATTCGGGTTTTCTGTTTTCTACAAAACGTATATTTTTAAAAGAAGGGAAATCAATAATTTCTTTAAAAGTATCATTCAACCATAAAACATCGCCTGTTTCAAGATTATAGGCAATAATACCCACATCAATCATTTCTAAAATCTTCTGAAGATAAATATATTGCGTTTCATTTTGAACATTAATTTCTTTAATGGTTCTATTCACTTCATTAAAACCAGTGTATAAAAATCGAATGTCTTTTGTACCTCGATCTTCTGGAAACCAACGTGAAAAATCTCGATATTTTACGGCTTCAAAAAAATCATCAATAGCAGCAAACCTTCTTTTTACAAAAGTGTACATTTCTAAAATGCTGTACAATAAACCAATACTTACAAGAACAATGTATAAAACTTCTTCTAAATCAATAATATAGATTAAACCGAAAATAAGGCCAATCAAGATAAAAATCCGTAGAAAGAGTTTTAAAATATAGCCTTTATAATTCATATTTCTCCAATCTTCTGTATAAAGCAGCTCTTGTAATTCCTAATTCTTTGGCAGATTTAGAGATGTTTCCTTTATGTTTTTCTAATACTGTAAGAATCGTATTTTTTTCAACATCATCTAAATTTAAGGTTTTTGGATCATTGTTTTCAACCTTACTTTCTATGGATGAAAAAACCAAATCTTCAGCCTTTAAAATGTTGCCATCCGTCATAATTACAGCTCTTTCTAAAATGTATTGTAATTCTCTAACATTGCCAGGAAAGTTGTGTTTTTTTAGTTTTTTTGTAAAACTAGCATCAAATTCAAAAGAATTTTTATTGTATTTTTCTTCGTATAAATTCACGAAATATTTTGCCAATAATAAAATGTCAGAACCTCTTTCACGAAGTGGAGGCACTGTAATATCTAACGTATTTATTCTATAAATTAAATCTTTTCGAAACCTTTTTTCATCGGCTAAAACACTTGGGTTTTCGTTGGTTGCACAAATTAAGCGAATATCAATAGGAATTGGTACATTTGATCCTAAAGGAGTAACTTTTCTGTTTTGTAAAATGGTTAATAAACGCACTTGTTGTCCCAAAGAAATATTACCAATTTCATCTAAAAATAATGTTCCTCCATTGGCAGCTTCAAAACGTCCTTTTCTATCTTCATTTGCGCCAGTAAAAGCGCCTTTTTTATAGCCAAATAATTCGCTTTCAAATAAAGTTGAAGTTAAAGAACCTACATCAACTTTTATAAAAGGTTTGTTATTTCTATTAGAATTTTCGTGTAAAGCTCTCGCAATTAAATCTTTTCCTGTTCCGTTTTCGCCTAAAATTAACACATTTGCATCAGTTGGGCCAACTTTTTTGAGTTTTACAAAAACATCTCCCATTACATCACTTTTGCCAATAATAGGAAGGTTGTTTGAAGTGTAATTCTCTTTGGTTTTCTTTTCTGATTTTAAAATACTTTTAATGGTATTGATTATTTTTTCGTTTTTCCAAGGTTTTATTAAAAAGTCGGCTGCACCTTCTTTTAAACCTCTAACAGCCAAATCAATATCAGCATAAGCTGTCATTAAAACCACAGCAATATTTGGGTTAAATTTCTTGATTTTATTCAGCCAGAAAATACCTTCGTTTCCAGTATTTACCAATCCATTAAAATTCATATCAAGAATAATCAAATCGAATTTTTTGCTTTCAATTTGAAAATTGATATTACTCGGGTTTTTCTCAACAACAATTTCTTCAACCAAAGGTTTTAGCAAAAGACGAATTGCTGTTAAAACATCAACATCGTCATCAATTACCAAGATTTTTGCATTTTTCAAAATCATAATTACAATATTACAATAATATCTTCCAATTATTAAATTGATGAAAAAAAAATAGAAAAGAAAACACAAATTTTACGAATTACACGGATTTATAAAATCTAAAGTTTTTTGTTTCATTTTATCCGTGAAAATCTATAAATCCGTGTCAAAAAAAAAGCGATTAATTTTAACCTGTATCAAAATCGAACAGAAAGTGTATCAAAACCGAACACTTTTAATTTTAGTTTAAAATATAAAACACTGATAATCAGTTGTTTTTGACTTTGGCACTATCTTGACTATAAGGAAAGAGAAATAAAAAAGTAAAAATGGACATTCAAATAGAAAAAAAGAAATTTTCTAAAGCAACCTTATTAAAAATCGGAGGCATTGTACTCATCTTATTTTTGATAATTTATGTGATTTATGCAACTTCTGGTGGTGCAAAACTTTCTGTAAATAAAGAGCGAATTGCAATTAACACTGTTAAAAATGGTGTTTTTCAAGAAAACATTCCTGTAAGCGGAATTGTTTTACCCATAACAACTATTTATTTGGATGCTGTTGAGGGTGGAAGAGTGGAAGAGAAATTTGTGGAAGATGGCGCAATTATGAAAAAAGGCGAACCAATTTTAAAATTAGCAAATACGGATTTAGAGCTAAGTTTAATCAACCAAGAAACTTCTGTTTATAATTTGTTAACGCAAATGCAGATTTCTCAAAATGCTGCAAGACAGAATACGATTAATAGATTAAATCAATTTACAGATGTAGAAAATAATTTAATTGAAGCAAAACGTTTGTACGATTTGAATTCTAAATTGTACGAAAAAGGAGCCATTGGAAGACAAGAGTATGAATCTTCTGTAAACAATTACAATTACCAAAAGCAAAGAATGAAACTGACGAATGAAATTTTACAAGAAGATTCTATTGCTACAAAACAAGAAATTCAACAAGCTAAAAATTCGTATCAAAGAACCCAAAGTGCTTTAAAGTTGATGCGAAAAAAAGTAGAAGATTTGGTGGTTAGAGCGCCTATTGATGGACAATTAACTTCTTTAGATGCAGAAATTGGGCAATCAAAAAATAAAGGAGAAAGATTAGGACAAATAGACGTGGTTACTGGTTATAAAGTTAGAGTTGATATTGATGAGCATTATATTTCTAGAATTTACACAGGACAGATTGGAACTTTTAACCTGAATAATAAAGACTTCACTTTAGTAATAAAAAAAATATTTACGCAAGTAACCAATGGTCGTTTTCAAGTAGATATGGTTTTTGAAAACGAAGTTCCAAAGGGAATTAGAAGAGGACAAAATTTACAAATTAGAGTGGCATTAAGTGCGGAAAAAGAAGCGATGTTAATTCCTGTTGGAGGATTTTTCCAAAAAACGGGCGGAAATTGGATTTTCAAATTAAGTGAAGATGGTTCATCAGCTTACAAAGTAGATATTCAATTAGGAAGTCAGAATACAAAATATTACGAAGTGATTAGTGGATTAAATGAAGGTGATAAGGTAATTACATCTAGCTATGATTCCTTTAATGAAATTGAGCAAATTGTTTTGAAGTAGTTTAAATATAGACTTTATACAAGAGAAAATAGAAACAAGAAAATAGAAAAAAGAAAAAAGAGAAAAGAAGCAAGAGAAAAGATAAAAATTTACGCAAAACCTATGTTTTCTATGTCCCTATGTGTTAATTTTTAGAAGCAAGACAGAAAATATAAAACAGAAGAAAAAAGAAACAGGAAACAGGAAACAAGAAAATCAATTTTAAAAAAATAGAATACAAATGATACAGATTAAAGATTTAGAGAAATATTACAAAACAGAAGAAGTACAAACAATCGCATTAAACAAGTTGTCTTTTGAAGTGAAAAAAGGAGAATTCGTAGCAATAATGGGACCTTCAGGTTGTGGAAAATCAACCTTATTAAACATTTTAGGATTGTTAGATGATCCTGATGCTGGGAGTTTTAAATTCAATGGAGAAGAAGTTGCTGGCTACAATGAAAGAAAACGTGCACAGTTAAGAAAACACAATGTAGGTTTCGTTTTTCAGAGTTTTAATTTGATTGATGAATTGACCGTTTTTGAAAACGTGGAATTACCATTAATCTACACAGGAGTAAAATCAGCAGAAAGAAAAAAACGAGTAGAAGAAGTGTTAGAGAAAATGCAAATTATGCACAGGCGTAATCATTTTCCTCAACAATTATCTGGTGGTCAGCAACAAAGAGTTGCAGTTGCAAGAGCAGTTGTAAACAACCCAAAATTAATTTTAGCAGATGAACCAACAGGAAATTTAGACAGTGCAAATGGTAATGAAGTGATGGATTTATTAATCGATTTAAATGAAGCTGGTACAACTATAATTATGGTTACGCACAGTGAACACGATGCAAAATACAGTCACAGAATTATTAGAATGTTAGATGGGCAAAAAGTTACCGAAAATATTTTAGTCTAGTAAAAATCATAAAAAACTATTTAAAACCAAGCAAATGTTTAAAAATTATATAAAAATAGCGTTCAGAAATATTCTAAAACACAAAGTGTTTTCATTCATCAATATTATTGGCTTAACCATAGGTTTTAGCGCGTCTTTTGTGATTGGTTTAATGGTGTATTATGATTATACATTTGATGATTTTCATAAAGATGGAGACAAAATTTACAGAGTAGTAACCGATTTTAAAACGCAAGATGGTACTTTTTCAAATTCAGGAGTAACTTTAGCATTAAAAGGTGCTATTGAAGAAGATTCTAATTTTGATGTAGTTAGCGAGTTTTATGTTGAAAGACCAATGTTGGTTGAAAATAGAGTTGAAAATCTAAAGTTCAAATTACCAAAATTTATCATTTATGCAGATCAAAATTTCTTTAATATTTTTGATTATACCTTTATTGCTGGAGATTCAAACAACACATTAAATAATCCTAATGAAGTAATTTTAACAGAAGAACGAGCATTACAATATTTCCCGAATACAAATGTCTCTGATATTATAGGAAAAACATTAATTTATAATGATTCAGTAAATGCAAAAGTTACAGGTATTGTAGAGAACTTTAAAGGAAGAACGGATTTTGTTTTTCAAGAATTTATTTCACATCCAACTTTGTTACAAACTCGATTGAGAGGAAATATAATTGGAAAAAGTTGGAGGAATACTAATTCTAATTCACAGTTATTTGTAAAATTAAATGCCAATGCAAATAAGGAATCTATTACTAATACTTTAAAACAACTTGCTACAGAACATAGAGATGAAGATGATATAAAATATGGAGATGAACGAATCTTTAAATTACAACCATTAGTAGATTTACACTTTAATGAAAATTATGAATTATATAATTGGTCTGCAGGAAGAGCAAGTAAACCACTTTTAAAAAATTTAGTATTTGTTGCCATCTTTTTACTGCTTTTAGGTTGTATCAATTTCATTAATTTAAATACGGCGCAAGCAGCGCAAAGGGCAAAAGAAATTGGGATCCGTAAAACATTAGGAAGTTCAAGAAAGCAATTGATTGGGCAGTTTTTAGGCGAAACTTTTGTCTTAGTATTAATATCTGCAGCATTTTCATTACTACTTTCAAAATGGTTGTTAAATGTCTTTTCAGATTTTGTTCCGGCAGGATTAAATTTCGAATTATTTACAGTACCAATTATTATAATAGGAATTGTTTTATTATTAATAGTAGTTACTTTTTTATCCGGATTTTATCCAGCAATAATTTTGTCAAAATTCAATACAATTTCTGTGTTAAAAAATCATTTAGGTGTTGGAGATAAAAAGGTAAGATTAAGAAAATTTTTAACAGTATTTCAATTTACAATTGCCCAGGTTTTTATCATTGCTACACTTTTAGTTGGGAAACAAATCAACTTTTTATTGAATAAGGATATGGGTTTTAAAAAAGATGCTATTGTTTCTGTTTACAAACCATTAGGAGAAAATAGTTTTGAAAAAATTAAATTGTATAAAGAGCAATTATCATCAATTCCAGATATTAAAAGTATTAGTCTTGGTGGTTATCCACCAGCATCAACAAGTATTAATTCTACTGATATGAGAAGAATGGTAGATGATCGAGAAGTGTATGGAGAAATTCAATTTATGGCAGGTGATACCCAATATTTAAATCTTTATGAAATTGAATTGTTAGCAGGTCGTATTCAAAGAAATGATACCGTAAAAGAACTGGTAATTAATGAGACCGCTAGAAAATATTTTAAGTTTACATCTCCAGAAGATGCAGTAGGAAAAAGTTTGCTTTATCAAGATGAAAGCCTATTAATTGTTGGGGTTATGAAAGATTTTCATCAACGCTCATTAAGATCTGATATTAAGCCAATGGCTTTTCGTGGAGATTGGTTTAGACCAAAATGGTCTTATTTTCAAGCGGCACATATTTCACTAAAAAGTGACTCTTCAGATAATTTAAAAAATAGCCTTGCAAAGATTGAAAATGTGTATAAAGAAGTTTATCCAAATACAAATATGCGTTTAGAGTTTTTTGATGAAACCATTGCTGAATTCTACAAAAGAGAACAAAAAGTTTCAACATTATTAAACTGGGCAACAGGATTATCAATTTTAATTAGTTGTTTAGGTTTATTAGGTTTGGTTATTTATACCACAAACAGACGTGTAAAAGAAATTGGTGTTCGTAAAGTTTTAGGAGCTTCATTATTTCAAATTAATACACTTTTATGTAAAGAATTTTTAATATTGGTAGCTATTGCTTTTGCAATTGCAGCACCAATTGCTTGGTATGGAACTTATAATTGGCTGCAGAATTTTGCTTATAAAACTAGCATTAGCTTTTGGGTATTTGTAGTGAGTGCATTTGCAATGATTGTTTTTGCATTAATTATTATTAGTGCCAAAACATTGCAAGCAGCCAATGCAAATCCTGTGAATTCTTTACGATCAGAATAGATTAATTAATCAATGCTGAACTTATTTCAGTATAAATAATCATCAACCAAAAAAGAAAAAATTATGTTTAGAAGTTATATAAAAATTGCGTGGAGAAATTTAATTAAGAACAAGGTGTATTCTTTAATTAATATTGCTGGTTTGGCTATTGGTATTACAGCAACTATTATGATTGGTTTGTGGATTCATGATGAAATCAATTATAATAATCATTTTGAAAATCAAGATACAATTGCACAAGTTTTACAAACCGAAACTTATAATGGAAATACGGAAACTTCAGAAGCAATTCCTAGGCCTTTAGAATTTGCTATCAGAAAAGATTACGAAGACAATTTTAAACATTTAATAATGTCTTCTTGGACGCAAACTAGGTATATAAAATATGGTGAAAGAAACTTAAATTTTCAGGGTAACTTTATGCAAAAAGGAGCACCAGAGATGTTGAATCTACAAATTATTGCAGGAGTTAAAAACGGAATAGATGACCAAAAATCAATTATAATTTCTGAATCTACTGCAAAAAAATTGTTTAAAGACGAAAATCCGATAGGGAAAATTGTAAAAATTAATAACACAAACAATTTAACTGTAAGTGCTGTTTATAAAAATATAGCCAATAACAATAGTTTTTCTGATTTAGATTTTATTGGTTCTTGGGATTATTACGTGGCTTCAAGACCTTGGATTCAAAATGCTAAAACTTCTTGGGGAAATAATTCTTTTCAACTTTTTGCACAAATCAATGAAAACACAACAATGGAGGCTGTTACTGCAAAAATTATTGATGTTAAAAAGAAAGCTTCACCAGAAGAAGGACAGTTTAATCCGCAGATGTTTTTATTCCCAATGAAAGATTGGTATTTGCGTAATAAATTTGAAGAAGGAAAGCAAGTAGGAGGAAGAATTGAAAACGTTTGGCTATTTGGAATTATTGGTGCTTTTGTGTTGCTTTTGGCGTGTATCAATTTTGTGAATTTAAGCACTGCAAGATCAGAAAAAAGAGCTATTGAAGTAGGAATCCGTAAATCGATTGGTTCAAAAAGAAGTCAATTAATTTCACAATTTTTAAGTGAATCTTTTCTAATTGTAATGTTATCATTTGTACTTTCTATTGGTTTAGTATTATTATTCTTAAATGGATTTAATGATCTAGCCAGTAAAAAAATACTTTTTCCTTGGTTAGATGTTCAGTTTTGGGGAGTTTCTATCATTTTTATTGTAATTGTTTCATTTTTAGCTGGCAGTTATCCAGCACTTTACTTATCGTCTTTTAATCCTGTAACAGTTTTAAAAGGAACTTTTAAAACAGGAAAATATGCAGCTTTGCCTAGAAAAATATTAGTAGTTACTCAATTTACAGTTTCTATAGCGTTAATTATTGGAACTATGATTGTGATAAATCAAATTGATTTTGCCAAAAACAGACCAACAGGTTATCATAAAGAAGGTTTAATACAAATACCTGTAATGACTTCTGAATTTAATGGGAAACTCGATTTAATGAGAAACCAATTTATAGCCTCTGGTGCAGTTACAGAAATGGCAGGCACAAGCAGCCCAATGACAGATGTTTGGTCCAATTGGAGTGGTTTTAAATGGGATGGAAAAGACTCTGGATTTCAAGAGGAATTTGCCTATACAACCGTTTCTTATAATTTTGTAGAGACTTTAGGGTTAAAAATTGTTGAGGGTAGAGGTTTTTCTAGAGATTTTGCTTCTGATTCTACTGCTGTAATTTTAAATAAAACAGCTGTAGAATATATGGGAATCAAAAACCCCATAGGAAAATATATGAGAGATTCTGATGATGAAGATCCAAATGAACCTTTAAAAATTATTGGTATTATTGATGATATTCTTGTACAATCTCCTTATTCACAAATAAAACCATCCATGTATGTTTTTGATAAAAATGGAAACGAAAGCTATTATAATTTAAGAATGAATCCAAACAAAAGTGTTGCAGATAATTTAGCGATTATAGAAAGCACATTTAAAGCGAATTTTCCAAACTTACCTTTTATTTATCAATTTGTAGATGAGCAATATGGTCAAAAATTTAG
>Ga0115565_10000569_pt1 | contig 32066 bp, 26 predicted proteins | sample COGITO_mtgs_1105_FD_87199 | JGI IMG/M metagenome (GOLD analysis project Ga0115565, IMG submission 87199) | Pelagic marine microbial communities from North Sea - COGITO_mtgs_110530 | ecosystem: Environmental > Aquatic > Marine > Epipelagic | place: Germany:Helgoland, sampling site Kabeltonne... | reverse complement strand
TCTCGCTGTATTAGTCGGTGATGATGAAATTGATAGTAAGACAGTCAGTATAAAATACCTACGCGATGACAAGGCTCAAATTAGTCTATCTGTCGACGCGTTTATCGAAGAACTAAAGAACCAGCAGTAGGAAGTAGAGGATTTCAATGGAAAGGTACGAAACAGAAGAACAACAAGTCGAAGCAATCAAAGACTTCTGGAAAGAAAACGGCACCGCGATTATTTTAGGCGCAGTACTTGGTCTTGGTGGTCTTTGGGGTTGGAGGTACTACAACGATTATCAACTCGAGACCAAAGCTCAAGCTTCTTTTGCCTACAATAATATGGTAGAAAATGTTGCGTCTGAGGGCGTTGAAGCAGATTTTGATGGTTTTGTAGCTGAGCACGGCAGCACCGCATACGGGCCTTTAGCATTATTGATCGCCGCACAGAGAGCCGTTGATGAGAAAGATTTTGCAGCAGCCGAAAAATCATTAAATGACGCGGTTAGTATGGCAAAAAGTGATGCAATCGCCGATATTTCGCGCATTCGTTTGGCACGCGTACAAGCAACGTTAGCGCAGTACGTCCCCGCATTAGATACCTTGTCAAAAGTCGTCAATACGTCATTTTCAGACCAAGTAGAAGAGGTAAAGGGCGATATCTTTGTTGCGCAGAAAGATTTTGATAAGGCCCGTATTGCTTATTCAAGCGTGCTAAGTGAGCAAGAAGACAACGCTGATGTCGCGATGAAATTAAGCAATATTGCATACGCGGCAACTCAAGTTACAGGTGATGCCAGTGAAAACTAAGATTTTGGCAGCGATGTTGGTGTTGACGCTTTCTGGTTGCAGCACAATATCAGATTGGTTTACTGATGATGAAGAATTAGTCATAAAGACCTTAGTGCCAATTACCAACCAATTCGAAGCCACAATTGATTGGCAAAAGGATATTGGTAATGGCGTAGATCATTACTTCTCTCGTTTGCAACCGGCTGTAAATTACGGAAAAGTGTATGCGGCAAGTCGTCGCGGCGACATCATAGCATTTGATAAAGTAACAGGAAAAAAAGTCTGGTCTAAGGATTTTTCGACTGCGGGTCAAACTAGCATCATGCGCTCGATGCTCTTTATGGGAAACCCGGGCGCATCAGCTAAGATTTCTGGAGGTTTAACGGTTGCTTATGAAACCGTTTATTTCGGTACTGAAAATGGTGAAGTTGTTGCCTTAAGTGAAGCCAATGGTGACCTCAAATGGCGAGTTAATGTGGCAGGAGAAGTTCTCGCGCCGCCTGCAGTTGATGCAGGTATTGTAGTTGTTAATACCTCAGCCGGCAGCCTGATTGGTTTAAATGCTGAGACGGGCGAGCAAGTTTGGATTAACCAAACAGATGTTCCTCCTTTGTCATTGCGAGGTGTTTCTGCGCCTAATGCAAGCAATGGTGGTGCTTTGGTCGGAACACCAGGCGGTAAGCTTCAGGTTAATATACTAGAAAGCGGACTAGTCGCGTGGGAAGCCCCCATTGCTTCTCCTACGGGCGCGACAGAGCTCGAAAGAATTGTTGATGTTGATTCGTTCCCGCTGGTTTTTGGAGGTAACGTATATGTTGTCTCCTATAACGGTACATTGGCGGCTGTAGAATTACGCAGTGGGCGTGTTGTATGGACGCGTGAATACGGCTCGTTTCGTAATTTAACAATCGAAGGCAACTCTTTGTTCGTGGTTGACACCAAAAGCAACGTTTATGCAGTTGACCGCAGAAACGGTGTGGAGTTGTGGTCAAATACTACCTTGCGAAATCGTCAATTAACGGCTGCTGTTCCCACCGGCGACTACGTTGTTGCAGGCGACAAATATGGCTTTCTACATTGGTTTACGCAAGATGAAGGCAAGCTTGTGTCGCGTTTAGAAGTAGGCGACAACGATACCGATGAAGCTATTTTTACCTCTCCAGTAGCAGATGGTGATATGATTTACGTACAAACCAGAGATGGACAGCTAGCCGCGATTAGTCGCTAGGTCTTTTTTTAGCAAGTTGTAATACGCCAACGGTTTGCCCTTGGCGTTTTTTTATTTATTAAGGGACAAAAATGTTACCTGTAGTGGCACTTGTAGGCCGACCCAATGTGGGCAAATCAACCTTATTCAATCGTCTAACCAATACGCGCGATGCGTTGGTAGCTGATTTTCCAGGACTTACCCGAGATCGCAAATACGGTCAGGCAAAATACGAACAGCGTCAGTTTATTGTAGTCGATACGGGCGGAATTACGGGCAGTGAGCAAGGTATTGATGCAGAGATGGCGCAGCAATCCCTTCTTGCCATTGATGAAGCGGACGTTGTTTTGTTTTTGGTTGATGCACGAGCAGGACTAACGCCTGAAGATATCGGTATCGCCGAATATTTACGTAAACAAGAAAAAACAATGTATTTGGTTGCCAACAAAGTAGACGGTATAGACGCTGATAGCGAAACGGCCGATTTTTATCGCTTGGGTTATGATACGGTGTTACAAATCGCGGCTAGTCATGGACGCGGCGTTTCGCAGTTAATTGAGCAGGTGTTATCACCGCTCAACGAAACGTTTCCGGATATGCATATTGTTGAGGAAGAAATTTCTGAAGAACAAAATGCGCAAGAAAAACTTGAAGAGTTACAAAGTCGCCCTATCAAATTAGCGATTGTTGGCAAACCAAATGTGGGCAAATCTACCTTGACCAACCGCATCTTGGGTGAAGACAGAGTGGTGGTATATGATTTACCAGGTACAACGCGCGACAGCATTTTTATCCCAATGGAACGGGATGGCAGGGAATATATCTTGATTGACACAGCGGGCGTTAGGAAACGTCGCAAAGTATCTGAAGTTGTGGAAAAGTTTTCAATCATAAAAACACTGCAAGCTATCGAAGAATCCAACGTTGTCCTTCTCGTCATAGACGCGAGAGAGGGCCTGTCAGATCAAGACTTGAGCTTGCTCGGTTTTGTGCTCAATTCAGGCCGCTCATTGGTGCTTGCGGTTAATAAATGGGATGGCTTAGAAGTTCACGTTAAAGAAGAGATAAAACGTGAATTGGACCGGCGGCTTGGCTTTGTGGATTTTGCTAGACTGCACTTTATTTCTGCTTTACACGGCACGGGAGTGGGCCACTTGTTTGAGTCGGTGCAAGAAGCCTACTCTTCAGCTACTCAGCGCATCAATACCTCGATGCTGACGCAGATAATGGAGATGGCACAAGATGACCATCAACCACCCTTGATGCGCGGTCGCCGCGTAAAAATGAAGTATGCGCATGCGGGGGGATACAATCCACCTGTCATCGTTATTCATGGTAATCAAGTGCAAGATTTACCAGATTCTTACAAACGTTACTTAATGAATTATTACCGTAAAGCGCTTAAAACAATGGGTACGCCGATAAGAATAGAGTTTAGAGAGGGAGCTAATCCTTTTGAAGGTAAAAAGAATAAACTCACCGTTAGCCAAGAAAGACAAAGAAAAAGGCTCATGACGTTTCACCACAAAAAATAGATTGTAAGAGTTTTCATCGAATTACTTGATAGTGTAATGGACATGTATTTGTCGGAACGGGATGTCTAGTATGTTTAAACGCAGTATAAAATATATGGTATTAGTCGCGATTAACATCGTCTTAATCACGCTTTTTATGATCGATGACCCAGTGCCTGAGGATGTTTTTGATACTGCGTATGTTATTAGCATCCTTGATGACAAAACTAAACTTGATAGCCAAGTAAAAAAGTTAAATGAAGATAAGCAAGTAACACAAGAGCAGTCGGCATCTCTGCAAACTCAGCTAGATCAAACTCGTTCGTTAATGCAACAGAATATCGATGCTTTGTCTCAGTGTTCTGCAGAGCGCGACGATTATACAGTGCTTGTTCAGCAGCAAGCACAATTGAGCGAACAACAACAAACTACGCAGTTACAGAGCCAGCAGCAGTGCTCAGATGGAGGACTTAAGCTTGCCATCGCTGAACAAAATGTTGCTCGTCTAAAGCAAGGTCTAGAACAATCGTTACGAGACAACCGCGCCGCTAATGAGCGCTTACTTGTGTTAGAGCGTGAGCTGTCTAGCGTTGTCGGCACAGAAGAAAAGCACGCGTTGACTGAGCAGAATCTTGTTGACACGATTAGCCGTTTAGAAAAAGATTTGATGAGTGATATTTACATCAAAAAAATCTACGCAACACCTGTGTATTGTGAAAAACCTCGATTCGAAGAGTTAGTTTGTCTTGAACGATTGTTAGTGCGGCCTGAATTTAGTAAAAAATCTGCTTCAGATATCGAAGTGCAGTTAGTTGCGCCGTCGGGAAGAGTCGTCAGTGAATTTCGATTAGACGCCGCCAAGGCAAAACTGGTTGACTTTACGTTTTCGAATAATAATGAGCAATCAGCAGGCATTTACGGCATAAAATTCAATGTAGATGGTATTGAGCTTAGTGAAAAAATAGCCGTTGGCCAGTAAACTCAGTGTCTTACAACAATCGATGATTAAGGTTGGTTTTGAAAAACAAGCATTTGTGCGTCGGGCTTCTTAAGTTTATCGACCGGCTGTAATGGCCTGCGCAGGTTGATTTGCGGTTATTTGTTGTTGAGTGTCAATCACCATCTGTCTGTTCACTGCTCTAAAAGCATCCATTATTTTGCTAGCTTTTGGCACGCTCAAGTTTTTCATCACCTGCTCTACCATTTTTTGCGTGTATTGCGCAGGTATGTTGGCGCTGAACTTTACAAATTTGTCTTCCTTAATAAACAGGTATTGTGTGGTGTGCAACGGTTCATTGGTTTCTTCTGCTTGGGCTTCAAATTGAACACCCAATATATGCTCACCTTGGTTATTTACGTCATTCAACACAACCATTTTGGTTGCAGAAATTGATACTCCTTGAATGTTACGTGCACTGGCTATTTGTTTGATTGAATGCTTGTCTTTATCAAGTTCTTTATTGAGTGCTTGATCTGGATGGTGACCAAAGTCGGGTTCTAGTACAGGGTAAACAAACAAATCAATGATTGCGTTAGGGTAATGGTCATGTGTGTATCTCAGCACAACTCCTTGAGTAGGATCGGCTTGCAATGCTTTTTGTTGCAGGCTAAAACCATCGACGTTGCTTGGTGCCGTTAGTTCGTGATGGTAGTCACTGGCGTTAAGTTGCGCAAATAAATACTCGGCGCTTAGCACTTGATCGCTTTGTAGCTGGTTTAAAAGCTCATTGATTGACGCACTCAATGAAGACATTAACATTGCTTCAGGTTGCGTGATCCGCGACTCAAAGATAGGAATACCTCGCCAGTTCAAGGTGTATTCGAAGTGAATCAGCGTGTCGTTATTGTTGCTGTATCTAACCGCGCTTGCTAGCAATTCATACTCACCTTGGCTTAATACATCCACAAGTGAGTCTGCGTCACTCCACATGTGATTGGCAACGCCTTCAACCAAGGCAACGGTGTATTGTGACTGGCTCACATGGTTGAGTAGACACGTTTGGGGGCTAACAGTTGTGCACTCTTCGACCAATTCATCACTCGCATATGCGGCATACACGGACAGCGACGTTGCTTGACTGACTGCTTGTATGCTCACTAGTAACAAAACAGTGGCGGCGATACTTTTGCTGCATCGCGCAAAGACGATGGTCATATAAATCTTCCTTGTGACTCACTCCGAGTCTTTTTATTATTTTAATACTGCATTGGTACTATAGTGCTATATTTTTGACGCAAAGTAATCATTTTTGTTAAAAAAGTGTTTATAAATTTATCGCGTGGAGCGCATGCCAACAAAGGTCATAGAGCAACGCTTAGCAAATGAATAATAACCTTAGGCGGCACGTGCGTCTTTTTATTGACGCTTATTCAATTACGTTAGATATGCTTGTTTTGAGTACACGAGACGTCACTTCACCATCAACCAATTTTATTCTGACGTCTTGATCGACGCTAACATCTTTGACCGATTTAATCACTTTATCACCATCGAAACTAATACTATAACCACGGCTCAATGTGGCTAGCGGGCTAACTGAGTTGAGCAATTGCGCTATATTGTTTAAGTGCTTATTTTTGGCTTGTAAATAGCCTCGCTGCGCATTTATTAACTGTTTATTTCGCTGCTCGACTTGGCGTTGATAATTGTTGATGGTTTTGATTGGATTAGACGTATGCAGTCTATTTGTTAATTGCTGATAATGCTTGCGTTGTTCGTTAATTTTTCGATTCAGTGATTGAGTCAACGCGATAGAAAGTCTATCAACATTTTGCATAGCTTGGCTTATCTTTGCGGTTGGGTGGTTGGCTTGTAAGCGATTACGGCTGATCACTAAGCTGTGCTGATGGTGCATAATTTGATTGTTAATTGAATAAACAAGGCGCGACGTTATTGCACTAAGCTGCTCCAAAACGTGAGATTTGTCATTGCTGACAAGTTCAGCCGCAGCCGACGGCGTCGGCGCGCGTAAATCTGCGACATAATCCGCGATAGTGATGTCGACTTCGTGACCGACCGCTGAGACAACGGGCAGTTTTGAGTGATAAATCGCATAGGCAACAATTTCTTCGTTGAATGCCCAAAGGTCTTCTAAAGAACCGCCTCCACGGCCGACGATAAGCACATCAACTTCTTTTCTAATGTTTGCTTTTTCGATTTGCTTCACGATACTCGAGGCGGCTTGGTCACCTTGTACAAGGCTAGGATACAAAATGATGTCGATACTTGGGTTACGGCGTTTCAAAACAGTTAAAATATCATGCACGGCTGCCCCCGTTGGGGAGGTTACTAGACCTATACGTTTAACATTACTTGGGATCGGTTTTTTTCGCTCCATCGCAAACAAACCCAATGCAGAGAGTTTTTGCTTTAGTAACTCAAACGCCTGTTTGAGCTGCCCCATACCTTCTGGTTCCAAGTGTTCGGCGATTAGCTGATAGTCACCTCTGGCTTCATAAATGCTTAGATTGGCTCTTACGATGACTTTGTCGCCCTCTTTGGGACGATTCTTGACAAATCTGTTAGCCCCCTTAAACATCGCGGTACGCACTTGGGCTTTGTTGTCTTTGAGGGTGAAATACCAATGGCCTGATGATGCCGCAACGAAGTTGGAAATTTCTCCAGACACCCAAATTTGACCAATTTCTGATTCCAAAATCTGTCGGGCTAAACGATTTAGGCGGGTAACTGAAACTACTTTTGGTTGTTCTGGGGTATTGGCAAACATAAATCACATTATTTCTTTAATTTGAGCACAATTGTAGTTTACCTAAATAAGAAAAAACACTACAATCACACCGCAATTAACCACAGCCAAATAGGTGTAATTGCATGTTACGAATAGCGAAAGAAGCGTTAACTTTTGATGACGTTTTGCTTGTCCCTGGTCACTCGACTGTTTTACCTCACACTGCTAATTTAAAAACCCAATTGACGCGTGGTGTCAGCCTCAACATGCCATTAGTATCGGCGGCAATGGACACCGTTACAGAAGCCAGCTTAGCGATTGCGATGGCACAAGAAGGCGGTATGGGTTTTATACACAAAAATATGACCGCGCAGATGCAAGCTGAGCATGTACTGCAAGTTAAAAAGTACGAGAGCGGCGTTGTATCAGATCCTGTTACCGTAAACAAAGATGCCACTATTGGGGATACTAAGCGTCTTTCTAAAGAACTTGGATACTCCGGCTTTCCCGTTATAGACAAAGACAACAATCTTATTGGCTTGGTGACGGGACGTGACCTACGTTTTGAAAACCGTTTGGACCAACCCATTAGCAAAGTAATGACACCAAAAGAAAAGTTGGTTACCGTGCTCGAAGATGCCAATCCCGATGTAGTAATGGACTTGATGCATGAGTATCGAATTGAAAAAATTCTTGTCGTAGACGATGCCTTTAAACTTAAAGGCCTGATTACGGTAAAAGACTTTCAAAAAGCCAAAAGTAAACCAAATGCTTGTAAAGACGCCAAAGGTCGTCTTCGTGTCGGAGCAGCAGTAAGTGTGGGTCCCGGGACAGATGAACGCATTGCGCTGTTAGTCAATGCAGGCGTTGATGTACTGTTAATTGATACGTCACACGGTCACTCTCAGGGCGTTATCGATCGCGTTAAAATGGTACGCGAAGCATACCCTAGCATTCAGATTATTGCAGGCAATGTAGCCACGGGTGAAGGCGCTAAAGCGCTGGCTGACGCGGGCGTTGACGCGGTTAAAGTGGGTATTGGCCCTGGCTCTATTTGTACCACTCGCATTGTAACAGGCTGCGGCGTGCCACAAATTACCGCTGTATCTGATGCGGTTGCTGCCCTAGAAGGAACTGGTATCCCGGTAATTGCTGATGGTGGGATTAGGTTTTCAGGTGACATAGCCAAAGCGATTGCTGCAGGCGCTAGCTCAGTTATGGTTGGGAGCATGTTAGCAGGGACAGAAGAAGCGCCTGGCGAGGTCGAGCTCTATCAAGGTCGCTATTACAAATCTTATAGAGGTATGGGTTCATTAGGAGCAATGAATCAAAGTAATGGTTCGTCGGATCGCTATTTTCAAGATGCTAACAACGCCGAAAAGTTAGTGCCAGAGGGTATTGAGGGCAGAGTCGCATACAAGGGTCCAATCTCTAATATTATTCATCAACAACTCGGTGGCCTGCGCTCAGCGATGGGTTTGACGGGCTGTGCAACGATTGATGAACTGCGCACCAAACCACAGTTTGTCAAGGTAACAGCAGCTGGCATGGGTGAATCTCATGTACATGATGTTAGCATTACAAAAGAAGCGCCAAACTATCGCTTAGGCTAACAAACGAGACGTTTAACAAAGGTATCTAATACAAATATGTCAGTAAATATTCATAGTCAAAAAATCTTAATTTTAGATTTTGGGTCGCAGTACACCCAACTCATTGCCCGACGGATCCGTGAAATAGGTGTTTATTGTGAACTGTGGGCGTGGGATGTAACAGAGCAGCAAATTCGAAATTTTGGTGCAGATGGCATAATTTTATCGGGAGGTCCAGAATCAGTTCCCGAGGCAGGTTCACCAAGAGCACCGCAATATGTTTTCAACGCTGGAGTGCCTGTATTAGGAATTTGTTACGGTATGCAAACTATGGCGCATCAATTAGGCGGCTCCGTGCAAGGGTCAAACATTAGAGAGTTTGGCTATGCACAAGTTGAGTCAATTGTAGAAAATACCCTGTTGGCAGGTATCAAAGATCTCGAACATGAAAATGGAAACCCACTATTAGATGTTTGGATGAGTCATGGGGACAAGGTTATTGAGGTCCCAGAAGGTTTTGTTACCGTTGCACAAACACCGAGCTGTCCGCACGCAGCGATGGTCGATGAAGCTAAACGTTTCTATGGTGTACAATTCCATCCAGAAGTGACTCATACAAAACAAGGCCTGAGCTTACTAAAATCTTTTTGCTTTGACATCTGCAAGTTAGAAGCATTATGGACGCCTTCATCAATTATCGAAGATGCTGTCGAGCGGATCAAAAAACAGGTCGGTGACGATCAGGTCATTTTAGGCCTATCTGGGGGTGTCGATTCTTCAGTAACAGCTATGCTGCTGCATCAAGCTATCGGCAGTCAATTGACGTGTGTGTTTGTCGACAACGGTTTACTGCGCCTAAATGAGGGCGAACAAGTCATGGAAATGTTCGGCGATAAGTTTGGCTTGAATATTATCAAGGTAGAAGCAGAAGATAGGTTTTTGAACGCGTTGGCAGGAGAAGACGAACCCGAAGCCAAGCGCAAGATAATCGGTGGAGAGTTTGTCAAAGTATTTGATGAAGAGTCACACAAACTGACGAATGCCAAGTGGTTAGCACAGGGGACTATTTATCCCGATGTGATTGAATCAGCTGGTTCTGAAACTGGCAAAGCACACGTAATAAAATCACATCATAATGTGGGTGGCCTGCCCAAAGATATGAATATGGGTCTAGTTGAGCCTTTACGTGAATTATTTAAAGATGAAGTTAGGCGCATAGGCCTTGAATTAGGCATACCACACGATATGCTTTATCGACATCCATTTCCTGGACCAGGCCTCGGTGTGAGGGTATTGGGCGAAATTAAAAAAGAATATTGTGATTTATTGAGAAAAGCGGACGCAATTTTCATAGAAGAATTGCAAAGTGCGTCGCTTTATCATAAAGTAAGTCAAGCGTTTACTGTGTTTTTGCCTGTGAAGTCCGTCGGAGTGATGGGAGACATGCGAAAATATGACTGGGTTGTATCATTGCGAGCAGTCGAAACGATCGATTTTATGACGGCACATTGGGCCCACCTTCCATATGATTTCTTGGGTAGAGTCTCCAACCGTATCATTAACGAAGTAGATGGCATTTCTCGTGTTGTTTACGATATTTCAGGAAAACCGCCCGCCACAATTGAATGGGAATAACATTCGATTAGCTTATCGGCAACCCCCACAGTTTGTTTAGTGAGAGGATTAATCAAGGATGATTACCTTTTCTATTAAGTCTTCAAAAGCCGCACATTGGTGCGGCTTTTATGTTTTGAGATTGTTATTGTTGTCCCTGCTCGCTCTAATTAAATGATTAGATTGGTCAAAATCACTCTTTGCCAAGCGGTCATACAATACCACGTTAGCAGTAGCCCCTAGATTCATACTGTTAAAGGTAGGAATGTACACAACGTGGTCACTTGCTTGCAAAATGTCTTCAGGCACGGATGCATCCTCGGGGCCTAAAATGTAAAATGCGTTGTCCGGATGTTCAAATAGCGGCAATGGTGTTGCATCTTCTGCCAACTCAATAGTAACGATACTTGCACCCTCAGGACAAAAAGCTAATAAATCGTCGACGCCGACAGTGGGAATGATATCACGCATTCTTTTTGTGTCGGCATTGAAGTCTTTGGCGTACCCAAATCGTTGGCCTGTATAAAACACAGAACTCACACCATAACATCCAGCCGCGCGCAAAATACTTGCTACATTTCCTGCCGATTTGGGATTAACCAGCCCAACACTAACACGGCTTTTGCTTATTTGATTCATAGAAACCTAAGTTGAATACCCAAACTGACACGTTGTTGATGTCTATTGTAATCTATCAAAGAGTCACCATACCCGTTAAAATACTGTAAAAGCCATTCATATCTGTTATTGATTGGGTAGGTAAGATTGAGCTCTACACTGCCGCGGTTATTGCTAGTCGATAAATTGTTGCGTAGCAACGCAAGTAACTTTACATCATTATAGTTAAACGCGTATCCAAACTCTGCACGTCCAATAAAATCGGTAATATCAGGATTATCATCTCCGTTTGGGTCGAGCAAAAATTCTTTATCGTCCTCAGGTATGCGATACCACCCTTTTATATAATAGAGTGAGTCAACATCGCTAAAAATCAGTGACGCATAAAGTCGATTCCAACTGCGAGACTTTAAGCCGTTTTGACCGTTTGATTGATGATTAAACCCTAAGTTTGCCTGATTAAAGCGATATCCAAAGAATGCCCAATCTGGTGACCATTGATAAAAAACTTCAGGCTCGTAGTTGTTTTCGCGAAAAGGTTTTGAAACGTCAGTATTGTAAACTTGCCAGTAAGATTTTAGGGTAAAGCCAAAATATAGGCCATTAGTCGTGTCGTCTTGCAGCATCAGCGGAACGCTTACACTAACTTGATATTTAGCTTCTAGATTGTCAACGTTCTCTTCTGTCAATCCATCAACACTGAGAGGATTTGGATCTTTGATATAACTAATGGGGAGCAAATAGTTTTGTCTATACTGCTCGATGCTAAAGGGATTAACGATTGCGTCTTTGCCTTGTTTAGTGCGCTCATCGAGCACAGACTTTGTTGTCAAATTATTTGTTTTTGCTTCTGCAACCGTCTTTTCTACGCTCTCAATCACACTCGCAGCAAACGTTTTTTTGGCCGTTGTGTCTTTTTGTTCTTTGTTTGCAGTCGTTTGACCAACGCCTTGCTGTTGTGTTGATGGATTCGTTTGAGCAGTCGAGTATGAAATATTGCATAAGGTTAACACGGCCACAAACATGCTCAACAATGCAGAATTATGCAAAACGAGTTTGAATTTTGTAAGTAGTGTTTCAGTCTGCTTGGCCTTTTTAGGGTCACAGGTCATTCGTTACTCCTTGTTATTCTTATTATAAAGAAATTTCTTGGTCTTCCTTTGCACCGAAACATTTCATGCTAGCGCCGCCTAATTTAATCAATAAATTACTGTGTTCGATCATTTCATCAATGTTTTGGTCTGTTCTAGAGGGGTCATGACTGTATAAAGCCAAGGCTTTAGCATTGCAAGCCATCGCAAGTTTAACCGCCTCTTCTGCAACAGAGTGACCCCAACCGGATTTTGCGGGCATGTCTGAAATTAAATATTGAGCGTCATGGATTAATAGATCTGCATGCTTCGCAAATCCAACAAAGTCTAAAAAATCAGTGGCTTTTTTATAAGGGGGGTAAAGTTCATTGTCAGTTATGTATACCAACTTTTTACCCTTATGCTCAATACAGTAACTACTGCCACCGCCAGGATGATTCATTTTAAGTCGACTAATGGAGGCCTCGCCTATTTTCCATCTGGTCACATCTTTAGCTTGGGGACAGGCACGGATGTCAGCACTTAGCTGTGATCGTTGAACTGGAAACAATGTCCCTGTCATCTGATTTAGGATGGCTTCGGGCTCCTCAAGATCAGTTTGTCCCGGCGTAATAAAAATCTGACGGTTAGTCTGAAAAATAGGTGCAAAAAAAGGAAATCCTTGAATATGGTCCCAATGATTGTGACTCAGTAACAGGTGAATAGGGTTTTGTTTTTGCACTAGACGCGCACCCAGCGCGCGAATACCCGTGCCAGCATCTAGTATTATGTCTGTTTCGTCGTCTATGCAAACATGCACGCAGGCCGTGTTTCCCCCATAGCCAACGAAATCTTTGCCGGGTGAGGGAATAGAACCGCGAACTCCACAAAACGTTATATTCATTGCGTTATAAGTTCGATATAAATGTCAGCGCGTCATCAATATTGAGCAATGTTTTTTCCCCTGAATGACGTGATTTGTATTCGACTTGGCGATTGTCCAAATTACGCTCGCCAATTACGATACTGTGTGGAATACCGATAAGTTCCATATCATTAAACATAACACCTGGTCGCTCTTTGCGATCGTCAAAAAGTACTTCAATGTTTGCCGCTAGCAAATCAGCGTAAAGTTTTTCGGCGACGTCCATGATGCGATGAGATTTATGCATATTCATAGGGATAATGACGATTTTAAATGGTGCAATGCTGGCCGGCCATTTAATCCCAAATTTATCATGATTTTGCTCAATTGCCGCCGCTACGATGCGCGTAACGCCAATACCATAACATCCCATCTGTAGCACTTCGTGCTTACCTGATTCGGTTAAAACACCACAGTTCATCGCGGTTGAGTATTTGTCGCCTAGCTGAAAAATATGCCCAACTTCTATACCTTTGCTAATTTCCAAATGACCGATGCCGTCTGGGGAAGGGTCTCCTGCCACCACATTGCGTAAATCTGCGACGTCATATTTTTTAACATCGCGAGACCAATTAGCCCCTGTAAAATGCTTGTCTTGCTGATTAGCGCCGCAAATAAAATTAGTAATCGTGTTAGCGCTGCGATCAACGACGATTGGTATTTCTAATTCGACGGGGCCTAATGAACCGAAGCCACATTTTAATATTGCTTTAACTTCCTCTTCATCAGCCATCTGTAAAGGGCTTGCAATCAAAGCATGTTTTTCTGCTTTTATCTCATTCAACTGATGATCGCCTCGCAACACTAACGCCACGATAGGACTGTTTGATGCTTCACTACCTTTTACAATTAAAGTTTTGACTGTTTGTTTGACGTCACAACCAAGTAAAGCTGATACCGCATCAATGGTTTTTGTATTAGGCGTATCAATTATCTGTAGCGCTTGCATTTCTGCAGATTCACCTGCTAGTGCTACAGCCTCAGCAAGCTCGACATTAGCGGCATAGTCTGACTGATCAGAATGTGCAATATCATCTTCCCCCGAATCGGCTAACACATGAAACTCATGAGATACAGCGCCACCGATACTGCCGCTGTCTGCGATGACAGGGCGGTAAGCCAAACCAATTCTTTGAAAGATATTACAATATGCTTGATGCATAACGTCGTAAGTCTCTTGCAAAGATTGCATGTCAGTATGAAACGAGTATGCGTCCTTCATAATAAATTCTCGGCTGCGCATAATGCCAAAACGTGGGCGTATTTCGTCACGAAACTTGGTTTGAATTTGATATAAGTTAAGTGGCAACTGCTTGTAGCTATTTACTTCGTTTTTAACCAAGTCAGTGATGACTTCTTCATGGGTTGGACCCAGTACGAAGTCACGTTGATGGCGGTCCTTTAGGCGCAATAGTTCAGGACCATAGTCTTCCCAACGACCTGATTCTTCCCACAAATCTGCAGGTTGAACAACGGGCATGGATATTTCAATCGCGCCTGCCTTGTTCATTTCATCGCGTACAATAGCGGCAACCTTATTGACCACTCTCAAACCAGTCGGTAACCAGTTGTACAAACCCGATGCTAACTTACGCACCAAACCCGCGCGCAACATAAGTTGATGACTAACAATTTCAGCTTCAGCGGGGGTTTCTTTTTGTGTTGCCAATAAATATTTAGAAGTGCGCATAGAGGTGTGTACGAGCCTTAAAGGTGAAAGCTATCTTGTCAGATAGTAATAATAAGTAATTGTAAGATATTTTAACAGTCAAAGGGTGTCGCACAAGGTATAAATCGTTGATATGCGTAAAAACTCGCTCACCTTCGGATATTTAAGCCATTGGAGGCGCTCACACATCTGTTGCTAGTATCCTTGCGTCGTTGTTTCTAGCTTAATAAAACGATCGGGAAAGTGACATTTAGGGAATAATTTATCAATGGCCTGCGCAATTTGAGCCGGTGTTGATTTTATCTTTTGCATTGCTTGGTTTATCAACGTCAGCGTTTGTGGGGACACCGTCTGTTTAGAAAGCATGATGTATCCCGCACCATTTTCATCTTCCAATAGGTCAAAGACCTCTACAAATACCTGTTCGTTGCATTTTTTTGCATACTCATATTTGAATATTTCGGAATTAGATATTAAACCGACGGCTCTTTTGGCGAGCGTGATATCAATACTTTGTTCGACACTATTGACAAATATCAACTGCTCGAAAAACTTAGGATCACTCAACAATGTTTCATACTCTGCCGAATATGAAACGCCTCTTCTTGCTGACACTTTGAAGGGCATACCAATGAGATCGGAGATACTGTCAACATTAGAAAATAAATCCAGATTTTCTTGTTTGACTATCAACGAATTTCGCCCGAACGTTAACGGTACCTCTGAAAAGTAAGCGTATCCCTTTCGATCTTCTGTCTTAGCCGCTCCCATTGAAATATCAAGCGCGCCATTTTCTATTTCACGCAATACACGTTTCCATGGACGTTCGTAAAAATCATATTCGAGGCCAGCTTCGTCCAGAATTAATTTTAATTGCTCGATATCAATCCCAACCGCATCTCCGTTATCGTCAAAAAAATTGAAAGGGGGGTGTCGATCAAAGCCAACTTTTAATCGAAGTTTCTGTGGCTGTGGCTGTGGCTGTGGCTGTGGAGTCGAGACTTCGGTTTGCAACGTCGAACTAGCGTTTACCGATATTATCGGCAGCACCAAAAACATATATGCAACCGCGTGCACTAACATAAACAGCTTGCTTTTGTTGATTGGTTTATTGATGTGCATTCTTGCGCCGTATTGAAATTAATTGATTTTGGTATTTGAGAATCCAATCGATACTAGGTTGTAGCACAAATACAAAGATTCACCAAATTTGGCTTCTATGAACCTTAATTTTGCCGTTAAGTCAGGCGCATAACGCTCATATTTTCTGCATTGCTGTGTTGACTATGGCATCGTTTCAAACGTTTTTCACTGCGCAGGGCAGCTTTTTACTAAAATACTGCCAATAGCGCATGTCCTTTGCACGCTTTATCGCGTCGTCCTTGACGCGATAAATATTTTAGTGAAAGGCAGGCTTGCTCTATGTCGCATTGCGTAATAAGACAAAATGCTACAACGAAACGATTGACAGACGAACAACGTTTATTGACGCCGAATCAACATGCCAAACTATATCAACGCCATATAGACGGACCACATACTCTTTACGGTCATTCAATAGGGCGTGCTTGTATGCCGGGCGCGGATCTTGAGTGAGAACACACTCCAACAGCGCGGAAAAACCATCAAACCGCGAATTTAAACTAACAACTTGAGTGCGAATTTGCTCCGACATAACCACCGTCAATTTATGCGAGGGGGCAGCTTCAGCATATCCACAGATTGCATTTTCAGCGACATCTGCATAATCTAAGTAGGGTTTTATATCCAAAATTGGTGTGCGGTCAAGCAGATCGACACCGCCCACGACCAGTTCGTTTTGATCATTCAGGCCCATATTTTTAACCAAAGATAAACCAATAGGATTCGGACGATGCGTGGCGCGAGAGGCAAACACCCCCATTCTTTTGTTGCCGCCCAAGCGCGGAGGCCTAACCGTGTCATGCCAAGGTTTATTAAGATGCTGGTCAAAGACAAAACTTAGCCACAGATGCGAAAAATCGTCCAAGCCGCGGCAAGCGTTTGTCGGGTTTATTTCATCAACAAACCTAATCCGCCCTTTTGCAGCACTTAAAGCGGCAGATTGACGAGGAATACCGAACTTTTGCGAAAAAGGAGTCTCTATAAAACCAATAGGCGCGAATGTGAATGTTTTTTCGTTGTTTTTCATCAGTTTAATTTTGTTACATGGGTCTTGAAATTATCACAATAAACGCAATATCTACAACAGTTTATGACCGCGTAAATAAGAATAACTAACCAGATGCAACTGGTTTGTACCGCATGGAATTGCTAGGGTTTGTCATGATCAGCGTAAAAAATCTCAACAAGAGTTTCAATTCAGAACACGTCGTAAAAGACTTATCATTCGACATAAAGCCAGGAGAAGTGGTCGGTTTTTTGGGTCCTAACGGGGCAGGAAAGTCGACCACGATGAAAATGCTGACAGGATTTTTGCCGATGTCATCGGGCAGTGTGCAGATTGCGGGCATCGATATCCGAAAGAACAAGCGCAAAGCGCTCAAATTGATTGGGTATCTGCCAGAAGGTGCACCGAGTTATTCCGAAATGACGGTTTACGAATTTTTGTTGTTCATCGCTAAGATAAGAAAAATTAAATCAAGTGAGTGTCAAAAAGCAATCGGCGATGTGGCCACAAAGCTTGAATTGCAAAGCGTCATGGATAAGACGATAGAAAGTCTTTCCAAAGGCTTCAAGCGACGTGTTGGTCTAGCTCAGGCTATTATTCACGATCCGCAGATATTGCTGTTGGATGAACCCACAGATGGTTTGGACCCTAATCAAAAGCATCAAGTCCGCGAATTGATAAAAAATCTAGCGAAAAACAAAATTGTCATCATATCAACCCACATAATGGAAGAAGTCAGTGCGGTATGTAATCGAGTGATAATTATCGCAAATGGCAAAAAGAAGTTCGACGGGACCGCTGATAATTTGATGGCTGAGTCTAGAGTGCATAATGCCGTCGTGTTTACGATGAGTTATGCCGCCGATATTTCTGGTATTTTAGAAATCGCTGGCGTTGCAGATCTCAAATTTAATAGACAGACTGGAGAGCATACAGTGTTTGCTGAACGCGGTCACAGTATACTGACAGCATTAAACGCTCACTTTACACACAATCAAATGCCAGTAGACAGTATCTATCCATTGCAAGGAAATTTGGACGAGGTGTTTAGACACATAACATCAAATGACTATCATTACGTTGACAATCAATCAGAACAGGAGCGTTTATGAATACGACCATGATTATTTTTAAACGCGAGTTCATGAGCTTTTTTGCGACCCCGGTTGCTTATGTTTTTATTCTCGTATTTTTGTTGATGTCAGGTTTGTTCACTTTCATTCTCGGAAACTTTTTTGAACGAGGGCAGAGCGACTTGCTTCCGTTCTTTAGCTTTCATCCATGGTTATACTTATTCGTAGTGCCCGCCATTGCAATGCGATCTTGGTCTGAAGAGCGCAAATCGGGAAATATCGAATTATTGATGACGTTGCCGATCAGCACTGGCCAGATTATGGCCGGTAAGTTTTTTGCAGCTTGGGCTATTCTCGGAGTGTGTTTGCTACTGACGTTTCCGTTGTGGTTAACGGTGGATTACTTGGGCAGCCCAGATCACGGTATCATCGCCGCCGCATACGCCAGCAGTTGGTTAATGTCAGGGGCTTTTTTAGCCATCAGTATGTGTATGTCAGCCTTAAACAAAAATCAAGTGATTGCGTTTATTATGGCGAGCACCGTTTGTTTTTTGCTACTGCTTGCCGGCACACCCGCGGTGCTCGATGTATTTGAGTCTTGGGTATCAAACTATGTGCTAGACAGCATCGCTAGCATTAGCTTTTTGAGTCACTTTCAAGCAATGTCAAAAGGTATTATAAGTTTGAACGATGTGGTTTATTTTATTCTTAGTATTATGTTCTGGTTAAGCGCTGGTTATTTGGCTATTGAAAGCAAGAAGGCTAAGTAGAAATGAAAAAATTTGCTCTAATAACCATGTTAATTCTATTGTTTGCTGTGGCCCAAGCATTCAATCAGCTTTATTTTAAGGGGCTTCGAATTGATTTGACAGAAAATAAAGTGTACTCAATTTCCCAAGGAAGCCGCGCAGTCATTGATGAGTTGCCTGACAATGTTGTATTGACTTTGTATTTTTCAGATCAAGCAAGTAAAGGTTTAATCAGCTTAAGAGCGTATTCTGATCAAGTACAAACATTGCTTCGAGAATATGAAGCGTCGTCACAGGGCAAAATACGGCTCGATATTGTTGACCCCGTTGCTTTTTCTGAACAAGAGGACGCCGCTGCACGTTATGGCTTAACGGCTGTACCTATCGATAACGTTGGCAACAGCGCATACTTTGGCTTGATAGGAACGATTGAATCAAACGACTCAAACGTCGAAAACTCTGCTGAAACGCTTATTGTCGTTACGATTCCATTTTTTGACCCTAGCAAAGAATCATTTTTGGAATACGATGTTAGTAAATTGCTCTACCAGTTAAGCGCACCAACGCCAGTCAAAGTTGCTTTGATAGGAGATTTTCCAAATGCAGGTGGGCAAGATCCAATGACTGGTCAGTATACTCCCACCAACGCTATTTATTCGCAATTGAAGCAGTTTTTTGACCTCACGATCGTATCCAGTATCGACGCGTCTCTGCCAATGGGCACTGAGTTGTTGATAGCCGTGCATCCCAAAAATCTGAGCCAATCATTATTGTACGATATCGACCAATTTATTATGTCTGGAGGTCAGGCGATGTTTTTCGTCGATCCTCACTTTGAGTCCGATCCTATGTCAATGCGCGGCGCGTTAGGTGTTAATGCCTCTGACACGGATTTGTTAGCATCCTACGGCATAACCTTGCAAGATAATAAAATTGTTCTGGACGCACTGACCGGCTTGGATATTCAAACATCATCGGGCAAGATCACGCGTCATCTCGGCTTCTTGGGACTTGGCACGCAACAGATTGACCGAGATGATGTCACAACTGCCGATTTAGAAAGCGTTAACGGTGCGTCGTTTGGTGCGTTGATACTCACTCAGGAAAGTGGCTTGGTAATGCAGCCGCTAATCTCTAGCTCACTCAATAGTGGTTTGGTAGCGTCTAATTTTTATGCAAATACACGCGACCCAGATGATATTGCTCAAGGGTTTGTTGATTTGAATACTGCTTATACACTCGCGGCTCGTCTTAACGGTCCCGCCAACTCGTATTTTGATGTAAAACCAGACGTTGATGTTGCCTTAGATCTTGGCGATGCTAATCAAATAGACAAAAAAGAAGCGACCGAGCATATCGCCAATAGCCAACACATTAATCTGGTCGTGTTTGCCGATGCTGATATGTTTGCGGATCGATTCTGGGTGCAACAAAGTAGTTTCTTCGGCCAAACCGTTTATTCGCCATTTGCTAATAACGCAGATTTGGTCATTAATCTGGCCGAAAATATCAGCGGTAGTAAGGGCTTAATCGGTGTGCGAAGTCGTGGAACGTTGGCACGCCCGTTTACAAAGGTTGAGGCTTTGGAAGTGTTGGCTCAAGCGAAGTTTAGCGAGCAACAAAAAGCCTTGGAAGCACAGTTGGCACAAATTGAAAGTGACTTGCAGAAAATGCAATTGCAACAAGGCTCTGACACTATTATGACGATTGAACAAAACGCCGCCATTGAGCAATTTAATGTTAAACGCATTGAGATTAGAAAAGCCTTGCGTGACGTAAAGTTTCAACTAGATAAAGACATTGATGACTTGGGGACCCGTCTAAAACTAATCAATATAGCCGTCTCGCCTTTTGTACTTGTGTTGTTACTCTGGCTATTGTTCAAACTTACTAGGCGCAAGGCACCACGCGAAGGGTATGGTGTTTGTTCGGATAGTTAAAAAGGGTTGAGGGTATAACCCTGTTGTTGCAATACCGCATGAGCCGTCATCGCCGAAAGCTCGATTTGAACACCTTTGATTAGTTGGGGCAGTGCAATATCGTAGGCGGCAGCGGTTTGACCGCACAAAATCACCTGTACATTGTTAGCCAACAAGGCCTCGATAAGCGCTTTATTTGCGTTATCAACATTGTTTGCTTTTTGGTAAGTCGCATGGTCAAGCAAATCTAAACTCGCTTTACCATGAACCACCAAAGCAAGTTGAATATGTTCTTTACTGACGCCAGCAGCAGAATGCATGTTAATAAATCTTGCAAGGCTATCGAACTTTCTATTTATCTTGCCAACGTCCCCTGCCTGAGCCACATCAAATGCAACGTTGAACACCATGGTGTTTTTGATTGAATGTGTAGCAACATCAGCATACTTACCAAATTCCGTAATGGCTGCGCCTTCAACAAAATCGTCAAGGTCTGCTTGACTGCTAGTATTATTACCCATCAATAATAATAATGTCGCCAAACGCATAGAATAGGCAAAAGAACGCATAACAAACTCCTGTAGATTAGCATGGGAACGCAATCGCGAACGACTACTTTAATTTTGAATAACCATAGCTAAAAAGCAGAAATTTAGCATCAATTTTTGTAGGAAAAAAAGATTTTACGTGCTTGAAAAACAATGGCAAACAGCATGAAAAGCGGCCTAAGCACATTGTACTTAAACCGCATAGCTGATTTATTGCATTCGTTGTTAAGACTATTTGCCTTTATTTTTAATAGGCGAGCTGTAATATTTCTTCGGATACTTCAATGGTAATGTCACCATGTTCGCCAAGCGTCAAGCGTGCATTTTCTTTAAGTTTGGCGACAATTTCTTGAACACTATCTGTGCCCAAATTATAGTCTGAAATACGTGTTTTAACGCCCATCGACTCAAAGAAATTGCGAGTCGCATTTATGGTTAATTCAATCAATTGGTCATCAGAATCGGCGTCTATTGCAAACACATTTTTGCCTAGTTGAATAATTTTATCACGCTTTTGTTGCTTCTGTTTTTGCATCAGCGAAGGTAAAACAATCGCCAAGGTTTGTGCGTGATCAAGACTGTAAAGCGCCGTTAATTCATGTCCTATCATATGCGTGGCCCAATCTTGTGGTACGCCTTTTCCAATTAAGCCGTTGAGGGCCATTGTAGCAGACCACATAACATTTGCTCTGATGTCATAGTCCTGCGGCTGCTCAAGTGCTTTAGGTCCTTCTTGTATCAGCGTACGCATAATTGTTTCTGCAAAACCGTCTTGAATAGGCGCATTTACTGGGTAAGTGAGGTATTGCTCAATCACATGCACAAAGGCATCCACTACACCGTTGCTGATCTGCTTAATCGGCAAAGAGAATGTGTACTGAGGATCTAAGACTGCAAAAGCGGGTTGTACCAAAGGATTACCAAATGGAAGCTTTTGCTGGGTTGATTTTTTGGTTACCACTGAATTGCCGTTGCTTTCTGAACCAGTTGCGGGCAGGGTAAGTATCGCGCCAATAGGAATTGCGGATTTGAACGGTGCATCTTTGGCTAAAATATCCCAAGGTTCACCATCAAAATGTGCTGCTGCTGCAATAAATTTAGCGCCGTCGATGACGCTGCCGCCGCCCACAGCCAAGATAAAATCAATGCCGTGTTGTTTGATAATAGGTAAGGCTTTAACCAGCGTTTCAAACGTTGGATTGGGTTCTATACCTGAAAACTCAATAATATCGAAGCCTTTCAGGGACTTCATTACATCGTCATATACGCCGTTCGTTTTGATCGAACCGCCGCCATATGCTAGCAGCACTTTTGCATTTTTGGGAATGCGACTGGCGATTTTACTAGCTTGGTCTTTACCAAACAAAATCTCTGTTGTGTTCTTGTACTCAAAATTTAGCATGTTAAGTGCTCCTGTTTACGTCTGTGTAAATGCTGATATCGATATGACGTTGTAGATAGTAAAACAATCATCAAGCAACAACAATTGGTGTAATTGGCAAATCATTATTGCACTTGTGCAATAATAAACTACTATTTGCGGCGAGCACTACCCAGCCCGAGGAGCTTTTTATGAGTAGCAGCAAAAACTTTGATGGTGTCGCCGAATTCATCGCCGTGGTTGACGGCCAAACGTTTTCAGCGGCTGGACGTTATCTTGGCGTATCAACGTCGCACGTCAGCAGAAAAGTCGCGGCACTAGAGCAACGCTTGGGAGTCTCATTGTTATCTCGCACGACAAGGCAAGTCAAGTTAACCCAAGCCGGCAGCCATTATTACGTTAAATGCTGCGAATTAATGGATGGCATGCTCGAAGCAAATGAAACAGTACAAAACCAACAAGTGCAATTAGATGGAGTGTTGAAGGTATCTGCGGCGGGTGAATTTGCAGAAACATTTATAGCGCCTGCTTTGCTAGAATTTGCCAAAATGCATAAGGACCTACATGTTGACATCAATTTTAACTCAAATATGGTGAATCTGGTTGAAGAAGGCATCGACTTTGCTATTCGATATGGGCAGTTGGCAGATTCAGGTCTGGTCGCTCGCAAGTTAATTAGCAGGAGACTGATCGCAATGGCGAGTGATAAGTACATTGAACTAAATGGAGCGCCCTTGCATCCGCGTGATTTACTCCATCATAGTTGTCTGGTGGCCAATAACGATCGCTGGGTGTTTAAAAAAGGATTGTCTGATATAGATGTGAAAGTGCGCGGACGCTGGCGTTCAAACAATGTAAAGTCTCTAATTAAGGCGTGTGAAGATAGTATGGGCATTTGTTATCTACCGGCTTCGAGTTATAAAGACGTTATGCCATCAAATACGCTAAGGCCTGTTTTGGTGTCGTATTGTGAAGTCGAAAATCCGACGTGGATTGTGTACGCAAATCGCCGTTATTTGCCAGCAAGAGCTAGGTTAGCAATTGACTTTTTGATCGACAAGTTTGCAAATGACGACTACTTTAAAGCGCTCGATAGTAACGCTTTAAAGTAAGCAGGACCAAGCTTTTTGCAGTGCTCAATGTTACGCTGTGGGATCCGTTCCGGATATTTAAATGTGAGCAAGGCATTGGTAATGCTTTGCTCACGGATAATATGAAAAATCGGGTAGGGAGCTCGGTTTGTAAAATTGCTCAAATCGTCTTTATCCTCGCCCTCAAATTGATACTCTGGATGAAAACTCGCTAATTGAAAAACACCTTCGTAGCCACACCTAGCAAGTTGGTAGCTAGCTTCATCGAGATGATATAAATATTCGTCAAACCTTTCGAGGCCTGTATTTGCAATAAGCAAGCTCGTTTCAATTGTTGGAGTTTGTTGCAGCTTATGCAATGAAGCGACCACAATGTCCGCTGTTGTCGCTACGGTGTTGGTATCAAATATTTGCAGCTCTATTCTATCGTTCGCTCTTTCTTTTTGCGCAAATGGACAAATATTTTCTTTAATTATGAAACGATCAATCCAATCCCAAGTGCGCAGCTCAATGAGTTCTTTAGATTCGGATTGCTGATGCTGATTTTTAAAGCTCAAGGTGTGGACACTTACTTTTTGCTATGAAATTTGACGTAAGCTTCCAATGTGTTCTCGATTAAACTCGCAACAGTCATAGGACCCACGCCTCCGGGTACGGGCGTTATCCAATCTGCACGTTCTTTAGCGACCTCAAATTCTACATCTCCGGTAAGTGTTCCATCATCCAATCGATTTATGCCAACATCTATTACAATCGCGCCGTTTTTAATCCAACTGCCGGGTATAAAGTTGGGTTTGCCAACTGCCACGACTAAAATGTCTGCTCGAGAAACGTGTTCTTTTAGGTTTTTGGTGAATTTGTGGCATGTTGTAACGGTACAACCTGCTATTAAGAGTTCTAGGCCCATGGGCCGTCCAACAATGTTGGAAGCCCCGACAATCACTGCATCCATGCCTTTTATGGGCTTTTTGGTTGACTCAATCATTGTCATAATACCTTTTGGCGTACAAGGTCTCAGGGCAGGAATGCGTTGCGCCAATCTACCGATGTTGTAGGGATGAAACCCGTCTACGTCTTTGTGCGGGTGAATTCTCTCTAGTACTTCTTCGGCGTTCAACCCTGCTGGCAGTGGCAGTTGGACTAATATTCCGTCTATTTCTTGGTCGTTGTTTAATTGGTCGACGAGCGCAAGAAGTGTTTCTTGTTTGGTATCTGCGGGCAGGTCGAATCCTTTTGAAACAAACCCAACCTCTTCGCACGCTTTGGTTTTGTTGGAAACATAAACTTTTGATGCTTCGTTTGATCCGACTAATACGACGGCAAGACCAGGTAATCGCTTTTTGGCTTCGATGATATTTTCGACGTAAAGTGCTACATTTTGACGTACGTTCTTGGCTATTTTTTTGCCGTCGATCAAGTGTGCTGTCATATATTTGGTTTTCTTTGCTGTGATGCTTTACTCGTGGATAGGATTGTACACCTTGCACATTAATATTAAAACTATGCACATGATGTACGTTTTGTCTTTTTAAGCCACGCGCCTTTGCCCATCCAAAACCGCTGCTCGCCCTCCATGGCCGCTGCAAAAGACGTCCTTGTCTTTTGATGTTTTGAATGGCCAAAGGCGCATCGCTTAGCGACAAACGTTGTGTGGCGCATCCACCTTTTTAAAAACAAAGACCCATCGAAGAATTGATGTCACCCCTCAAAAGCGTCACCGAGCAGGGCACCTTTTCACTAAAATATTTATCGCGTCAAGGACGACGCGATAAAGCATGCACAGGACGTGCGTTCTTTGCGGTATTTTAGTGAAAAGGTGCCCTGCTCGGTGAAAAGCGTTTGAAGCGATGCCAGCATCAACACCGCGCTGCCAACATCAACACCGCGATGACAGACACAACAAAAAGATGTAAAAAGTAACGGATAGTTCCGATAGGAGAGCACAAGCGTCCAACGAATTTGCTGATGATACAATCATTGTTTGTATGCTTTTTGCGCAAGCAGCAAAAAACCACGATTTCATCGCAAAAAGTGTTTGACGGCCATGGGTCAAGTCGGTAATATGCGCCACCCGTAGCGGGAGTGAATTCTCGCTACATTGTCGGTGAGTGGCGCAGCTTGGTAGCGCACCTGGTTTGGGTCCAGGGGGTCGTAGGTTCGAATCCTATCTCACCGACCACTTGCTTTATGATTCGAAGGGCGTCCGTAGCTCAGTTGGATAGAGCACCCGCCTTCTAAGCGGGTGGTCGCAGGTTCGAATCCTGCCGGACGCGCCATGCGAGTCAATCGGTTGAAGTAAGTGTTAGGCAATTGAAAAAGAAACAATGGTGGGCGTAGCTCAGTTGGTAGAGCTCTGGATTGTGATTCCAGCGGTCGTGGGTTCAAACCCCATCGTCCACCCCATTCTTTCTATCTCGTTTTGTATTCTCATCATCACAGAGTTTCTTTACGTAAGCCAAAAAGTTTTGCGGGAGTGGTGGAATTGGTAGACACGCTGGATTTAGGTTCCAGTGCTTCACGGCGTGAGAGTTCAAGTCTCTCCTTCCGCACCATCTAAGATGTATCTTTACACATCTCAAAATATCGTTCGGTGAGTGGCGCAGCTTGGTAGCGCACCTGGTTTGGGTCCAGGGGGTCGTAGGTTCGAATCCTATCTCACCGACCATTATTTAGATAGTTTCATCTTTTCAGTATATATATCCTCAAAAAATCAGAATTGTAAAGTCCAAGCAATGGTCTCGTTCACGGTTTCTCGGTCGTGTTTTGTCTTTTTAAGCGATGCGCCTTTGGCCATCCAAAACCGCTGTTCGCCGTCCATGGCCGCCGCAAAAGACGTCCCTGTCTTTTGATGTTTTGTATAGCCAAAGGTACATCGCTTAGCGACAAACGTTGTGTGGTGCATTCACTTTTTTAAGAGCAAAAGCAAAACCCTATCGAAGAGTCGATATACCTCCTCAAAAGCGACATCGAGCAAGGCTCCCTTTCACTTAAATATTTATCCCGTCAAGGACGACGCGATAAAGCATGCACAGGACGTGCGCTCTTTGCGGTATTTTAGTGAAAGGGAGCCCTGCTCGGTGAAAAGCGTTTGAAGCGATGTCAGCATCAACACCGCATAGATTGGATTATTTCAAGAATTAGAGATTCTTATCCCTAGTCATTAGGTGTTATCATAGCCAAACACAGTAAGCTCGTTTAGAAGAGACAGATATGACAACAGAACAACATCCGATAGAAGAAGGGCACGTGCATGGTCCAGATTGCAATCACCATCACGAGCCGCAAGCGCCCATCGTAAGATCTGGCGCAAAAATTGGGCGCAACGATACATGCCCATGCGGTAGCGCAAAGAAATACAAAAAATGTTGCGGTAAGTAACTTCAGGCTTTCAAGCTTTATTACCGTTGAGGTCATCAACACGTGCCGAGAGAGTTTGTATAGGTAAATACCAGTGACAAGTTGCCAAGGATATACACAGTTTGAAGACGAGCTAGCGATTTTGTTGAACGCTTTTAATGATCCCCTTGACGGTTTTTTAGACAGAAAATTAACATTGATTCTTCATGCAGGCACACCCAAAACCGGCACAACAAGCTTGCAAACATATCTACGCAAAAAGCAGCGAAAGCTTCGCAGTAAAGGAGTCTTGTACCCGCATAACCTAGATGCTTTGCAAAACCCTACCGCGCCGCAACATCAATGGTTTGAAAAAAATTTAGTAGCGGGAAATACACATAATTTTTTAGAAAATTTTAAAAATATAATGTCACAGGTCAAAACAGATACGCACACGATTATTTTGTCCTCGGAAGGCATATACAACTATTGGTGGGATATGCCCTCAACATCTAAACAGCTGCTATCGTGCTTGGATAGGCTTTTTGACGTCCACGTATGGGTTTGGTTTCGAGAGCCATTATCATTTATTGAGAGCTTTTATAAACAGTGCATCCGCAACCCTCAGATTGACAACAATCCGTGTTACGGCAAAGACATGTCATTTAACCAAATGCTTAGCATTGATTGGTTCTCAAAACACCTAAATTACCAAGGTTTTGTTCGGGATTGCCAGCATATATTTGGTCACACACATGTGTATGCATTTGAGTATCAAGGTGATGTTGTGCAAACGGTCATCAAAATTTTGGGGCTGGCAACGCCGCATGATAATCCTACACCTCGTCAAAACCAAAGTTTGAATAGTGTCTCTATTGAACTATTAAGAGTCATCAATCGAACCGCGATGACGGCAAAAGCCAAGGAGTCGCTGATGCCACACTTAAGAGACATTAATTACATAATGGCTAAGTATTCAAATACTACGTTGATTGACGACAAGGCCAAAGATCGCGTGCTAGAGATGTCACGGCCTGTTAAATTCCGCGATATCGATGCAAAATCCACAATACCTACCAAATCTACCTATAAATAGCTCGACTCTGAAGTCTGGTCTCTGTATAATTCCGCGTCTTTTTTTAATCTCGAACGATTTATTTATCGGTCGCATATAGCAGTTTACAGACAGACGTCTGTTTAAATTGAATTTCGTAAAAGCGCTAGAAGCGCAAGTTGAGGTAGAACAATGCAAGTTTCAGTCGAGACGACTCAAGGTTTAGAACGCCGTCTTACTATTACCGTTTCTGCAGAGTCTGTAGATACAGCCGTGAAAGCACGTTTACAACAATTAGCAAAAACACAACGTATTAACGGTTTTCGTCCCGGTAAAGTGCCTGTCAGCGTTATCAAAAAGCGTTTTGGCGCTGCTGTACGTCAAGAAGTAGCCGGCGATGTAATGCAACGTCAGTTCTACGAAGCTATTATGCAAGAAAAAATCACGCCAGCGGGTATGCCCACTTTTGATTTGACAAAAGATGTTGATGGTGAAGATCTAGAATTTGTTGCCGCTTTTGAAATCTACCCAGAAGTAGAAGTAAAAGGGATAGAAGAAATCGAAATCGAGCGCTCTGTCGTTGAGATCGCAGATGCCGACCTTGACACGATGATGGAAACCTTGCAAAAACAACACGCTGACTGGAAAGAAGTCAAGCGTAAAGCCAAGAAAGACGACAAAGTAACGATCGATTTTGTGGGTACAATTGATGGTGAAGAATTCGACGGCGGCAAAGCGGAAGATTTTCCTTTAGAACTTGGTAAAGGCAGAATGATCCCTGGCTTTGAAAAGCCATTAGTCGGTGTCAAAGCGGGTGATGAAGTTACTTCTGAAGTTACTTTTCCTGATGACTACCATGCAGAAGCTTTAAAAGGTAAAGATGCTGTGTTCGCTATTACAGTGAAAAAAGTGGAAGGTCTAAATTTACCAAAAGTTGACGACGAGTTTGCAAAATTGTTTGGTGTTGAGGAAGGTGGTGTAGACGCCCTTAAGACTGAAGTTAAAAAGAACATGCAGCGTGAACTTGATCAAACCTTAAAAACCCAGTTAAAAGAAAGCGTTATTGCAGGCTTACTGGAAAAAAATCAACTTGATTTACCAAAGGCGTTGGTTGATCAAGAAGTGCAAGCACTTCGTGAACAAGCTAAGCAGCGTTTCGCGCAACAAGGCAACACGGCAAATATGCCTGAATTACCTGCTGATTTGTTCCAAGACAATGCTAAACGCCGGGTAAGCGTTGGCTTGTTGTTAGGTGAGGTAATCAAAAACAACGAGTTAAAAGCTGACCAAGCTAAAGTCGATATCTTGATCGAAACAGCCGCTTCTGCGTATGAAGATCCGCAAGAAGTGATCGAATATTACAAAACGAATAACGAGCTGATGCAACAAATGCAAAATCTCGCGTTGGAAGAGCAAGCAATTGAAGTAGTGGTTAGCAAAGCGAAAGTAACTGACGTGAAAAAAGCTTTTGACGAAATCATGAATAAAAACGCCTAAAACGCGTTTCAACAATTGACTTAACAGTCTATCAACTGATTAAATGCTCGGACATCTTCCCGGGCATTTTTTTTATCAAAAATTTTATAAGTGAACTATGACAAATAATTTTATGGATCCATCAAACGCTCTCGTTCCAATGGTCATCGAACAAACCGCTCGCGGTGAACGTTCGTTTGATATTTATTCGCGTTTATTAAAAGAAAATGTAATTTTCTTAGTTGGTCAAGTTGAAGACCATATGGCAAACCTTATTGTTGCTCAAATGCTTTTTTTAGAAGCAGAAAACCCAGAAAAAGACATCTTTTTGTACATTAACTCTCCGGGTGGTTCTGTTACAGCCGGCATGGCAATTTATGATACAATGAACTTTATAAAGCCAGACGTTAGCACTGTATGCGTAGGACAGGCTGCTAGTATGGGTGCGTTCTTATTGTCGGCTGGTGCAAAGGGCAAACGCTATTGCTTACCAAACGCTCGCGTTATGATTCATCAGCCCCTTGGTGGTTTTCAAGGTCAGGCATCAGATTTTGAAATACATGCGAAAGAAATTCTGTCTATTAAAGAGAAAATGAACAGATTGATGGCTGAGCACACTGGCCAAAAGTACGAAAAGGTTGCAAAAGACACTGATCGCGACAATTTTTTAAGTGCGCAAGACGCCGTAGATTATGGATTAGTTGACAGTGTAATGACTAAACGACCTGATGCTAAATAGAATGGTCTAAATTAGTTAGTATCTTCTAATTGATAATAGGCGGTAAATAAAGCGTCTTGTGATGCTTTAGTTAAGGTAAAGAATGAAAAGGCAAAGTTTATGAGTGATGACCATGATAAAGAAAGCGACAATAAATTATTGTATTGTTCCTTTTGTGGTAAAAGTCAGCACGAAGTCAGAAAGTTAATCGCCGGGCCCAGCGTATTTGTTTGCGATGAGTGTGTAGAGTTGTGCAACGATATTATCCGCGAAGAGATCAAAGAAATTTCGCCAAAGCAAAAGTCTGATGCACTGCCAACGCCAGCCGAAATACATGCCCATCTTGATGACTATGTCATCGGTCAGGAGCATGCCAAAAAGGTATTGGCTGTTGCGGTATACAATCACTATAAAAGACTTCGTAATAATGACGTGCACGAGGGCGTAGAATTAGGTAAAAGTAATATCTTGCTAATCGGCCCCACTGGTAGCGGTAAAACGTTACTGGCGGAGACCTTGGCGCGCTTACTTGACGTTCCATTTACAATGGCAGATGCAACAACCCTGACTGAAGCGGGCTACGTTGGCGAAGACGTCGAGAATATTATCCAAAAGCTTCTGCAAAAATGTGATTACGACCCTGAAAAAGCGCAGCGAGGTATTGTTTACATCGATGAAATCGACAAGATATCTCGTAAATCTGACAATCCATCGATTACCCGCGATGTGTCAGGTGAAGGCGTGCAACAAGCACTTTTAAAATTGATTGAGGGAACGATTGCCTCTGTGCCACCACAAGGCGGCAGAAAGCATCCTCAACAAGAGTTTTTACAGGTAGATACGTCCAAAATTTTATTTATTTGTGGTGGCGCTTTTGCTGGTCTCGACAAGGTAATAGAACAGCGTTTGGCGAAAGGCTCAGGGATTGGCTTTGGTGCTGATGTACAGTCTAGCAAAAATAAAAAAGCGGTCAGTCAATTGTTCAAAGAGGTAGAGCCCGAAGAGTTGGTTAAATATGGCCTGATTCCAGAGTTTATTGGGCGTTTGCCAGTCGTTACAAGCTTGGAAGAATTAAGCGAAGAGGCCTTGGTCAAGATATTAACTGAGCCCAAGAATGCAATTACCAAACAATATGGCGCTTTATTTGCTTTAGAAAATACAGTGTTAGAGTTTAGAAATGATGCGCTGCAAGCAATTGCTAGTAAAGCGATGAATCGTAAGACAGGAGCAAGGGGGCTGCGTTCTATAGTGGAGGCTGTATTGCTTGACACTATGTACGATTTGCCGTCAACGCCTGATGTAAGTAAGGTCGTTATTGATGAAACAGTTATTAGAGGTGAATCTAAGCCTTTACTGATTTTTGACAATAATTCCGACAAAAAAGCAGCTTCTGAATAAACAAAAAGGCCGCGAGGCCTTTTTTTATCACCTCATTTTGTAAACTTATTTATAGTCTAAATCGAAAATTGATTTGAACTTTGCGCGTCCATCCCCATATAAAAGACATTCAAGAGTGACAAGAGAGAAATATGACCACTGAGCAAAATAATCTCAGAACAATGCCGATTTTAGCCTTGCGTGATGTTGTAGTTTATCCGCACATGGTTATTCCTTTATTTGTAGGCCGAGAAAAATCCATACAGTGCTTAGAGTCTGCTATGGATAACGACAAACAGATATTTTTGGTTGCGCAAAAAGACGCAGGCATTGATGAGCCACTAGAAAAAGATATTTACACTGTGGGTACAGTCGCCACTATACTGCAGCTTCTTAAGTTGCCGGATGGTACGGTTAAAGTGTTAGTTGAGGGTAATGTTCGCGGCGAAATTAAGAAGTATTTAGGCGCAGACCCTTTCTTTACCGGAGAAATACTGCAAATTGAAACCCCCGAAGTTGACGAT
>Ga0115565_10000567_pt1 | contig 32075 bp, 52 predicted proteins | sample COGITO_mtgs_1105_FD_87199 | JGI IMG/M metagenome (GOLD analysis project Ga0115565, IMG submission 87199) | Pelagic marine microbial communities from North Sea - COGITO_mtgs_110530 | ecosystem: Environmental > Aquatic > Marine > Epipelagic | place: Germany:Helgoland, sampling site Kabeltonne... | reverse complement strand
TCGCTAATTGTGCCGCATCTGCGGGACTTATGCCTGAGTCCATAAGACCTAAGGCTGTTTTTTGCTCTTCACCGAGAGAGTCTTGCCACGTATCAAAGCGTGCCTCAGCTTTCCCACTGATAGTCTTTTCAAGAATGGCTTCTACATCCTCTATTGACTTAACCTCTCGTCCTTCTATAGGAGTAAGAAGTCCTTTTTCTACGAAGTCCTCAACGAACGCTTGTAACGTCGCTGCATTCCCCGTATTTGTTTCTTGATTAGCCTCTGCAGTTTTTGCTGGGTCAGCTGTAGCTTCTGCGCCTTCGGCCCCTTCCGCTTCGGAAGTAACTAATGCTGCTACATCTTCGGGAGACATTAAATCCCCTTCTTGATAATCTATTTTTTCTTCTACTGCCCCTTCAACTACTTCAGTACTACCTTCTGGTATCGTAGGTTCCTGTGTCTCTGCTGGAGCTTCTATGCCCGCGAATGCAGCTTCTGCCGCTTCGGGACTCATAATCTCGATGTTAATATCGTCTGCCATAATATTGAATTTGATACAAAGATATTACGTATTTTGCTTAGGAGGTAAGATAATCTTATGAATTCTCCGTTGCGGTATAGCGTTTACTTTGTATTGCTGGATGTTCTATTTGCTTTTGCAATCCGTTCTTGGGACTTAGTGGTTTTGTCTACCTTAAGTTGGTCGGATGCTAACTTCTTATCTGTCTCTCTAGATTTATGTGCACGTTCAAGATTCCCCTTAATAACATCAGCTTCCGCTTCTAGGCGGTCGTCAATACCGTTATTGTTGGTATCAATAAACTTATCAGCTGCAATTTTAAACGCCTCAAGTTCTTTGTCGTTTTTATGTTTGTTATTGTCGACTAGAATCTTAGCATCTATTTCACCTTTAATCTTAGCCTCTTGATTTGCTTTCTCCATCTCTTTCAGTTGTTTCTGTTCTGCAGAGATACGCTCAGCCGCTCTGTCGAGACGACGTTGTACATCCTGTAGACTACCAGACTTACGGATAGAGATAATGTCAGCAAAGCTGGCTTGTTGATTTTGAATCGCGGCTTGTGAAAGGCTTTTAATATCTTCCATTAATTCGAAGTCATCAGAAGCATTACTCATGTAAAGGTCGTACTCTGATTCTAAAAATTCGTCATAATTTAAGATAACCTCCATACCCATGTTGTCGAAGACATACTGAGCATGTTGTGGCCATTTCTTATATGAGTACTTACATACTTCTAGAAATTTAGTTAAGTAGCGTTTCTTGAAGAAACTGTGGGTTGCGAACCATTTTTCTGTAATGTGTGATGATTGTGTAATCGCCTGCTTAACATTACCCACTCGTTCGGAAGTGGCAATCTGTGCCTCACGCTGGTCATTTACTCCAGATAGTTTACCCATCATATACTCAATGTTCATTAGAACTTCAGTATACAATTTAATAGACTCAGAGTTACTAGCTCGCAGCTCTGTAGAAGTTAATTGATTAAATGTACCAGCTGCTAATCCTTGGCTAGGGCCAGTTAAGATTTCTGCAGATGGGTCAAGAGGCATAAGTTTTTTACGGAAGGCGTATTTTAACCATTCGTCTGGGTCCCAATCAGATGGAACCATGTTGATATTATATGCCAGTACGTTTCCATGATTTGTTGCAATCTCTTGTTGACGCGTCCACCATACTATATCGAACTGATAATCAAACGGCTTAAGAATGTCCATTAAAGAGAATGCCATACTTTGGTTAGTACTGTTGATACTTCCAATATAGTTAGGAGTACCTTCACTGATGTTAACTAAAGATTTTCCTACATAAGGAATAGGGCGTACATCAACATAAATATCTTCCCCAATCTTAGTACCTTCCCACCATTCATTTGGCCACATCTCTTTTACAAGCTGTTCCCCCTTGGTAGTATCAATCTTATAGGTGTCAGCAACTGTCTTAAACTGCTTATCACCGAATCTATCAATATAACTAATCATGAGTACTCTACGACGACTTCTCCAGTTTACTTTAACAACACGTACGTTCCCGTCTGTATCATAAGCGCCTGCGAAGACATTAGAGTATTTTGAATCTAAAAGAAGCAATCCTTCTGCAGCCATGGTCCCCACTTTGGGCATAGGAATGAAGCCAGGGTTTTCTTGATAATTTGTAGCTTTTGTTAATTGTCCCCCAGTCTCCAATTTGTCAACATCATCGCGGGATAATTGTTCGTAATACTTATCGATAATTTGTCCCACACCTAAATAACCATACTCGACAATCATCTCTGAATCCTCGATATGCATGGAATTAGCCCCACCAATGGTGAAGATTTGTAGTGGGTTACATTTTCTAGCAACAGCTTGGTTACCTTCTACCCCAGCAAACATCACACACTCCCCTGAGATTAACCAATCTTCGAAGGTTTGTGAGAACAATTCTGTCATGTTCTGCTTATAGTATTCTCGTTTAAGAATCTTGTTAGCAGTAATCTCTCTATGGTCTTGCCATTCATACTTAAGGTAATCCTGGAATTTAGCCATTTCAGATTCTATAAGTTCGTCTGGAAGGTCGTTGTCTTTGATGGTGTTATTCACCTTATCCATAAGGAGAGCCTTAAGCTGATTCTCCTTCTCACCGATACCCTCTTGGTCATTAGCGGAGATAAAGACTTTGAAATCGTCTTTACGTTTTCTTTCTTCCCCTACTAGTAGACGGATTTTATTGTTACCCATCCCTATATGTTGGAAGGTGTCCTTAAAATCGTCGATACCTAATTGGTGGGGGTCACATATTTTTTCTACATCACTGTGGTCAATAATACCAGAGTAGAGGTTATAGTTAACCTGTTTGTTACGCTGCGAGGAGCGGATAGAGTCACTTTGGTAGAACACAAGGTCACAGGCAACGTCTACGCATTTTTTCCACCATGCCTCAGTTTTTTGGGAGTCTGGAAGCTTTTGCCTAGGAAATTCTGAAACAAGAGGTGCTCTTGATTTTTGGTTTATTGACATAGTTTAGATTACTACTGATAATTTACAAAGGTACTAAATAAGTTTTAACTACTTATTCCTCTTGTGGAATTCTTTTGCAGCCTCCTCAGCTTGGTCAGCTCTAGCTATAATATCTGCGATACGTGGGTCTTGAGCCCCTTGGTTAGTTATGGACTTCTTAACTAATCCCATTTTCACATAATAAGGATGTTGTGCACGAGACTTATTAGCTTCTGTGTGGTCAGCATGACTTTTGTACATTGTGTTGTCTAACCAGAATAAAGCACTTAACGCTGATACACGGTCATAGTTACCGTCCTTGTTCCATGTGATAAGCTCTCGCAAAAGTGCTGGAGACTCAATAGTCTTTATAGGAGTATAACTTGGGTTCTCTACATCTAATTGTTCTTTTAACCACGAAAGGACAAATTCTCTACCCGAACGGTTAAGTGTCTCAGATGTGGGTATTCCCTTAGAGGTATTACTTCCAATCTTATATGTGGCTTTATTGCGTAACTGGGTAGGAGTATCCGCCAGTAAGAACGTACTCCTTTGTTGTTCGAAATAGGTGAAGATTCCTGGAAGAGTTTGCTCATACATAATCTTCGCGTTGTAGTACATAGCCAGTCGACGGCATTTCTCATACGCCTCTGTAGGGTCATCTGTACGACCAGTATACTCCGCAACAATCTTCCGTGTCCATCTATCAAATACAAAACACGAGAATAATGATGTGGTAGTGGCGCGAGCCTTATCCACGGTATCAGCTCCGATAATATACCTCATAGGAGGTATGCGATTCATGGTGGGGTCTATCTGTGGTTTCTGATAAATTTCCACACAACCTTCTCTATCCTCATCTCCCAGTAATGGGAAATTTCGTATAGGTTCTAATGTAGTATCGTTTACCCACTCTAGTTTTCCTCCATTAATAATTTTCAAACTTCCTTTAAAGGTGTGGGACAAACGGTCAGGATGCTGCATGAGAAACTGATATTGTTCCTTTAGCTGGAATGCTGGGAAGTAACCCCCCTCAACAACCAAGAAGGCTTCAGACGGTTTCTGTGGACCGTTGATAATCTCTGTGATGTATACAGAGGTATCTGTTGATTCTTTAGCCGTCTCACGTCTATGCTCGATATATTCCCTAGACTTGTTTAAATCGGTGATTTTATTCTCACCCATTTTAAACTCGTTTAATGTTAATTCATAAGGTACGAAATAACCAATCTTTTTATGTGTGTTGTCAAAGATGTCATCGTAGCTGATACAGTTAAACTGTTCAGGATTACGGAAGACAGATTCAGCATAGACTGCCGATTTCCCTGAGATGTAACCACCAGTACCTAATGCCCAAATAACCAGACGTTGATATTGTTTCGAAGATTGTGTGGCCATAATTGCACCCCAAGCTTCTCGAATGTTTGTCATGAAACCAATCTCGTCAAGTACCACAAGGTTAGGACGCGTACCATTGGCAGCAAGTGGGTTATCCTTAAAAGTTCTGTGTCGTAGTAGTGACCCGTTTTTAGACCTCCACTCTTTGTTAGGCGCTAATGACCCTGTATGTGATACTTGTAAAGGTGAAGCGTATGGGACGCCCATATATTCCACACTTCCTGGTAAGTGGTCGAAACCAGTAAGCACCATCCTAAGTAGCGGTTGGGTATATTTCGTATCAATCGCACCGATAATAGTGTCAGATGTATACGGAGTTTTTTCTCTCTTCTGTGATAGGTAATCATCATAATCGATAGCTCCATCAAATAAGAAGTTATGTGCAGCGATTCCAGAAGAAGCGTAGGATTTCCCACCACCCCTAGCCTGGATACTTAACATGTTTTTCGCAGAGTTTGCGTAAAGTGGTTTACCCTTTGGTGTACCGTGCCACATACGCAAGTACTCGCGTGAGGGCATATAAATTTTAGACTCTGATTGTTCTAAACTAATACGACCTAGACGAACAGCAAGGTCTCTATCTGGCCCATAGTTCCTGTCACAAGTATACTCAAGGTCTTCATCAAATCCTGAGAATCCCCGACACTCTTCGTAATAAAAGAATAGTTCCCAGTCAATATCCCTAAGGAAAGGTAGTGAGACTCGCTGAGCAATACCAGTTTCGTCCTCTATCCAAATGTGGTGAAAGTTTATGTAATAGTAAAGAGGGCCTGAAATCCATTTCCCAGAATGCCAGTAACCCTCTATACACCTACGTTTTTGTTCTTTATACCAGCCTATCCGTTTGTACTTCTCTGTAATAGGATTGTACTCAGGATACTCCTTAACTCGAAATAAATCATTACTGACTATCATTATACTTTCTCCCAGAATCCCTCATCATATATTACGCACTTCACTTTGTGTGGAGCTTTCGCCTGTCCACCAAAATACATGTTGTGGATTCTAACAAGGGGATTATCTAATTCATATTTAACATATGGAACACTTACAGAACCATGCTTTCCGTTAGCTTCCGCATACACTTCTACACGACCTGTCTCGTTGTTAACAATAAAGTGCGCCATAACTAAAGCGTCTTCCTCTATCTCCAAGATAGGTACAATATTCCTCAAACCCTTCGAATAACTATAGCAAATAAGTTCTATCCTACCAACCTCAGCAGTTGGTCTCCACCCTATACGAATAGAAGCCCTTTTATAATTAAAAGGAAAGTGAGTGAATCCCCAAATTTTATTGGTATCGTTTTCTTTATCCTTTACGTACCATGCACCTTCTAGCTTGAATACCAAGGAAGCAGCAGTAAAGTTAGTTCTTGTCCAAAGTTTCTTTGTCCAAAAGTTGACAACGTTGTGCCATCCTTTTAATATTACTTGTACTGCCATATGTTCCAGAATTTATCAGATTGTTGTGTAGCGGGGAATCTTCTAGCTAGTTTTAAATTTCTATCATAGAGAAGGAGTCCACGTATAATTGCAAATAATGTTACTGCTAGGAATCCTAATGTTCCCACAACTTGTCCCTCTCCATAAGGCACAGTAGTATGTACAGCTATAGCAAGTCCTATTGTACCCGCCACAAGCAGGTAAGAAGCTGCGTTGGTTACCCACAACCATTGGAGTAAATGTTTGAATGTATTTGTTTTATAAGTCATCATTATCAGATTCAGATGTTTTGTTAGAAAATTCTTTTTCGGATTTCAACTGCTGTAAAGCTTTGGCGTACGTCTCGGCCATCTTACCTGTAGACTCCATCATCTTGTCGAGTTTTGGTCCGTCTTTCATATTATACTCCTGGTCAAGTAACCATTCACGCCTTTCACGTAATTTAGTTTCCCAGAAAGCCATTGTCCTTTGAAGTTCTGATAGACACATTTTCTCAAGTTCTGCCATTTGTGCAGCATACTTCGTTAAGTCAATATCTGTAATACCTTCATTTGTAAGCATCTTAAGAATTTCTTCCTCACCCGTAGGGTGACTGTAGAAAGGACTGTCAGGATGGATTAAATAAAGAAAAGCCCACATAAGATGTGAGCTATGTTTTTCGTTCTTAAACTTCATGAAATATACACTAGCCTTTAGGCTGGGAAATTTCTTCCAGAAGTCTTCACTAATATCAAAGGAGTCAGTTCTTATCTGTATCATTATTCTCTACTCTAGTGTTAATCGCTTTTATTTTCCGATAGTTCGGGACGAATTTCCCCATCTTCGGGAGCATCACCACCTTGAAAAGGAGCGGGTCGTAAGTCTTCTGACCGTCTTGTGGGGCGGCTTCCGACATTACCTGTCTTAACAAGCGGAACTGAATCTTCCACATGTTCAGCACCTGCTCCGTCGGAATGTTCCTCTCCTTCGCTATTTTCTCTACTACGTCTAGCTGTTTCTTGTGCATTTCTGATTATTTTTTGGATATCTTCTTCTGGCCTCTCTGTCACTACTAGTTCAGTATCTTCCTTCTTGGCTTCTGGGAGACTGGGTGTAGTGACAGGTGCTGCCTCTGGAACCTCTTCGTTTATGAAAAAATTAACTAATAATTGGAAACCTCGTTTACCAGTTTTGCCTATTTCTCCAGGCTTAACAACTAGCTTAGGGTTAATTGCCTCATAATCAGGATGCTTCTCTATAACTAAACTCCCATCACTTAAGGTTTTCTTACGCATACCAGATAGGTAGGTGTTAAAGTTGTTAGAGTCTAAATCTAGACTCTCTTTAATTTTGTTACGCGTATCCTGTGAAAAAGTCCATTGCCATCGGATAGTCTCCTTGGCTCCTTCTGACTGTAGGTAATAATACGCTAGTTGGGAAATAATCTTAATTTGATTATCAGTCAACTTTTCCTTTAAGAAGAAATTAGTGTACTGGTAGTACTGTTCGAAGATGTCCTTCTCTGATGCGTTTATTTGGTATAATGACCTCATAACTTCTATTTAAAAGGAATAAATTCTACCTCTGGAAAATCTGTCTTAACACCGTCCGCTAGGAGAGCGGGTAGAACCGAGATTTTCGGTTCCCCCATAACTTCCTCCGACGGGTTGGCTGCCACCGCCCGTAGCTCAGTTCCCTGGCTTGTAATTTTGTATACGACGAACACTGTTCGCGCATTGGCTAAGAATAATGGAAAGAGGGAAGCATTCAGAACGTACAGACCTCTGCCTGTTTTCTGAATGCAACCTTGTTTCACTAAAGCGTAAAACGCTTTCTTTATCCCACTTAAGGAATGCGAACCACCAACTAATTCGTTGAACTTGCTAAATTCCCTACTGGTTCCTGGGAAAAATTGGAAGTGCTGGTAATTCGATAACACGTATTCTATAAAACCCTTTGAAATGTCTGACAGGTCAAAGTGATTAGAGAGGTACGTTAAGTACCCCTCTGTCACTGCCTTGTCGAGAATCACGGTTCCCATTTCGTTTTCTATTGTTTTCAAAGTGTTGTTTGCCATCAATATTTTATTTAAGACCCTGTCTAAGGTGCGCTTAGCACCGCCACAAAGGTACTAAATAATCTGAATGGTATCTACATTAATGAACTTTTTTTCTCCGATGTGTACGATAGTCTTTCCCTCAGCGGTATAGAACACTTCAAAGAGTTCGTCATTTAAGGGGAGCCCAGTAATACTAAATGTATCACCGAACCTCCTTAAATATGCACACAAAAATGAACGAAAAGTGCGCAACATCCAATTATGAAATTTCTTTCTCATTACACTTTGATTGCTTTCTTACGAGGTGCTTTCTTAGCTTTAGCCTTAGGCTTGTTAACTTTAGTAAGCGTTTCGTGAAGTCGTCTCCAAGCATCGTCTAGAGATTCTCCCTCATTTAAAGGAATAGATTGTGTCAACTTTGTGTCAACATGTTCAAAGACTCCAGCATGTGCTTCCTTGTCGTAGTCTTTCCACTGCCATTTGTCTAGGATAAATTCTAGGTACACGAACGCGTTGTCACCTTCTCCCTCAACAGTAGTATCTTTCCAAACCTGTGCAAAGTAGTGTAGATACTTGCCATCTTTGATAGCATTCTCTAGATTTACTTTAGGACCTTCAGTTACTCTTGGTAGAGTTTCCATCCAACTTTTATTACGGTCTGCGACAAATTGCCCCAATTTCCCAAGAGCATCTGCTGTTTGTTGCAGTTGCTTCTTTATGTTTATAAGCTCTTGGCCCATAACATTAAGTCCCTGCATTATATTTTGCTTTTGTTGCGTCTTAGGGTTCTTAGTTGCCCGTCTAATGGACTTACTCTTAGGACCCAATCTAGGCGCTTCTACTGCGTCACCGATGTTTACCGTTTCTACTTCCTCTTGTTTACTCTTACTCATATTGCAATTTTTGTTGTCCCACGTTTTGTGAAACAAAATATTAAAGAATGCCAAGCTAGTTTGATTGCTTGACGTTTTGATAAGTACACTTTTTGATTATCAGCCTGTAAACAAATACTGTTGTGTACCCTGTACAGTTTTGTTTTTGTATTAATTGCCATTAAGCAAAGTTTATCAGCCTTCTATTAATTAAATATGTCCCCCGTTGATATTCTGGGAACGTTAGTAGAATTTCCTTCTCCCGAAGTTTATCGATGTAACGTGATACAGTCGCTGAACTCTTATCCAGTTCTCTGACCATCACTTCCCTATTGGCCTTTGTTGATTGCCATTTATAGGAGTTCTGGTCTGTCTGGTCAAGAATAATACGTAAAGCAGCAGCTAAGTCGTTCTCCATGAGATTCAATATACTTAGGTTCTTATTCATACGTATTTTTATCCAAGTGCGTCTCATTAATCATCTTTAGCGTCCTTACCCGAATCAGACTCCCCAGTAACTGGGACTTCATCAGCGGAATCTAAGTCACCATTAAGAAGTCTTTCTTTCTCGATATTCTCAGCTTCTAATTTAGCGAATAATTCACCACCACGTTTTCGAAGATGGATGATGAGTGTATCTGCCATATTGATAGCGTCCTGCATGTCATCACTTTCAGGAGCCCCTAACATTGGGTCTCCAGAATCTTTATATGCAGATGAGTCAAGTATCTTCCATACGGTGTCTAACCACACATTAACCTCACTCATGTTGTCAAACTTTTGTAAATTTCTTGCCATCATTTCTTCTTTTTAAATATGTTAGGAATCCTAACGTTGTTTGCTTTAGCTTGACGTTTCTTACAGTTACAAGGCTTCCCTGTAACTTTCTCAACCACTTCTACCGCCGCTTTAATTCCAGTAGCTGTAAACACTTTTTCTAAAAGGTCCCCAGCTCCTACTGTATTATCCTCATCTCCCTTAGTATCCATCTCAATTCAATTATTAACCAAGTTTATCCAACTCATTAATCTCTGTCATGGTTGCCCTTATTTGCCGCCCTAGTTTTGTGTCATTAGGTTGAGTCTCTACCATAAGCCGTAAAGCTTCTACTAGACCCATTGCTATAATACCCTTAGTTTCTAATAGGTTTCTATCTCCTTCTTTATTTAGAGAGTCTCCTATAATCATTTCACGACCGTCACCAGTCTTAACTATCCTACGATTATCCTTCGACATGTAATTTCAGTTTTTCTGATACTCTATTAAGTGTAGAACTACGTTTAGTGTAATCCTTAAATGCGAGATATACTCCAGGACTAAGTGAAATAGATACCCCCTCTTTAGAAGAATAGAATGTCATTCCACTACCACTTTCATTTAGAAGTAATTCCTCTTCTATTTGGTTAGTCTTTAAGAAATCAAGTATAATATCTGGCTTTACACGGCCCATATCCTCAATTATCTCCCATGGCTCCTTTACTGGGGCCGCCGATACAGATTCCATAGGTTCATCAATAGTTCCCACATGACTTAATACCTTCCGAATTTCTTCATTGGAAAAATTGTCATATGCTCCCTCGATTCGTTTGAGTATTAATTGGTAACCATCTACCGCTCTTGATATCATTGGGGGGGTTTTCTCTGTACCACGGGCTCGAAGTCCTGTCATAATGTCCACAAGTGCGTATTGGGTAAGGTCTATGCCCTCACTTCTGGCACAACTTAGTTCTATGTCGTAAAACACTGAGTGCTTTGTACGACTTGTATATATACCTTTCAAATTACCAGCTATGGTAAGGGTCATATACTCTTTGTTGTCTGCTATCATACTGCAAATTTACAACTATTTATTGAACTATTATCACTTATTGATAATAAAGTTAAACTATTTTCATGTTCTATGCCCCACCAATGCCCCAGTTCCTTTGTACACTATACTATTCTTCGAATTTAGGTAATATTCTTGCGTATGTGAGATATTTAACAGGGGTAAATAAAACTATTATCATCAGCTATGATAATACTATTCTCATCCTGGGTGATAACACTATTCTCATAGCTAGTGATAATAGTGTACACAGCATATGATAATAAGTTTAGCCTGATACTCAGTACGTTATACCGAGGATGCTACGTTTCAGAGCAAAAAAACACCCTCGTATCCTATAGTAGTAACTACTTTAGTACCCTATCTACAGATATATGCTTACTTGGACACCATGTCTTAGTTATTGTTCAAGTGCTTGGTTTTAGAACAAATACCTTTTCAAAAAATTTTTTAACTCCTTAGAAAATACGGGTACTGGGCTTTAATGCTAACATACCCCCCCCCATACCTTAAAATTCTAAATTTTTAATGCTTACAAAATACGGGCACTGGGACCACCTAACGAAAGACCCCCCCGAATTATTGCGGGAACACCATAGTCCCCGTCTCGAAATTTAACCTTTAGAATATGACTATCGTTGAAATTAAAGACCGTGAAGACGGCACAAAGACCCTTGCTATTGACAAAAACGTTTCTGGATTTGGTATGAACCGTGTGTTTTGTCATGTCACAGCAGCTGCCGCTGAAAAGCTCAAGGTTGGTGACAGTGTTGCCAAGCAAGTGAAAGAACTCAAAGAGGAGACATCAACCTTCATGGGTGATGATGGTGTTGAGCGTACCAGCACATGGTTGGTTGCGTAAGGGAGACGGGCCTTCGGGCCCAACCTTTCGTCTCACCATCACGATGGACTACCTAGTCTAACCTGTCTAACTAACACTATGGACTACCTAGTCCTGACTAATGGCCTCATATAAGCTCCTCTAAGGGCTTAACTCGGAGCAAGTGGTGTTAGACCTTGGATGATAGGCTGAACGGAGGTGTTAGGATGGCTGCCTGGCCACCTACCCGCTTTATCACCCTTTATTCATTCATTCATTTACGAACTCATTGATAACTTATAGCGTTAACCCAACTATTCAGAAACAAAAGAAATAATCACTATTCCTTACTAAAACAACAATAATTGAGCATTGTAGGCAATTACATAAAACTATTTATGCAGAGGAGGCTGACCTAGGCACATCGAGAGATTGTGACTGCACTGTGAGTAGTAGTGATTTATTTACTCATTTATTCACAACAAACATCATGAAACTATTCATCTTATCCTTAATCTTACTCTTAAGCACAGCTTGTGAGAAAGAACAATACATCTATCGCATCTACTACACTCAAACTTGTATTGAATGGACTGATGGTAGTACAAAGAAATCATCACATAGCAGATGGCCGTTAGACCATGTTGCTACTGAATTTGAAAAAGCATTTATGATTGAAATGTACCTCAACAATGCTACAGAAAACAGTGACTTTAACAAATCATGTTATAAAGACATGTATGTTGAACTATGTACTGAATGCACACAATATTGAAAATAAAGCATGCCTATTTGATTAGTCTAGAGATACAGCTGGTCATCTATAATGTCTATCCATCGAGGTAGATGGTCTCAATCGTACAACCACAGAAGTCTAGTGATTGCTAACCTACGAGAAATATAAGGCTTAGACCTATGTCATGGATTCCCAGCTGAAAAAGCTGCATGACATCCACAAACATAAAAGATGTTATACAGCGGAATCTGTACTAGCACGTATCATCCTCTAGGTTAAAGAGGATGTTATCATAAGAACGAGTCATATGACATGTTCGACTTTATTTACCCACCTAATTCACCCACTATGCTACCAGTAAACCTATTTGATGTCCTATTCGTAGTCTTAACTACACTAGGCATACTACGATTTGCAAACTTTGAAGATGATTGGGACTTTAATACCACGAATTTACTTATTACAATAGTAGCCATACTATGGTGTCTTTTTTGGACAGTACACTTAGCTGTAGATTCTAACATAATGATTGTACCTCATCCTTAAACATTAATTATGAACATACTCAAAGTAACCCCTGAACAGCAAGACATAGCTGTGTGGATTATGATGTTAGTATTCTTAATTATAGTTACCTACATTGGGGGAAAAGTACAGAACAAGAAGAAATAATCACTCACCTAATTTATAGCTTTATGGCTACAAAAATTGATTTGACCCAAAGACTTGATGAGGTTGAAGTAGAAGCTTTAGACGAGCACAATCTCATTAAATTATCAGCATTAGCTGAAATACTTAGCGACACGACATCTCACAATGTTAAGATACTAAAACGTGTTATAGCTAAACGTAATAATTCATTGCAACTAACATTTGGACGTATTAGTCGCAAAGCTATGTACCTAACATTATTTAAAGATGAAAAAGAAAATTCTTGAAATACTACCCATTGTGTTGTTCCTACTTATCATGTTTGTCTTTACACAAATAATGACATCGTGTGGAGTAGTTGGTATAGATGAAGATTACTATTCGGATGAATCTGACCATCCTGGATTAAGTAATACTGTTGATAGAGAAATTTATCAACATCAACGTGTGTCAGAATGTAAATTTAAACAATAACTATTATGTCTGATATAGTACGTCACGTAATATCTAAGTCTGCAACCAAAAAGAAAGGTTTCTTGACTGAGATGGTAGTCTACAAAACATTTGTAGGAAAAGTAAAAGGTAATTTAAAATACCGTTCCAGAACTGCGCATGAGCGTATCCAAGGATAAAGATTTGTAACCCCTGAAAAGTAAACTTATTCAGCTTTCAGGGTTCATATGCTTAAGGTCTTGCTAAGTCGACAACCTAGAATCAAGGATAAAAGCAGAATAAGTATTGGATTGAACTCTATGACTAGCCTACATTAGTTACACTTGGAGCCATGATGATAAAAACAACAAAAGTAGGATACACACGCCCGTTCGCAAGATGGGGGTGGCACTCTAGAAACATAGTGTCCCTGTTTCTAAAGTGTTTTCAATTTGCTTAAACTCATTACCATGCATATATTTTTAGCAACAAATGGCTGTAAAGCCCATTTTTCTATTACTGCTAAATGCAAAGGTCGTAAGACTATTATTGATACTATGTCAGGTGAAGTTACCTTAACGGTTAAACGAATCCACCTAACCTTCGAAGAATTAGTACGAGTTATGGGAACCATGGACGTACGTAGTGTTTCAACATACGCTGAATCTGGTCGTTATGATGTAGAATTTGGACGTGAAAAAACTGAATCGATGGGCTTACCATAACTTATCACCAAAATATTAGTTATGTTATTATCAGAAATTCCCCATAAAGATATTAGAACTCTTGCTGTTAAGCGAATCTTGAAGCAGTTCAAAATAAAATTGAGTATATGAAAACATTGCTTAAAGAATTCAACCGAACGGAAGAATCTTAACCAGTAAAGTTTGTTTGACTCTTAGAGGATTGAATAGTAAGGCAAGCTATTCTTTATTTAATACCGTTAGTTATGTCAAAAGGACAAACTATGTATAATCATGCAGTAGCCGCTAAGAAGGGGCTACATAATTATGAGGCAGCCGATAGGATTTGGGCTCGTCTCGAACGTGAGGAGTCAAAAAAGACGACTCGTACGTTTCCCAACAAATCTAAAAATCTAAAGACTGTTAGTAATGGAAAGTAGATTTAAAACTGTTGACGGGGTGCACGTTAATAGTTCTGATGAGATAATTGCACGCCAAGTTGCTGATTATAAGTCTAAAAGAAGACTAGTAATCCGTATGAACAGAAAGTTTGGGACTAAATTTGGTTACAAGTATCCTAAAACTCACCCGATACCTATATTATGTTATTGGGATACTGAAGAGCTAGTTCTTAAGAACTACGTAACCAACGATGAGATTAACCCTGTCGACGTATATTGCGATGATGAGGGTCTTTACTGGAAAGTTAGAAACATAGCTGACTGCAAAGTAGCAGGCGATGAATCTATTATTTTAGTAGATAAAATCAAAACTGAAGGTGTCTTTGGGTGGTTAAGTCTTAACACACCTGAATTTGTTCTCAAATACATTGAAGAAGCTGAAGCGGATAAGAAACTTGAGGCGGGTATTGACGACTATGTCAGAGCGTTAAAGTTACGTGAAGCTAAATCACGAGAAAACAAAAAAAGAAAAATGAATTTTAACTCTAAAAACAAGAGAAATGCGACCAACTAAGGTATATTTTACAGGATTTGAGGGTGTTACAACACAACGACTCATCATCCGACCATTCGAAAGTGGTAAAGGAAATACTCGAAGTATGCTCGTTAAGAATCTTGATAGAGCTAAAAAGTTAGTAGCGCATTTGTTAAAGTGCCCGAATTCTCTAGTTGATAAATTTAAACCTAAGGTTACTTATGCTATCTATTACGATAATAAAGGTAAACGACATGTGTTTATTAACAATTTGAAGAAAAAGGAGGAATCTAACAAAGCATACAATAAATACCAAGGCTACGGATTAGAGTAGCAAAAAACATTTAGGTCCTATCCTAAATAAACCGTGGGTAACTAATAATAGTTGCCCACATTTTTACTTAAATTTTAAAATCAAATTAAAAATGAATACACCTATTGAAAAAACTGTCTTAGAAGTAGTTTCGAACACTTTTAGGGAAGATAAAAATGGTGCGCCTTACAATTATGTTGAAGTGAAAACTTTTGACAAAATGGAACAGGTAATTGCTGGAGTTAAGCGTATGGTACGCACACCTTCAAGAGTTATGGGTTTCACTGCATACCCTCATTCATACCTTACAAAGGATGAAAATGGAATGCCTACTGGTGAGGCACAATTTGGACATGACCTTACTAAAGGTGAAATTGTTCAAGGTTCTATCATCACTCGTAGTGTAGAAGCCTATGTTATCGAGAAAGAAGGTAAAGAGGACACAACTGCTACTACTGCAACTGTAGTTGTATTTGGTGATGTTACCAATGAGGCTATCATTCAGCGTGCTTTCACAGGTCGAGGATTCGTCCTTACTGGTGAGGTTGTTGAAACAGTTTCTGAAGAGTTAGCTACAGCTGAGTCTGTAGACAGTTTGACAGCCTAGTAACTAGTCTGTTATAATATAGTAGGGAGCGCAGTCTCCCTACTTATTTAATTGACAAAGTTATGTTCACAAAAGAACAAAAGAAACAGATACAATTAGATTTCAAAAGCTACTTGAAAGGTAGGATAGTTGACTTTACTGATTATAGTGGAGATAAGTTGGAGCAGTTTGTATTTCAACTACAAAGTATAGGATGTAGTTGGGGTAGTACTTATAATGATAACGATTTTAGAGAATCAACTATTAATTATTTACAGAGTTACGATAAAAAAGTAGGTTTAAATTTTAATGATTTGACTGCTTTAACTCATTTCTCAACTGATTATTTTTTAAGTAAAAAAGATACTTTAATAGGCGCAGATTTTGTGTCTAAAGCTCTTTCTAAAATAATCGACCAATACTCCAAAGCCGCTATTTCTGGTAAAGTAAATATTACTGAAGTGTATTGTAAATTAACTAGTACATCTCAACTAGAAGACTTGGCAAGATTGCCTGGCGTTAGTTTAGATTTAACCTTAACAAATTGTGTACATAATGGAGATAAAAATGGTTATAATTGGTTAATTTCTACAAACGCTAATATGATTCACGCAGTCTCTAGTGAAAGTACAGTTAAAAACCTAAGACAAGTTTCTTTTACACAATATTTCGCCATAATAGGCGGTGATTATGTATGTTTTTCGGATAAAGACATGCATAGCTTAGAGGATAATCCTTTAAGCACTTTTAATTTAACTAATGATATAAATCAATTACAAGATGGCAAAGCAATCAAAATACGCAGCGTTAGTAGCAAAATCAGACAAGGAGAAAGCCCTAGAGGACGTGAATTATCTGGTAGAACAGAAAGAGCTACAACTAGCAGCGGACATCTCGGCAACGAAGCGTTCTCTAGCGACAGCTAATCGTGAAATTGCACAGATGCGTTCTAGTGCAGGTTTGAACTTCCACGCTCTTTCTGAGCTAGAAGACAACGCTGAAGGGCTTCAAAAGGGTCTTGACCGTTTGGTAGCATACCAGGCAGAAATGTTCTAGTATTACTTTACTTATTAGAAATGGTGACATCTTTATAGGTGTCACCCTTCTTTTAGTAATTATAATTAACTCACCATAAAACGATTAGAGAAGAATCGCCTTAAATTACAAGCTGCACTTGACTGTATGTTAGAAGTACAAGCAGAAGTAGCTACTCTACAGAAATAACTATAATTGGACACATTTTTGTGTATCATGGTGAAGTAAAGGGGTGATTCTTAGGAATTGCTCTTTTATTTTTTAATAAAACCCTATGAACAACTTAGAACATCTAAATAACTTACTTAGTGATAAAGATGCAAATCTACAACCACTAGAAGGAGATACTACCAATTTGGTAAAAGAGTTCAGGATAGAGTGGTTAGGCGCTAAGCAGAATACTTTATTGGGGTTTTTATTAACCTTATCTAATAATGAATACCGTAAATTCCTGTTACTTGAAAAACATAGTTCTAGCGATGATGCATTAAGCGCAATTTGGGATATTGATAAGACTTTCATATTGGACCCTATGTTCATCGCCATCTATAGTAACTTCGAAGAAATACCAAACCCGATGAACTTGTTGAAGTTTAACTATTCTATGAATAGGCTTCATTCAGCCATTAAGTTGATTCATTTACATAAAAGTGGATATATCGAATTAATACCTAACTCATTAGGTGACCATAAATGGGGGGTAACCTTTACAGAACTTTTTAAGACTGAAGCTGGACAAGCAGAGGAGGTCAAAAACATTATTCGTACAGCGATTTCGAATTTAAAACAAACAAAATGAAATTATCTTATAACAACTGGTGGACTAAAATACTCTTTCGAATCTATAATATTAGACCAGAAAGGGTGGAGATTGGTAAAGATGATACCGTATATTGGCGCGGAAATAAGCCATTCAAAGATTTATGTTCGTGGTTTTGGAACAGTTTCTTTGTAGTTATCTTACTTCCTATTACATGGTTGGGAATATTTGTGAGAATTTCTCATGACCCCTACACATCCGCTAGGTTGTCTTATTGGGCTAATCTTGGGTATAGTCTTATGGCAAATTTCTTGTTAGTACTAATAACTATTATAGGTCAAAAAGTGGTTGCAGAAAATGGGATGATGGTTCCTGAATTTTTTATAGTTAAAGCCCTTTGGTACTTATCTATTGGTCTCGGAACTATACTAATATTTCTAACCATAGCCGCAATTTTAGTAGGTATTATTTATCTAGGAATATTGCTTTGGGAACATAGACCAGAATTACTACGCCGTAAATACAAAGAATACAAAGAACCTAGTCCTATAGCACAAGCTATTAAAGACTATAAATCTAAACACTGTACCCTAATTACTTGGGAATAGTATTTTTTTAATCAATCAAATAACAAGCAATAAATGGCAAAGTTAAATTTTGTACCTCATCCTGGACAAGTACTTTTACAACCTATAGAGGTTAAGTCAAAAGGTCTTATACAGCATACTCCAGTTAAAGCTGGAGCAGGTGAGTACATCACTGCTAAAGTTGTAGCATGTACTCCTACTCTTTCTATTAGTATGGTAGGAAATTCGGGAGAAGGTGATTACGAAGTAGGAGACACTGTATACTACATGAAAGTACGTACTAGTGAAATAACTATCGATGGTGTAGATTACTATCTTATTAGAAGCGGCGACATAGCGGGCCGTACAGAACGTACTAAAAAAGATAAAAAGTAATGGCAAAAGTGATTTTATTTGATAGAGAAGCTAAAGAAGGGCTTCAACGAGGAGTAGACGCCTTGGCAAACGCGGTTAAAGTAACGTTGGGACCAAAGGGCCGTAATGTTATTATTGATATGAAGTTTATGCCACCAATGATTACCAAAGATGGTGTCACAGTGGCTAAAAATGTAGATGTTAAGGATGTTGTAGAAAACATGGGTGCTCAGATGGTGAAGCAAGTAGCTTCGAAAACAGCTGATTTATCTGGTGATGGTACAACTACTGCGACAGTTTTGGCCCAAGCTATCTTTAGTGAGGGACTTAAGCTTGTAACAGCAGGTGCTAACCCAATGGACATCAAGAGAGGTATGGATAAAGCTGTGGTTATTGTTGCAGAAGAGTTGGCGAAACAATCACAACCAATTAAAGGAGATACTAATCTTCTTAAGTCTGTTGCTACCATTTCCGCTAATAACGACAGTACTATAGGTGAACTTATTTCTTCAGCTATGGAAACTGTGTTGGAAGAAGGAGTTATCACCGTTGAAGAGGCGCGTGGTATGGAAACTACTATTGAGGTAGTTGATGGTATGCAGTTTGAAAGGGGCTACATTTCACCATACTTTGCAACTAACGACGATATGACTGCAGAGCTAGATAATCCCTACATCTTGATTTATGATAAAAAGATTTCTACTATGAATGACTTGTTACCAATTATGGAACAAGTTGCTCAGGCTCATAGAAGTATGCTTATCATTGCTGAAGACCTAGACGGCGAAGCGTTGTCTAACACTGTTATCAACAAATTACGTGGTATCATTAAAGTATGTGCAGTTAAAGCACCTGCTTTTGGAGACCGTCGTAATGCTATTCTTCAAGATATTGCCACTGTTACAGGAGGTAAAGTAGTCTCTGAACTACTAGGCTTAAGCTTAGAAACTATCACAGTCGACGATTTGGGAGAATGTGATAAAGTTGAAGTAACTAAAGACAATACTACATTAGTAGGCGGCCAAGGTGAAGAAGAGGCTATCAATACAAGAGTAGAAGCTCTTAGAAAGTCTATAAAGAAGTTGGAAAGTGTTTATGAGCAAGAACAAGTTAAAGACCGTATCGCTAAATTAGCGGGAGGTGTAGCTGTTCTTTCTGTTGGTGCTCCAACTGAAGTAGAGATGAAGGAAAAGAAAGACCGTGTAGATGATGCATTAGCAGCCACTAGAGCTGCTGTAGAAGAAGGAATCGTACCAGGTGGGGGTGTTGCTCTCATTCGGTGTCTTCCTGCCTTAAACAAGCTTGTATCGGATATAACTGATGAAAATATCGGTATAGGTCTAATTAAAACTGCCTTAGAGGCTCCACTTCGACAAATCGTCGCCAATGCTGGCGGAGATGCGGGGGTTGTTGTTAATGCAGTTAAGAAAGGTAAAAAGGATTATGGTTATAACGCTAAAACAGACACATATGAGAAATTGTATGAAACTGGAGTTATTGACCCTACGAAAGTTACCAGAATTGCGTTAGAAAACGCCTCATCGATTGCTGGTATGTTGCTAACAACTGAATGTGTTCTTGCAGAAGAGCCATTTGATAGTAATGTGCCCCAAGGACCACCTATGGGTGGAGGAATGCCAGGTATGATGCCAGGTATGATGTAACAATTAAGGGGAGATTTAGGTCTCCCCTTTTTTTAAACTAAAAACTATGTCAGCTTTTTACAATAACTCAGAACCTATAGCTATTCACAACGCTAAGACAGGAGAACTCCTTGCGGAGTTTAGTTCTACATCAAAGGCTGTAAGGTCTTTGAGATTACTCAGTAAATCTGTAGCATTATACCGAATTAAAGACCGTATGGTTAAGTCAGGTAAACGTCGTAAGCGTGTATTTTGTAAAGAACTAGGAGTCTATATTACTGTGACCAGTATTACTGGCCCCCCTTCAGGTAAACTTATTAAAAGTCTTGACAGTTGTTTTATCCGAGATAAGAAAATTCATGTTATTCAAGAATCTAAATAGCCATGACAACAAAAACTAAATTACCAGACCATAGAATCCGTTTTAGGGTTTTGGTAGAAAAAGCCTTTCAGAACATAGTTCGTGAAGGAGAACCTGTACCTTATATGACCCATTGTGACGCAGTGGCTGATATGATTAAAGAGCACGGTGAGGATGAGGTAATGCAAGATACTGCCTTAGGTCATGATTTATTCGAAGATACGGAATGGACGTTTGATACCCTATTACTTAAGTTAAAGGAGTTTGGTTATGAAGCCATTCATGCCACACGTATTTGTCACGGTATACAACACCTTACTGATGTATACACTAGAAAAAATTATCCAAATTGGCCTCGTAAAGGGCGAAAGGAAAGAGAAGCTATTCGTTTAGCTAAATGTGGAGCGCCTACACATACTATTAAGTATGCTGATATAGCACATAATTGCTCCACATTAAGTAACCATAGTCCAGAATTTGTAGGTATATACCTTAAAGAAAAAGCCAACGCTTTGATTAAGATGGAGAAGGGTAATCAATACTTACGTCAAGAAGCGTGGGATGCATTACTAACAACAGCTACTGAATTTAACATAGATATACCATGGGGACTTTAATTGATACTGATATAGACGGTAACAGATTATACCTTTCTCCCACATCGGGAGAGGTGTTCTTAAAGCTAGTAGCTTTTGAACGTAGTAAAAAGATAGGAACCATCACAGGTGATGTACTAACTTTAAGACGTCCTAAAGAGGAGCATAAATACCGTAAAACTGAAGCTTATGCCTCTAATTATGCGTTACTTGCACATGTACCTGGATATCGTTATGTCAAATTATTGACTAAAGATAAGGGTTGGTTATTAAAACGTTCTGAATTTCTTGCCCACTCTTATGTAATGAATTACAAACAAAGTGGTTATGAAGCTCAGTGTGTAATTACTATAGAAATCTTAGATAAGATTAGCTCATAAATCTTATCTTTGCGAGTTTTACAAATATGGGGTCGCTTGGTTTTGACTTCTATTAACAAATCGTTGTAAGCATGTGAGTGGATGATATTGACACTCTAAAAATATTGTATCAAATTGTAAATGGAAACATTTCAAACGAAGTCGGTGGTTACAGTGATGTAGCTTTCGCATCTAAGAACAATGTTATTTCTATCAACACAGTTGTAGAAAAGCGTGAGGTTTTGATGGCTGCCTAAGATTGCCATTTTTGCTGGAGAGTTACTCAAAAGGGAGTATGAATGTATGTCCCCAAACATCATTCAAAGTGGCCTAGCATTTCTAGGATAAACATGTAGAAAGATTATTTACTTAATAGGAACACGGGAGTTCGAATCTCCCCGACTCCACAAATGGTGAGACACTAACAGGAAGTTAGGCGGTACTGGAGCTTTTTCCCGAATACGTAATAAGGAAAAATATAAGGTCGAGCGCGTTAAGGTTGTTGCGGGATGTACAAATCGCAACACGGGCAATGGGAGGTTCAACGCCTCCCCTCACCACTATTAAAAACTAAACTAGGTGTCACATTAAGTGGTAGTGGCTTAAATGTTACCAGCATTCACAAATAATCCTCAGAAGGGATACGGGAACGTACTCCTCTCCGTATGTGAGAGGGTAGTATATGGGTGAGATAAACATAGCCTAGTTTTTTACTAACACCAGTTATATAACAGAAAACCACAGGGTAGCTACGGCTGAGACCCTGCTGGTAAACCTGTTTAAAATCAAACTTATTATGAATAAATATGAAGTATGGTCAGAAGGCTTCAGACGAAGCTACTGGTCTGGTACTGCCCAAAGGGTATACCACCACGACTCAGGTAAAGATATGTGGGAAGGTAAAACATTTGAAGATGCGTGCGAGCATGCTTTAATTGCATGCGATTGGGATATGAGTTATTACGATAGTGAAAAAAATACATTTTGGAGCTGTAAATTTTTTGATAACGAAACTGATGCTCGTAAATCATACGGATAATACAATTGGTGATATTGTATTCGCTGCTTCAAACGGTGGCTAACTACAGACTAAACACTGAAACAACATGAAGAATAATAACGAATTGGCACTAGCTCTATTGTTAGGGTGCTGTGTATTTATGGCAATCATTGTATTGCCTAGAATCTTTGGACTTATTTATTAACAACTTTCTGTTCGTTGGGTATTTTCGCGAGCTGGAGCAAAAAAAGCAGGCATGGAAAGCGTAAAATTTAGAGCTACCGAGATGGATAACGGGATGTTTATCGCGGAAAGAATCGTAACCAAAAAGTACATGAGGTATCCAATAGGCGTTGACCCCTTTATGCACACAGAGGTGAAAACTCACGCTGAAAGAGATTGGAACTGGGATGCGTTAGAGTTTTTTGACGAAGATTCAGCATTGCAATACTTGAATGACCGAGAAAAAATAATGAACCTAATCTAAAAACAAAACATTATGAAAACATCAAAAGACTACACAACACATTTTAAAGTAGGAAATGCCGACTACGGACTAATAACAGTCCCAAAAGGAACACGCACAACAAACATGACGGCAATGGGTATAGATGAGGACTATAATTTCGTGGCAGACGTTAGTTGGGTAAAGCCGCACGAAGATGGTACAAAGCAATATGGATTGTTGCACGATTTAAAATACTACGGAATAAACGTACCTAAAAGTTACGTTGAACATTAATATAAACAAAAAAAAGTCGCTTGATACGGGTTAGGCAAAATGAGTGATAACGTATGGTGGTATGAGTAGTAAATAAAACGGATTAATAAACAAGCAAAAGCCTTATAAATAGCCTAATAATAGCTTTTGTTTTTATACTTTGTTAAGCACAGTACGATTATGAATGATTTAGATAGAAGAAATAAAGTAGAAGAGTTTAAGAAAGAATTAAAAGCATTGATTAAAAAATACGACTTTGGTAAGGATGAATTAGATTCTTACGATGGCGAAGATAGATTTATAGGTACAGATATTTACTTTACTATTGATGGCGAAAGGTATGCTTCTGAAACATTATCTGAAATATTAGATGAATGTGTTTAGTATTGTGCCGAACAGCGCAACAAGAACTTTCCAATAACACAAGAAAAATCGGGATAAAACAAAAACCAAAGACGATGAGTAAGAAAGCAGAAGAGTTTTTCCGAAAAGAAAAGATAGCCCGTTCAGAGGGTATTGTAAAGAAACTAAACAAAATCGTGAACTTTGACATGGAAGGTGAGATATTAGAAGCCTACGCAAAGGAGCAGAATGGAGAGCAGTTCAATCTTCTTCAAAAAAACGTGAATCTATTCTTGGAATCAGACGTTAAAGTCAAAGCTCTCGAAAAGCAAGTTGAGGAGTTAAAGAAGAAGGAAGAAACATTGATAGGGTACTTTGAGATTCTACAAAGCGGGAAGTCTTGGCCGCACGAATTGAATGCGGTAATTGAAGAAGCAAAAGTAGAACTACTAAAAGAGAAGGAATGAAAAAAGTAATATTATCAATTCTTATACTAATACCTTTAAGTATTAGCCAAAGTTTTATTTTAACTCCTAAAAACACAATAAAAAAATTCTATAAAAAGAGAAAGCCTACTAAAATTAAGGTATCTCCTTCCATAAAAGTTACTGCTACAGTATACCACGCTGACCCTAAACAATGTAATGCTGATTTTCTTACTACTGCAAGTATGTTTGCTATTGACAGTTTAAATCAATATAAACATAGAATATTGGCAATATCTAGAGATTTAAAAAAGTACTTCGAATTTGGAGATACTGTTTTAGTTGAAGGCACTAAAGTTTATGACGGCGTATGGTACGTAGAAGATGTAATGAATAGTAGGTATCAAAACACTATAGACTTTTTAATCAATAAAGAAATGCCTATAGGTAAATGGAAAAATGTACGCATAAAAAAACACAGGTAAAACTTTTCAGCCTGTCTAAATAAATGAGAAGTATTTATTTAAATTAAGTGCTATGGAAAACCTAGTAAACACTAAAACATGATTTATTTTGTCACTAAACAACTAGACTTATTCGAGTCTTATCCTGCAGATTTAATTAAAAAAGCTGATGTAACTGAAGTATTTAAAGCTTTAGAAAATGTAGACCAGATTGCTGTAGATACAGAAACTACTGGTTTAGTTATTCATGATTGTAGTGTTAATTTAATACAGCTAAGTGACGGACAAGGAGACGAATATGTTATAGATACTACTACTGTAGATATCAAACTATTCAAAGACTTGCTCGAAAATGCTACAGTATTAATGGCTAACGCTGCTTATGATATTCAAATACTTTTTAAGTATGGTATTGTATGTAGTAAAGTTATTGATGTGTATTTACAAGAAATGGTACTTACTACAGGGCTTTTATTGCCTTCAGGAAGTAGGAGTCTGGTTAATTTAGTTTCTAAGTATACAAACATGACTATTACTAAAGACAGTGCTTGGAAAACTCCATTTACTGTCAGAGGTATTACTTATGCAGCAGAAGATGTAATGGCTTTGCATAAAATTAACGAAGCTCAAAAAATTTTACTAAAAAAAGAAAACTTATTAGCTACAGCTAGTTTGGAAAATAAGTTTGTAGTGCCTTTAGCTTATATGAGTTTTTGTGGTATCCATCTTAATCGACAAAAGTGGTTAGATAAAATGGAAGACGACAAAGCTAAATTACAAGCATCTTTAAATAAACTAAACGATTGGATTATTGCTAATATGCCCAGTACTAGTAAATTTATCGATAATCAAGGCGACTTATTTACTCAAGAATTTCAATCTGTAACACTTAATTGGAATTCTCCTAAAAAAGTAGGGGAATTATTTAGAGAAATTGGTATTGACACTTTTGATGTAAAACACAACAAAAATACTGTAGACATTAAGTATCTTGCTAAGTTTATCAAAGATTTCCCAATACTTTCTTTATATAAAGAATACTCTCAAAATTCAAAAGTGGTCAGTACTTATGGTCAAACATATTTAGACCAAATTAATAAAACTACTGGGCGTATCCACTCTCACTTTAAACAGATTAAAGATACTGGACGTATATCGTCAGATGACCCTAATATACAAAACTTACCTGCTGACCATACTAGAACATGTATTACAGCAGAAAAAGGTAATGTAATTGTGGGTTCAGATTACTCTGGGCAAGAAACTTATACGTTAGCTGACAAAAGTAAAGACGCTACTTACTTAGCTTATATTAATGAGCCAGATAAAGATATGCATGCTCTTATGGCGCAGTCTATTTATCCAGAACTTCGAAGTCTCACACATGCTGAGATTAAAAAGAATCATAAAGATAAAAGACAATTTGTTAAAGCTGCTACTTTCGCTATTCCTTATGGAGGTAATGGACAAACTATTGCTAATAATCTAGGAATTGATATAGAAACCGCTAACAAGGCTTATAATAATTACATGTCCATGTTCCCGAATTTAAAGAACTACTTTAAGAGAGCAGCTGAAGCCCCTCTGAAGCAAGGTTATGTACTTATATGTGGAGTATCTGGTAGACGTTCTTACTTATCTGGGTTTGATACCTTTTTAGAATTGCAAAAGCAAATTAAAGCTAAAGGATTCTGGGATAAGTATAAGCAGGAGAAAGCTAAAGGAAGTCAATTGTTTAAAAGCACTTATGGACCTAAAGTTAGGGAGTTTTTTAAACTGAAAGGTATTTTTGAACGTAAAGGATTGAATTATCCAATACAAGGAACTGCGGCAAATATGACTAAACTTGCCTCCATCTATCTTATGAAGTGGATTTTAACCAATAATTATACATTCCAGGTTAAGATTATAGTAATGGCACATGATGAAATACAATTAGAATGCCCAGAAAATCTAGGAGAAGCAGTAAAAACAGCTTTACAAGATTGTATGGAAAGAGCAGCTAAAAAGTTTTGTCCTACCGTAACTATTACTGCTGATGCAGAAATTTCGACATATTGGAAACATTAAACATTAAATTATGAAAAACGGAATATTTATAGGAATTGTATTATTAACAATACTAATGTTAGTAACACTGTATGTTGCTTTTTCAATTTATTTTGCTGGAGAACTGACTGATTATACTGAAGACATTGAAAAAAATATAGGAAAACATGTTATTTTCAATAGTGATACAGTACAAATTATTGATTATTCTCTATGGACTAATACTTACACTTTAAGTAATGGCCAGACTATAGCTACTACTTTGTGTAACCATTTAGATACCGTAGCAAAATGATTTATTTTTTTTCTTGGCCAGATATTTTATTAGTGATAATACTCACTATACTATTTGGGGCAGTAATACTAATAGGACGTTGGTTCGATAAACACGAAGAAAATGGAAGAAATGACAGGAAATCTAGTCCTTCTAGCTAAAGATGGGGAATTTGATTTCATAGCACATGGTGCTAATTGTATGAATGTTATGGGAGCTGGGGTAGCTTTGGCTATTAAAGGACACTTTCCAGAAGCATTTGAAGTAGATGAAAATTATTCTCTTGAATTAGGAGAAGACCGCCTCGGAAACTACAGTATGTATATCGCTACACTAAACGATAGGATGCAGAAAGAAAGGTATTTTAAGGGCCTTAAAGGTATTGTGAATTTTTACACACAATTAACCCCTGGGCCTACCTTTGATGAGGCTGCATGCAGATTAGCTATGCGAAAATTTGCTAGACAGTATGGAGGACATGGCTTCACTCTTGGCTTACCTTTAATAGGGTGTGGTTATGGTGGAGGTACTTGGGACGAGGTTAAACCAATTATTCAAGAGGAGTTAAGCAATCATTTTGAAGTGGTGATTGTTAATTATACTCCCGAACGTCAAATTCAGAAGCGTATTGCCAAGCATGCTTCAGAAAACCTTACTGATGTTTAATCGATTTTTAATCGTAATGTGTATATTAGGGTTACAGGCATGTATAAGCATGCCTGTGCCTTACTGTACAGACACAGATGCAGTATTTCAGAGAGCTGATAGTCTACGTAAAGAGGGACTTATGGAATGGACAGTCATATACCGTAAAGGGGATACTCTTCAGAAATATTCAATTATCATACATAGATGAGTAACACAACAAAAACAATAAGACAAGTAGAGTTTTGTAAGACCTGGGAAGCTAATGGGTACATAGGTACATTATTAGCTACTACAGGATTTGGTAAAACTTGGACAGGTCTACGTGCCATACGAGGTATGGTGAAGCGAGACTTAGTGCAAACGTGTTTGATTGTTGTGCCTACCATAACACTTCAAACACAATGGCGTGCAGAAATTAAAAAGTGGAAGATTTCTATACCAATCGATGTGCTCGTGATTAACACGGCTTCGAAGAAATATAAGGAACTCAGCTACGATATGATAATCTTTGATGAGATTCATACTCTACCTGCAGATACATTCCAGTATGCTTCAAAAATACCACACAAATACCGCATTGGATTAACTGCAACTATTGAAAGAAGTGATGGAAGAGATGTGGGGCGTAAGTTTTGCCCCGTCATAGATGAGATTACTCTTCAAGAATCTTTAGATAATGGTTGGGTGTCAGAATTTGAAGTCTATAACATTGCTGTACCTTTTAGTACAGAAGACGAAGCTGCTTATAAGTCAGCAGATAGTCAATTTATGCACCTTGCTGCTATATTGGGTCACGGAAGTCAAGCTTTTGAGACGGCGGAAAAGTGGATAAAAGATGGAGATAAGGAAGAGCAAGGTAAAGCTGCTCGTTATTATAAGACTTTAGCTAAGAGAAACTCTCTTTGTACTAACAACATCAATAAGGTTGAGGTTGTGACGCGCATCATTAACCATTTTCCAGATAGGAAAGCACTTACATTTTGTGAGTCTATCAAATTTGCTAAGACAATTAACTTTGCTTTAGGAGATATATGTGTACCTATCCACAGTAAGATGACTAAGAAGCAACAACAGAAAGCTCTTAGGGTCTTTGAAGATGGGAGAACTAAGAAGAGGGTTATAAGTTCTGTAAAAGCACTAAGCGCTGGGCTAGATGTTCCAGACTTAAGTTTGGGTCTTACTATAGCTGGTAATTCTAAAAAACTGAAAGCTACCCAACAACGTGGACGTATTATACGTGCCCAAGAGGGGAAACAAGCGATTATCATTAATTTATATACACCAGGAACTCAAGAGTTATACTGGTTAAAGAATCGTGATAAGGGAATTAAAAGCCACTGGGTAGCAAATGTTGATGAATTTCTAAAATTACATTAGATGAATACTGCATTATTTCTTATAGGGTTATTTCTCTTCTGTTTGTTTTTGGTACGACCAAATATTGACATAGATAAAGAAAACAACAAAGTATTCTTCTGGATAAGCCTACCATGGGATGGTTACAGGAGATATATGTTATTTAGTTTTCCCTACAAAAGGGAATAAAAAAGGGAAGTCGCAGGACGCGACCTCCCAGAAGCCAGAAAACTCACATAAAGTGAGGAAGTTAGATTGCAAAGTTAATTAAAATTATCTTATGATTAATAAAGAACAAAAGGAGAAACTACGGGAATTAGTAGAAAGAACTTCCCCAGATTTAAACAAACTACGTAAGGTCAGGATTGACGAGCAGACTGTTATCTATATTGACCCTAAAAAGGATGTCAGTTTAGCAGTTTCACGTTGGAAAAAGGCATTAGCTAAAACTAAAAGTAAATCAAAGCCTAATGAAGACACTAGAGATAGACCTATATAAATGTAAGCGTAACAATTTACGTCCTGATGAATATGTTCTTTTGTATCTCATGCAGTTTAAGAAATATGAGGAGATAGAAAAACTATTTGGTAAAGAAGAAGCTATTGCTATTCGTGATAACCTATGTACATCTAAGTATATCCTATCTAAAGTAGGTACAAAATTTAGAAGTACAGTGCTAAGTAAATCAGTACGTAAACTACTTGGAATCTCAAAAGAGAATATTAACTTCGATGAGTGGTATATAATATACCCACCAAAAGTAGGTACTAGGGTGTTTACAACAAAAGCTACTGGTACAGTGACTTACAACAAATTGAAAGCTAAATACTTACTACACGTTAAAACCATAGAAGACCACGAAATAGCAGTACGAGGTACTGAAGCAATGGTCGCTATGCATAGACGTGGGGGAAAATTAGACTTTCTACCAGACCCATCAAGGGTAATTAATAACCAAGAGTGGGAAAAGTATGCCGACGTGGCCCCTGTTCACACTAACGTAAAAGTACTTTAATATGGCAAATTTAATCTGGCAAAAAGTCAAAGAAAACATACGCCTAGGTAAGGAAGGTTACTTTAGAGGAATCCCTATGGGGCTCCCCAAACTTTCAGACCAGCTATGTAACATACAAAAAGGAAGGTACGACCTAGTTGGAGGTGCACCAGGTACAGGTAAGTCCGCATTTGTTGACTTAGCTTATGTGATGTCCCCATTAAATCAAATTGTTAAACCACAGGTTGATTTTGATACGGGGGAAATTATTCCACCATTCTATGACTTAGAAATAGTTTACTTTTCATTAGAGATTGCTCCAGAGAGAAAAGTAGCTAAGCTAATAGCTTCTGCTATCTACGAAGAGAAGAAGATATTCTCTAGTTATAATGAAATTTATTCTATGGGGAATAAGAATATTAACCCACAAATCGAGAAATATATCGATGAATATGAAGACTATTTTGACAGCCTGATTAACAAACGTCTATTTTTCCACACTTCCGCATCTCCAGACTACATGTACAAAGTGTTGATGGATTACTACGAAGCCCGTGGTAAGTTAACTTGGAAGAATAGTGGGCAGAAAGATGAAAATGGTGATGATACTAAAGTATTGGAGAAGTATGTCCCAAACAACCCTAAGTTGATTACTATAGTTGTTATTGACCACCTTGGTCTACTAACTGGAAACAAAGGAGACAAAGGGCAGAAGAGTATTATCGATAGAGCTAGTAGAATGCTGGTGTTTTTTAGAAATAACTTCGGACTTTCTCCCGTAGTCATCTCACAGTTTAACCGCTCCATTGAGGGTATGGATAGACGGAGAGAAGACGCGTTAGAACCCCTTCTATCTGACTTCAAAGAGTCGGGTAATACTCAAGAGGATGCTGATAGTGTTATTGCACTATTTTATCCTTTTAAGTATTCAATGGAAGACCATCATGGGTATCCTATTTTAGGTCCGAGGGGTATAGAATCAAATTACAGGTCTGCACATATTTTGAAGAATCGTGATGGTGGGGATAACCTCATGGTCCCATTATTCTTTGAAGGAGGTACAGGCTTTTTCAAAGAATTACCTACAATTAAACAAATAGAATCTAATCCTAAGATATGGGAGAAGATACTGGCTCGTAGGCCAATTTATACGTAATGACTAAAAGAGTCGGACACAAACACAATATTTAGTGAAGTACGCAAAATGGATATTAGAAACTTATGAAACAAATTAGCGCAGAAATTGTTGCTGACTCTATAAATGAGCAAGGTGACAGGATAACAACTTTTGTATTGGAGTATCCTAGAATTATACATGCTGAAGTGATGACGCATCGTATGTTTTCTAGAAATGCTGCTTCATCAAGAGCAATACCGTTTGAAAGAATGGTTAAATCAGTACAAGAAGAACCTTTTATACCAATAGCTTTCCAAAAAAGTCACTCTGGTATGCAAGGGACAGAATATTTTACCAGTGAGTATGATATTAACATTGCAAAAGAACATTGGTTACGAGCAAGAGATAATGCTGTTATGGAAGCTACAGCTTTAGCTAGTTTACCTGTAACTAAACAATTATGTAATAGATTACTAGAACCTTTTCAATGGTATAAAGTCATTGTAACAGCTACTGAATATGAGAACTTCTTCAAGTTAAGGTGTCCTCAATATCTTTGTGATATTACTAGTGAGGACGGTAAATACAGAAGTAGAAAAGACGCTCTCAAAGATTGGGCATTAGAAGACACTCCTGATTTAGTCTGGTTAAAAATGAATACAGGGGGAGCAGAAATTCATATCTCTATGCTGGCAGAAAAGATGTGGGACTTGTACAATGAAAACAAGCCTACACTATTGAAAGCTGGAGAATGGCATATTCCTTTTGGTGATAAGTTTTCAATAGCGGATATTGAAGATAAAATCGTCCATAAAGACCCTCGCTTTGTAGAAATAACTCACAACTCTTTTGAAGGAAAGGAACATCCTCTTACGACTGAAGCTAAAATAAAAATTGCTACAGCCCGTTGCGCGCGAATAAGTTACAATAACTTCGAAGGAAAAGATGATTATGAAGCTGACCTAAAGTTACATGACCGTCTAGCTAAGAATGGGCATGCTAGTCCTTTCGAACATTGTGCTAAAACTATGACCCATGCAGATTTTTATCCTAACGCATATGGAGGTTATAGCAGAAACTTCAAAGGATTTATTCAATATCGAGAAATTGTAGAATCATGAAAAATAGAACTATTGACGGATTCACTTTCGAATTAGTAGTAGATGAAGATACTACACGTTATGAATGTAAAGGTGCTACATACTTTGACGATGAACATGATCAAGTACCAGAACCAAAACTTTGGGAAGCTGCAGAACAACTTGAATCAGATTT
>Ga0115565_10000562_pt1 | contig 32217 bp, 31 predicted proteins | sample COGITO_mtgs_1105_FD_87199 | JGI IMG/M metagenome (GOLD analysis project Ga0115565, IMG submission 87199) | Pelagic marine microbial communities from North Sea - COGITO_mtgs_110530 | ecosystem: Environmental > Aquatic > Marine > Epipelagic | place: Germany:Helgoland, sampling site Kabeltonne... | reverse complement strand
CGAGGGTTGAAAGTATTTGACGCGACCTGCCCACTGGTCACTAAAGTTCATATGGAAGTGATGCGGGCCAGCAAAAAAGGCACCGAGTGTATTCTAATCGGACACCATGGACATCCAGAGGTGGAAGGCACGATGGGTCAGTACGACAACGCCAAAGGCGGTATCTATTTAGTTGAATCAATTGCAGATGTCGATGCCCTAATCGTGAAAAACCCTAACCATCTTTACTATTGTAGCCAAACCACACTGTCGGTAGATGACACTGCTGAAGTGATCGAAGCCCTGCGGGCACGGTTCCCCAAAATTGATGGTCCGAGAAAAGACGATATTTGCTATGCGACACAAAATCGTCAAGATGCGGTGAGAGAGCTTGCTAGCGATTGCGAGGTATTGTTGGTAGTAGGCGCGCAGAATAGTTCTAATTCTAATCGGCTAAGAGAATTAGCGCAGAAGATGGGTGCCAAAGCGTACTTAATTGCTGACGACAGTTGCATCCAAAAAGAGTGGCTTGTCGGCGTCAATGCGATTGGTGTAACAGCAGGTGCCTCTGCACCTGAAGTATTAGTCCAGTCAGTCATTACCAAGCTAATGACATGGGGCGCGGTCCAAGCAACAGAAAGACTTGGCAGACAAGAAAATATCGAGTTTGCGGTCCCCAAAGAACTGAGAATCAAGCAATTATAGGTATTATTTAAAGCACCCTCACTATCTTATCGAGCAACGTCAGTGCTAAGCTGACCTTGCTCACAGTGGACGTAAAATCAATACAGTGAGCACTGCTCAGCAGGGATCACAAGCAATAAAACACTTCTTTAGAACAGTTCATGTTCGAATTTAATACCTTAGACTTATTCAAAATAACCATGCACAGACATTTATTAGTTAAAGTGTTGGCATCACAAAACTAATTGTTAATGAGTCATGCAATTGAACATAAGAAGCAATACAAAACGAATTAGCTATCCAGATTGTCAGCGTGGTGTTGGCATGATTGAGGTATTAATCACCTTATTCATTCTGTCTATCGGATTGCTAGGCGTGGCTTCGCTACAGTTTGTTGCTTCAAAGTCAAATGCGGATGCGTTAAACCGGACTCAAGCTGTGCTGGTTGCTCAACAGTTTAGTGAACGTCTGCGCGCAAATGCAGTGTCTTCGACTCAAACGGACGGTTTTGTTGTCGACAATGAGTATTTTAATCAAGGTCATTATAACTTCGACAATTTATCGTGTGTTTCTGGTAATACGCCGTACGCCTGTTTTTGCGAGACCCATCCCGCTGATGTCCCAAACTGTCAAACAGGGGAATGTGATTCACAGCAATTTGCACAGTTTGATGCTTACCAAATGTCATGTGCGGCTGTCAAAAACAATCCCAATGTTGAGCTATTGCTAACCTGTGATGACAAGCTTGTCTCTGATACTGATTTATGTTCTGCCGGCTCAATTCATAATGTCGTTATCAAGTGGCCAGTTAAGAATTGGCAAAATAATAACAGAGTCGCGAATACTAATTGTAATGTACTAACAACCGATCAATTCGACTGTGTCGTTGTGGAGGTGGCATTGTGAATAGGCTTACACAATCTGCGTATTTATCCAAACAAGGTGGGTTTACGCTCATCGAAATAATGATAACCCTTGCCTTAGGCCTAATTATTTCGACGGCTATTGTGCAAGTCATGGCAAGCAATAATGTAACAGAGCGGCTTAATAGAGCTATTTCTTCCACTCAAGAAAGCGGTCGATTTATCATTAATCGTATGCGCAATGAATTGCTTATGGTGGGTATATACGATGAGCTTGACCCTTTAATCGATGACCTAGGAAACACTATTGACGTGGTTGAGGAAAATAGCTTTGTGAGAAACCATCCGGTGATTGTTGCTAATGAATTTGTAAGTCGGCCTGCACTAGGCACCATGCAAGGAGCGTTGGGTGCTAATGACACTTTGGTGGTGAGTATGCAAGGCGCCAGAGACTGTCGAGGGTATTCTTTAGGATATGAGGATGACGCCCTGTTTTATGTTGTAAATGAATATTTTGTTGAAGACAACAAGCTGAAATGCAGAGGATTTGATGGGCGCTATCTACGTGGTCAAAAAGTTGCTGTTGGCCACAATGGACATGCTGCCTTTACGCTGCTTGACGACGTTGAAAGGTTCCAAGTGACCTTCGGTGTGTCTAGCTTTAATGGTTCAGCTGGTTCAGCAAGGCCTAGCCAGTTTATAAATGCGGCAGGATTGCAAGCTGCTTATGCCTCTGGGCAGACAGTCGTGGCTATTCGTATTGCGCTAGTCATTAAAAGTGACAGTCTGATTAAAGTCTCAACAGCACCGAATTTTAGGCTTTTAAACGAGGATACTTTCTCGCCTGGGGACGATGCTTTATACAAATCATTTGAAACCACGATCACATTACGCAACATGAAAAACTTTGTTAGGAGTAATGTATGAAATTAAATAATACGCCCTTGGCAGCAACGCAACATGGCTTGGTAATGGTGTTTGCACTACTCGTTCTGCTATCCATGACGGTACTTGGTGTTGCATCAGTATCATCAGGGTTGATGCAGAATAAAATGGCATCATCGATGGAAAGAAAATCGGTTGCATTTGATGCAGCAGAGGCAGCATTGGCCGGTGTTGTGTTTGAATCTGAGGATGAAACCGTCTTGGTCGACCCTTTACTAACAGACCCATTGTCTGAGGCACGACAGCAGCCTGCGCTGGATTTAGAAAATGATTCGTTGAGCTGCTTTGATGATAATCGTACCGACCGCTTCACGACAAGCAATGGCTTAACGCGAGGCACGCGACACACAGCGGATGGCAGTTTTAGAGCTAACCCACAAGTGCGAAGCTGGTCAAAAACAAGCTTTGTGCGCGAGCAGGCTTGCAGAGGCTCAAGTAATGTAATTGGTGGCAGCAACATTAGCTGTCACGTGTTCGTAATACGCGGATGTGGTCAAGCCGCTGATAGTAACTATGCCGTTGCTAATTCTTTGAGTGCAGCAGTATTTGCGCCCGCGTCTGGACAATGAGGTAAACATTATGCTTTTTCCCAAGTTTGTAAGTACCATCAGTGCAGCATCGCTCAGTATTTTAATTTCTTTCTCAGCGTTTGCAGATGATTTGGAAATATATCTAGGAACAGGATCTTCTGAGCTACAATTTAACCCCAACGTGATGTTTATCATGGACACCTCTGGCAGTATGACCAATAAAGATGGTACCACTCAATCACGTATGCTGCGGGTTCAAAACGCACTTAAAGAAGCGCTGTCTTCTGCTACCAATATTAATGCGGGTTTGATGCGATTCTCTGATTTCGGAGGGCCTGTTTTGTTTCCTATTAGAGGCATTGACGAATCGATTTCACCTGAGCTTATTATTCCTATTGTCAGCGAGAGTGATGATGCGTTTGAAGCGTCCGGATCCGTCTCTACTAATGCTAATATTATCCGCCTAACCCAAGGTACTAAAACTACATACACTGGTTTGCGTTACCAAGACGTCAACATTCCTCGCGGAGCAATAATAACCAAAGCCTTTCTTCGGTTCAATTCTGAAGGTTTTAACGCTGACGCCAGTGAGTTAACGATTCGTGCTGAAGCGATTGGGGATTCAGCAGAATTTAGTACCTCAAGTGCCAATATTTCGTCTAGAACGACGACCTCTAATGAGGTTGAGTGGTCATCAGACAATAATTGGCCGGTGTCGGGCGAGACAGTGACCACTCCCGATATTACCGCGGTCATTCAAGAGGTGGTAGATAGAGCGGATTGGTGTGGCCGAAATAGTTTAAGCATTCTGATTGAAGGCGACAGTTCGAGCGGCACTAGTAGTCGTCGGATTACGGCTTTGGATGAGGGCACTGGTTTGTCTCCACAGATCGTGATCGCCTACGATGAGACAACGGCGACAGGTTGCGTCAAAGACAGAATGATTTATCAAGTCGATCAACAGGACGAAAATGCAGAAGAACGTTCCAATGGCTACCAATCGACGGGCAGTGAGTTAACCCTTCGTTACGGCACCAATGATTATGTCGGTATGCGCTTCAAAGATATTAACTTACCTAAAAATGCAAATGTTCTAAATGCAAATTTGGAGTTTACTGCCTATCAAACTGACACCTCAGGCACGGCTTCGATGACGATCGAGGGCGCTAACCAGAATGATCCTAACGACTTCTCACCCTATAACCGCTACATGCTAAGAGATATGCCTAAAACAGTTGCGGTTAATTGGGCGGGAATAGGTCCGTGGTATCGCAATAATGACTATCGCACACCCTCTATAACAAACATTGTGCAACAAATTGTCAATCGCTCAGGATGGAACCGAAATAATGAAATGATGTTTATTCTGTCTGACTTTACTAGCAATAAGCGCGGCGCTTACACTTTTAACGGCAGGCCATCAGGAGCACCTAGGCTGGTGATAGAGTTTGAGGGAAATGCATCACCTGGCACAAGTTCGACCGTGCGTCAGCATTTAATTAGTAAAGTTGATGAATTGAATGCGAGCGGGTCGACACCGATTGTCGACACCTTGTATGAAGCCGCATTATACTATGGCGGTCGAGATGTTAAATATGGTCTTACACGCGGTCAGTCATCAGTTGGCTCGACGGTTAGACGAAATACTAGGGTAAGTCATAGGTCGTCATATATCGGTGATGACCCTGTGCGACCATTTGGGTGTGAAGATGCCAATCTTAGCAGCTCAAATTGTATAGAAGAATATATCCCGAGTGGCGCACGTTACATATCGCCCATCGTTGATTTGCAGTGCCAAACCAATAACCATGTTGTGCTGTTATCTGATGGTGTTGCGAATGGTAATCGCAGTGTATCTGACATTCAATCGCTTCTTGGAAAAACGTGTACTGGGTCGGGTCACGAAAAATGTGGTTTGGATTTAGTCAGTAATCTGAGCGATAGCGGCGATTCAGCAATTGACGCGAGAGTGATAACTCATACTATTGGATTTGCAGCTAACGCTGAAGCCAGCAATTTCCTTAATCAAATTGCCCTGCAAAGTGGTGGTGGGTTCTACGAAGCTGACAACAGTGAAGACCTTGTCACTGCGTTTCAAACTATTCTACGCAGCGTAAAAGATGTTAACGCTACGTTCGTCTCTCCGGGAGTAGCGGTGAATCAATTAAATCGACTCACGCATAGAGATGAATTGTATTTTGCACTATTTAAGCCAGCCGAAGGAACAGTTTGGCCGGGTAATCTTAAGAAATACCGTATATCAGGAGATAAGGTTTTAGATAAGAATGGCCTAAACGCAGTCGACAGCTCAACCGGTTTCTTTTCTGAAAACTCACATAGCTATTGGTCTCCATTAGCAGATGGCAATGATGTCAGGCAGGGCGGGGCAGTAGGCAGACTCGATTTAGTGAGACGTACTTACACATTTGACAGTAACGGGGCAATTTTCACAACCGCAAATGAACTGTCAGAGAATAACGCCAACATTACAACTGAAGATCTAAGTATTGATACGGTCGCTGATGCTGATGCATTGCGTCAAACCATTCTTAAGTGGTCACGAGGGGTGGATGTTAGAGACGAGAATGGTGATGGTTCAACAAGCGATGTACGTATGCAAATGGGTGATCCGATTCATTCTCAACCAGTTATTGTTAACTATTCTGAGACTGACAGCGCTATATTTGTGGCTACAAACCATGGTTTTTTACATTCTTTTGACGCCGAAACAGGCGAAGAAAATTTCTCTGTTATCCCTAAAGAATTGTTAACCAACTTGTATGAGTTTTACCGCGACAGTTCTTCGTTTAATCATATTTATGGCTTAGACGGTGACATGGTGCTGCGCACCGTAGGCACTCAAACATACCTTTATGTTGGTATGCGCAGAGGCGGTAATAACTACTATGTGTTTGATGTCACAAGTAAATTAGATCCAAAACTGGTGTTTTCAATCAATGGTGGTGAGGGTGATTTCGCTAACTTAGGGCAGTCATGGTCGCGTCCAACGTTGACTAAAGTTCGCATCGGAACAACCGTTAAAAATGTAATGATCATAGGTGGTGGGTATGACGAAGACCAAGATGATAAGTCATTGCGGTCTGATGATACGGTAGGTAACAGCGTATACATGATTGACGCTGATAACGGTGATTTGCTGTGGTCTGCTGGAGCTGCCGATGCAGATTTGAATTTGCCTGACATGCGTTACAGTATCCCCGCGCGTATCTCCGTTATTGATCGAGACAATGATGGTTTAGCTGATCATATGTATGTGGTCGATATGGGCGGGCAAATGTTTAGACTAGACATTTATAATGGTAAAGGTACCAGTGAATTAGTCAAAGGGGGCCTTTTAGCATCTTTTGCAGGTGATTTACCCGAAGATAATCGTCGTTTTTATTACGGCCCTGATATTTCTGAAATTACACTGGCTGACGAGCGTTATTATGCGGTTGCACTGGGATCAGGATTTAGAGCAGGTCCCCTCAATACAACTATCAATGATCGGTTTTACATGGTCAAAGATACAGGCGTTTTTACCCGAAATGAATACGGTCACTTTACGATGCCAAGCACAACAAGCTTGTCAGAAAGTGATTTGTACGATGCTACAGAACACTTGCTTACCAGCAGCGATGAAAGCGAACGAGAAATTCAAAGCAATTTGTTTGCGAGTAAAAATGGTTGGATGATTAGACTGACGCAAGGCGGTGAAAAAGTATTGGCGTCAACTTTGATCCTAGACTACAAAGTATTCTTTACGACCTACTTACCATCCAGCGCAAGCACCAGTGCATGTGCACCACCAACCGGCAACAGCCGAGCGTACTTGGTCAATCTTGTAAATGGTAATGCGGTCAATGACATCAACAACAATAGTGTTGAAGACAAAGATGACAGATATGCCCAATTAGCCCAAACAGGCATCGCGCCTGACACCAAAATATTGATTGAGAATATTGTAAAACCCGTAGTTTGCCTTGGTGCAGAGTGTGTCTCTGCTGTCATTGAGGTGGATGCATCGGGCGATGTGGTCGCGTGCGGCACTGCGTTTGAATGTCTCGCGCAAAACATCTATGGGCGCTTTGAGCGAGTTCAGAAAAATACTTGGAAAACCGAAATAGAGAGAAATTGAATATGAATAATCAACAACGTGGTTTTACATTAATCGAGCTTATGATTGTCGTGGCAATTGTCGGGATCATCACCTCTATTGCCTATCCCAGTTATCAGTCAATGATGAACGGAACAGCAAGAAGTACAGCGCAAGCTGACCTGATGGGCTTAGCAACCGCTTTAGAAAGACACAACGTAGCTAATTTTAGCTACAATGGCGCTGGTTTGGCCGGCTCAAATACCGGGGCACCTGCAATTTATGCTACTTTTTCTCCCGCCTCTGAAGGGGCTTCCAACAAACGCTATGATTTGACCATCGATAGCGTTGCAACTAACGGCTTGAGTTACATAATAAAAGCAACGCCAGTGTCAGACACAAGTTTAGCGGACACCGGTGCTTTATATATGTACAGTGACGGGCGTAAAGCGTGGGATAAGAATAATAACGGTACGGTCGATGTTGGCGAATTTTGCTGGAGCTGTTAGGGTACTTTTGTATCTGCAAATATATGTATTAAGGCAAGTAACACTATCACACCACTAGTCCCGTGAGTTGTCGACGCTAAGTTGACCAGTGCCCCTCGCGGCTAAGACTAATAAACCAGCCATGATGGCCATATTTTTCACAAAGTTTTGAGTTTCATGAGCGGCATTTGAAGCCTCTGGCAAGTTCCAAAAGTTGTGCATGTAAATACTGATGACAAGCGTAAGGCCGGCGAGAATAAACGCAGCTAACTTACCCTTGAATCCTACAATGATGGCGAGTCCGCCAGCAATTTGAAGGACAATCGTCAAGACTAACAAAAAAGAAATCATGGGCACAGAGTGTTTTGCCATGTACTGACTCATCATCTCAAACTGGGTTATTTTTTGTATGCCAGGCAGTATGAAGTACAAGCCTAAAAGAAGGCGAGCGAGCAAAATACATGGTTTTTCTAACAACGACATGTTAAGTCCCTTTGTTTATTTCTATGGTAGACGCCTTATGGCCTCTGCTCTATGTCAATATTAAGGGTCAAAGACATAATATGCAATCGCTCCTCTAGCCTGGACAGCTCAGGTCGATACCGGCGTCGTTTTCGTGAACGTTATCTCTGTTGCTGTCGCGACTCATCTTGACTCTTCCTTGCAGACTGATGGTGATGGCTCTGGCGTACTCTTCAGCGTTCGAATTATGGCATAACTGAAGTGTGCTGGCTGTAATCGCAGCACCGGTGTCGTTAAAGGAAATCGGGCCATTCGGACCGGTCAGGTTATTGACACTAAATAGTTGGCTAGTGGCGACTAAAATCTCTTCGTCCGCATCACGTTGAAGATTACCGTTTTCGTCTATAAAAACAATTTTGGGATCGTCCCAGTTGTTCGTGCACTCTGTAAAGTTAACTGAAGGACAAACCACAGAGGTCGTCTGTTCATCGATCGCAGTATTGCGAGCAAATTGCACAACGGCGCTTAGTTCGTTTATTTCTGCAACGATTTTATTTTTAATTAAAATGCTTTGGACATTAGGTGCAACCACCGTCATTACAATCGCAATGATCGACAACGTAATCATCATCTCTAGCAGAGTCAGCCCTTTTTGGCAGGTTTTATGTGAGCAACCTTGCTCTGCATGACGGCTGTGATATTCTCTTGCTAGCAAAAGCTGTTTATTTAGTCTAGGCACAAAGACCTCCGATCGTTAGATGTTCGCATCATACGCTTATTTTTTCAATTTTGCGTATTGTTACGACCCAATGGTTAGCTTAAATGATACCTAGTGAGAACAGGTTTGAACCAAACCAACGTTATTCTGTATAAAAATAATAACCCAAGAATATTATCGATTAAAGATTTGAGGATCCTGACAATGCTTAAAAATGAAGTCATAAAAGAAATGCGAGTGGTTCCGCAAATTGACGTTGAATTTGAAATTAATCGCAGAGTTCAGTTTATAAAAGACACTTTACGTGCATCAAACCTCTCAACACTAGTGCTAGGTATCAGTGGCGGTATCGATTCATGTACATTGGGAAAACTCGCGCAATTAGCGGTGGACCAATTGAATGAAGAGTATCCAGATGCAACTGCGTATCGTTTCGTGGCAGTTCGCTTACCATACTCAGTGCAAGCTGACGAATCAGATGCGCAAGCATCAATAGATTTTATTCAACCTAGTTTAAGCGTGACTGCGAACGTTCAGCCAGGCGCTGATGCGATTCACCAAGCCGCTGTCGAGGCTCTAAAAGCGGCTGGAAATGAAGAGTTTGATTCTGCAAAGAGTGACTTTGTTAAAGGAAACGCAAAGGCCCGAACCAGAATGGCGATACAGTATGATATCGCCGGTCTGTTAAATGGCTTGGTTTTAGGTACGGACCATTCTGCAGAAAATATTACGGGTTTTTATACCAAATTTGGCGATGGTGCTTGTGACTTGGCGCCCTTATTTGGACTGAATAAGCGTCAAGTTAGACAAATTGCAAAAGCTTTAGGCGCGCCAACTAAGGTGGTTACAAAAGCACCTACAGCAGACTTGGAAAGCCTGACGCCGCAAAAAGCGGATGAAGATGCATTAGGGCTTACATATGATCAGATCGACGATTTTCTTGAAGGTAAAAACGATGATCCCCTTGTTGATGATAGCTTGTTAGCTATATACTTAAAAACGCAACACAAACGTGTTGCTATTCCAACGATTTATGACCATGAGTAGCATAAATGAAAAAAATTGAAGCCATAATTAAGCCGTTCATGTTAGATGACGTTAGGGAAGCTCTTTCTCATATAGGAGTTGCAGGCATAACTATGACTGAAGTAAGAGGGTTTGGTCGTCAAAAAGGACATAAAGAACTTTATAGGGGGGCTGAATACACTGTCGACTTTTTGCCAAAAGTAAAAATAGAACTTGTGATTCCTGATGATATTCTTGACCGTGCAATTGAGTGCATTCAAGAGAGCGCCAAAACAGGAAAGATTGGAGACGGTAAGATATTCGTTTACGACGTACAACAGGCCTATCGAATTAGAACAGGTGAACAAGCCGAAGACGCATTGTCATAAATTAAAGTAGGGCCACAGCAGCTTTTATTCAGCGGCCGCTGCGACCTTACCTAAAAATTAATGTCCACAACCGCCAGCGCCATGCACATGGCCGTGCTCTATTTCTTGTGCAGTCGCTTCTCTAACGTCGACTACTTCGACATCAAAATTGAGTGACATTCCTGACAACGGATGGTTTCCATCTACCGTTACTGTTGTGTCCGTCTTGTCTATAATGGTGACTGACTGCTCACCATCATCAGTTGTAGCACGAAAACTCATACCGACCTCAACGTTCATGTCTTCGAACATCTCTGCCGGCACTTCCTGCACGAGTTGGTCGTGGCGCAAGCCGTATGCTTTTTCCGGTTCTACGCTAAGCTCAAATTTTTCGCCTTTTTGCTTGCCATACAAGGCGTCTTCGAGACCTTGAATCATGAATTGACTGCCCTGCATAAATGCCAACGGCTCCGAATCGGCTGAAGAGTCGATAACATCTCCGTCTGTTGTTTTTACGGTGTAATGAAGAGTGACGACGTGGGTATCTTTAATCTGCATCTAACATTTCCTATTTGTCTGCAATTGAGTAGGGTAAATCCTGAACGCTGTATAAAGCCTCGGGATTTCCTTTTAATCGTAACACATCAGCCGTTTGTGTGTCATTGGCCAAAACGGCTAACAGCCATGTCTGGGCAATGTTGCTATTTGGACACACATAACTTGCACTATTAATGATGGTTCCACCTGAGCGCCAATTGTCGCCGGCTTTTTTCTCTAGCGCGCTGCCAGGTTGAATCAAATCGCTTGAGGTGTCGCTTTCAGCGTATAGTATAAATGCTGCTCGTTTGTTTTTGCCTAAAAACTTTGTACGCGCTACTACTTCTTGACCCATGTAACAACCCTTGTCAAAGTCAATCCCATCTAATGCTTGCATATTAAACATTTGCGGTACAAATTCATTCGCAGTCTGTTCGCTGATATTTGCTATCCCAAGTTGTATACAAGTGGCATCCCACAAAACCGAGGGGCTCAATTTTACGTTACGAGTGGCAGCAATAAATGCAGATTTCTCGCTCGACTTTACCACGGCAAGGAACACTGAATTACTTGGATCGATGGCAATTACTAAACCGATTGAGTTACTAACCGCTTCCAATTTTTTAGTTGGTAATGAGGGGAAAATCGTATTTAAAGACGCTTTTACTTGTTCTCCAACAAAGCCATAGCAATCAAAATGTTGGCTTTCGTCACTTATATCAACTTTGGAAAATACAGCGTATTTTTTTAGTTCAGCAAGCGATTTTGGTAGGCTTGTTTTATCAGCGACTAACATGATTTTTTGTTCGAATTCGGCGGCTACGAAGGAGCTCCAAGTTTTACCTTTAAAGTCACAGTGACATCCAAATCTAGCAAGGTCTGGACTAAGTTTGTTTACGTTAATTGTCACTTGGCCTTGAAGATAATCATTGCGCTGTTCGCCTATTAAAGAAATAACGCCATATTGTGATAACTCTGCAACAAAATTGGGTAAAGCGTGGTGCATCGGTAAAAGCCTTTATGTTAGTTTATGTGTGTAAAAGTGAGGGCTTTGCTACATAATTACAAGTACAAATTGATACAAACCTTTGTTTTAGGCAAGCTTCGTTTGAGCCAATGTGACAATAGTACAGTATAGAATATACTTAGCGCATGATATCATTTATAGCGAATTAACAATAAGGATGAGAATGTTTACAGCAAAGCGTTTCGCAAGATTAAAATGGGCATGTCGACGCGGTATGCTGGAACTTGATGTTTTGTTTTTACCTTTTGTCGAACAAGCATTTGGTGATTTAGAAGAACATCAAAAACTGACATTTGAACGTCTGCTCACGTGTGACGATCCAGATCTATTTGCTTGGTTTATGGGTCATAAAACCTGCAAAGACCCAGAATTGGCCGTAATGGTGAAACACGTGTTGGACCGTGTCAAAGTTTAGCAAAAATGCGCAAGTACGAAGTAACACTCGCGCTATAATATCGCCGTTAAGCTCTTTTCACTATTGGTTTAATAGAGGCGTCGCGCCACTAATCGTAATTTGGTCTTTGAAAAATGAACTTGTTGACCATCAACTGGTTTTTCAAGGAGTAGCGTCAGGTATTATTTTAGTGACATTCATACGCTTTATGCTAAGCCAAATAAAATCAAGCAATCAGCGGCACCAATTTAGCGCAGTGATGTTTAGCCGACGCTTTAATAACAAAGTCACAAAACACAGCAACATCAATCTCGACAACGTCCTACCTGTGTCTCGCGTTACACCGCTGATGATATTTTTGGCAACTAAATCTGATGTTTCAATGCCGTCACTGGGGGTCTCTGTGTGGCTGCAGCATCTGCGCGCGTATGCAAAAAAAACACGGGTCAAAATACCAAATATGCGCATGAATGAGACAAGTATTGTAAAGATGTCTATACTACCCACACAGGCGGGCCAAAAAGTTTGCTGGCGCTTGGTTTATCGTTGGCATTGCAGTGAATTTTCTTATCGCAGACTTTGCAGAACTATCTCACAGCGTCAATCAGAAGGATAGTGAATGAACACCATCACTCTTTTGTCACAAGGCAATTTATAAATATGTTACAACTTTTGGCAAAGGCGGCGAGTTATCGGCCGACGAAGTCCACCGACGGTCAAGCAATTGAACTTCCGAAATTGCAGATTAATAAAACGGTTCGCATTAATGCGCGGCATTGCAATCGCTACAATTCTTTATGTAATTGGTCGGCAGGCATCGCATCAGTGATTCACCCCAGTTACATGCAGGTGTTGAGTTTGCCGATGCAATTAAAACTGATGGTGACACCGCCATTTCCTTTCAAACCACTGGGCCTAGTGCACCTTAGCAACAGTATTGAAGTTATAAAACTGCCCGAACAACAATCCACGCTAGATTTAGCGGTTTCATTTGGTGATTTATTTTGGCATAAAAAAGGCTGGGTATTTAGTGTTATTTCCACTGCCCATGTCGATGGTAAGTTGGCCCTATCAGCTGCTAGCTTTTATCTCGCGAGACAGCCCCACGATAACAATAATCAAAGTCACAATAAGGCGTTTGACGGTATGCATGTCGAAAAAACAAGCCTACCATTAGGGCTTGACGACCGAAGTCAGGCGCTCAACAAAGAAATACTTTTTTCGAGCAAGGTTGGTCGACAGTATGCAAGTGTGTCCGGGGACTATAATCCAATTCATTTAAGTGCTTACACGGCTAAACTATTGGGTTTTAGAAAAGCCATAGCACACGGAATGTTTTCAAAAGCTTACTGTTTGTCTGCTATTATTCAAAATGTCGCACCGGCAAAGACAAAATTACTAGGGGCTTTTAATATTCAGGCTGACTTCATGCAGCCTTTGTATTTGCCGTCTGAGGCCACCCTAGTAGTTGCAGTTACCCAAAAGGGTGACACCGTTGCAGATAATGCGTCTCTCGATGATAGAGTCGAGTACCGATTGGCTAGTCATTGCCGTGGCAAAACTCGAGACTACCTCAGAGGGGTTATTACTTACCCTTTTGAATAATAGTCGGCATGGCTTGCTGACTTTGCTCCGGGTAGTCCAAGTTATAATGGAGGCCTCTAGACTCTTTGCGCTGCATAGCACATTTTACAATCAGCTGGGCTACACAAACCAAGTTTCGTAGTTCCAAGAGGTTATTCTTGACCTTAAAGTTGCTGTAATATTCATCAATCTCTTGCTTCAGCAGGTTAATTCGCCTCAAAGCTCTCTCTAAGCGTTTGTCGGTTCTAACGATTCCAACGTAATCCCACATAAATAATCTGAGTTCATGCCAGTTATGCTGAATAATGACTTCTTCGTCAGAATCAATAACACGGCTTTCATCCCATGCTGAAATAGCTTCGTCGCTCCACTCATGATCGAGCCTTGCTAGCATATGCTTGCCGGCAGCATGCGCAAATACGATGCACTCTAGCAATGAGTTGCTGGCCATTCGATTGGCGCCATGCAAACCGGTATAGGCGGTTTCTCCGATAGCATAGACGTTTTCTATATTAGTACGTGCGTCAAAATCAGTCACAACACCACCACAAGTGTAATGTGCGGCTGGTACGACTGGGATTGGCTGCCGAGTAATGTCGATACCCAATGAGCGGCAACGCAAATATATATTGGGAAAGTGTTTGGTTATAAAATCAGTCGGTTTGTGGCTAATATCTAAATACATGCAGTCAGCCCCTAATCTTTTCATTTCAAAATCAATCGCACGAGCGACGATGTCTCGAGGCGCTAAGTCAGCCCGTTCATCAAATTTATGCATAAAGCGGGTGCTATCTTGATGGCATAAAAACGCACCTTCTCCGCGCAAAGCTTCACTAATTAAGAAGTTTTTTGCCTCGGGATGAAACAAACATGTAGGGTGAAACTGGTTAAACTCCATGTTGGCTATTTTACAACCTGCACGCCATGCCATCGCAATGCCATCGCCACTTGATACATCTGGGTTGGACGTGTATTGATAAACTTTGCTGGCGCCACCTGTTGCCAATGCGATGAACTTTGAGCGTATAATTTCGACTCGTTCCTTGTTTCGGTTCCAAATATAAGCACCGACGCAACTATTATGAATGGTTTTGCTTTTGATTAAATCAATTGCGTTATAACGCTCGAACAAATGAATGTTGGGATTGTTTTTGACTTGGTCTGACAACGTATCTTGTACGGCCTTTCCCGTTGCATCCGCTGCATGTAATATGCGTCTGTGAGTATGACCTCCTTCGCGGGTCAAATGATACTTTATTTCGCCATTGTCGCTTTTTTCTTGGTCAAAAGGCATGCCCTTGTTGATTAGCCAGTGCATGCTCTCTTTGGCATTTCGTGCTGTAAACTCGACTACTTTTGGGTCGCACAAGCCTGCGCCAGCATCAATTGTGTCTCGCACATGTGCTTCTATTGAATCGTCACTATCAAATACCGCCGCGATGCCGCCTTGAGCATAGCGCGTACTTCCTTCATTTAAATCGCTTTTACTGAGCACAATAACATTGCAGTGTTCAGACATTTTTAGTGCTAAACTAAGGCCCGCGGCGCCGCTACCGATGATTAGTACATCACAACGGTGTTCGATAGAGTTTGACATAATAGGCTAAATGACCCAGTAGATTGTGACAAATTGTGTCTGCATATTAATGAATAGTTGTAAAAACACAACTATGGATCTTTTATATCTAAAATATTTTAATATAAAAACGAACTTATCCAACGAGTGTCTGTCTATTAATACACTTGCAAAAGACACACGTCGTTTTGAGTTTAGGAGTAACGGCTCAAATGAGCGAGCAGAAAACCGACCAAGAGTTAGTCGAACAAGTACAGAAAGGTAACAAGAACGCGTTCAATTTGTTAGTCATAAGACATCAAAATAAAGTGATGAACATTGTTTCTAGGTATGTAAAAAACAGTGGTGATGTTGCAGATGTAGCGCAAGAAGCATTTATAAAAGCTTACAGAGCACTACCAAATTTTAGAGGTGAGAGCGCTTTTTACACTTGGTTGTATCGTATCGCGGTCAACAGTGCCAAAAACTATCTGACTTCACAAGGGCGCAAACCCCCTGCTAGTGATGTAGACGCTAGCGAAGCAGATTTCTATGATGGCAGCGACGCGCTAAAAGAAAATAATTCTCCAGAACGCGCTTTGTTATCTGACGAATTGCAACAAAAGCTATTTGCTACAATAGAAGCATTGCCAGAAGATTTGCGTTCAGCGATTACACTGCGTGAAATCGAAGGACTGAGTTACGAAGAAATAGCAGCAGTTATGGAATGTCCAGTAGGTACTGTACGCTCGAGGATTTTTAGAGCACGAGAAGCAATTGACAAGGTCATTTTGCCTCTTGTGCAACGTTAAACACTGTGAAGTATAGATTTTGACGTAAAAATCAATGTAATATTAGCAGGTGTTAAAGTAGGAAAGTGTTTATATGACGCAACAACAAGAAAAATTGTCAGCTTTTTTAGATGGCGAAACGCTCGAAGAAGGCGAAGCTAGATCAGTTGTATCGCAATTGATGGCTGACCCTGACGCACAAGATAAGTGGAAGCGATATCATTTGGTGCGTGATTGTTTGCGAAATGAGAAAATAGTCGATATGGATTTTGATGTCAGCGCTAAAGTTGCAGCTGCTCTGGCATCTGAACTCGCTATTGTGGCACCGAAGCGCAGATGGGTAGAATTTCCGATTGTTTCGAGTGTGATACCGCTGGTCAAGCAAAGTGGACAGTTGGCAGTCGCGGCATGCGTGACAGCGGTGATGATATTTAGTTATCAGAGCTATAATCAACCAGAAGTCAGTCAGCCGTTTTTGAGCGCACCGCCAGTAGCAGGACCACAGGGTGGTTTGGCGCCAGTGAGCTTGGAAAGAACGCGGTCAGTAAGCCGAGATGATATGTCTGTGTTGATGGAACAACGTCGTCAGATTAATGCATTAATTGAAGATCATCAGCGTCAATTAAAATTGAAGAATGCTGGTGTGTCAGAGGATACAACAGACAATGCTAAGACTACCGCCCAAGAAAAAGCGGCAGATCAACCTTAGGCAACAGGATAACAGTGTTATCAAACAATCTATTCAAACCCATACAGCAGGCATATTGTCTGCTGTTTTTGTTGGCGGCCATATTGTCACACAGTGTTGCTTATGCCCAAAGTATCGAAAATGCATCTGACACTGGCAACAAGATGGTTTCTGATCAACCTCAAATCACCCGTGTTCAAGCCGAACGCCCGAAAGAAGAATCCCCATCCGAGCAACTTCCCCCAGACCAAGCGGTATTTGATGCGACGTCACCAATGGCTTGGCTTAATCGATTGGCTGAGCAGACTTCACTTTTAAATTTTGAAGTTTCTTTTGTTCTTAGTCGGCCTGATAAAGAAACACTACCTTACTTGTGGCGACACGCTGTGTTGGATGAGATCACCAATGTTGAGCAATTGAGTTTGTTGAATGGTCCTGGTTTTGAGCAAATACGTTACAACCAAGTTGTGAGTATTTTTGAGCCAGGCTTCCCGCCCTACAGCATAACCGGTGAATCTATTGACGGGCCTATTCCGCTGGTTCTATTGTCGGATCCACAGTCGCTAAAAAACGCTTACGAATTCGTCTTGATTGGCCGCAACAGAATCTCTGGCCGAGCTGCGCAACAGCTGAGAATTATCCCAAGAGATAAGACCCGGTATGGTTACCATTTGTGGTTAGATGAGGACACCGGCATGCTGCTCAAGCTCAACATGTATGACCTAAAAGGTAAGCTGTTAGAACAAATTCAAGTGACACAGCTGAACATTGACGACTCAGTAAAAGACGCTTTTGCTAGTTTACAGTTAAGCAACCTTCCTGAAGTGGTAACCATGAAAAACCCGCCTCAGCGCCAGCATAAGTGGGAGGTCAGCTTCATGCCCTTAGGAATGCAGCGTATTAAACAAGATACGCACAGACTCGCTATAACCGGCCAGATTGTCGAGTACAGTTTGCTAAGTGATGGCTTAGTAGACGTATCCGTTTACATTCAGCAGGCTAATCAACTGCTTGACGAAGGTTTAGATTATCAGTTGGATACTACCTCTGTACTCTCGCGTACAAACGGCCGAATTCAAGTTACGATTGTGGGTGAAATTCCTCTGCTTACCGCAGAACAGATAGAAGAGTCGATTGTATTAGTGGAAGAACAAGAATGATTGAAGAAATGGGCTTAGTAAAACGTATTTCTGGCAATACTGCTTGGATCGAGACCGCTATAAAAACCACCTGCAATTCGTGCCAAGCAAAAAGTAACTGCGGAACCAGTGTTATCGCTAAGGTGTTTAATCCCAAACCTGAGCTACTAGCGTTGTACAGCCCGATTGAACTAACGCCTGGGCAATATGTTAAGTTAGGTATCCCAGAAGAGAAGCTTGTTACCGCGTCTGCTTTAGTCTACTTGCTGCCGTTGGGCATATTTATGTTCAGTATCATCGTTTTGCAAGCCAGTATGCCGAATTTGCATGAATTGTTGATATTGCTGATGAGCACGATCCCCACGTTAATAGGGTTTTGGTGGGTGTCTCGCTTTGCAAAAACGCGGCACAAAGGGCAGTTTTCGCCCGTCATTTTAGGGGCCGTGAACACCGCAGATGTTGTTGCAAAACATGAAATACCCATACAAAAAAGTTATTGATATCAATGTATTAAGTAATATTCCATTTGAGCAGACACGACTGCTTACATTCTATGTAGTTAATATTGTCCAAGCTAGTTGAACCTAGTTTACGCTTTATCCCTCTAATCATTCGCAATCTAGCCGATAAAACGGTAAAATCGCGGCCTTATTTTTAGTGTCCTACACGTGATAAAGAATCGATCTTGTTCTGCGCGCGCTGTGAAGCACTGGTTTTTATTATCTGTGGGTATAAATCAAAATCTATGCAATTAAAGAATATTCGCAACTTCAGCATTATTGCGCACATTGACCATGGTAAATCGACGCTAGCTGATCGACTTATCCAGCATTGCGGTGGCCTAACAAATCGAGAAATGTCTGAGCAAGTACTTGATTCTATGGACATTGAACGCGAACGCGGCATTACGATAAAAGCGCAAAGCGTTACGCTGCTTTACACGGCCATAAACGGTGAAACTTATCAGTTGAATTTTATTGATACGCCTGGACATGTGGACTTTACATACGAGGTATCTCGTTCACTTGCGGCTTGCGAAGGGGCTTTGTTGGTCGTTGACGCTGGTCAAGGTGTCGAAGCCCAAACATTAGCCAACTGTTATACGGCGATTGATATGGACATGGAAGTGGTGCCTATTTTAAACAAAATAGACTTACCGCAAGCGGAGCCAGATCGCGTGGCCGAAGAGATAGAAGATATTATCGGTATCGACGCTATTGATGCAGTGCGGTGTTCTGCAAAAACAGGTCTCGGCATTGTTGATGTATTAGAAGAAATTGTTCGTCGCATTCCGCCACCCAAAGGTATCATCGAGGCGCCTCTCAAAGCACTTATTGTTGATTCATGGTTTGATAATTATCAAGGTGTCGTCTCTTTAGTGCGCATTGTACAAGGTGAGTTAAAAGCGAAAGACAAGATTCAAATTATGTCGAACGGTGTCGTTCATCAAGCTGATAAAGTCGGCATTTTTACGCCAAAACAGACCGATACGGGCTCGCTGCGAGCGGGAGAAGTTGGCTTTATAATTGCGGGTATAAAAGAAATTCATGGCGCACCTGTAGGCGACACAATCACGTTGGCTAAAGATCCTGCCAAAGAAATGTTGCCCGGATTTAAGAAAATTAAACCGCAGGTGTATGCTGGATTATTTCCGGTTAGTTCTGACGATTACGAAGACTTTAGAGATGCATTAGCGAAGCTAAGTTTGAACGATGCTTCTTTGTTTTATGAGCCTGAGAGCTCTGCTGCACTAGGGTTTGGCTTTCGTATTGGCTTTTTGGGGATGCTGCACATGGAGATCATCCAAGAGCGCCTCGAACGTGAATACGACTTAGACCTTATCACGACAGCACCCACCGTAGTTTACGAAGTTGAAACTACCAAAGGTGAAACGTTTAAAGTTGATAATCCTTCAAAATTACCGCCTACTAACGATATCGCAGTTATAAAAGAGCCTATCGTTACCGCAAATATTCTGGTGCCGCAGACCTACTTAGGTAATGTCATTACGTTGTGCATTGAAAAGCGAGGTGTGCAAACTGCAATGTCTTATCATGGCAAGCAAGTTGCTGTTACGTACGAATTGCCGATGGCAGAAGTGGTGCTTGATTTCTTTGACAGACTCAAATCAACTAGTCGTGGATTCGCGTCATTAGATTATAATTTTAGTCATTTTAACGCCGCTGACATGGTACGTTTGGATATTTTGATTAATGGTGAGCGAGTCGATGCGTTGGCGTTGATAACACACAAAGAAAATTCACAACGAAGAGGCCGGGACTTGGTTGAAAAGTTGGGTCAGTTAATTCCAAGGCAGATGTTTGATATTGCAATCCAAGCGGCTATTGGTAATCAAATTGTGGCAAGAAGTACCGTTAAACAGTTGCGTAAAAATGTTATCGCTAAGTGTTATGGTGGTGATATCTCGCGTAAGAAAAAACTGTTACAAAAACAAAAAGACGGCAAAAAGCGAATGAAGCAAGTGGGTAACGTCGAGTTACCTCAAGACGCTTTTCTTGCGATACTCAAGGTTGATAATTAATGGCAAACTACTTTTCAGTGTTTTTAGTAATAATGACCTTGTTAACGGGATTAATTTGGTTAATCGATTCGATTTATTTCGCCCCAAAACGCAAGCTTGATCCTAGCGCACAACTGCCTGGCTTGGTCGATAATGCACAACAATTTTTTCCGATATTCGCATTAGTAATGGTCTTTCGTTCTTTTATATACGAACCCTTCCAAATTCCGTCCGGCTCAATGATGCCTACTTTATTGGTAGGTGATTTTATACTGGTCGAGAAGTTTAGTTATGGCATTAAAGATCCTGTATGGCGCAAGACACTTATCGACACAGGAGAACCTGAGCGCGGTGATACTGTGGTGTTTAAGTTTCCAGATGAAGAAGGCAATAACAACGTTGATTTTATCAAACGCGTGGTTGGTTTACCGGGTGAAAAAATTAGTTATCGCAATAAACAGATCTTTATTAAGCCCATCTGCCTAGAGGGTAAAACCTGTTTACCAGAGCAAGAAGTTAAACTTTCTGACAACCAGGCCAGCGAGTTTGAGCAGAATCGAGCAAAATTAATAAAGTCTAATGAATTGTTGGGTGATAAAACGCATGAAATTCTTCGCCATCCCTATTTGGGCGCCAGTGATTCGTCTTTTTACTCTCAGCCAGGCACCAAAGCTAACGAATGGATTGTGCCGCCGGATAGTTACTTTGTGTTAGGTGACAACCGAGATAACAGCAGAGATAGCCGCTTTTGGGGATTTGTCCCAGAAGCGAATTTAGTCGGTAAAGCAGTCTTTATTTGGATTAGTTTTGAGTTTGACAGAACCACTGATAGTTTCTTGCCAAGCTGGGTGCCAACTGGAATTCGATTTAGTAGAGTAGGTGGTTTTCATTAATTTAACGCTATGAAACTTAAAATGCCGCAACATTACAAAAAGCTGTACCAAGTCATCGATTATACTTTTGCTGACGAGTCTCTGTTGGATCAGGCGTTTACGCATCGTAGCGCTGACAAAAAGCACAACGAACGTCTAGAGTTTTTGGGTGACGCAGTACTTGGTCTGATTGTCGCTGAGTTATTATACGAAAAGTTTCCAAATCAACCCGAAGGAAAATTGACAAGACTACGCTCTAGTTTGGTCAAAGGAGATACCTTGGCTAAGATTGCTCTGGAATGCGAGTTTGGCGCATTTCTTAAGCTCGGTTCTGGTGAGATGAAAAGTGGTGGCCATCGGCGCAGTTCCACATTAGCCGATGTAGTCGAATCAATTATTGGTGCAATCTATTTAGAGGCGGGCATAGAAGCGGCCCGCAATACAATTCATACGCTGTTTGCTAAACGGATAGAGCAGCTTGACCCTAATATTCAAATAAAAGATAGCAAGACGCAATTACAAGAGTACTTGCAGTCTCGCCAATTGCCTTTACCGATATATGATGTTATTAGCATTAAGGGTAAAGATCACGCACAAACCTTTGAGGTGAGTTGCACTGCTGCACCGATAAAAGAAATAATGGTAGGCGTTGGTCGCAGTAGAAGACACGCCGAACAAAGCGCTGCTAAGCAGACCCTAGAGAAAATTATTAATGGATAAAACCTATTGCGGCATGATTGCCATTGTTGGTAGACCAAACGTCGGCAAGTCGACCATATTAAATCGAATTTTGGGACAAAAAGTGAGCATAACCTCACGCAAGCCACAAACCACTAGACATCGAATAATGGGTATCGATACGGTAGAAAATAAGCAAGCCGTTTACGTAGATACACCTGGGTTGCATACCGAAGAGAAGCGGGCAATCAACCGGTTAATGAATAAAGCGGCGGCGAGCAGTATTCTAGAGGTGGGTCTGGTGCTATTTGTTGTCGAGGGCACCCGATGGACCGACGACGACGAAATGGTATTGAACAAAATTATTCAATCTAATATACCTTGCTGGCTAGTGGTTAACAAAACCGACAAGGTAGAAGATAAAACCCAGTTGATGGCGACGTTAAAACGGCTGAATGATCTGCATACCTTCGAAAATGTGGTACCGGTTTCTGCAAAGCAGGGCAAGCAGGTAGACCATCTTCGGCAGCTTGTATTAGATTCATTACCTGAAAGTGAATTCTATTTTCCTGATGATTATATAACCGACCGCTCCAGTCGGTTTATGGCGGCCGAAATTATTCGTGAAAAATTAATGCGTTTTACGGGTGATGAATTGCCTTATTCAACGACGGTAGAAATTGAGCAATTTAAATTGATGCCAAACGGTGTTTATCATATTAATGGTCTTATTTTGGTCGAACGCGAAACCCAAAAACGTATGGTGATCGGCAAAGGTGGATCACATCTAAAAACCATGGGAGCTGAGGCTCGTAAGGACATGGAATCTCTCTTTGACAACAAAGTATTTTTGGAACTGTGGGTTAAGGTCAAAGCGGGTTGGGCAGATGATGAGCGAGCGCTGAGATCCTTAGGTTATGATGATGACTATAAAGGTCGATAATTGATAATTTGTCTATAATAGAGGTAAGCCTTGAAGCCATTAAGTGATTTTCGTAAGGAATATAAGTTAGGTCGTTTGACGTCGGAGTCTTTAACAGAAGACCCTATGGATTTGTTTCAAGTGTGGTTGAATGATGCTATCGAGGCAAAGCTACCTGATCCAAACGCGATGACAGTGGCCACTGTGGATGCACAGGGAAGACCCTCGCAGCGTATTGTTTTACTCAAAGATGTGGGGTCCCAAGGTTTCGTTTTTTATACTAATCTAGGCAGCCGCAAGGCTAAAGAGTTAGCTCAAAATGCGAACATCTCTTTACACTTTCCATGGTATTTTCTGGAGCGTCAAGTGAGAGTCATGGGCACGGCGACCCAGTTGTCTCGTACCGAAGTTGCTAAATATTTTTTCTCGCGACCCAAAGACAGCCAGTTGGGTGCGTGGGCATCACAGCAAAGCCAACCAATCTCAACTAAGCAGTTGTTGCTAACGCAATTTGCGCAAGTGAAAGAAAAATTTGCTAAAGGAGAGGTGCCACTGCCAGATTTTTGGGGCGGCTTTCGCGTACAACCAGACGTGATCGAATTTTGGCAACGCGGTGAAAACAGGCTTCATGACCGGTTTGAATATACCAAGCAAGATGATGCACGTTGGAACACGCAACGCTTAATGCCCTAGATTAAGAGAGCCGCAGATGATAGACAGCCATTGTCATATTGATTTGCCGGCATTTGACGTCGATAGAGATGACGTGATCAGGCATGCTTTCGATGTCGGTCTAACCAGGATATTGGTGCCTGGTTTAACGTTAGACCAGTTTGATACCTTACTTTCGTTAAAACAGCAGTACTCTCGTCTTGATATTTGTCTGGGGCTACACCCTTATTTTTTGAAACAACTATGCAAACCTGCACTAACAACTCAACTAGCATCCATGCATAAACTGGGGCAACAATATAAAGACAAAATCGTAGCGATTGGTGAAGCTGGATTGGATGGCTCACTAGCATTAGATATTCACTATCAGGAAAATATATTAGCAGCACAAATCGAGCTTGCTGCACATCTCTCTAAACCCCTCGTGCTGCACCACCGACAGTCTCACAATCAGTTGATCAGTTTGCTCAAGCGATATGCATTTAAGGGTGGGGGAGTTGTTCATGCGTTTTCGGGAAGTCAGCAAATTGCTGAGACTTATATCGATATGGGATTTTTACTAGGCGTTGGTGGCACGATTACTTATGCGCGGGCTAAAAAAACCAGAAAAACTATCCACCAGATAGATTTACAGTACTTACTCTTAGAAACCGACTCACCGGATATGCCACTGTTTGGCTATCAGGGCAAACGGAACTCACCTCTGCAACTGCTCAATGTTGCACGAGCGCTTGCTGAGTTAAAGGGGCTAGAATTGGCAGATGTGATACATAAAACAAGCAGCAACTACACTCGACTATTTAAGTAAACGCTCAATCCTCGTATTTGTATCTATTTCTTATTTTGTAAAATAAACGCGTTAGCATCATTGCGCTAATGGTCGTCAAAAAGATTATCAGAAGAGTTTGCAACAACTGATTTTTATTAAACGCTTTGTGGTGCTGGATAACGATATCGCGATCTAATATAAGTTTTAAATAACCGACTATTTGGCCGTTGTAAACAATATCCTGTATGAAAATAAGAGGCTTACTTTCTTCGACTCTAAATTGCTGAATGACAGAATAATTCTCATCAAAGCTCTTAATAGTGCGACCTTGTTCATCGAACAAGGTTGTGCCCTTAATAAACGCGTCCTTTTCAATATTCAATACATAGCTATCTAGTGCCTCGCGGTCATCATTTACCAACGGTGTGGCAAGCATTCTGGCGGCTTGCATTGCCAAGCTTCTGCCCAATTGCTCTGCTTCATAACTGTACCATTCCTGCGCGTTTTTGGTGTGCATTAGCCAAAGATTGACCGCTATAACAACGATCAATAACGCCAAAAACGCATTTGATATTCGTTTTATTACTGAAAATTTTGTAGGTTTGGTGTTTTGCAATGGTTTTTCTTATTTAACTGCGTGACTTCACAATAGGATAGATCATACTTTTTGCCAAGAGTTGTTTTATCTTTTCCATGCTTTGTATATCATATGTAGACATGGTTATTGTATGCACTGTTTTACACAATTTAGTGCTTCATCGTTTTAAGTGAGTTGCAACGTGTCCTTCCCCATTCAAATAAGCGCGTCTGAGAACGACGCAAACAGTACTTTTGCGTTTCAAAAGATATTACAAAAATACAAATGTCTTTCACTCGGCAAGCACTCAACCAATGACGAAATGGACGCTAGCGATTTGTGGTATGCGCAAGATGATGGGATGATGGATAACAATGCGGTTTTGGTGATCTTTGGTCAAACAGTGACGTTGGCGTTGTTATCTGCCTTGTTAACAGAGTTAAAGCTCACCCGTTTTGAGTTTTACGTCACAGCAAATCGTTTTAATCAATCTTTTGGCAGTGCTGTTATCAATATTTGTTTTTCAGGAAATAAGCACGATCTACATAATATTGAAAACACTGAATTGCTGTCTCTCTGCACAAAGTACCGCGTCGAAATCAGCAGATGCTCAAACGTAGCGTTAAGTAGACCAGGTCTAGCTTTATTCGACATGGATAGCACCATAATTGAGATGGAATGTATTGATGAAATTGCTAAATTAGCAGGGGTGGGTGACGATGTCGCACAAGTCACCGAGCGGGCGATGAGAGGGGAGATTGCGTTTGGTGATAGCTTAGTGCATCGTGTAGCCTGCTTAGAAGGCGTTGAGGTTGGCCAATTATTATCTATTCAGCAGCGCTTGCCTTTCTCACCGGGTTTTTTGAGCTTGGTCACTGCATTAAAGTCGCATGGTTGGAAGGTCGCGATTGCGTCTGGCGGATTTACTTACTTTGCGGATTATATAAAAGATATGTTTGAACTCGATTATGCCGCGAGTAACACCTTACAAACGAGTAATGGAAAATTGACCGGACGCGTCAGTGGAGAGATTGTTGACGCAAGCAAAAAAGCTCAGTTACTGATATCACTTGCTGAGAGATATCATATTCCTGCTGGACAGACGCTTGCAATTGGCGATGGTGCCAACGATTTAGAAATGATGTCTTGCGCGGCTTTTGGCGTTGCTTATCATGCAAAGCCCGCCGTGCAAGAAAAAGCCAATGGTAGCATCCATTTTGCTGGCCTAGAGGCCGTGTTATATATGCTAACTTAAACCAAGTATTATGCCTATGCAGGTGTTGGCTGTCGCCAATTGAATGGGTATAATTAGTCAGCCTTTATGGGCTTTGCAGCCCTTTAAATTGCTCAGATAAGCGATTACCAAATTTTAGAAAAAAACGTTTTATGTACTCATACTAAGCCAATATTTGCTGCCGTTGAAGAAAGTGAATTCTCACGGGTAGTAAGTTCTGAGTAGTTTGTAGATAAAATGGTGTCAACAAAACGCCAGTTAGCGGTTACCTCTGAAGACGTAAAAGTAACCGTCATATAGCCTCGATCAGATGCATTTAAATACCGCAAATCATCCACTAGAGAGACTAAACCGGCTTCAGTAGCAGGAATATCTTCGGGCTGAACACCAAGAAAGGCTTCTAAGCCAGGAGAGGAGACACTTGCAGTGGCAAACTCTACTGCGACAATATCACCAGATAAATCTTTTATATTATTTGCCCAAGCGTTATGCGTGTCGCCTGCAAGTACCACTAAATTTCGATTAAATTGCTTCGCTGTCGCCAAAATTGTTTCTCTCTCAGCAGCGTAACCGTCCCAAGCGTCTAAATTGTATGGAATACCGGGAAGTTGCAACAACGCAATTACTTGGGGCGTTAATCGGTCAATATTTGCTTGTAAATAGGCTAGTTCTTCAGCGTTAAGTGTTGGATCTTGCGCTTGAGCCCTTCGAGCCAAAACGGCTAACTGCGCTAATTCGGCGTAGTCTTGGATAGAAAGTTGTTGAGTAACAATCGCGGCGGGAAGATTCATTCGCCCCATCAACACTTGTTGACCCAAAACTTGCCATGTTCCGTTGGCATTTGTTATTTCATCTTGCAACCATTGTAATTGACGATTACCTAGCAGTGTTCGAGACGGTGCTGTCACGTCTGCGTTAAACGCGTTTGCATCAAAACCACCTGTCGCAGGATCGATGTAGGTGGTTAAATCAAGCTGTTGATCGCGCCCTACAATTCTAGTATCGAGCATAATCAAATCAACTAAATTTCCTAATTTAAAGCTACGGTTGATTACTTCGTTATCGCCTTCAATTACTGGGCGAATAGGCATCCATTCAAAATAGGCTTGTAATGCAAATAGTTTTCGCTGCTCATAATCACCTTCGTCGGCTTGATGGTTTTGAGCGCCGTCTCTGTATGCATCGTTGGTTACTTCGTGATCGTCCCAAACGCAAATAAACGGCTGTACCGCATGTAGTTGCTGTAAACTAGGATCAGAACGGTACTGGGCATAACGTATGCGGTAATCACTCAAAGAAATAATTTCTGTATTAGGATTAACCTCTCTATCTAACAATGCAGCATTTTCGCTAGCGTATCCATCTCTCGCATATTCATATATATAATCACCCAGATGCACAACGGCAGCCACGTTGAGTTCTTTGGAAATCATGTCATATACGTTAAAGAATCCAGCGGGATAATTTGAACAAGACACCACTGCTAATTTTGCTTCAGCGATATTGCCCTCAGGCAATGTTCGAGTTGTTCCAACCTCACTTATTTCTTTACCACTAATAAAGCGATAGTAATAAGTAGTGCCAGCATCGAGGTTGTGAGCATCCACTTTCATTGTATAGTCGCTCTGCGCTGAAGTAGTTGCACTTCCAGAGTTTACGACACTGTTGAAGTTAGAGTCGGTCGCAACTTCCCAACGAATGGGCAGATTATCAGTAAAGCCGGCATCTTGGGGGATCATTCTAGTCCAAATAATAACGGCGCTCTGCGTTGGGTCACCGCTTGCAACGCCGTGGGTAAATTGTACAGCAACTGTGTCATCATCGTCAGTGAGAGAGCAGGCTGTTAAACCGCTAGATACGACGACGAGACCAATGCCCTTGGCTGTAAGACTTAAAAACCTGCGACGACTTAGTGAATATTGATGGTTGTTTTTCATTTTTGCGGTATCCAAAATACAATAACTTGAAACAGTACTCAATGTGTTTGACAAAAGGGTGACATTTGGATGAAAGAATTTTTACATAAAGCTGTGATGTCCTCCTGATTGACAAGCAGTTGAAGAAGTTGAAGGTAGCAATTTTGTTTGTTACGAGGGTTATCTTATTAACGAATCATAGGGCTTGATCTTGTAAGACTATTGGTACACACCATGCCGAGGATCTCAAGTAATACAGTTTTTGCCACATACAAAATACTAAAATTGAAAGTTTGACTGTCTACCGTGGTGCCTAAAACGGATATAGAAGACAAAAGCGTCACTATCTTGAATAAGTCCTGCAATCGCCTCTTTAGATTCTTTTTCTGGCTAGAAAACCATAGACTTAATCAACGATAGAAAGCAGCAATATGGTCACACTGTGTTCTTCATGTGGGGTAGTTTGGCTCATTAAAAATATCAAACTTTTCGTCCTGTTTGAATGAAAATTACCCCTAACATTCATCAAACATTATTAAGGTCCTACACTTGAGTATGTTTATTGAGTATCATAATTGACAGACGCATCGTCATACCCGCATTATTATCAGATATTATGTCGGGCATAAATCAAGGAGTAGCGACAATGTCATTCAAAAGGTTGCTTTCATTCATGTCTGTAGGGTGTACTTTTTTAATGTGCCTTGTAACGACGCAATTGTTTGCGTTAGAAGCTTACAAGATAGGTGAAACATTTAGTGTAAAGTCAGAGATTCTTGATGAGCAGCGGGTGGTTCACGTTTATCTGCCAGCGTCATATTACGACTTTGATATCGCGCCTAAAATGTATCCTGTGATATATGCTTTTGACGGAGAAGAAAAGTTTCATACCTACACTGGCATTGTTGACTTTTTAAGTCACTCAACGAGTTTGTCGCGCCGAATTCCTGAATTTATATTGGTCGCAATTGAAAATACAAATAAAGACAGAGACCTCATTCCCTCTCATTCTGTGGTGGATTATTTTGGTGAACAAGATATGGATCTGCAGTTAAGTGGCGGAGGTAACCGCTTTTTAGATTTCATTGAGAGTGAACTTATTCCAAAAATTGAAGGTGACTACCGTGCATTGCAGCTCCGCGTATTAATCGGAGAATCATTCGCAGGCTTATTAAGCTTGCACGCTTTAGTCAATCGGCCGGCTGTTTTTCAAAGCTATATCGCAATAGATCCTAATTTTTGGTGGGATGGCAGTAAGTTGGCGCAGCAGGCTCAGCTAGCGTTTAAATTAAATTGTCCGACGAACAAAAGTGTGTTCGTCGCCACTGCTAAAGTGCCCGAGGGTCTGCCTCCCGAATCAATGAGAAAGGGCAGGGAGATCTTTCAAAAGGCACTAAGCGCATGTAGTGATAACCAAAAAGGTAACTATATTTTTAAGCATTACATTAACGAGGACCAGTCTACTGTGTCTGTTCAGGCGTTGCTTAATGGTCTCAATGCGCTGTTCTCTAATTATTGGCCTGATTTTAAGATGTTTGCCAAAGAGCCAACCTCTATCTTGGATCATTTTGAGATGTTAAGTAAAAAAATGGGCGGCGAATTTCCGCCTGATGAGACTATGATGGTGCATTTTGGTTTTTATTTGTTGTATCAAAAACAAGAGGCGGCCAAAGCGATAACGCTGTTTGAACTCAATGCCCAATTGTTTCCCAACTCTGCAAATTCTTTGAATAATCTTGCTTACGTTTATAGCGAAACAGGAGACATAGCTAAAGCAAAGCAGTTATATCAACTCAATCTTCTTACTTTTCCCAACGATGAAACGTCAGCAGAACAGCTAGGCAAGCTGGATTAATAAAATTGTTCATTATTAGTCAAAACGAGTAAAACCGCGTAACCCCCTTTTACAACGGAAAATTCAATTCATAGAACGGCTATATCGCAAAATCTTATGCGAATCCTGCTCGCTGCGTTATAGCTACATCGCGTGATATAGCGGTTGAGACAGCCAACCTTAAGCCAGCAGATGTCAATTTATCCTGCGCTTGGTGTGCATACTAGGTGACCTTATAACCACAAATTCCGCCTGATGTTTGCGTCAGCAGTGACGCTCAATAATAACAAAAGGCTTATGAATACGTTTAGGGTATTAACTTACATAACAAGTTATCAATTTTAAAATTGTTAAAACGCACATATATGCGTAACTTAACTAATCAAGTGCTTGTGATATATGCTATCAGCTCGGCGAGTGATAGCAAGAGTTAGTTGACTTAATAGATGGATATACTAGATATGAAAAACTTAACCACTAATAAAAGGTTTGTTAAAGGCTTTACATTGATAGAGCTGATAATTGTGATTGTGATTCTAGGGATCCTTTCAGTAACCGCTGCGCCTAAATTCATCAACTTGAGTGGAGATGCGAATGCGGCCACTGTCGACAAGCTAAAACAAGACTTGGCCACATTAAACAAATTAGTTGAAGCAAAAACAATCATTGACGGTCTTTATTCTAAAACGTTTCCAGGGGCGGGGGAGCCGTACACGATTAATGGAGATACATTTACTCTTTTTAACAAGGGAACCATTTCCAATAAATGGGCAGGAAGTTTCGAACAATTATTAATAGGAGATTTTGAATACTTGGGCAATGCACATTACTTCAACGACAGGGTCTGCGATTTTTCCGGATATTGTGTCATTGATCTAATGAATCTGACGCATGTTATGGCGGGAAGGCCAGGCACTGGAATATTTTTTATGCCAAACGGCTATGCTTTAAATGATGACTGTTATGCCTACTATTCATTTGTTCACAATTACGGTCAAAGGACGGTTGATTCAAAAGAGATTGGGGCGGTTACCACAGGCTGTTAAGTTAAGCTGCTCAACTCGATATGACTCACGCTGTCAATGTCAAACGAGTCACTGCTTACTAAAGCAGCCGTTAGCAGCTAAATCGATTTGAGTCTCCCCACTCGTGCGACGTTGATAACGCAATAAACTGTTTATCTAGACGGTTATTGGTTTATCAAAACTCTATTATCCCCAAAATCTAAAAATAAGATTCTAAAATATCGAAAGGAAATCCCATCGAGACTTAGCTTAACTAGTTAAGCTTTTTTAAGCATGGGTGTTAGTCTATTTTAAATGTAAAACTTATTATAGAAGTTTTTATTTTTTATCTTTGCAGAACGTTTTTTAATCAATATGGTGTCGATTTTCTTTACATTTTTTGTCATTTTTGAGCGTAGGTAAATTCAAAAACTTGATTTTGAAGGATAAAAAATTTGGACTGCAAATTGCAGAAAGGGGCTTGTGAATTACCAAATCTAGTAATTAAATAACGTTATTTTGTAAGATTAATGACATGAGTGGAGTAGTAAAAATGAACAGATTAATCGTCGTAAGTATATTTATAATGAGCAGTTTTATGGCGAATGCTTCGATAATTGTAGAGTACGATTTATCAAATTTTGACGGTGGAACAGGCAAGCATGGCCTTACCACTTCCCAGAGTTTCACCGAAAACAACTTTAATATTTTATCCGGAATGTTTGTTGTATCAGATTTAAACGGATTAATATCCGGCGTTCTTACGGCTAAAACAGTCAACTCACAAGGTTTTATGGGGATCGTTAATCTGACGTTAACAGGTTTTGAGGAGTCTGCTAACACGTCGAACCTAATGTACAAACAAGAGTTTGGTAAATTAGAGGCAAGCATCGTTGATGAGTCTAATCAACTTGCTGCAAGCAACAACAGTGATATCGACTTTTTTATGTTTTTGGCAGGCACCATCGATATATTTGACGAAAACAACATACTCGTTGAGACACGCGAAATGATGAACTGTTGTGAGCCTGTATTTCAGTTTGGGAATGGTGCTAATGCCAAAAACCCAACAGAGTTTGGTGCCTCGGCTTGGATCAACGACAGCAAAGAAATGGACGGACATTGGGATATAAATGTTGCGCTAAGCAGCAGAGTGTCAGTTCAAGCAGTATCTGAACCACTAGTCTTTATCTTATTTGCTTTTACTGCCGCAGTTTTGCTTAGACGAAAAGTCATGCTCAGGTGAAAACATGTCTGACCTGAAGCACACTTAGGTTTCAAGTTGACGCATCTCGACGTACCTTGATTTGTGTTAGCTCACAAATAATTAACATAGCCTATGATAGTGACATAATAATATATATT
>Ga0115565_10000547_pt1 | contig 32643 bp, 31 predicted proteins | sample COGITO_mtgs_1105_FD_87199 | JGI IMG/M metagenome (GOLD analysis project Ga0115565, IMG submission 87199) | Pelagic marine microbial communities from North Sea - COGITO_mtgs_110530 | ecosystem: Environmental > Aquatic > Marine > Epipelagic | place: Germany:Helgoland, sampling site Kabeltonne... | reverse complement strand
TGATAGAAAAAGACCACACTTTTTTCTTTAAACCTTTTGCCATAAAGATACACAACAGCAAAACAGTTTTAATAGACAATATGGAATAGATTTTTGAGCGTAGCTTTCAAACTTTTATAGAAACTTTTTATAGAATTATTTGCTACGATAATATCACCTTTAAGATTGCTTTAAATTTCAAATATGTTTTTCTGAAAGTTACTAGAATTATTACTCTGAATAGTCTCTAAATCCTTTGAAATCCAAGATTGTTATGCTGCATCCGCTCAAATACCAGATTCATCGATGAAGGGATAAGCTTTACCACATACTATCCTACCTTGACATCTACTTTTAGCCGTTTGGCAACATCTCAGTTTTTTCTGCAAGCATGTGCAATACCTTTGGCGTGTAACTAAATACTCAAAAAATAATGTCTAATAAAATTAAAAGTTTACTCGGTCTTTTTTTCTTTATATTTCTATCAGCTATTTATACACAACACAATGCCGTAGATAATACCGACTTAGTAATTAACACAAGCGGAATTACAAAAGCAGCTATTAGCGTAAAGCTTATTTCATCTTTACACAAACAAGCCAGTTTGAGGTAGTGGGTATTCTTTTTACAGAAAAGCGAACAGTAGATTTAAATTTATAACTACAAGGTCAAAACTAAAATCATCCATTTATAGTATAGCGAGTGAGAATAGTAGTTCTGATGATAAATGCTACTTCTAAGATATTGTTTTCAAAAGTAAAAATTCAAAAACACCAAAATATTCTTCTTTTTGGTTTTACTTTTGATAAATGACAAAAGCCGATCTACTTACACTACTCAAAGTAGGCTCATTACTAATAATTTTAGTTTCTTGGCTGCCACACGTACTTGAAGGGTATTGGTTTATAGAAATTTTCTCTCATTTTAAAGTTCAGTACACCTTATTCTTAACTATCGCCTTTCTTGTATTTTGTACCCAACGGATATTTTCACTTTTGTTACTAAGTATTATTGCGACACTTATTTTTAATTGTAGTTATATAGCGCCACTTATATTTAAAACTACAGAAGCTTTTAGCGTAAAAAATAAAATTTCTATTGCAAGTATAAATTTATTGGTGAGTAATGAAGACACTGCTGCTGTACTTAAGAATATTGCTGAAACGAATTCAGACATTCTTGTGCTTTTAGAGGTGTCTCCGAAGTGGGCTGCTAACCTAGCGGTTTTAAACAAGCAATACCCTTTTAAGTATATTGAAACAAGACATGATAATTTTGGCATAGCCCTATACAGTAAGCTTCCTCTAAATTCTAGAACACATTATTTTGGACAAAGTAGCACGCCTTCTATAATTTCTAATATAACCATAGCTCAAGATTCCTTAACAATCATTGCTATGCATCCAGAGCCTCCATTAGGTTTTTTACAACTAAAAAGTAGGGATACTCAATTTACAGAAATCGCAAATCAGCGAGGTGATTTCTATGAAAACTTAGTAGTTGTAGGAGATCTAAATTGTTCTTCATTCTCGCCTAGCTTTAATTACCTTACGAATCGTACAGACTTAAGAGATACTCGTTTGGGATTCGGTATTTTACCTACATGGCACTCTGGTTTTTTTCCTATGCAGACCACCTTAGATCATTGTCTTGTTAGCAGAGATATTCTTGTTTTAGATAGAAGTGTTGGTAGTACCGTAGGATCAGATCATTTGCCTATAACAGCGGTGCTTGGGTTTTAAATCCACAAAATACCAAAAGCTATAAAAGCCACAACTACATCAAAAACAAAAATCCATTTTATCTTAACCTCTTTATAAATCAGAAATAAGCTAAGAAACCTAGTACTGTAAAGTACTAAAATAAAAAGAAAATAACTTGCAGAAACAGGATTTATTAGATGTGTAAATTCTAAGGAAAGGAGTTGTCTAAAGTCTCTTGTAAGACCACAAGTTGGGCAAGCAACACCGTAGTTCTCTTGATAAAAACAGTGAAGCGTGTTTTCTGTAAAAGAAACGTACAAAAAGCCGACGCTAAAAAGTACTATTAAAATAAGGTTTACAATTTTATAGCTTGTCTTATTGTATCTGGTTGTGCTCCTCAATCTCTTCACGTATTTCCTCTACTTTTTCTTCTATGGTGTCTCCAATATTTTCACCAATACTTACCATGGCAGTATATTGTGTAAAAGCGATGATACAGCCTAAAATAGAAGTTATGAACGCACCAATAATAAGCCCTTTAGGGTGGTCATATTTTACAGCGATTATAAGCCCGATGATAGAAATTAAAATAGCAATTATTCCAAATATAAATGCAAACACACCAACACAAGGAATAAAGGATACCAATAAGGTTACAATACCTACCACCAAACTTGTAATAGCCAAGCCTTGTGAAAGTGCCTCGTACTTTTTTCTTGGTGTATTTTCTATCATCATAATAGTCCTATTTAAGTACTTGCTATTCGTTAAAATTAATAGTAGCGACTGCATTTATAGCAGTATCTAAATCTTCATAAGTAAGCGCATCGTTTAAAAAATAACTCTCAAACGCACTAGGGGGCAAGTAAATACCTCGGTCTAGCATCCCATGAAAATACTTTTTAAAGGTATCATTATTTCCTTTATCGGCACTGGCAAAGTCTGTGACAGGATCTGGCGTAAAATGAACAGAGATCATACTTCCCATACGGTTAATTTGAAATGGGATGTTTTTAGTACGTAAAACATGTAATAAGCCAGCGTGCAAATAAGCCGTTTTCTCTTTTAAGCTAGTAAATATTTCTCGGTTATTATTTAGCTCGGTAAGCATTGCCAAACCAGCACACATTGCCAAAGGGTTGCCGCTTAGCGTACCCGCTTGGTAGACAGGACCGTTTGGTGCTAAATGATCCATAATCTTAGCTTTTGCAGCAAAAGCACCTACAGGTAGACCACCACCCAAGACTTTCCCAAAAGTAACAATATCAGCTTTAATGCCTAGTAGTTCTTGCGCTCCACCGGCTGCCAATCTAAAGCCAGTCATGACTTCATCAAAAATTAATAGAATACCTTCCGCAGTACACAATGCACGCAAACCGCGGATAAATGCCTCTGTAGGAACAATACAACCCATATTACCCGCAACAGGTTCTATAATTATGGCGGCAATACTTCCTTTGTTTGCATTCGTTAATTTCTTTACGCTCTCAAGATCATTATACCCTGCAAGCAAGGTGTCCTTTGCGGTGCCCTGTGTAACTCCCGGACTATTAGGGCTTCCAAAAGTAACAGCTCCACTACCTGCCTGAATTAGAAAAGAGTCTGAATGACCGTGGTAGCAACCAGAAAATTTAATGATTTTTTCTTTGCCAGTGTACCCACGTGCCAAACGCACTGCACTCATACACGCCTCTGTACCGCTATTTACAAACCTAATTTTATCTATATTAGGCACCATAGAAACGGCAAGTTTTGCTAAAGAGGTTTCTATTTGCGTGGGCATACCAAAAGAAGTACCCTTTTGCGCTTTCTCTATAATAGCGTCTATTACGGGCTTGTGAGCGTGACCCAGAAGTAAAGGTCCCCAAGAAGCTATAAAATCTATAAACTTGTTGCCATCTTCATCATAAAAATAAGCACCCTTAGCTTCCTTAACAAAAACAGGTGTGCCGCCAACGGCATTAAAAGCTCTTACAGGAGAATTTACACCCCCAGGAATATAGTTTTTTGCTTCCTCAAATAAAGCACTACTTCGTTCGTATATCATTCTTATTTGTTCATTTCTAAAGGTCTAATTATAATACGCTGACCTATGTGTAAGTTTGTATCCTTTAAATTATTAATCTTCATTATCCTAGCTACTGTAACATCATATTTACTAGATAAGGAATATAACGTTTCTCCTTTCGCTACAGTATGTATGGCATCATTCTCTGTAGCTACAGTTTGCTCACTAATATAGCCTGCATTATATGTTTCTGTATCAAATGCATCTAGTCGGTGTTTCTCAATAAGATGAATCAACTTCTGCGGGTATTTTTTATCCGTAGCGTAGCCTGCTTTTCTAAGACCATAAGCCCATTTTTTATAGTCGGTATTTTTATAACCAAACAAAAAACCGTACCTGTTTCTAGTGCTTAAAAACAGGCTATGATCTCGGAAAGAATACATAGGGTGGTTGTATTTTCTAAAACACTCTCCTTTTTTATCATCGTCATGAAAGTCATAATCACCCTTCCACCCAGTATGGCATTTTATACCAAAATGGTTGTTGGTTTTTAATGCAAGCGCACCTTTGCCGTACCCACTTTCTAGTAGCCCTTGTGCTAAAGTAATACTGGCAGGAATACCATACGCCTTCATTTCTAATTGTGCTATTTCAGAGAAGGTCTCTATGTATTCAGGAATACTATTAATCTCAAAAACAATAAACTCTTCTTGACCTTTATTGGCTGCTATTTTAATTGAAGAGTCGCTTCTCTGAACACTACGGTTTTCTTTAGCATGAACTGCTTGTACCGTTTTAGTACGTTCTTTATCACCTAACTTTCTCCCACTTTTGCAAGAAAATAGTACTAAAGCACAACAAGCAAATACCAATAGTTGTTTCTTCATATATCTAGTAAAGGTGATTTGTTTTTTTCTAAGCGCAAGTTCATACCTGCAATACCCTGTAAACCACCCGTGTGTATTGCTAAAATCTTAGTATGGGGTGCAAAATTATCATTCTTAATCATTTCTAGCAACCCGTATAGCATCTTTCCTGTATAGATAGGATCTAAAGGAATACCTGTGGTTTTTCTAAAGTTATTGATAAAATGAATGAGTTCTTCGGTGATTTTTCCATAACCGCCAAAATGATAGGTGGAGTTGATGTTCCAGTTTGTTCTGGTTGTTAACTTTGCTATATCCTGTTCTAGAAAATCCCCTTTTAACGCAGCAAAACCTAATACTTTTTGGTATTTATTACTGGAATTAATAATGCCAGTAATGGTACCACCCGTACCCACGCAGGTACTTATATAGTCAAAATCACTGTCTTTAGCATTTAAAATTTCTTCACAACCTTTAATTGCTAAGGCGTTCGTACCCCCTTCTGGTATTAGGTAGCAATTTCCAAATTCAGCTTCTAATTCTTGTAGGAAGAAATGTGTTTCCTTAAGTTTATATGCGGCCCTTGTGACAAATTTAAATCGCATACCTTGCCCACGAGCAAAAGCTAACGTGGGGTTTTTTTGCCAAGAATCTTTCAATTCTTCACCTCTAATTACCCCAGTAGTTATAAAATTATGAAGTTTACCTGCCGCAGCCACAGCAGCAATGTGATTGGAGTATGCACCACCAAACGTGAGCATACTTTGCTTTTTAGATTTCTTTGCCGCCAGTATGTTATACTTTATTTTACGCCATTTATTGCCAGATATAAAAGGGTGTAAGAGGTCTTCCCTTTTTACAACTAATATAATTTTTTTCTCCTCTAGAATAGGAAGCTGTATAAGTTGATTGGCAGAAAGCAAACGCAGTAGTATTTAAAAGTCAAAGATATTTAATAAAGTGGTAAGGTTTGCGGTTTTCTAAATAAGAAAGGGTTTGTTCATGGCGGTATGCCTCCCTTTCAAAACTAGTATTTCTATACCCTTTATAAGCATCTAAATACCATAGGGTTTTTACACACCATTCTAATAGATAGATAGCGAAGAAGAGAACAACCAAGAGTTCTCTCTGCTGTGCTAAATGGATTTTTTCATGGTTGATTAAAATAGGATTCTTTTTTAATGGCGGACTTTTTAAAATAATAAATGGCCACACGGTGCAGCCTATAAAATTTTTGTAAAAAAGATGTCTAAAGATTAAAATCATAAATAAATAGTGGTGTAAATTTTAACTCTTTATAGGTTTAGTTAAATTATAAAAGTGCCTATTAAGTTCCTGTTAATTTTTATTGTTTTTAGATAAAACAGCTAACTTCGTTAAGTACAATAATAATGCCATGAGAAAAATCATTCCTATTGAAGATGGAGACTTTTACCTAACAAAAGAGGGGTATAAGGTCTTTACAGCACAATATCATCTAAAACGTGGGAATTGTTGTGAGAGTGGATGCAGGCATTGTCCGTATGGGTACGATCCAAAAGTAAATTCCCAATAAACAGCACTCAGGTACTGCGGCACAATATTTGATAATTTATATATTACAGGATTTAATACCTAATTCAAATACCATACAGATGAGAAAACTAAAATTTATAACACTACCACTAATTGTTAGCTTGCTGCTTTTTAGTGCATGTAGTACGGTAAGGGTGGTTACCGACTACGACCAGCAAATAGATTTTAATACCTATAAATCGTACGCTTTTTATAAGACAGGCATAGACAAAGCACAACTATCTGACTTAGATAAAAAGCGAATTTTAAGAGCTATTGAATTTGAAATGGGTGTAAAGGGCTTTACAAAATCTGAAAATCCAGATATCTTAGTTAGTATTTTTACCAAAGAGCAAGAAAGGGTAGACGTTTATAATAACAACTTTGGTTGGGGTGGTGCTTGGGGTTGGGGATACAATCCTTGGGCCTGGGGTTCTGGATTTGGCTGGGGAGGAAACCAAGTAACAACCCGTACTCAGGGCTCCTTATATATAGATTTAATCGCTACTAAGAATAAAGAATTGGTATGGCAAGGTAAGGGCGAAGGCGTATTATCTTCTACTAGAAATATAGAGAAGAAAGAGAAACGTATTAAAGAATTTGTTTCTAAGATTTTAGCGAAATATCCGCCAGAGATTAGAGAATAGAGGTGCTATTTAGTTTGGTTTTAATATGTTTTTTAGGAAATAGCTAATCACCAATTTTCTAAAACCAACTAGTTAGATTCCTAGTGGGTATCTAAAATGTTCGTTGAGGTTGCGCTGGATAGGTTAACGTATTTAGGAATTAAGGATTCAGGATACGTATAGAATTTGCGTTGGAAACAGGTACTTCATTATAGACCAATTTCCAACCTAGGCTATTTGTTAGAATATAAAATTTCTGCAACTCGCTTAGCAACCTATTTTCGGCATTAGAAATTAGAGAAGCTTGCATCACTTTCTTCATTAAAGAAGCTTTTACATTGTGTTTTATTTTGTTATAATCCTTATCATCAAATGGGTTAAGATAATCTGCTGTAACATCATAATATTCAAAATCTGGATTCAGTTGTATCTCTGGCTCTGGTATGTAATCTATGAAAAGGGTTTTAGTAGCAGCTTCTGTTCTAAAAGTTATTTTAGACAAGTCGTACGCTACCGTAACGTTTGCATTCACTACCACTAGTGCTTTTTTATCCACTTTTAAAAGAATGCCAAACAGCTCTTTAGAATCTCTATAATTGTACACTTCGGCAAAATGCCCTTCTGTTACTATTAATTTAGAAACGTTGGCGATTTGCTTTTGAATAAGCATAGAACTCTCTTCCAATGCCAAATTTTCTGCTGTTGTTTCCTGATAAGAACGATACCAGAAAAAAGCGATTGTAATTAAAATAAGCAGTAGTATTGTTTTTCTCATAGCCCTATAGTTTAAAATTTAATAGATGGATGTTTTTCTTTTAAATCAGCTATTTTGTTTTTAAGATTTACTACAAATTTTTTATGTGCTTCACTTTCTAAATGAAAGGGTCTGTGTAATAAGCCTTTTTGAATAGTGGCTACCTTCTTCATAATAGCTGCATCTTTTTTAGAAATGTGCGTGTCGCAAAACTTTTCCCAGATATACTCAATAGCTAGCTCATTGGGGTGTAGCATGTCGCTCTTGTAAAAGCGATAATCCCTTAATTCATCCATCATAATTTCATAAGAAGGATAATAACTTATAGCGTATGCATCACTATTATTTTCTAAAAATTGATGGATAGCGGTAATCAAATGCGATTTGCTACGCTGATTTTCTACAAAACCATCTTTTAAATGACGCACGGGCGATACCGTGAAAATGAGCTGTACCGCACTATTGACCGACATAACTTTTTTATAAATCTGCTGTAGACTCTCTAAAATTTCTTTAGTAGATAATAGGACTTTTGTAAAAGATTGCTGCGGTAATTTATGACAATTAGCCACTATTTTTGAAGTGTTATTTTCGCTGTAGACCCAGGAAGTGCCTAATGTAATTACAAAGTGGGTTGCCTCTATAATCAACTTCTTTGTTTGAGTTAATCCTGTATTGAGTTGCTGTAGTAATTCCTTTTCTGTAGCGCTGCTTACACTTGAATGCGCATCAAAACAGTACCAGCGTTCGTTAGAAAAAAACACATCGGTGTTTGTATAAGTATTTCCATTTAATGCTCTGGTAATAAGGTTTTCTATAGCCTTAGGGTGAAATAAAATACCAAACGGATTCTGAGTAGTGTCAAACTTATAATAAGCTATTTTATCACCAATACTTTCAGCAAAACAAGAACCCAATAAAAGTATGTTGCTATCATAATTGATAGGATTTTCACTTTTCTGAATGGGAATGTTGGTAAGAAGCTTCATAAAATACTGCTAGTAAGTCTTTTTAAATAAAAGAAACTTTAATCATTTATAGGATATGCTCACTTTAAATTTTTAGCTTAATTGTATCTAGCGATGCCAAGCGAACAAGTTATTATCAACATATAAAACTAAGATTGCTAATTAATTGATACTTTCTAGTAATCTAGGGTGCTGACAGTATCACTTAATTAGCAAAAAACTATGTAGCTCTAAATAAGATTCTCCCCACCGTTCTTAATCTAAATAATCTATAGCTTTCTCTAAGGCAATGGCAATACCTGCAAGGTTTTTACCTCCTGCTGTAGCAAAAAATGCTTGTCCGCCGCCGCCGCCTTGAATATGTTTACCAAGTTCCCGTACAATAGTACCTGCATTTAGACCTTTGCTAGTAACAAGCTCTTTAGATATGTAGCAAGAAAGTACTGCTTTACCTTGTTGTTCCGTGCCGAAGACGAGCATAAGATTCTTTTTATTCTGACCTAGTTCAAAGCATAAATCCTTTATAGCTGCTGCATCTAAATTTATTTTCTTGGCTAAATAAGCAACTCCGTTTACCTCTTTAATTTCTCCTTGAAGCGTATGCAGTAAGTTTTTTGCCTTTTCTTTTAAAAGTATTGCCAGTTGCTTCTTAATTTCAAAATGCTCTTCTTGCAATTTAACAACTGCCTTTAGCGGGTCTTGCACAGCACCCAAAGTCTCTTGAATAGCATGGAGTGATTTTTGTGTAGCTATGTAATAATCTTTAACAGCATCTTTAGTAATAGCTTCAATTCTGCGTACACCAGACGCAACAGCACCTTCAGAAACAATCTTAAAATCCCAAATTGTAGAAGTGTTTGGTACATGTGTGCCACCGCAAAGTTCTATAGAATTTCCAAATTGTATTGTTCTAACCGTATCGCCATATTTTTCGCCAAATAAAGCAATGGCACCATTGGCTACCGCCTCTTTCATAGATGCATTGCGTTCCTCTTGTAATGGCAGTTGCGCTTGTATTTTTGCACGTACTTTAGCTTCAACATCCTGTAGTTCTACCGCTGTTAGTTTAGAAAAATGAGAAAAATCAAAACGCAACTGTTTATGATTTACAGAAGAACCTTTTTGTGCTACATGAGTACCTAAAACCTCTCTTAAAGCTTCATGTAAAAGATGCGTAGCAGTATGGTTGGCATTTGTTAATTTCCGTTTATTATTGTCTACGAACACCTCAAAATCTCCAGATATGGTAACTGGTAATTTTTTTGTAAAATGGACAATTTCATTATTTTCCCTTTTGGTATCAATAATAGTAATGGCATTACCGTCTACTCCTTTTAAAACACCCGTGTCACCCACTTGTCCGCCACCTTCTGCATAAAAAGGCGTTTTATTAAACACTACCTGATAAAGAACACCATCCTTTTTTGATGTTATCTTACGGTATTTAGTAATTTTTACATTTTCTACAAGGGAATCATATCCTGTAAATATTTGGGTAGTATTTGGCAGCAGCACTTCCCAATCATCTTTGGATAAAGTTGCGGCAGATTTAGACCTATTTTTCTGTTCTTGCATGGCAATATCAAACCCAGTATGGTCTAAACTAAAACCTTTTTCCTCTAAAATTAAGGATGTTAAGTCTATAGGAAATCCGAAAGTATCATATAATTGGAAAGCTTTTGCACCGTCTACCTTTTTTGTAGTTGCTTCTGCCATTATGTTAGCTAGAAGCACCAAACCTTGGTCTAATGTTTTTAGAAAAGAAAGTTCTTCCTCTTTAATAACGTTACCTAATAACTGTGCTTGTGCTTTTAGTTCAGGATAAGCATCGCCCATCTGGGCTAATAATACGGGCACAAGTTTGTATAAAAACGGCTCTTTTGCATATAAGAAAGTGAACCCGTACCGCACCGCACGTCTTAAAATTCTACGGATGACATAACCAGCTCCGGTATTAGACGGCAATTGCCCGTCTGCTATAGAAAAGGAAACGGCTCTAACATGGTCTACAATAACACGGATGGCAATATCTACCGCTAATTCTTTGCCGTATGTTGTGTTGGTTATGTCTGTAACCTTTTTAATTAAGGGCGTAAATACATCGGTGTCATAATTAGAAGTCACCTTTTGCAATACCATGCACAAACGCTCAAAACCCATTCCTGTATCTACATGTTTCTCTGGTAATGACTCTAGTATACCATCTGCTTTACGGTTGTATTGCATAAAAACCAAATTCCAGATTTCTACGACTTGGGGGTGGTCTTTATTTACAAGACTAGCACCAGAAATAGCATTGCGTTCTGCTTCTGGTCTTATATCTACATGAATCTCGGAACAAGGGCCACAAGGGCCTTGTGCACCCATTTCCCAAAAATTATCCTTTTTATTTCCAAATATAATTCTGTCTTCGGGCACAATTTTTTGCCATAAGGCGTAGGCTTCACTATCTTTTTCTAAGTTATCTGCATCTTCTGTTCCCTCAAACACAGAAACGTAGAGACTCTTTTCATCAATCTTAAAAACCTTGGTAAGTAACTCCCACGCCCAAGAGATAGCCTCTTCTTTAAAATAGTCGCCAAAACTCCAATTACCCAGCATCTCAAACATGGTATGGTGGTAGGTATCCTTGCCAACCTCTTCCAAATCGTTATGCTTGCCGCTAACTCTAAGGCATTTTTGAGTATCTGTTACTCTTGTGTTCTTAGGCGTTTCTATGCCTAAAAAATAAGACTTGAACTGGTTCATTCCTGCATTGGTAAAAAGCAATGTAGGATCGTCTTTTATAACCATAGGTGCGGAAGGGACAATTTTGTGTTGTTTGCCTTCATAAAATGCTAAGAACTGCTTTCTAATTTCCTTGGAGTTCATCTAAATGTGGAAGCTTTTACAAATAGTAACTGTTTGTAGAAAACAATTTTTATATTTGTTTGTTAAGTTAAAATAAGCAACAAAAATAGCATAAAATACATGTCTAAGGTAAAATACTTTTATGACCCAGACACGCTATCCTACCGTAAGATAGAACGGAAAAAATCTAGGTATTATCGCAATATCGCATTCTTTGTTTTTACATCTTTATTATTTGGGTTTCTTGGGCTTGTACTGCTGCTGAATACAGATTTAATTAATACACCCAGAGAGCTTTCACTACAGCGAGAAGTTCAAAATTACGAACTCCAATTTCAACTTTTAGATAAAAAGATGGACCAATTAGAAGAGGTGCTTACTAACATTGCAGACAGAGATAATAATATTTATAGACTTTATTTTGAAGCAAATCCGATACCAGAGACACAACGCCGCGCTGGTTTGGGAGGAATAAATAGGTATAAATCTTTAGAAGGCTTTAATAGCTCAGAGATGGTTATTGCAACCACAAAAAGATTAGATGTGATCAAAAAGCAAATGGTCATCCAATCTAAATCTTTAGATGAGATTACCAAACTAGCAGAAGAGAAGGAGAAACTGCTTATGTCTATACCTGCAATACAACCCATTAAAAATGAAGACCTAACCCGTATGGCATCTGGGTATGGTTGGCGTTCAGACCCTTTTACAAAAGCTAGAAAAATGCATTTTGGTATGGATTTTTCCGCAAAAAAAGGAACACCAATCTACGCCTCAGGAGATGGGAAGGTGACTAGAGCAGATAATAATTCTTCTGGTTATGGCAAGCATATTCGTATTAGTCATGATTATGGTTATCTTAGCTTATATGCACACCTTAGTAAATATAATGTGGAACGTGGGCAGCAAGTAAAAAGAGGAGATTTAATAGGTTTTGTAGGGAATACTGGCAGGTCTGAGGCGTCACATTTACATTATGAGGTTTGGAAAGATAACGACCGCATAAATCCTATTAATTTTTACTACGGCAGTTTGTCCGCTTTAGAGTTTGAGAACATGCTTAAATATGCGAATCAGGAAAACCAATCTTTAGACTAATGCAAATAGAACTTCCAGAAAAAAGATATTACGGGATAGGTGAAGTGGCAAAAGCCTTTGATGTAAATGCCTCTTTAATCAGATTCTGGGAGAAGGAGTTTGATGTAATACAACCGAAGAAAAATGCTAAAGGGAATAGAAAGTTTACGCCGCAGGATATTAAAAACCTACAGCTCATCTACCATTTAGTAAAAGAACGTGGGTTTACCTTAGAAGGAGCAAAAACACATTTAAGAGAAGAAAAACAAAAAACACTTACTAACTTTGAAATTATTCAGAAATTGGAACGTGTAAAAGCAGAATTACTAAAAATTAAAGAACAACTGTAATTATAAAATCTTACTAATCCTAAGACAGAATTAAAACGAAGTAGTATGAAGAAGGGAATTATTGCATTAATTGTTGTAGGCGTTTTAGCTCTTGGGCTATACCAGTGGGGTGTTGGTTTCAACAATACCGCTATTGCGCTTAAAGAAACCTCTACCAAAACCTGGGCAAATGTAGAAAGTGCCTATCAACGTAGAAACGATCTTATTGGCAACTTGGTAAAAACAGTGCAAGGAGCGGCGGACTTTGAGAAAAGCACCTTAACCGCAGTTATTGAGGCACGATCTAAAGCTACCTCTGTAAGTATAGATCCTACAAATATTACCCCAGAACAACTGGCGCAATTTAATAAGGCACAAAGTGGCTTAAGTGGCGCATTAAGTAAATTATTGGTTACTGTTGAACGCTACCCAGATTTAAAAGCGAACCAAAACTTCTTAGAGTTACAGTCGCAATTAGAAGGTACAGAAAATAGAATTAATGTAGCAAGAGATAGGTTCAATACCACGGTAGAACCTTATAACCTTCATATTAAAAAGTTCCCTAACTCTATTCTAGCAGGCATATTCAATTTTAGTGAGCTCGCTTATTTTAAGGCAGAAGCAGGCGCTGAAAAGGCACCAGATGTAGATTTCGATTTCGAATAAAATACATGTATGAGTCACGTAGAAAAATTTCTTTCGGAGGTAGAGGAGCAATCGATTATTAAAGCAATTCTTGAGGCTGAAAGAAATACCTCTGGTGAAATACGAGTTCATTTAGAAGCAACTACAAAACTGTCTGTTTTTGAAAGAGCTAAAGAGGTTTTCCATTATTTAAAAATGGATAATACCAAGTATGCTAATGGTGTGTTGATTTATGTAGCCGTAGATGATAAGAAATTTTCTATTTGTGGAGATAAAGGAATAGATGCAGTAGTAGCTTCTGATTTTTGGGATACTACCAAAAATGTCATTCAGCAACACTTTAAGAAAGGCGCATTTAAAGACGGACTTATTTCCGGTATTCTTACCGCAGGCAAAGCACTTAGTAGTCATTTCCCTTATGACGAGGGCGATATAAATGAGTTACCCAATGAGATTTCTAAAGGCTAGTTTTAGCATATTATTACTCTGCTGTTTTGTTTCCGTATGGGGGCAGTACCCAGTACCAGAAAAGCCAAAAGAGCAAACCAGCGTTTATGATTATACAAACCTCTTAGCACCAGCCCAAAAGACGGCATTAGAACGAAAACTAATACGGTATTCAGACAGTACGTCTACCCAAATAGTTGTTGCCATTATAAACAGTACCGAGGGTGAAAATATCACCTATTTAGGTGCGCAATGGGGACAGAAATGGGGCATAGGTCAGCAAGGGAAAGATAACGGAGTTCTAGTGCTACTAGCTAGCAAAGATCGTAAAATTGCAATAAATACTGGTTACGGAGTAGAAGGTGCGCTTACAGATGCCATGTCTCGTAGAATTATACAAACCGTAATTATACCAGAGTTTAAAAGGGGAGACTACTACAATGGTTTAGATAAAGGGGTTACCAGTATTTTTAAAGTGCTTACAGGAGAATTTAAAAAGGACGAAGTAACTAAAGCACCACCGCAAAACTCGCTACGTGGGTTAGTACCCTTTATAATTTTCTTTATTATTCTTATCATCCTTTCTAAAAAGAACAAATCTAACGGCGGTAACAATGGCGGTCGTAACGGTCGTGGCATTAACATCTGGGACATTATTATCCTAAGTAGCATGGGACGCAGTGGTGGGTCTGGCGGTAGCTTTGGCGGCTCAGGCGGTTTTGGTGGTGGTTTCGGCGGCGGCGGTTTTGGTGGTGGTGGTGCTTCTGGGGGTTGGTAGTATTTTTAAGGAACCTTCGTTTTAAAAATAAAATTGATTGAGGACTACATTAGAATAAAAGAGGGCTAACTAGCCTATTTCCAAGTGTCTAATTAGATCGTCTTAAAAAGTCAGGTTTTATTTATATTATTGATTATGTAATTGAATGCTATGGCATGCACCGTCTTTATACCTGATTTAGCCTTTTCTCCTTCCCCTTCTCTTCTTAACCGTAATTGGAACAGGTAAAACAGTATCTCCTAGTAATGCAAAAATTTCGCAATCATCGCAAGGCTCTAGCGTAAACGTACCTGTAAATTCTCCAAATGCGGGGAGAATCATTTGGTGGTTTGTTTTGTAAAAACAAGAAAGTCTAGCAGATTCTCTACCTAAGCCAGTAAGTTTTATGGCAGGGTGAATATGTCCTGCAAAATTAAAGAAGTTGCTGCGTTCTTCTGGGTGATGTGTTAAAAGAAAACCATTCAGACAAATTTCATCTACCACATCAATTTTTAGATCTTGGTAATGCGTAGCGGCTATAATGTCATGGTTGCCAGAAACTAAGATAATTTTTTGTTGAATGGTAGCCACCCAATTTTCAAAAATTGTCCATTCATGGTTTAAAGAAGAATGAAAAAGATCTCCCATAAAAACAATCAATTTAGGAGAAAAAAATGCAATAGCTTCATGCATCTGTTTAAAATTCTTCATAATTGCAGCATGCGGCACGGCGGCTCCAAATTTTCTAAAGTGCGATACTTTCCCCAGATGCACATCACTTATAAGTAGCATTTCTTGTTCTTGCCAATAAAGCACCCCAGACCAGTGCATGATAAAATTATTTTCGTATATTTTAATAGAAGCGGTCATTCAGAAACAAGTAAAATGGTATTTAGCTATTATATTTAGTATATATACAAAGGTAGTATTCTTAAGAAGTCTTTAAAAGCTGATGTGAATTGGTAGGTGTTAAAATCATTTCATTAAAATAGCCATCATTCTTTTAATACGATCTGCTAATTTTTCACTAGATAATTTTTCACGCAACCTATCCGTAATAATAGGGAAAGAAAATGGCGTAGGTTTAGAACAGGGCTTATAGAGAATGTCTTGTCTAGCAATCCGCTCTAGTGCCAAACGTAAACGCCCTTCTTCTAGCTGATGTTCAAATGTTTCTGTATATGCCTGTTGGTATAATAAGTTATCTGCTTCGTAATCTTTAAAAACATCAAATAATAGCTGAGAACTACTTTGCAAGTGTTTCATCTTTACCCCCTTATTAGGGTAGCCAGTAAAAACCATACCACTAATTACAGCAATATCTCTGAATTTCCGCTTTGCCATTTCGTTTGCATTGAGACTTTTCTGAAGATCGCTTAACATGTATTCTGGCGTTAGTAAATTATTATCTAGCACCTCTTGTATGTTTATCTCTTGGTCTGATAGTAACTCAAAACCATAATCATTATAGGCCAAGGAACACGTAATGGGCATGAGTAAACTTATACGGTATGCTAGCAAACTGCTCATTGCCTCGTGTACTCCACGCCCTTCAAAAGGGTAAAATAAGTGGTGGTAGCCATCTCTTGTTTTAAAGGTTTCAATTAGAAACTCATCGGGGTTAGGAACGGTGCTTTCTGCGCGCTGTCTGGCAAACATAGGAGCTAGCGCTCTAATTTCTACAGATTGCTCAGAAGGTTGTAAGCTTGCAGTATATAATTCTTGTCTTAGCAATTCAGACATCTGGGCAGAGAAACTAAGTCTACCTCCCATCCAACTTGTTACCTTATTGGTGCGTTTTGTAGTGTTACGAACGTGCGCTTGCATTCCTTTCACTCTAATAAATTCTAGAGTTCTACCGGCAAAAGTAAACACATCTCCTTGGGTAAGTTTCGAAATAAAATACTCCTCTATAGTACCAATATAACCGCCTTTTTGATATTTTACAGCAATAGTAGCTTCACCCACAATGGTGCCAATTTGAAGACGATGCCGCATAGCAATGCCACGGTTGGTTACTTTAAATTTACCATCGTCTTCTATTTCTACCTTTTTGTATTCATCGTAAGATTGTAGGCTTTGACTCCCCATCACCAAGAAATTTAAAAGCCATTGCCACCGCTCCCTAGAGAGTGCTTGAAAACAGAAAGTATGTCGTACTTCCTCAAAAATTTCGTCAGGATAAAATCCGTCTGAAACCGCTAAGGTAGTTAGGTATTGCAAAAGAACATCGTAACTGTTTAAGTAGGGGAGTCTATCTTCTACCGCTTCTTGTTTTACTGCCTTCTGCATGGCAGATGCTTCTATAAGTTCCATGGCATGGGTAGGTAAAAAATAGATAATACTCTCCTCGCCAGGTCTGTGTCCGCTTCTACCAGCACGCTGTAAAAATCGGGCAACCCCTTTAGGGCTTCCAATTTGTACAACCGTTTCTACAGGCGCAAAATCTACACCTAAATCTAAACTAGAAGTACAAACTACCGCTTTAAGACTGGCATTTCTAATAGCCTGCTCTACCCACAAACGCGTTTCTTTACTTACACTACCGTGGTGCATAGCAAATTCACCCGCATACTCTGGATGTTGCTCTAATATTTTTTGAAACCAAATTTCGCACTGGCTTCTAGTATTTGTAAAAAGTAGTGTGGTAATACTATTATTAATGATAGGGATAACATCTTCTAACAAACGCAGGCCTAAATGTCCTCGCCAGGGGAAGGTTTCCATGGTTTTAGGAATAATACTTCTAACACAAATTTTCTTATTTAATTTCGCTTTAATCAATACTGAATTTTCAAACGCCTCAGAGGCCGAACCCAAAAGCACCTCCCTACCTTGCTCCAAATTACCAATGGTGGCAGAAATACCCCAAATGCGCAACTGCGGGCAACTTGTTTTTAATCTAGAAAGTGCCAGCTCCATTTGTACCCCACGTTTGGTACCTAGAAGCTCATGCCATTCATCTACCACAATAGCCGTGCAATCTTTAAAAGTAGCCGCGTACCCTTTGGACGAAAGCAATAATTGCAGACTTTCTGGCGTAGTAATTAATAAATCTGGCATGCCCCTTTTCTGCTTAGCACGCTCTTTAGTACTAGTATCGCCAGTGCGGATGCCAACAGTCATTTGCGTCTCCAAATCTCTTGTAACCCTCTCAGCAGATTGTTTTATTTCCTGAGATAAAGCCCTTAAAGGAGTAATCCAAATAGCTTTAAGTCCCTTTTTATGTTTCGTTTGGTAATCAGGATTTTGATTGATGTAATTTAATACAATGGGAAACCATAGCGCATACGTTTTTCCGCTGCCAGTAGGTGCATTTAACAACCCATGTTTGCCTTGTAAAAATGCAGTCCATGTATTTTTTTGAAAAGCAAAAGGCTTCCAGTGCTGTTTTATAAACCAGTCTTGTGCAATGTTGAAAAGCTCCGTTCTATTCATATTAGGAAGTAAGCGTGCTAATGAGAGTTTTTAACCCTTCTATGGTATCTGCCTCATGAATGTTCTTGTCTTTCCGCCAGCGTAAAATTCTAGGAAATCTAGTAGCAACACCACTTTTATGACGTTTAGATAAAGAAATACCCTCAAAAGCAATCTCAAAAACATGGTGTGGGGTAACGCTACGCACGGGACCAAAACGTTCCAGAGTGTTTTTCTTTATCCAAGCATCTACCTGCCTAAATTCTGCATCTGTTAAACCAGCGTAAGCTTTTGCAAACGTAACCAACTCTTTTTCGCCATTATCTGTCTCTTGCCAAAGGGCAAATGTATAGTCCGTAAATAAATTACTACGCCTACCATGACCACGCATGGCGTAGGTAAGAACAGCATCTACTGTAAGTGGGTCTACTTTCCATTTCCACCAATCACCTTTCTTACGCCCAACTAAGTAAGGAGAATTTTTGCGCTTAATCATTAAACCTTCACTCTGTTTTTCCCTAGAACGTTCCCTTTCCTTGGCTACAGCCTCCCAAGAAGTAAAGGTCATTGCTTCTGAAAGGTGCAGGGGCAGCTTCCTTTCCGACTCTTTGGGGCTGTTTTGACGGCTAGCTACTATTTTTTCAAAAAGTGTTTCTAAAATTAGCCTTCGTTCTACAAAAGGTAGGTTTCTAACATCCTTGCCCTCCCATTCTAGAAGATCATATACCTTTAAAATAACAGGCATTTTTTTTAGAAGCGCTTTAGATACCGTTTTCCTGCCAATGCGTGTTTGTAAATCATTAAAAGTGCCAATTTCCCCGTCTGGGTAAGGTAGAATTTCCCCATCCACTACAGTTCCATTAGGAATAACACCTATAAAATCTTTAAACTCAGGGTACTTGTCAGTGACTAGCTCTTCGCCTCTGCTCCAAACAAAAATTTCATCGTTTCGAAGGATTACCTGAGAGCGGATTCCATCCCATTTATGTTCCATAGACCAGTCTGCAACGGTACCCAAATCACCAACGGCACCTTCAATGGCATAAGCGAGGTAGAAGGGGTAGGGCTTAGATAGATAGTCGCTTTCATTTTCCTCTAAAATCAATTCCTGAAAAGAAATTTTATCAGGGTTCCAGTTCCCCATTAATTTATAAGCAAGAATGTCTTCATCTACTTTGGTAGCTTGGGATAAAGCTCTGGTCATTAATTTCTGACTCACGCCAATACGGAAACCCCCTGTAATAAGTTTGGTAAAAACGAACCGTTCATAATAATCTAGCACCTTCCAATTACTATAGAGGTATGCCTTTTTCTCCTCATCCGGTTTCTTCTTTAAGGCAATCATCTCTTCTAAAAAAGCAGTCAAACTTTTTTCGGTAGATTCTTTAGTAGAAGGCAAGATTAGAGCAATAGTTTCAGCCAGATCACCTACAATATGGTAACTTTCTTCAAACAACCACATGGGGATATTAGCCAGTTCCGAAGCCCATGTTCTAAGTAATGTAGTGTTTACGGGTCTGGGGGGCCTACGGTGCGATAATATAGCAATAGTCCAAACCTTATCTTTATCAGATGCGAGTTGAAAGTATGCAGCAAGCGCTTTTACCTTAGCATTGGTTTTGTTGGTGCTATCTAGAGTTTTAATAAGATGTGCAAAATTTTTCACGCTTCTATTTTTTCCTTATTGATAACTGTCTCGTTTTCTTCTTCGCCGTATTGCGTTTGCTCTGTTCTTGCATCGTAGCCCTGTTCTCTAAGGTATTTAGAAAAGATATCTGTGTACCCGTGAGTGCAGATTACCTTTTCTGCACCTGTAGCTTCAATGCTCTCTAAGAGTCCTTGCCAATCGCAATGATCGCTCAGCACAAAGCCTTTGTCAATAGCGCGTCTTCTTCTTGCGCCTCTAAAGGCCATCCATCCGCTTGCAGAGCCAGTCACATAAGGTACCATTTTTTTTATCCAAGAAGAACCATGCGCACTGGGCGGTGCCAGAACCATCGTTCCCTTTAAGTCAGTTTTTTTAGTTTCTCTGGTAATTCTATGTGTAGGAGGGAAATCTACTAAAGGGCGCAGCACCTCCGTCATATTCTCAATAGCGCCATGCGTATAAATTTTACCAATATCTGCATCTAGATATTTAAGCAAACGTTGTGCTTTACCAAGGCTGTATCCAAATAGAATAGACGTTTTACCTTCTGCTTGGTTTTCTGCCCACCACTGGTTAATATTCGTAAAAATTTCTTGCTGAGGTGTCCATTTGAACGCAGGCAATCCAAAGGTACATTCCGTAATAAACGTATGGCATTTTACAGATTCGTAGGGTGTAGAAAATCCGTCATTTTCCGTTTTATAGTCGCCCGTAAAAACCCAGATCTCCCCTTTGTGTTCTACACGTATTTGAGAAGAACCTATAATATGCCCCGCAGGGTGAAGGCTAAATTGTACATTATTAATTATAAACACCTCTCCCCATTCTTTTCCAGTAACCTGTATATCGCCTAACCGATGCTTTATAATAGGTACGTTTCTATGATGCGTAATATAGGCGTTATGACCGTATCTGCTATGATCTGCATGCCCATGAGAAATAATGGCGTGGTTTACAGGGTGCCATGGATCTAAATATACTTTAGCTGCATCACAATAAATACCTTTATCTGTAAATTCTAAAAGTGGTTTTTTCATAGCTTGGTGAAATTACAAATTTGAGCTATAAACAAAGTTGCCAACAATGTAAACTATGATCTCTAAAAAAATTATATTTGTTCCCAATAAATAAATTAGACCATGTCATTTACAGATTTATACGGGAATAGCGAGCATAGAAAAAATTTATCTCATTTTGCAGCATTAGCTACTCTGGCGGCTTCTGATGGAGCAATAACTAGTGAAGAACAAGTTTTATTAGATAGGTTTGCTCGTAAGTTAGATATTTCTGACACAGAGTATAAAGAGGTAATGCTGCCTAGTAACAAATATCCTATTGAGCCACCAGCAGATGCTGAAAAGCGGATGGAGCGGTTATACGATCTTTTTAGAATTATTTTTTCAGATCATATGATAGATGAAGAAGAAATGAGTCTACTTAAAAAGTATGCTATAGGTTTAGGATTCTCTAGCGAAAGTGCTAAAGTAGTAATTGAAAGATCTGTAGCTATTTTTAGTGGTAAAATAGATTTTGAAGATTATTTGTATTTATTAAAGCATTAGTTAATTATTCTTTTGCTTTTTATTCGTCATTTAAATACAGGGTGCATTTAAATCAAATTTATTTTGGTGATAGAATAAAATTTTTCTCTTCTGGATGGTTTGGAGTACGTATAATTTAAGGCTATCTAGATGGTAGCAAAAATAGTTCATCATTAAACATATAGGCAACAAAAAAGGGGTGAGTATAAAATACGCACCCCTTTTCTTTTCATAGTTAAAAAATCTAGAAATCCGTAATGTCTTGTGAAGCTTTCATAGTTTTAAGCTTGTTAATTTTCGTTATATAAATATACAGCTATTTAATACTAATAAGTCAGCCTTTTCGATGTCCATCGAATTTCCATGACAAAACGCTCCTTCTTTAACGGAAGAATAGTGATTATATTTTTCATGGTTTATTCCAGTTATCCCACTAAAATTATTTTTAGCTATTACTTTGAAATCAAGAAACACGCCATTCTCTTTTTTTCATTCGTTGATTAAATCATAATTTTCAATTGTTATGACAATAGCATCCGTTGCATAGTCAGCAAACTTGCTAGAAAACTTCCTTCTACTCAAGAAACAAATATGGTCTGATTTTAAACGTATTTTTCTAATAGCCAAGTTCATTCACTTAGTAGTTGATAAAGATTTTAATATAGACAACTCCAAATTCAAACCTATTAATTGAAACCAATAAGATTTATAGAGGTCGCTATCTAAGTACATACCAATTTATCATGATGTAATTTTGGTTTATCCATCATTCTTGCAATAAGGTTGTGAAAGATAGTTTTCTTACTTCTAGATCTATTTAATCGGTAACAAAATTCATCAAAATAGCTATTAATATGAAAAGAACTCACATAGGAATAGATGGTTCTAATCCAAGATTTAACCTGATGAATCATTGTATGTAAAATTTTAAAATTCTTTCCTGTGTCGCTGGGTATTTGTTCTATAGTATATTCTTTAGCGATGGGCTATACTCACGCCATAAGTCTGTAGTGATCTTTGCAGTTTTTGAAATATGGGTGTTAGATATTGGGCGTAATTCTTTTGCAGAAAAGTTTTTTATTTGGTTTATATACTTCCTTTTTACTATTCCATCATCTGTAAGTTCCATAGCTACTATGGCCTTTTTTTTCTTTGAATCATAGCTTCTACCTACTTTATCATCTTCTTTTTCTCCTTCTACAAATTCATCCACTTCCACCAGATCCTTCATTGGAAAATTTCCACTAGACTTCATAGCCTCACAGGCTTTGTACATAAACATTCGAACAGTATATGGGGTGACACCCACTCGCTTTGCTAAGTAACTAGCAGATAAATTATGAGTCGTAGTTGCTATTTTAAAACAGATGATAAAAGCTTTATCTAATCCGAATTTCACCTTATGAAAAAGTGTGTTTGCTGACGGTGATTTTGTGGGACTGCAACTATTACAAGTGCGATTATATATTGCACGCATTTGATATCCAGCACATTACATTTCACGCATTTAAAACCATTTTTCCATTTGATTGCGAACAGCTATTCTTTACAATAATTCACCGAACTAAACCGAACATAAAACTCTTGGGTATTTTGTCCTTCAAAATAATCATATACCCCACTTTTATTGAAGATATAAATAAGTATAAACATATCTAGTTACCTCTACATAACTATACCCATACTTGCCAAATAATGTTATTAGAACACACTTACTACCTCTAATTTACCTCGTTGATAGTAGAACTTCCACTTATTACTAAGTAGGCAGTCTTTTTCATTTTCACATATATATTTAAGAAGATACAGGCGTTAAAAATGCCTGTTTGTTCAATAAGTAAACGGTATTCAACGTTTGGTATAAGAACAAAGCTTAAATAGTATGTAAATGAAAGACGAAAAACTCTCGGTAGATGCCTTATTAATTGTAGTCTTTGCCCTTTGCTTTGTGCTCTTGGCTATAGAAATATATGTAAACTATTTTGAGTATTTTGGGGAGCGTGGTTTGGCTAATGACTACGTGACACAGTTTATTCTACGTATTCTTAAAATGATAGACGTACAGGAGAATCCTGTATTATTAAGAGTAGGTTGTTTAATTGCAACTACCCTTGCCGCATTTGGCTTTAGTGTAAAAAGAAAGCCGGAAGAGGAATCTCGCCAAATGGTGTATATCTCTGTAACGTTTATAAGTGCCTTACTTTTTGTGTTGATTGCTGCTTTTAAAAGTCAAATTTATGTTTATGTTTTTATTTCTTTTGTAAGTTACAGTGTTTTTGTGGCTGCCTTTATACAGGCCAGAAGACATCTTAAGTACTATGGCAGTACCGATGAGTTTAATGATAAAAACCAGGAATTTAAACAAGGGAATGATGTTAAGAGCAATCCATATTCTGTAAATTTTAGATCGGATAAGGGTACTATAAACGTAGTAAACCCTTTTAGAGCAACGATGGTATTGGGTACGCCAGGTTCTGGTAAATCGTATTCTGTGATAGAGGAATACATTCGCCAGCATATCCAAAAGAAATTTACCATGATGGTGTACGACTTTAAGTTTCCATCCTTAGCAAATGAGACCTTGGCCTTTTTTGAATATTATAAAGGCGTTTATGATATAACCCCAAAATTTACCGTAATCTCGTTAGATGATTTAGACCAATCCAATTTCACCAACCCCATTGCGCCAAGGCTTATTCGTAAGGCAGCAGATGCCATAGAAGCCTCGCAAACGGTGTTGTACAACTTAAATAAGGAGTGGATTACTAAAAAGGATTTCTTTGCGCAATCTGCTATCTCCTATTTCGCTTGCTGTATCTACTTTTTAAAAATATACGAAGGGGGTAAATATTGTACCCTACCCCACGCTATATCACTAGCCTCCTGCCCAGATGAAGATGTTTTTAAAGTATTTCAGCAATATCCAGAGCTTAAATTTTTTATGACTCCATTTGCGGATGCATTAGCAAAAGGAGCCTATGAACAATTATCAGGGCAAACAGCATCTGCCAGAATTCCGCTATCGCAGTTAGCTACTAAGGAGTTATTTTGGGTTATGGGCAATAATGTATATCCAGAGATGAATGTGAGCTTGGATATTAATAATCCAGAGAGCCCCACTATTTTTATATTGGCAAATTCACCATCCACACAAACTACAAATTCACCAGCATTAGGTTTGGTGGCTACCCAAATGTTAAAGGAAATAAACAGGCAAGGAAAACAGCCCTGTTCTGTAATAATAGATGAGCTGCCAACCATGTATTTTATGGGACTAGATAATTTAATAGCCACAGCAAGGTCTAATAAAATTTCTACCACCATTGGTATGCAAGATTTAGAGCAGCTAAAAAGAGATTATGGAGACAAAGTAGCAGAAACCATTTTTAATATTGTGGGTAATATATTTAGTGGCTCTGTACGTAGTGGTACGGCAACAAAATTGCAAGAGATTTTTGGCAAGAAGAAGCAAAAACTTAAAAATGTATCTGTAGACACTGGCAGTACCTCTTATAGTATAAATGAAAGCATGGATTTTGTGATTCCTGTTTCTACCATCTCTCAATTATCACAAGGGGAGTTTGTGGGTGTGGTAGCAGATAATTTTGGAGAAGAAATAGAACGTAAAATATTTAGAGGTAAAATAAAGGTTGATAAGCGTACGGATCAAATTAAAACGCCCATGCCTACCATTATAGAAAAGTCAGAACTGGAAGGCTTAGTAGATGGTAATTTTCAGCGTATTGTAGATGAGATAGATATTTTAATAGCGTATGAGTTAGAGCAGATTACCATAGCACAAGAAGCAACGCAAGCAAAAAAGCCAAATGTCGCTCCAGTTGCGGAAGCTGCTCCAGTAACTACACAAGATCATAGATCAGAACCAAACATAGACTTAACAAAGCGCCCCGTATCGGAAGCAATAAATGAAGGAGCCGAGAATGCGCCACCAATCAAGGAGGAAACGATAGTATCCAATGTAGAAGTGCAAAAGAACGATAGTAATGACCAGTAAGCGAGTATATACAACATTTGTAGGGATGCTGTGTTATATTATGGTAGTAAGCGGGCAGGTAAGCCATGAGGTAGTAAAAAATACAGCCAATACAGTATTACCTTCATTTTTTCCATTGGCAAAGAAAGATTTTATTCGTTTATCATCTGCCTACGGGTATCGTAAACATCCAATAAGCGCCAAAATCAGGAAGCATACAGGAATAGATTTGGTAGCTAAAACAGGAAAACCCGTATTTGCCTCTGCTAGGGGTATTGTTATTAAGAATGATATACACAGCCAGTATGGGAATAGGGTCATGATTGCGCACTCAAATAGTATACAAACGCTATATGCACATTTATCAAAAAGTTTTGTGCTGTATGGGCAATTGATAGAAGAAGGCGAAATTTTAGGGTTGGTAGGAGAAACAGGTAGGGCTACAGGGCCACACCTACATTATGAAATTATAGTAAATAGGAAAAAAATAGATCCAATAGCGTTTTGGAATGTAGCTAGTAACAAAAAAGGTAGTTAAACAGTATGTTATGGATAAGAAAAAGAAAATTATAGCGGGTGCTATTTTTGCAGCACTTCTCATATGCACAGGAATTTATGTAAAATCTGCCTTATTTGATTCTCGTAAGATAGTAATTCCTGGTTTTAATGTTGATACTCCAGAAGTAGATGAAGATGAGATTTCAGAAAAATCAAAATTAGATAAATACAATGAGGAAAAAGAGCCTCAAGATCCTAGTTCGTTTAGTTTTAATCCTTTTGCTCGTGTAAAAGAAGGACAAGATAAGATTCAGCCAGAATTAATAGTAAAAGATAGTGCTGAGGGACAGAATGTAGATCAGGAGTTGCTAGCATTAATGAAAATGCAGGAAGAAATGATGGCAGCGCAACCCGTGCAACCAAAACAAGCAGCAGTAGCCAAAATGGTAAAAGAAGTTGTGCCGGAAAAAGAGCGCTCTTTGGCAGAAATTAGGGGGCTTAGCAAACAACCTAATGGGTATTTTCAAGGAACTGGGCAGAATTCTAATATAGAAGGGGTGTTGAAGTTAATACCTTGCGAAACAGTAGATCAAGGTGTTTTAGCCACAGGAACTACGATAGCAATAAGAACAAAACAAGAATTTAGAATACATGATTCCAAAACCCTAATTCCTAAAGGAGCGGTACTGTACGGCAAAACTTCGTTTAGTGGTTTAGATAGAATGCAAATAGATATTATTAGTTATAAGGAAGGTAATATTTTAAATCCTGTAGCACTTACCATTTATGATTTTGATGGGCGAGAGGGGATCCATCTAGGAAATAAGAGTTGGCCCAAAATACCATCTAAGGTGGCAAAAGAAGTCTTACAGTATGTAAAACAAAGAGGTACACAGCAAGGTGCATTTGGTGGTAATAATAATGGTGTAAATTTAGATGAAGCGATGGACTTGGCTAAATTATCCACTATCGCAAAAGTGGCTGGTGCGCTTGTTGATGATAAACGGGTCTTTGTACCCCGAAAATATAATATGTGGGTAAGTGTTAATTCTAAAGAAGTGATGAAATGAAAAGTGTACCGTTAGAAAAAGTACTGCCGATATTTGCAATAGAGAATGATCTTATTATAGCAAATAGTGGAGATGTCAGTGTGGTTTATAAATTAGAACTACCCCAGATATACTCGCTAGATAAAGTAGCTATTGAGAGAATAAATATCAATTTTGATAAATTTATAAGGTCTTTCTCTGAAGGTACTGTCATTCAAAAACAGGATTATTTTTTTGTAGATAAAATAAAAAGTGCCATTACAGCTACTGACGGAATCCTTTCAAGAAGCGATAACCAATACTTTTACGAGAAGCCTTTATTAACTCACAGCTGTTATATAATTATAACTAAAGATGCAAAAAACAGGGTGTCATTGACGGCTAATCCAGAATTGTATGATAAGTATTTAGAGGATATAGACTTTTTTATCACCGAGGCTGAGTCTTGTATGTCATTTCTTACTCAAGAAGAAAATTTCAGCGCTATGCGGTTACAGGATGATGCCATCACGCTACTTTTGGGGTCATACCTAACGCTCTCAAAGGAAGGGGATACTGTTTTAAAAGACATATATTTAGATAGAAAGCTACAAGTTGGAAATAAACATGGAGAAATTTATAGCATTGCGTCTAACGACCAACTTCCTATAGCAATTAGTCAAACAATAAAAAATACAGATTTCTCTACTCAAAAAACAGATTTTCAAATTCCGTTTATCCAATCTTTAACTGTGGGTTTAGACTGTAATCATATCTACAATCAAATAATCTATGTAGAAAAGTCTGAGAAGATGTTTGCGCAACTAAAAATGAAACTAAACAAATTTAAAAGCATGTCTTCTATTTCTCAGGAAAATGCAATGCTGTATCAAAATGTATCTAGTCTTATAGATACAGTTCATGAAAAAGAGCTTAAGTTCATAAAACAGCATTATAGTCTTATAGTATGGGATGAAAGTGAAGATAAGCTGGCAGATATTAGAACAGAGGTAGATAATATTTACCGCGGTATGGGCATTAAACCTTATCAAATAAAATATGCGCTAGAAAATATGTTTATGAGTAATTGCCCAGGAGCAACTAATTTACTCGATGAAAGTTTTCGTTTTATAGGCATATCTGAGCAGTCTCCTATTTTTATGAATTTTGAAAGCTATTATGCATCTCAAAAAAGTGGAATTTTACTTTGCGACCGCAAGAATGAAGCACCCCTACGTTTAGATTTATGGGATGAACCCGTAAAAAGAGGCCTTATTGTAAATAGAAACAGACTTATTTTTGGGCCTTCAGGTACAGGAAAATCCTTTCTAGTAAATCATATTGCTAGCCAATATTATGAGCAAGGACACCATATAGTAATTATAGATATAGGGAACTCTTACAAAAAGCTATGCCAATTATGTGGGGGGCAGTATTTTACGTATGATTTTGGGAGTCCATTACGTTTTAACCCCTTCTTTTTGGATAATGAAGCGGTTTCAGTAGATAAAAAAGTTTTTTTAACTCAGCTCATCATGTTTCTTTGGAAAGGACACGATTCTTATAAACGGGAAGCCAAACAAATATTAGCCATATACATAGATAGGTACTATACTATGTTAAATTCAAATGAAGACATTTTCCCTTGTATGTCTACTTTTTTTGAATATGTATGCGGCAACACCGTGCTAGAGACAGAAGCGGTGTATTTTGATAAGTTGAGTTTTAAATTATCAATGCAAGACTTTCATGATGGTAAGTATAAAGAGGTGCTTAATTCTAGAAGTCCTATTAACTTAATTACTGAGCGGTTCATCGTTTTCGAGATGGATAATATAAAAGATCATCCTATATTGTTCCCATTGGTTACCATGCTATGTATAGACGTAGTAATGGGTAAATTGAGATTACTGCCAAGTGTAAAAAAATCTATTTTCATAGACGAGTGTTGGAAACCTATTTCTAGCGGAGATATGGCAGATTTTATTAAATATTTGTACAAAACAGTGCGTAAATATTATGGGGAGGTAGCTATTGCTACACAAGATGTCGAAGATATTTTAGACACCGCTGCAGGCCCAGCTATGATAAATAATACAGACACCATGATACTCTTGTCTCACAAGAAAAAAATGGGATCTAAAGATAAATTTGCTAAACACTTATCTTTTAGTGAGAGTGATTTAGAAAAACTTTTTTCTACCAACAAAAGAGAAGTATACATTAAAGTAGGTAGCGTTTCTAATGTATATAAAGTAAAGGTATCACCAGAGCGGTATGCCTGTTATTCCTCTAATGCAGATGAAAATAAAGAAATCTACGCTACATATGAACAAACTAAAAATATGAAATTGGCATTGCGAGAATTTGTAGAAAAAAATAAGTAAGTAGCTGAAAGATGAAACAAGTATATATAATATTAATATTTATTTTAGTAAGTATAGTAAGCAAAGCACAAGACCATTTGCATGTATTGCCTATACAAGAAACCATCTATGTTTCTGAGATAAAAACAACCCACCTCATTTTTGATGATGGTATTAGCTATATAGATTTAGGCTCCCCGTATTTTGTAGCAGATACGTTAAAAAGTATGATTAAAATAAAGCATATAGGAGAGGATGTTAAAAAACCTTTAAGTCAAATTACCAACTTAACAGTCATTACAAAAAGTGGAGAGTATTACTCTATTCCTATGCGGTATAAAAGAGATCCGGAGGAACTTACTTTTAGAATTACTTCCTCTAAGGAAACGGTTAAAGAAGTGCAGGATGTTAAAAATTTAAGTGAGCGCAAAAAGCAAGAGTTAGAGCAGTTTATAGCACAACTAAAATTTGCAAAACCAAATATGGAATTTGGTAGTAGACGAGAAGATTTTGATATTAGATTGCAAGGTATTTATTACCAAAAGGACTACATAGCTTTTAAAATTTCTGTATACAACACCTCTACAATAGATCTAGATATAGATCAAATACTGTTTAGATTAAAACTTAAAAAGCGTATCGCACAGGATTATATATACCAAGAGCGCGTGTTAGATCCTATATACATTGTAGATAGGACAAAAAAAATAAAAGGCTACAATACAAAAACCATGACCATGATCTTTAAGAAATTTACACCCAATGAGAATGAGGATTTGTTCATAAATATTTTTGAAAATAATGGCGGCAGATCTTCTAAGTTAACCATACCAAGAAAAAGATTGCTAAACCCTAAGGTATTGCGGCTATGAGAAATCTGATGTTTCTTATTTTTTTTTCTGCGTCAATCAATATTTATAGTCAAACTAAAATTGATGGTGTGGACATTTTGCCACCAGACTTGCCAGATTTATCAGGTTTTAAACCTACTGGATTTGATCAATATTATGATATAAATAGTGCAGGGCAGATTTTTATTGAGGCTTGGTTAATGAAAAATATAGAAAACCAACATGGTAAGGGGCACTCAGAAGTTTTAAAAATGATACCAGTTTTAGCTGCTGAGGTTGCGGCTATTGCGCCTTTAAACCGTGTTAACAAACAAATTTATACAATCTCATATACGACACTCTGTAATAATTTTGTTGGTGGCGCACTTAATAGAAAACAACAATTATGCATTGCAAAAAGAGATTATATAATTGAGGCGTCTAGGGTAGTAACAGAGCTTATTAACAAGGGAACTCGCTTTCCTGTAAATAATGGCATAGCAGATCAGATAAATCAGCGCTATACAGAAATAACCAATATGCTAAATTATGAATTAGCTCAAATGCAACTAGAAAAGGAGCGTAGGAGTGTTGTAGAGCGGCTTTTGAGATAACTCACAATATTTTATCTAGCTACATAGCACGCATTTTAAACTAAAAGGATGAGCTACTATAAAAAAACATACCACTATTTTTTAATTCTCTTTCTTCTCGCAAGTAAGCTAGGTTTTAGTCAAGCATATTACCATCAGAACACAGATAAAAAAACAATAAAGAAGCTCGTAAATATGAATACCATTCTTACAGAGCTATTAGTTGCAAATGGTGCTATGATAGGCAGTATAGAGGTAGCAAATAGTAGCTTAAAAGAACAGATAAAGAAAGATTACGATCCAAATAAGTATGATAATACAAGTGAGTTTATTATAGCAGCAGCTTTAAAAACTGCCATGTCCGTAAGTCTTAGTTTGGGAGGTACTGTATTTACAAAAAATAAAACGCCCTATTTTACTGCCAACAAAGAAAAATATAGTGACAGATTATTAAAAAACGTACGGTACCTAGCTCCTTTAATGTTGTTAGATAAAAGCACTATTAGAACAGCAGATAGACAGGAGATTTATAGAATACGTAGAGATATTATAAGAACATATTCTAACGATGAACGTTACCATCGCTCACTTCTATTATTAGCAGGTGTGGCATTTGCATTAGAAAACGATGCCGTACTATTAAATCTATTAAAAGGAGTAGAAATTATATTTTAAAAATTAAAATATGGGGAACAGGATTGTATTGGTATTAAGTATATTTTTTATAGCACCTAAGCTAGCCGCGCAACTAGCACCTACTCCGCATGGTCCTGCTGGATTTGCAGTAAATTTAGGTCCACTAGTTAGTACAAAAGCGATGCTTCCAGCACTAGCCATATGGTATACTGTAGCAGAACCTGCTTTTGAAAAGCAGGCAAGAGCTTTTAGTAACCAATATGTAGAGCGGTTAAAATATTATGTGGGGACCCCGTTTGATAACGGTAATAAAGCAAAAGCGGGACTGAAAAAAGTAACAGATAGGTTAGACTCTCTAACAACAAGAAATAATGCATTAGGCCCTATATATGTTTTCAGAAAAAAAGATACAGAGTCTAGATTAAAAATTATCAAAGCACAGTTAGATCTCATCAGTAAAGATATTAGTAAGCTTAGCTTAACAGGAATTTATGGAGAGCGCGTAAACTTAAACCAAAACACTGCTATGGAGTTAGAAGCGTACAATCGAAAATTAGATACTATAGAAACCTTTATTTATAATACATCAGTAATTAATAAAATATTCAAATAAACTCAAAAAGGAGTTATGAGAGGCTACCAATTTTTTCTGATTAGGAATAAGACCATTATTAGTTTTTGTGGTAGCCTATTGTGCGCTGCTTTTGTTTCTGGTCAGATAAGAATTCCTCAAGCAAGATACCATGATGTATTGTCCCAGCCTTTTTATGATGATATTTTAGAAGAATATGTTAAAATAGGAGCAAAAGATGCTCTTAGTGCTATAGAGTTTGCAGGGTTGGCTACTTTTTCTAGAATGCGCGTACAAAGTATGTATACCATTGGTTCTCCTGTGACACAAAATAAAATGATGGTGCATAGTTTTATAAATATATATAGCCCTGCGTACATAAAAAAGAAGTACCCAGTACTGGCTATAAGTAATTTGTATAGCGGACAAAGTATGTTTAAAAACATAGCTATAAACTTTAGATTTAACCAAAAGTTTATAGAGGAAAGCAAGAATACAGCGTCTTATTTAGGAGAAAAAAAGCTAGGAGCAGCAGATTACCTGTATATATCAGAAGCCGAAAGAATAATGTTAACATTAGATGCTTTAAAAAGAGTAATAGAAATATCCTTAGAGAATGCTAAATATTAAAAGTTGTCTCTTTATTTTTTTAATATGCACGCATTATTTGCTAATAGCTCAATTAGATGTTAGGGATAATGCAGTGACTACCTTGCGCGCTTTAACATTAACAGAGGTTACCGCCTTAACTGTACAAAAAGGATTAGTTACGGCACAGTTAAAAAAATTAGCAAAAACAGAGCAGGAATATCAAGCAAAAATAGGCGCTATGGCGAGCATAACATCTTCACCTATTTATTTGGTATTAGAATTGATACAAAAGGATGTAAATACGCATATAGCCAGTCTTGAAGCAGAGGTACTAGCAATTGAGAGAATACCTTTTTTTTTACGGCAT